>Ga0214472_10007795_pt1 | contig 11173 bp, 9 predicted proteins | sample RVTome_6_FD_207662 | JGI IMG/M metagenome (GOLD analysis project Ga0214472, IMG submission 207662) | Soil microbial communities from uranium-contaminated site in the Upper Colorado River Basin, Wyoming, United States - RVT140D175 | ecosystem: Environmental > Terrestrial > Soil > Contaminated >...
GTGCTGGCTGCCACCCGGCTGGTGGACGTGGCCGCCCGCAACACCGGCTTGTCGCACACCTGCCTGCATCGGTCGCTGGTGTCGTGGTGGCTGATGCGCCGTCGCGGATTCGACGTCGTGCTGAAGTTCGGCGCCAGGCGGTGTGAGGACGGACTCGAAGCGCACGCCTGGGTTGAACACGCCGGTGTCGTCGTCAACGACCCCGAGGCCGCTGCGGGCTCCTATACGGACCTCTCGCTCGAGCCGATTAGGCGGGACGCGTGAGTTATCAGACCGTTGCCGGTCATCGCTCGATGGCGCTCGACCACGTGCGGAATGCGGCCTACGAGGCCGCGCTCCAGCGCGTGGTGACGCCGGAGAGCGTCGTGCTCGATCTCGGGGCGGGGACGGGTGTTCTTGGGCTGATGGCGGCCCGGCTCGGCGCGCGCCGCGTCTACCTGGTCGAGCCCGCTGACATCCTGTTCGTGGCCGAGGAGATCGTCCGCGCCAACGGGCTCGAAGACGTCGTGCGATGTCTGCACGGCCGGCTCGAGGATGTCCGTGTGCCGGAGCCTGTCGACGTCATCGTGTCGGTCCTGACGGGCAACTTCCTGTTGACGGAGGATCTGCTGCAGACCCTGCTGGCGGCGCGCTCCCAGGTCTTGAAGCCCGGCGGCGTGCTCATCCCCGGTGCGGCCTCGATGGAAGCCGTGCCGGTGTCCGCGCCGGCGCTCTTCGAACGGGAAGTGGCGGCCTGGTCGGTGGCCGAACATGGCGTCGATCTATCAGGCGCTCGCAGCTACGCAGCGAATACGATCTTCTACCGGGGTGAGGAGCTTCGCGAAGCCCGTTGGCTGGCTGAGCCGGCAGTCCTGAGGACGGTGGACTTCCACCGCGACGATGACGTGAGCGTCCACACCGAGGCTGTCTTCGAGGTCATCGAATCCGGCATGTGCCATGGCTGGGCGGGGTGGTTCAGCATGCAGCTCGGGGAGAGCTGGTTGTCCACGTCGCCACAGGCGGCACCGGTCCACTGGCGTGCTGCGTTCATGCCGGTGGACCCCCCGGTGGCCCTCGAGAAGGGCGAATGCGCCGCGTTCGTTCTCGACCGGTCGCCGCTCGGGGACTGGTCATGGCGCGTACGGGCGGGGTCGGTGCTTCGGCAGCATTCCACGCTGCTCTCGGCGCCCCTGAGCCCCGACACGCTCCGGCGGTCGGCGCGTGAGTACCGGCCGTCGCTCCGCGCGGACGGGCAGATGCACCTCGAGGTGCTGGCCCGATGCGACGGCACGGCGAGCGTCGACGAGCTCGCGGGCGAGATGCTCGCCCGGTATCCGGGCCGCCTGCGCACGCACGCAGAGGCCCTGCGATTCATCCAGCGCATCGTCAGGCACCACGCCTGACCTGTTCGATCAACCGCATATGCCCAGGTCCGGGTCCCACGTTGCGTTTGCCCCCGACGTCGTGTTCCGGGTCATCGACGGCGAGGCGCTCGTCCTGAAGCTGCAGGGCGAGCTTGTGTTCTCGTTGAACGAGACGGGGGCTCGAATCGCCGAGCTCATCTCCGACAACCGTTCGCCGAGCGCCATCGCCGAGCAGCTCAGCCGCGAGTATGCGCTCGAGACGGCCGATGCGGCGCGCGAAGTTGACGCGCTCATCCGCGCGCTGGAGTCTCGGGGCCTCGTGGTGGTGACGCCTCAGGAGTCCCGGTGACGGATTCCCTGACACACCCCGTCCATCCCGGTCAATCGCCGGCCGTGGTGCTGCCTCGGTGGTACGCCCGCCTGGGCCCCGAGGGTCCGGATGGTCCGTCCGGCGCACCGGGCGTCCTTCTCGCCGGGCGCCTTCAGCTGTTCGACCCGGAGCAGGGCTGCGACGTCATGACGTTCGGCCGGAACGGCCGGAGTGTGGCGGTCTTCGACGGTTACCTGTTCGATCGCGACGCGCTCGCGGCCGAACTGGGACGTCCGGGTTCTTCGGCCGCCCCGGCGCTCCTGGCGGTGGCGTACGAACGATGGGGTGAGCGCCTGTTCGAACGGTTCGACGGCAGCTACCTCGCGGCGATCTGGGATGACGAAGCCGAGACGCTCCTGCTCGGCCACGACGCACTGGGTCGTCACCCGGCGTTCTACAGCGCGGGCGGCGACGGGTTCTGGTTCGGGTCGAACATCCTGGCCCTCGCCGGAAGCGGGCGCGTGTCCAACCGGCCAAACCGGGTCTCGCTCGCGATGGGGATGCTCCTTTTCTGGCCGGAAGCCGGCGAGACGCACTTCGAGGCGATACGCCGGGTCAGACCGGGCCACTACCTGAAGGTCGGGGCGGGGCCGTCTCTCTCTGAAACGTGCTACTGGACGCCGATTCCCGACGACGACGAGCCGTGGCTTCCCCACGACGAGGTGCACGAGCGATTCGAGCCGGAACTTCAGAAGGCGGTCGAGCGGCGCATGGCCCTCGGCCCGCAGGGCATCATGCTCAGCGGCGGGGTGGACTCGGTGACCGTTGCGGCGCTGGCCGCCCGGTGCACGGCGGAACGCGGTTCCGCTCCGCTCACGGCCGTATCGGGCAGGACGGGGTATGAGCTGACGGGCGAGGAGCGGATGCAGTCGCGAGTGGCCGAGGCGCTCGGAATGCCGCGCGTGGTGAGCACGACGCTGGAGTGGCTGAATGGCCGAGATCCCATCCAGGCGTCGCTCGACATCTGCGCCGAGCTGCCATCGCCCACGCGGATCTGGTGGGTGGGAACGTATACGCGCTTCTATCGGCGCACGGCGGATCAGGGGCTGCACGTGCTGCTGACTGGCGCCGGCGGCGACAACTGGCTTGGCGTCGCCGACGCCCACGCCGCCGATCTCATGCGCCGGTTCCGGCCGATCGAACTGGCGCGATTCGTCCGCGCGGACATCGGCACCGGCGGCGCGTCATTCGTCAGTGCTGCCCGGCGCCTGTTGTGGGCCGGCGGCGTTGTCCCGCTCGTCAACTCGACCTGGGCGCTCCTGGCGCCGGATCACAAGCTCCGTTACCACAGCCGAAAGTGGTCCGAGCGGCTTCCGCGCTGGCTGTGCCCCGATCCGGCGCTGCGGCGGGAGCTCATCGAGCGTCTGGTCGGGCGCCGTACGCCGGACCGCGATGCGTCCGGGGCAAGGCCCCGCAACTACTACCGGCACTCCCTGCGAACGGCCGACAGTCCGTACCTTCATTTCGAGAATGAGACGGGCCACCATATCCAGCACTGGTGCGGTCTCCGCCTGCTGAGCCCGTACCATGACCACCGGCTGGTAGGTTTCTTCAATCGCATTTCACCGGAGGTTCTTCTCCACGGCGGTCGATACAAGGGGCTTCTCAGACCAGTCGTGGCCCGGCACTTTCCAGGGCTGGGGCTGGAGCGCCAACGGAAGGACTATCCAAAGGAGCACCAACAGCGCAAGCTTGCCGAGCTGCGTCAGTCACTTTCGCGGGCGGCGCGAGCCAGCACCTACGAGGAACTCAGTCGGGTCGGCGTGCTGGACGCCGCCGCCTTTGTCCACGAGGTGCGCGCGAGTCCCCAGATGGAGTTTACCGGGCTCGCCCGGGTGTTCACGGCACTGAGCGCCGAGCAGTGGCTGCCGCGCCGCACTTCGGGCTGAGCGCGCGCGAGGTCGCGCAGTCGCTGAAGTGACACAGTCTGTGTCGTTTTTCATACAGGGCGTGGGGCGTTCGGGAAGACAGGGTCGTGTCGGGTTATGCTTAGAACTGCCGTTCGGTGCGGCAGGGGAGGATGCAGACGATGGCAAATATGGATGGTCGGACGCGTTCGGGCCAGGCCGGCAGATCGACTTGGCGGACCCCCGAGCTCAGGGAGCTCGGTAACCTGAGCGACTTCGTGCGCTCGGGAAACGCCTTCGGCAAGTCCGGCGCGCCCGCTGACGGCAGCAGCAGCGGGAACGACGAGTCCATGCCGATGAACTGATGGAGCCAGCCTGTTGAAGGCGGCTCGCCGTGACGCACTGGCCCGCACCGGTCCTTCACTGGCAGGCGCACGTCGACCCGACTACGCTTGAGGAGCGGCTCGCCGCCGAAGGTGAGCTGCTCACGCGCTGGCCCGCCGCCCCGTTCGAAACCTCTCATACCGACTGCGTCCGACTCGGCCAGGACTACTGGGTCTGGCAGCCTGGAGTCGGCGGCATCCGTTTCAACCCACGTCAGCCCGAGGTTCTGGCCTGTCCGGCGGCCGGTGTCGATCGGACGTGGTTCGAAGATCTTGTCGCCCGCAGCTGGTTGCCCGCGGTCTACCAGGTCTGGGGCTGTCAGGTGCTGCACGCGAGCGCGGTCCGTCGCGACGCTGATGGAACCGTCGCGGCGATTGCCGGACCAGGAGGCGCGGGAAAGTCCACGCTGGCCTTTGCGCTGGCCCGCCGGGACGGCTGGACCCAGATCGCCGACGACACGCTCGCGTTCTCGCGCGAGGGTCAGGCGATCGCGCTGCATCCGCTCCGGAACGAGGCCCGCCTTCGACCGGCGACGGCGGCGTTCTACGGGCGGGCCGGCGAAGGCCCGCGAGCGCTGGCGTGGCCGGTGGGCGCCCTCTCACTCGCGGCGGTCTATTTCGTTTCGGGCGACGCCGACCCGCCGGAGGCGGCGACGATTGAGCGGCTCGCGCCAGCCGAAAGCTACGTCCGCCTCCTCGAGCAGGCCCACGCCTTCACGTTGAAGATCCCCGAGTTCAACCAGCAGTTGATGCGCGACTACCTCGACTTGACCGCGACGGTCCCCGCCTTTGCACTGCGGTACCGGAAGTCGTTCGACGAGCTCGAGCGGACCGTGGACGTCCTCTGCGCGCATGCCGCTTCGCACGGTCGTCAGAACACCGCCAGCACCACGTAGGTCAGCGCGCTCGCCACGAGGCCGAGAAAGCTCGGCGCGGCCCAGCCGTAACCGGCGCCACCCGTCGCCAGATGGGTGACCAAGAGCGTCGCCACCCCCACCAGCATCGCCGCCACGGCGCCCCACCGGCCGGCGCGCGGCAGATACAGCCCGCCCAGAATCGGCGCGAACAGCGTCACCACCATCACCGAATAGAACATCGTGAGCGCGCTCACGACGCTGTCGAAGACGAAGGTGAGCAAGAAGCCGATGACGCCGCCGCCAACCGCGAGCAGGCGCGCCATCCGGAGGACGTCGGCGTCGCTCGCCGACGGGCGCAGCAGGCCCCGGTAGAAGTCCCGGGCGCCCGACGTCGAGAGCATGAAGAGCACGGCGTCCGCCGAGCTCAGCTCCGCTGAGAAGACGGCCGCCAGGGCGAAGGACCCGACGAGCGCGGGGACGTCCTGGGCGAGCACGGTGGGCAGCGCCATGTCGGGCCGCTCGAGACCCGGATGCATCGTCCGGGCGACGAGACCGATCAGCATGGGCAGGCACGCGAAGGCCATCAGGGCGAACCCGTTGAGCGCGACGCCGCGACGGAGCGTGCGTTCGTCGCGGGCGCCGAACGCCTTTTGGATGAGCCCGGGCGAGAGGAAGAACGCGGGTGCGAGCAGGAACAGCGTGGGCCAGCCGACGCCGGCGCCGCGCCAGAAGCTGGAGTCGTCCGACAGCGCGATGCCGAGCCCGCCGACCGAGTCGGCCGCGTACGGCGTTGCGACGAGGAACCCGCCGAGGACGACGACCAGCTGCACGCGGTTGACGGAGGCGGCGCTCAGGAGGCCGCCGAACGTGAAGTAGGCCGTGACGGCGGCCGAGGCGATGAGCGCGCCGGCGGCCAGCGGCACGCCGGAGACGTGGAGCACCTCGGCGGCGCCCTTGATCTGCGCGCCGAGAATCGCCAGGCTGCCGAGCCAGATGAGGGCCGCGGCCAGCACGCGGACGCCAGACCCGAAGTGATGTTCGAGAAAGTCGCCCACGGTGAAGAGGCCGAGGCGCTTCGCCTCGGCCCAGATCTTCGGGCCGACCCAGAACGCCAGCACCAGCGATCCCAGTCCCGCGCTGCCGTTCCACCACCACGCGGCGAACCCGTCGGTGTAGCCGTAGCCGGTCGCGCCGACGGTCGAACCCGCCCCGATGTTCGCGGCCAGGAACGTCGAGAACAGGAGGCCTGTCGAGAGCGTCCGGCCGCCGACGAAGAAGTCACTCGACTCGCGGACGCGGCGCCCGATCCACGCCGCGAGCACGATCAGCGCAATCGAGTACGCGACGATGACGAGGGGCAGGGCGGTCACGGAGCGCGGAATCAGCGGATATCGGAGACGGCCGGGTACCCCGGGACGCCGGTGGCGAGCCGCACGGCGCGGAGGATCGCATCCGAGACTGCTTCGGCGGCGAGCGCCCCGATCACCCCGACGCTGGCCTCGGCGCCGCGCGTGCCGGTGGCCAGGGCAAACAGCGTGTCGCCGTCGGAGGGCGTGTGCGCCGGCACGATGGCGCGCGCGATCCCGTCGTGTGCCATCTGGGCGACCTTGAGCGCCTGCGCCTTGCTCAGCCGGGCGTTGGTGGCGACGACGCCGATCGTCGTGTTCTCTCGCCAGGGCAGGCCGGCATCCGCACCCCGCCGGACGAGCAGGAACGGATCCTCGAGGCGCCGGCCGTCGTCGGCTCTCACGCCGGCGACGGGCCGGCCGGTCCTCGGATCGATCACGCTGCCCACCGCGTTGACGGCGACGATGGCGCCGACGACGAGCCCGTCGGCGGTGCGGAGGGCAGCCGTGCCGATGCCGCCCTTCATGGCGCGCTGACGACCGAGGAGCTTGCCCACCGTCGCGCCGGCCCCCGCGCCGACCGATCCCTCTTCGACGGCCGTGCCGGCGTGGCGGGCGGCTTCGTAGCCGCAGGCCGCATCCGGACGGATCTCCGGATCGCCGCCGATGCCGAGATCGAACAGGATCGCCGCCGGCACAATCGGCACCGGTCCCGCCGACGTCTGATAGCCCACGCCCTGCTCGCTGAGAAAGCGCATCACGCCGGTCGCCGCGTCGAGCCCGAAGGCGCTGCCTCCCGCGAGCACGATCGCGTGCACCTCACTGACCATGTTGTCGGGCGCAAGCAGGTCGGTCTCGCGCGTCCCCGGCGCGCCACCGCGGACGTCCACCGCGCCGACCGCACCGCTGCCGGCGAGGATCACGGTGCAGCCGGTCGGCCCACCGACCAGCGTGTGGTGGCCGACGCGGATCCCGTCGACGTGTGTGATGGACATGGGTGCCTGCGTCTCCCGTCCAGCCGCGGCCGTTCTGCCGGCCGGGGAAGCGACAACGAGTACCGCGACCGCCAGCGCCGACAGGGGAACCGCGGAGGAGTGGATGGCCACCTCGCGAGCGATTATACCGGCACCTCTCACGCACCCCCGCACCCTCCGCACTCCCGCACCCTCCGCACTCCCGCACCCTCCGCACCCCCGCACCCTCCGCACCCCCGCACCCCGCCCGCGGTACAATGACCGCACCGCATGCGGCGCATCCTGGTCACCAACGATGACGGGTACTTCTCGCCGGGCATCATCGCGCTCGGGCGCGCGCTTGAGCCGCTCGGCCGGGTCACGATTGTCGCGCCGCAGACCGAGGCCAGCGCCGTCGGCCACGCGCTGACCCTGCGGCGGCCGCTTCGCCTCGAGCAAGTCAGCGAGCACGTTTACGCGGTTGACGGGACACCCACCGACTGCGTCAACATCGCGATCGACGAGGTCCTCGACGGCCGGCCCGATCTCGTGGTCTCCGGCATCAACAGGGGCCTCAACATCGGCGACGACGTGACGTATTCGGGCACGGTCGCGGGCGCGCTGGAGGGTGCGCTCCTCGGCTACCAGGCGATGGCGGTGTCGCTGAAGTCCACGCCCGGGGAGTGGGACTTCGAGCCGGCTGCCGGCGTGGCCCGCGCGCTCGCGGCCATCCTGCTCGAGAAACCGCTGCCGAACCGGACGTTCCTCAACGTCAACGTCCCGCTCGGACCGGTCACCGGTATTCGCGTCACCGTTCAGGCGAAGCGCAACCACATCACGCAGGTGGACAGACGTCTCGACCCGCGCCAGCGGCCGTATTTCTGGATTGAAGAGGCGATGGACGAGTGGGAGCCCCACGACCAGTCCGACCGGCAGGCGATCGCCGACGGGCTCGTGTCGGTCACGCCGCTGCAGCCCGACCTCACCGATCACAAGGCCCTCACGCTCGTGGACGGGATGACGCGAGGCTTGGTCCCGGCGTCGTTTGCGAAAGCCGGGCCGACCTCGTAGACTGGTTCGGTTGTCGGGGCGTGGCTCAGCCTGGTAGAGCACTCGGTTCGGGACCGAGGGGTCGGTGGTTCGAATCCACTCGCCCCGACCAACTTTCACTTTCGTACCCCCACTAAGCACCGGCATTGATCGCGTCGTGACGGGCCGACGGACCGTTCCACGGTCGTCGCGGATCCGCGCAACGCGGGCGCTCGGCCGGGCGTATCAGCAAACGTGATGCTGTCGGGCCGTCTGCTGACGCGAGCGGAGCTATGCCGTCGGTGAAAAGGAGACCAGAGCCGGGGCAACCGGAACCGAGAACCAGTGCCACGCGCGTCGTCGCGGTACCGCGCCGGTGGCTCGTCACGCTGGGCGCGCTCGTCGTCCTGCCGTGGCTGGTCGTCGCCGCGCTCTACGTCGCTGCGCGCGGCGGAGCGGATGATGCGGCTCCTGCGGTCGCCGGTGCGACCGAGGCCGTGCCGCACGGTCCCTGGGGCCGGCTCTCGAAGACGCCGATCGTGATCTCGCCGCCGCTCGAGCTGGTCTCGACCGACTCGGAGCCCGCGAGCGGTCCCCGATGGGCCTTGCCCGGCGTGAGCGCGGAGGAGTTCGAGGCGTTTCTCAAGTCCTCCGGCGTGGCGCCGGCTGACGCGCGTGCCGTGCGCGCGACGGCGCGCGCGGAGCCGAGGATCGCGGGGGTCGTGGCGTTTCCGGATCCAGGGTTCGTGGCGCGCTTGACCCCCGACGTCCGCGCCAGCCTGTACGAGGTCCTGGCGCGCAGTCCGCTGAATGAAGCGCAGGCCCACGCGTACCGCTTTGGCGGCTCGACCGTGGAGAACTGGTTCAGCGGCAGCCTGATCGCACAGACCACGCGCGCGCTGGTCGAGCCGGTCGTCTACCGGATGAACGGCTATCTCTACGTCGCGGACCTGGATCTGATCCGATCGCAGGTTGCCGACGAGGATGAGCTGCGGCGGCTGACCAAAACGCTGCTCCGGCAGTCCACGGTCCTGGTCCAGTTGACGGTGCACGACCGTGCCGAAGTGCCCGGCCTGGTGGACTACTGGGGCCGCGGCGGCCGCCGCACCGACCTGCGGCCGTTGCTCGAGTCGATCGCGGGCGGTGGGCCGGACCGGGCGATCGACATCGCCCACTTGCTGCCGAGCTTCGCGCGCGAGCACTTGTATCGCTACCCGAAGCTCTCGGCCGCCGATTTCGACAAGCCGGTGATCGCCAACTGTCTGTGGACGTCGCTGAACTTCTTCGCGGCCGAGCCGGACGATCGGTTCCTGGACGTGAATCTCGCCCTGGGCGCGCTCAAGAGCGAGTACTTCGTCGTCGAAAACGGATTCCAGCTCGGCGACATCATGGCGTTCCTCGACGAGGAAGGCGACATCTTCCATGTCGTCGTCTACCTGGCAGACGACCTGGTCCTGACCAAGAACGGGACCTCGCCGATGGCGCCCTGGATCATCCTGCCGCTCGACGAGGTCAAGAACTACTACAGCACGCGCTCACGCGACATGCGCCTCATCGTCCACCGGCGTAACGATCTGTGATGGCTCCCGGTCTGGAGACCCGGGCCTCCGGTCGAGTTGACGGAGCGCCCGGCGGTTGGCCCGCGGTCAGCGAATCGTGATGCCGGCGGTGACCCAGCGGCCGGGCGTCGCCACGCCCGGGATTTCGGCGTACTCGACGTCGAAGAGGTTGGTCGCGTCGAGGAAGAAATCCACGCGCCCGACGGCGCGCGTCAACCGCGCGTGGACCAGGGCATAGGACTGGCCGTCCACGCGGTTGCGATGGTCCACCGTCACCGCCGCCCGGAAGCCGCGGCCGAGCGGCGTGGCCGCGGAGATCGTCATCGACCGCCGCGCGTACTCGAGCACGTACTTCGACAGCTGATCGAGGGCCGGCGCGTCGACGTCGAGGGCCGTCACGGAGACGCGGATGCGGGCCTCACGCCATCGCCGACTGCCGGAAAGCTCGAGGCCGCGGGTCGTCACGTCGCGCACGTTCGTCGTCTGCCAGCGTTCGGCGTCGCTCGCGCGGACCCAGTCGATCACATTCGAGTCCCACCGCGCGAACGGCGAGAGCGAGACCGTCCACCCTCCAGCCGTCCAGTCCGCCGCGCCGTCCACGGACCAGCCGTCCTCCGACTCCAGCGCGCCGCTGCCCTGGTGATTGGGGTCCCGGTAATAGAGCTCGGTGAACGTCGGCACCCGGAACGCCCGTCCAGCCGAGCCGCGAACGCGCAGGCGCCCGGTGATCCATGCGCTCGCGGACACGCTGGGACTCCAGGCGCGCCCGAACCTCGAGTAGCCATCGTACCGCACGCCAGCCTGCACGAGTGCGGATGCGCGGACCGGCAGCTGTACTTCGCCGAATGCGCTGACGCGGCTGTAGCCATGGTCGCCGAGGTTGTTGGACACGATGGTGTCGCGGCCGCCGCCGCTCCCGAGGGTGAGACGGCGTCCCACGCCAAAGTCGCGCCGCGCGGTGAGTGTCACGTCGGTCGCGTGCGTGCGATGGCGGTTTTCGGCAAACCCCGGGCGGTTGATGTCCCATCGGAAATGGTCGCGGTGATGGCGGTAGACGCCGCGCAACTCGGTCAGCCACGGACCGGCCAGCGCGCTGTACGCGGCGGCGGCCAGCGTCTGGTTCGTCCATTCCTTCGACGGGGACGCGCCGTAGAACCCGTTGGCGCCGAACGCCCGGCGCTCGTGGCGCAGGTCGACCAGGACTCCCCGAACAGGCCGCCCCCGCACCGCCGCGCCTCCGCGGGCGAAGTCGCGGTCGAACATGAAGCCGGCACTCCGGTTCCCCCAACCGGTGACAACCCAGCCGGCGGGGACGCCGAAGCCGGAGGCCGAGGCCTGTCCGGAGACGTAGCCATGCTGGCCGGCGCTGAACGACCCGACCGCGTGCGCATCCTGGCGCGTGATGACGTTGATCGTGCCGCCGAGGGCGTCCGCGCCGTGCACCGCCGAGGCGGGCCCGTTCACGATCTCGATCCGGTCGGTTGCC
>Ga0214472_10007796_pt1 | contig 11172 bp, 10 predicted proteins | sample RVTome_6_FD_207662 | JGI IMG/M metagenome (GOLD analysis project Ga0214472, IMG submission 207662) | Soil microbial communities from uranium-contaminated site in the Upper Colorado River Basin, Wyoming, United States - RVT140D175 | ecosystem: Environmental > Terrestrial > Soil > Contaminated >...
CGCCGCGCGACTCGAGCGTGATGCGTCCCGCGAACTGGAGGCTCGCGTAGGCGCTCCTGGCCCCGGTCGACTCGACGGACGCGAGCGTGGCGTCGAGGATCGGCACCTCCCAGACGCGGTCGGCGTGATCGGGGTCGGCCCAGGCCTGCTGCAGCCGCCATCCGCCGTAACCCCAGGGCAGGACGAGCGCGACGCCGGTGGCTACTGCGACCGAACGGCGGCGGGCCCATAGCGCGGCGAGGCCCGCTCCCGCGAGCGCGAGGAGCGGTGCGCTCATCCCGTAGAGGTAACGCAGGTCGTCCGGTCCCGTCCGACGCGAGAGCCAGAAGGCCCCCGCGAGCGCCGCCCCCCATCCGAGGAGGGGCAGGGCCAGCCGCGAGCGACAGGCTGCGCCCACGGCGGCCAAGAGGCCGAGAGCGAGCAGTGCCGCGAGCACGGCCGGCAAGGCGGCGCGCTCCTGCCCGTCGACGACGAGCGGCACCTGCAAGCCGAGGAAACCGGCGAGCGCCTGGACGAGGTCGACGAGCCCCGGGCCCCAGAGCCAGCGCGGCCGCAGCGACGTCACCGCGCTCGAGGCGGTCACGACGCTCGCCCCCGAGGCGCCGGTCAATCGGGCGACGAGGAGCGGCACCATCCCGAGCCCGACGCCCAGCCCCAACGTGGCGGCCGGGACCGCGCGCGGCCTGCGGCCGGCCAGGAGGAGGCCGAGGGCCATTCCCGCGAAGGCCGGGATCGCCAGTGCCGAATTCCAGATGGCGAGGCCACAGACCAGTCCAATAAAGAAGATGCCCCCGCGGCTCGGGGGGGGCGCCTCCCGCTCGCCGAGCGCGGCGACGAGCGGGAAGCCTGTGACGAGCGGCATGAGGAAGTTGGGCGGCGGGCCGGTGGCGGTCATGAGCGCCATGTACGGCGTCCCCCACGCGGCCAGAAGGGCGCCGGCCCACCCGGCCGCGGGACCGCCCAGGCGACGCGCCAGCCGCGAGACGAGCAGCACGAGGAGCGCGGCCGAGACCAGCTGGTAGAGACGATAGGCCGCGTGGTGCGGGAAGAGCGCCATGAGCGGCGCGAGCAGGTAGGCATCGAGCGCGCCGTTGTACGGCTGGTTCCACAGCGTCGTCGCGAGCTCGCCGCGGAGCACGGCCTGCCCCATCAGCAGCAGGATGGCGTCGTCGTTCGAGACGGGCAGCTGGAACGTGGTCCAGTGGAGGGCGCCGCGGGCGAGCACCGCCACGGCCACGACGACGAGGATGCGCCGCGTGGTCGCGCTCACGGGGTCTAGTGTGCCCGAACTCGGCGCCCTCGGGACTATTGACACGCGCCCCCCGCAGGAGTTCCCCTTGGAACGCAGGGGGAAGCCATGGCGCGCTCGGTGGAGGCCCTGGTCGAGCAGCAGGCCCGTCGCTGGCTGCTGGTCCGCGAGGAGCGGCGGGACGAGGAGCGCAGGCCCGTGCTGACCGTCTCGCGGCAGCACGGCGCCGGCGGCGGCGAGGTCGTGATGACGCTGGCGCGGCAGCTGGGGCTCGACGTCTTCGACCGGGAGATCATCCAGCAGATCGCCGAAAGCACGCACCTCAGCGAGCGCGTCGTGGGGGCGCTCGACGACAAGAAGCGAGAGCTGCTGACGGAGTGGCTCTCGGGCATCGCGAGCCACAACTACCTGAGCTCCGTCGAGTACCGCTATCAGCTCATGCGGGTCGTGGGTGCTTTGGCACACCACGGGGGCGCCATCATCCTGGGCCGCGGGGCCCACCTGATCCTCGGGCAGGGCGAGGCGCTCCGCGTCCTCGTCGTGGCGCCGATCGAAGCTCGCATCGCTGCGGTGATGAAGCGCGAGGGAATCTCGGAGCGGGACGCACGGCGTCAGATCCAGGTGGTCGAGGCCGATCGCAAGGCGTTTCTGATGAAGCACTTCCACACCGCTTTCGACGACCCGATCCACTTCGACCTGGTGGTCAACACGACCCTGCTGGGCATCGCCAAGAGCTGCGCGGCGATCGGTGCGGCCGCCGAGCAGCTCACGGCAGCGACGAAGCTCGCCGCGCGCTGAACTCGCCCGCGGCGAGACGCCGGATTGACGACCTCGGGTCCTCCGCTTAGCCTGTTTCAATGTCGAAGCTCCGCCTCGTTCTTGCCGTCGTCGCACCGCTCGCGCTCGCCTCGTGCTCCCGGCCTGGGGGCACGCCGGCCGCGGCGGCGCCCGCGGGCTCGCAGGCCGCGACCGGCACAGGAGTCGTCGCCGAGGTGAATGGCGGCCCGATCCTGGCCTCCGAGCTCGAGCAGCGCGCGGCCAACCGGCTGATCCGCCTGCGCCAGGAGGAGTACGAGACCCGCAGCCAGGTGCTCGACGAGCTGATCGCCGAACGTCTCGTCGCGGCCGAGGCGCAGAAGCGCGGCCTCTCCGCCGAGGCGCTCTTGAAGCAGGAGGTCGACGCCAAGGCCGCGGCGCCCCCTCCGGCCTACGTCGAGCAGATCTACGAGCAGAACAAGGCGCGCTTCGGGACGGCGCCGCGGAACGAGGCGCTCGTCCGCATCCGCGAGATCCTGGGCGGGCGGGCGGTCGCCGAACGTCGCGCGGCCTTCGAGAAGGAGCTGCGCGGCAGGGCCAATGTCGCGGTCCGGCTCGAGGCGCCGCGCGCCACGGTCGCCATCCCGGCTGGAGCGCCCGCGACCGGTCCCGCGACGGCTCCCGTGACGATCGTGGAGTTCACGGACTACCAGTGCCCGTACTGCCACCGCGCGCAGGCCGTGATCGACGAGGTGATGCAGCGCTACTCGGGCAAGGTCCGCCTGGTCCACCTCGACTTCCCGCTCGACGGCCACCCGGAGGCCGTGGCCGCGGCTCGCGCGGCGCGCTGCGCCGGCGAGCAGGGCCGCTTCTGGGAGTACCACCGCAGCATGATGTCGCGGCCCGGGTCGCTCGACACGGCCGACCTGCGGGGCCGCGCGGCGATGCTGAAGCTCGACGCGGCGAAGTTCCACGCCTGCCTCGCCTCGGACCGATTCGACGCGGCGATACAGGCCGAACTGCACCAGGGCAGCGAGCTCGGCGTCTCGGGCACGCCGGCCTACTTCGTCAACGGACGCCTGCTGTCGGGCTCCCGCCCGATCGAGTCGTTCGCCGAGGTGATCGACGCGGAGCTCGCCGGGCAGTGAAGGCGCACTTTTTCTCTGGACATCGGCCACCGTCCTTGTAAACTCAAAAACTGCGCGAGCATGTGAGCGCAGGAGGTGGCTGGAGAAGTTGCAGACTGACCTTCGGGCCTGGACGGTCAAGGACTCCATCGAGCTCTACAACGTCAACGGTTGGGGCCGCGACTTCTTCACGATCAACGACGCCGGCAACGTCGAGGTCACTCCCTCGGGTCCCGGCTCGGTGAGGATCGACCTCAAGGCGCTCGTCGACGACCTGCGCAACCGCGGCATCAACCTGCCGGTGCTGATCCGCTTCTCCGACATCCTGAGGACGCGCGTCGAGCAGCTGTTCGGCGCGTTCCAGCAGGCGATCGCGGAGAACGACTACAAGGGCAGCTACCGGGGCGTCTACCCGATCAAGGTGAACCAGCAGCGCCACGTGGTCGAGGAGCTGATCGATTACGGGCGTCCCTACAACCTGGGGATCGAGGCCGGCTCGAAGCCGGAGCTGCTGGTGGCGCTCGCGCTCCAGGAGAGCCCCGAGGCGCTGATCCTGTGCAACGGCTACAAGGACCGCGCCTTCATCGAGACGGCTCTGCTCGCGCAGAAGCTCGGGCGCCGCGTGGTCATCACCATGGACCGCATGGGCGAGCTCGAGACGATCCTGGCCGCAGCCGCCGACCTCGACCTGCGGCCGGTGATCGGCGTGCGCGCGCGGCTCACGACCAAGGGCGCCGGCAAGTGGGTCGAGTCGACCGGGGACCGCTCCAAGTTCGGGCTGACCACGGCCGAGATCGTGGCCACCGTCGAGAGGCTGCGCGCGGTCGGGATGCTCGACTGCCTGCAGCTCCTGCACTTCCACATCGGCTCGCAGATCACGAACATCCGGGCGGTCAAGGACGCTCTCCGCGAATCGAGCCGGATCTTCGTCGAGCTTCATGCCCTCGGCGCCAACATGCGCTATCTCGACTGTGGCGGCGGGCTCGGCGTCGACTACGACGGCAGCCAGACGAACTTCCACTCCTCCGTCAACTACACGCTGCAGGAGTACGCGGCCGACATCGTGAGCCAGGTGGCCGAGGCCTGCAACGCCCGCGGCGTGCCCCACCCCGACCTGGTCACCGAATCGGGCCGCGCGCTCGTGGCGCACCACTCGGTGCTGGTGTACAACGTGCTCGCGACCAACGAGATCCTCGGCGGCAAGGCACCCGAGCCCCCGGCCAAGGGCGACCACCCCGTGCTGCACCAGCTCTGGGAGACCTACACCGGCATTTCGCGCAAGAACTTCCAGGAGGCGTACCACGACGCGCTGCAGATCAAGGAAGAGGCGATCACCGGGTTCAACCTCGGGGTGCTCGACCTCAAGGCGCGCGCGCGCGTCGAGGAGCTGTTCTGGGCCACCTGCGAGAAGCTGCTGAAGCTGGTGCGCGAGCTGGCCTACGTGCCCGACGAGCTCGAGGGCCTCGAGAAGCAGCTCTCCGACACCTACTACTGCAACTTCTCGCTGTTCCAGTCGATGCCCGACCATTGGGCGGTGAAGCAGCTGTTTCCCACGATCCCGATCCACCGGCTGAGCAAGCAGCCGCTGCGGCGCGGCATCATCGCCGACCTCACCTGCGACAGCGACGGCAAGATCGACGAGTTCATCGACCTTCGGGACGTCAAGGGCTTCCTCCAGCTGCACAGTCCGAACGGCGACGAGTACCTGATCGCCTCGTTCCTGGTGGGGGCCTACCAGGAGATCCTGGGCGACCTGCACAACCTGTTCGGCGACACCGACGCGGTCCACGTGCGGATCGACGGCGACGACTACCGCGTCGACCACGTGGTGGAAGGCGACTCGGTGGCCGAGGTGCTCTCCTACGTGCAGTACAGCAAGGAAGACCTGGTCTCGCGCGTGCGCCGCTCGGTCGAGGCGGCGCTTCGGGAGAAGCGCCTGAGCATGGCCGAGTCGGGCCGCTTCATGAAGCGGTACGAGGAGGCCCTCGAGGGCTACACCTACCTCACGCTCGACGAGTAGGGCCGTTCCCTCGACTCCCCTCACGCGCGCCGCGGCCATCGAGGTGCCCCTCGTCTGCGGCGCCATGTACCCGTGCAGCAACCCCGAGCTCGTGGCCGCGGTCTCCGAGGCGGGCGGCATCGGCATCGTCCAGCCGATCTCGCTCACCTACGTGCACGGCCACGAGTTCCGGGAGGGATTGCGCCTGATCCGACGGCTGACCTCGAAGCCGATCGGGATGAACGCGCTGATCGAGCAGTCCTCGAAGACCTACCGCGAGCGCATGCAGCGCTGGATCGACGTCGCCCTGGAGGAGGGCGTGCGCTTCTTCGTAACCTCGCTCGGCAACCCGCGCTGGGTGGTGGAGCGGGTCCGGCCCGTGGGTGGCGTCGTCTACCACGACGTGACCGAGCGGAAATGGGCCGAGAAGGGCCGAGACGCCGGGGTCCACGGCCTCGTGGCGGTGAACGATCGAGCGGGCGGGCACGCGGGGCCGCGCCCGGCCGAGCAGCTCATCGACGAGCTCGCGGACTTTGGCCTCCCCATGCTGTGCGCGGGCGGCATCGGCAACGAGCGGGATTTCGTGCGGGCGCTTTCCCTCGGCTACGCGGGCGCGCAGCTCGGGACGCGCTTCATCGCGACGCCGGAGTGCCGCGCGAGCGAGGCCTACAAGCGGGCGATCGTCGCGGCCGGCGAGCGGGACGTCGTGCTGACCGAACGGCTCACCGGCGTGCCCGTGGCGGTCCTCGACACGCCCTCGGTGAGGCGGCTGGGCCTGCGAGCCGGACCGCTCGCCCGCTTCATGCTGCGCGGACGCCGCACCAAGCACTGGATGCGGACCATCTACGCGCTGCGCTCGCTGTGGGCGCTCAAGCGTGGCCTGCTGCGCGACTCGCCCGAGCGCGACTACTGGCAGGCCGGCCGCAGCGTCGCGGGCATCGAGCGGATCGAGCCCGCGGGCGAGATCGTGAGGCGTTTCGCCGACGCCTGGCGCGCCGCGGCGCGGCCAGGCGCCGCGGGGCCGCTCGCCTAGCCCTGGACGCGCGACGAGATCAACAGGACCTCGACGGTCTCGTCGCCCCGGTTCTCCCAGCGATGCGGCGCGTGCGCGGGGAGCGTCACCGCGTCCCCCGCCGCGAGCTCGTTCTCCTCGTCTCCGAGCGTGAGCGTCACCTTGCCCTTGACGACGAAAGCGAACTCCTCCCGTGAATGGGAGTGCAGGTGCTTGCCGCTCTTGCCGCCGGGACCGAAGATCGCGAGCACTGGCTCCAGCCTGCGGCTGCGGGTCATCGAGCCGAGGGCCTCGAGGTGGGCGTCGGTCCAGGTGCTGTCCAGCCGGCGCCTTTCGGCGTGGCGGACGATCAGGTCCTCGTCCGCGCCGCTGGCCGTGGCGGCGAAGAACTCCCCGAGCGTCACGCCGAGCGTTTCCGCGATCTTCTGCAGCGACCCGAGCGATGGTGAAACCTGCCCGTTCTCGAGCTGCGAGATGAAGCTCGGCGAGAAGCCGGTCTGAGCCGCGAACGCCCGCACGGAGACGTGCCGCTTCAGGCGTAGCCGCCGGATGTGCTCGCCAATGATCTGTGGCTCGACCGGCTTGGCCATCGCGCGTCCTCCCCCGAACTTTGGCTCGTTCGCGAGGCGGGAATTCTATTCCACGCGACGGCATCGCCGTCGCCTGTTCGAGTGTCTCCCGTGTTCAGTGGGCCTGAACGTTCACTCGCCATAAACCGTGTATTATCAATTGCTTGACGAGTCCATCTCGTTCCCGCTAGAGTGTGATGCGAATGATCGGAGTCGGCCACATCACGAGCTGGATGCGGCGGCGGCGAGCTCGGCGGCGCCGTTTCAACCCCTACATCGCGGGTACGCCCGTGTTCGACCGGCAGCTGTTCTTCGGCCGCGAGGAGCTCACGCGCCGAACCCTGAGGCAGCTCGACGCGCGCAGCGTGACCCTCACCGGCGAGCGGCGCATCGGCAAGACGAGCTTTCTGCACCACCTCCAGGCCGTGCTGGCCGCCGGAAACGGCGGCGAGCGCCGTTCGTTCCCCGTCTTCGTGGATCTCGAAGGCGTGACGGCTCCGGGCCTCTTCCACGCTCTCATCGAAGGAGCGCTCGATGCGCTCGCGCTCCCGCCACGGATGCTCGGCAGGCTGCGCTTCTCCGCCGAGGCGAGGGCATACGGCGCTCGTGACTTCAGCCACGACCTGGAGCGCCTCGTCGAGCACCTGCGTCACCGGAGGCCGGGGTCGGCGAGGCTCGTGTTCCTGATCGACGAGGTCGATGCGCTTCGCGAGAAGCCGCAGGAGATTTGCGACCCGTGGCTCGGTCCTCTTCTGGAGCACGGATCGCAGGAGCTTCGCGTCGTGCTCGCCGGGGTGCAGCGCGTTGCGGCCCTCCAACCCCTCGAGCTTTCGCCCCTCACACGCGACGAGGCGGAAGCGTTGGTGAAAAGGCCGGTGGCGGGCGTCTTTCGTTACGAGCCTTCCGCCGTCGAGCGCATCCTGACGCTCGCCTGCGGTAGACCGTACCGGATCCAGCGCCTCTGCCTTCACGCCGTGAACCGAATGCTGGACGAGGGTCGCACCACGATTCGACTCGCGGACGTGGACGCCGCGACCGGGCCCGAGCCGGTCAGCTCGGGCGTTCAGTGAAACTGAACGCAGACCTCATTCCTACCTAAAGTATTGCAATTTATGACGTTGACGGCTGCGGAGGGACGGCCTAGAATCGCTTTCGGCTGGATGGGGATGGGCGAAGGAAAGCCCGGCGCCGTCACGTCAGGGTGCACCCGTCGGCTCGTGAGTCGGTCGATCGGCCCCAGGGAGATCAAGTGGTGGCTCGAGTGCGTTGCCCAGGGGCGAAGTGCGTGGCCCGAGGAAGGATCGTGGATGTCAGTCAGTAGCCGTCGCCTCGCTCTTTCGGCCGCAGCGGCGCTCGCCGCGGGCATCGTGTCTTTCAGCGTTTCCTGCGGCGGCGGCTCGCCGTCGGGCTCGACGCCTCCGGTCACGAGCGCGCCGCAGCCCACGCCCACCCCGCCCGTCGGTGGCGGCGGCAGTGTCGGCGCCAGCTGTGCGCTCGGCAACGGCGACATCAACGCCGAGTGCTCCAAGACGTCTTCGAAGCTGCATGGGGCGCTGCTCGGCGCCATGGACCTGCTCGTGCAGCAGAAGCCACAGCTCTTCGACAAGACCGACGAGGCCGGGGTTGGAACCGGCCAGTACCGGGTGCTCGACAAGGAAGCCTACCTGAACGGCCTCGTCGCCAACCTGATCGCCGCGGGGTATTGCTCCGAGCGGGATCCCGACGATGCCGATTACGAGCGGATCCTGGTCAAGAACGAGAACGGCTTCTCCGAGAACTTCGACGTGCTGGCGAGCTCCGGCCACATGCGGCGCGGCGGGAGCTACTTCGAGACCTGCACGCCCGCGAACTTCCCGGTCGACCGGGGCAACCTGCCGCCCGCGGGCAGCGGGTGCGGCTATCCGTACCCGGCGCCGATCGCCAAGATGAACTGCAAGCTGCACCTCTACGGACCGGACTTCTACACGCTCGACTCGACGGCGCTCGTCGGGGACGCGGCCTACTGCGCGCAGGTCGGGTTCCCGGACCGCGACTTGTGCCCGGTGCGGCCCGAGGACAGCCCGGAGCGGGTGCCGTGCGAGACCTGGCGCGTGGGCAACGCCAAGGACACCGGCCGGCCGGGCCCGACGTGGACCGTGGGCGGCCAGTACTGCACCGGCCCGGCCAGCGGCTGCGAGAATGACCCGACCAACCAGTACGCCCTGCGCGTCTATCGCTCGGGCTCGTACCAGGTCTGCGCGAACTCCGGCGCCTGCTGCACCGTCGAAGTGGAGCGATGATGAGGACGACGCCGGTCGCCGTGGCGGCTGCGTCGCTCGCGACGCTCCTCGCGTGCGGCGGCGGGGGCTCCGGCTCCAACCCCACTCCAGTGGTGTCGCCGACGCCCACGCCGACGCCGGCCGCCACCCCCACGCCCGCGTCGGTGCTCCCGCCCGGCATGGTCTGCGATCCCACGCCGCCCCCGCTCTATGGGCTCATCGTGAAGGTGCACAACAACCTGGGTACGCGCAAGACGCTGGACTCCCGTCCGGTCGTGATCAACGTGAACAACTTCTGCGAGCGGGCCGGATTCGCCACGACAGCGAAGTTCTGCTTCACGCGCACGGAAGGGGATACCCAGGCGCCTGCCTGCGACTACCTCGCGGTGGGCAAATCGCCCGAGACGGGCCGCTGGGGGCCCACGTGGACCTGGAACGGCAAGCCCTGCACCGCCGGCCCCGGTCAGGACGGTTGCACCAATCACCCGGACAACCAGTTCCTGCTCAACACCCGTGGCGACGGCGTTTACGAGGCCTGCGTGGCGGCCGACATTCCCCTCTCGCAGAACCCGGACCTGCCTGGGTCGCCCTGTGACACGTGCACGATCGTCGGCGGCAGCGGAGAGTGCCGGTAGCTGCAGAGGCTTGACTGTCGTCCTCTTTCACGCAGTGGCTCCTCGCCGCCCGCGCTCATTCCGTTGTCCGCCGCCTGACTTCGAGGACCGCGATCCCCTACGGGGTGTTCCCGGCCACAGGACTGCGGCCACCGGCGTTTTTTCTGTTGACAGTTTCCTTTTTGTTCAAGCATCCTTGAGGTGTAGCTGATCATGTACTAAATGAAGGCCGCAGGAGCAGACTCGATGACCCGAAAGCTAGCGTGTTCGATCGTTTGCGCGGCCACAGGCTTGGCGCTCGTGTCGTGCGGTAGCGAACCGTCGACTCCGACCCCGGTGCGGATGCCTGTTGTCGTGGCGAGCCCCACGCCGGCCCCCACGCCCACCCCGGCAAAGTCGGCGACGCTGCCGGCGGGGATGGTCTGCGATCCGACGCCGCCGCCGATGTTGCGCATGAACGTCAAGATCCACGGGTATGAGGGCTCGCGCATCGTGTTCGACTCGAAGCCCGTCGTTCCCAACACCGACGGTTACTGCGACAGGGTGGGCTTCGGCGACTGGAAGTACTGCGACACGCGCCCGGAGGGCCACCCGCAGCGCACCGCCTGCGACTACCTCGTGGCCGGGATCTCCGAAGAGACCGGCCGCTGGGGGCCGACCTGGTACTTCGGCGACACGCTCTGCGGCTCCGACCCCACGAAGTGCGCGCACCACCCCACCGAGCAGTTCATGACGGTGGGGAAGGTGAAGGGCACCTACGAAGCCTGCGCCGCCGACACGACGCCCGTGGCGCCGGACGGCAGCCGCTGCGGCATCTACGAGCTGAAGTAGGCGATCGTCAGCGGCTTGGCTCGGCCGGGACGCACGCCGGCAGGCCCAGCCTGCGGAAGATCGCCATCGCCGGGCAGGCGTTCGTGAACGCGGACTGGAACAGGTTCAGCCCCACGAACGCCGTGAACAGGAAGAAGCCGGGGTGGACCCAGTAGCCGAGGGCCACCGAGAGCATCACGAAGAAACCGGCCAGGGCGCGCAGCGCGCGTTCGATCGTCATCTCGTCACTCCTTGGTTCAAGTCGGCCCGCCAAGCGGCCGCCCCGGCGAGGCCCTCGCGCCGCAGCTCCTCCGCCCGGCCACGGCGCGCGAGCAGGTAGTACACGACCGGCACCGCGAGACGCGACAGCAGGGTCGCCGCGACTTCGCCCGTCATCAGGCTGATGGCGAGGCCCTGGAAGATCGGGTCGAACAGCATCACGAACGAGCCCGCCACGACCGCGGCCGCGGTGAGCAGCATCGGACGGAAGCGCACGGCGCCCGCCTCCACCACCGCGTCCTCGAGCGCCATCCCCTGGCGCAGCTTCAGCTCGATGAAGTCCACCAGGATGATCGAGTTCCGCACGATGATCCCCGCCCCGGCGATGAAGCCGATCATCGACGTGGCCGTGAAGAACGCGCCGAAGCCCCAGTGCCCCGGCAGGATCCCGATCAGCGACAGCGGGACGGGCAGCAGGATCGCGAGCGGGACCGCGAACGACTGGAACCAGCCCACCACCAGCACGGCGATGAGGGCCAGCACCACCGCGAACGCGATC
>Ga0214472_10007797_pt1 | contig 11171 bp, 10 predicted proteins | sample RVTome_6_FD_207662 | JGI IMG/M metagenome (GOLD analysis project Ga0214472, IMG submission 207662) | Soil microbial communities from uranium-contaminated site in the Upper Colorado River Basin, Wyoming, United States - RVT140D175 | ecosystem: Environmental > Terrestrial > Soil > Contaminated >...
TTCCCTTCGAGGCCTTCATCGCGAGGCTCAAGGAGGAGATCGCCACCCGCAAACTGATGTTGCGCAGGAAATGATCCGCTCTTGATCCCTCCGCCAAAGCTCCAGGATCACCCCGGTCCGGCCCTTCCTGCTTGATACCCGTCAACGCCGCTCGATCGGGCGTGCGAAGACCATCTTGCCGCCCGCCGACGGCAGGATGCTGCCGACTTCCACCTCGATCGACCTGCCGATCATCGGCGCGCCGTTTTCAACCACCACCATGGAACCGTCTGCCAGAAAACCGACGCCCTGGCCCTGCTCACGGCCGGGCTTGACGAGATCCACGGTGATCCGTTCGCCGGCCTGCAACTCCGTGTGCAGCGCCCTCGACAGGGCATTCATGTTCAGACACGGCACCCCGTGAAACTGGGCGCGCTGGGTCAGGTTGAAGTCCGTCGTGAGCAGTTTCGCCTTCATCGCCTGGGCCAGAAACACGAGCTTCTCCTCCGGGCTCGCACCCTTGCTCACCTCACTGTCGACGACGCGCAGATCCACATGCGCGAGCTTGCGCAGTTCATTCAATGCGTTGAGCCCCTTGCGCCCGCGACTCTGCCGCGGGGCATCATGCGAATCGGCGATGGCATGCAGCTCATTGATCACGAACTGGGGCACAATCAGGGCCGGCGAAAGGAAGTGCGACTCGCAGATGCGCACGATGCGCCCGTCGATCAGGGCACTCGTATCGACCACCACGAGTGGGACATCCACCTCGTGCGGAACGAACCGCACGTAGGGAATGACGAGCTGAAACTCATCCTTGCCCCGCAGCGCGATCACCGTTCCGAGATAGGCGCAAATCAGGAAGAGCGCCAGCCGGACAAGAAACACGACCTGCTCGTCACCATACTCAAGCAGGGGGGACGAGCCGATCAACCACGCCACGATGCTGCCGACGGCAAGACCGAAGGTGATGGCCGACAATCCCCGCAGGGAGAATCCCCTGAGAAGCACATCGACGAGCACGGTCAGCGTGCCGATCAACGCGCCGACCACCGCGCCAATCACCCGGTAGGCATCCCACTCGCGAATCGTGTAGGTCACGAGAAAACCGCCGAAACAGCATACCAGAACGAATGCGACACGAATGGGAACAAGAGTGCGATTCACGGGACGATGATTCCGAGGTGGCTGGCAGGTTGGCAATCAAGACTTCGGGTCAACGCGATCCCCCCTTTCACCACGTTTTCCACCACCAAAGGACCACCGGAATCGCCATGCCGGCAAACATCACCAGATAAAGTATCACGACCGCTCGGCGGGCCTTGCGCTCCACTTCCGGATCTTTTTGCTTCGTCGGCATCAGGCACGAACCGAGCATGAAGTACTGGCTGGTCAAACAAGAACCCGACTCCTATTCGTGGGGCGACTTTGTCGCCGACGGCAGCACGACCTGGACCGGCGTGCGCAATTTTCAGGCGCGCAACAACCTGCGCGCCATGAAACGCGGTGACGACGTGCTCTTCTACGCCAGCGTTTCCTCAAAGTGCGTCATGGGCATCGCGAAAGTGTCCCGGGAGGCATTTCCCGATCCCACAGCTGCGGATGGCGACTGGTCGGCAGTGGAACTCACCGCGGGAAGGCCCCTGAAGTCTCCCGTCACGCTCGAGAAAATCAAGGCCTCCACCGCGCTCCAGGACATGCTGCTCGTCCGCCATAGCCGGCTCTCGGTGATGCCGGTGACAAAGGAGCATTTCGACGTCATCGTGGAGCTCGGCGGCGGCGCGTGAGCCCATCAACGGCCGGCCGTTGCCGGCCGTGCCGCATGCCCGGGCGAATCGCCTCCGGCCACTTCGATTATCTCGTGCAGTTCGACCCCGGCAGATGGCCCGGCGGGTGCAAAATATTGAACCGCCGCTTCACCCCCGGGGTGCTGCCCAGGATCCGCCCGGGTGCATCAACACGTCATCACGCGTCGCGCCGCCTCACCGCCTTGAACTGTGAAATTCTGGACAAGTTGGGACGATCACATTCTAAACGCCGATGTGATTGCCTCGCTCACCGTGCTCGCCCCCGGCCTCCTCGGCAGCTCTGTCGCCAAAGCCGTTCGTTCGCGTGGACTCGCCAAAACCATCCATGTGTGGTCCCGTCGCGCAGAAACGCGCGCGGGCCTTCGCAAGCTCGATTGGTGCGACGAGGTTCATGACTCGCCGGCTTTGGCCTCTGCACATTCCGACCTCGTAGTCGTGTGCACACCCGTCGACCGCATCGTTCCAATCGTGGAGGAAATCGCGCCGGCGCTGAGGCCCGGCGCCATCGTGACCGACGTCGGCAGCGTCAAGAGTGCGATCGTGCGCCCTGCCGCGGCGGCGTTGCGCAACCGCGCCCATTTCGTTGGAAGCCACCCCATGGCGGGGTCGGACCGGACCGGCCACGCGCATGCCAGTGCAGATCTCTTCCGTGGGCGTCCGTGTTTCGTCACTCCCCTGCTCGAGACCGCACCCGATGCGCTCGAGAAGGTGGTCAACTTCTGGAAGGCCCTGGATGCTGTCGTCGTCACCGAAAAGCCCGAGAAACACGACGAGATCGTCGCGCACATCAGTCATCTTCCCCACGCCGTCGCATCGGTGCTCTGCGCGACGCTCGCCGCCCGCGACCGGGCGTGGCTGCATCTCGCCGGGCCGGGCTTGCGTGATTCCACTCGCATCGCGGCAAGCGACGCGGACCTCTGGCGCAGTATTCTCGAGATGAACCGGGAAGAGGTCCTTCGCTGCGTTCGCGCGTTTCAGGACGAATTGGAGGTCTTTCAGGCCGCGCTGGCCAACAACGACGTGTTTGCGATACGTTCGATTCTCGAGCGTGGTCGCGAGTATCGTTCCGGACTGCCGTCCTGAGCCCGGGCACGCGCCGCATGCTGGCTGATCCCCATCCGGTGATCCCTTTTCGCGGAGTCGCGGATGCGAGCATTCGACTGCCGGGGTCCAAAAGCATCACCAACCGCGCGTTGTTGCTCGCGGCACTGGCGAGCGGCGAAACCACCCTGGAAGGCGCACTCTTCAGCGAAGACACCGTCATCATGTCGGAGGCCCTGCGGCGTCTGGGTTTCGCGGTGCACGAAGACGCCGATCGCGAGGAAATCCGGGTGCAGGGCCGCGGCGGAACCATGCCTGCCGGGTCGGCCGGGCTCTTCGTCGGGCTGGCGGGCACCGCCGCCCGTTTCCTGACTGCCCTTTGTTGCGCGCTGACTTCCGGCCGCTACCGGATCGATGGCGTGCCGCAGATGCGCCGGCGACCAATGAAGGGCCTCCTCGACGCGCTCTCCGCACTTGGCGCGCGAATCAGCTCGTCCAACGGATTCCTCCCCCTCGAAATCGAGGCGGGGGGCCTCGACGGCGGAAACGTCGAACTCGATGCCACCAGCAGCAGCCAGCTGCTTTCCGCCCTGCTCATGATCGCTCCGCTTGCCCGCGGCCCCGTGCAGATCCGGCTCACGGATCCGGCATACCGGCGCGAATACGTGACGATGACGCTGCGGATGATGGAGCAGTTTGGGCAGCCCGCCGCGATCGCGAGTGACGACGGCATGTGTGTCCGACCGCCACACGGCCTCCCCTACCGCAGTCCCGGTTTGCGTTACACGATCGAACCGGATGCATCCGCGGCCAGCTACTTCCTCGCGCTGCCGATCGTCACCGGTGGCCGGGTGCAGCTGCCCGGCCTCCCGGCCGATTCCCTGCAGGGAGACGCGGCTTTCGCCGAACGGGTCCGCGCCATGGGCGCGAAGGTCGAGCGCTCCCCTTCCGGGTTGACCTGCCAGTTCGACCGCTCGACCCAGGCCACGGCGATCCAGGATGATTTTCACGCCATATCCGACACGTTTCTTACCCTCGCCGCGATCGCTCCGTTGCTGGCCGGGGCGACCCGCATCACCGGCATCGCGCACACACGCAAACAGGAAACCGACCGCGTTTCCGGCATGGCCTGCGAATTGCGCAGGATCGGCCAGCACGTGCTCGAAACGCACGACTCGCTCGAGATCCATCCGCGCCCACTGGTCTCCGGCGTGGAAATCGAGACTTACCACGACCATCGCTTCGCGATGAGCTTCGGCATCCTTGGCTGTCACGACCTGCACGGCGATGGCCGCCCCTGGCTCTCGATCAAGAATCCAGGGTGTTGCGCCAAGACCTTTCCCCGTTTCTTTGAAGTCCTCGAGCGTGTGCGCGTCGAAAGCTCCTCAAATTGAATGGAAGGCAAACCATTTGTCATCGTTGCCGTCGACGGAGGCGCAGCCTCCGGGAAGTCGTCCACGTCGCGCGCCATCAGCCAGCGATTCAATTTCCTGCATGTCGACACGGGCTCATTCTATCGGGCCGTCACCTACAAGCTTCTCGAGGCGGGCGTGACGCCCCTGGCGGTCGAATCGATCGGCCCGGCCATCAGCAAGCTGCGCCCGGGGACGCTTGTCGATGGGCGGTCGGCGCGCATGGAGATCGACGGCTGGATACCCGGGGATGAGATTCGCAGCGCGGCGGTCAACGAGAACGTCTCAAAGTTTGCCGCCCTGCCGGTCGTGCGGAAGTTCCTTCTCGATTACCAGCGCGACCAGGCCCGCGTGGCGCGGTCCGGTGGTTTCGCCGGTCTCGTCATGGAGGGCCGCGATATCGGTTCCGTCATCTTTCCCGACGCCGATCTGCGCATCTTCCTCGAGGCGTCCGCCGAATCCCGCACGCAGCGCCGGGCGGCGGAAGGGCAGGTCGACAGGATCCACGAACGCGACCGACTCGACACGCAGCGCAAGGCCTCCCCACTCGTCTGTCCTCCGGGCGCCATTCCCATCGATTCAACGCATCTTTCGCTCGAACAAGTGGTCGAGAAGGTTGCCGCACTCGTGTCGGAGAAGCTCGGCGCCTGACCCCGCGTGGGAAATACGATGCCAGCGCCTTCGATCGATCATCCGCGCAACTGAGTGCTTTTCCAGACCGAGTCGCGTTCGTTCTCCGATCTCGCACCTCCGCTCGGGCCGGTCAGTTCCCTGTCACGAGCATGTCGCCGGGTTCTGTATTGGCGGCCGCTCAATCAAGACGTACTCATCAATTTCGACCAGCTGCGCAAAGTTGGCGAGTTTCTCCGTGAGTATCGGCGTCACAATGGTACCCGCACTCGCAAGCACGATGCCATCCGACGTGGCGATATCCTTGATGAGGATGTCCCCCGAGTTCAGCTCGCGCACACGGAGACGCACCCCTGGGGTCGATTCGGTGCGCCCTGCATCATCATGCCCGAAACAAACCTCCGCAGCCGCCAGCATTTCCGGGTCATACCAGCCATCCAGGGTGCGCATGTGCGCAACTGCATGGACGGTTCCTCCGAGCTTCGTCTGGAATCGGGAAAGATCCACGGCGACTTTCAGGAGCCGCGCCCCCACGGGGATCTCGGAACCTGCAACGTGTTCCGCGGGAAGGCCCTCGCCGTTGAATTGCTTGTCCTGAAACCGCACCATCGCAGCCACGTTCTCAAGCCGCGGTATGTTCTTGATCAGTTCTGATCCCAATTCAGGCACTTTCTTAAACATTTCTTCCTCGGACCCGCTGAGTCTCATCCCTGCCCGGCGCTTCTCAATCGTATCTGGTGGAATTGTGACGAGACCGATTTGCGCGAGGGTGGCCGCGAGCTCGAGTTCCCAGAGGTTTTCATACTCAAGGTGTACCGCCATGGAGCGGATGTAGTTTCTTGCCTGCTTCGCTTCGCCGAAGGCGTGCGGATTCGTCATGGCAAGGACATCCGCCAGCACTTTGATGCTTCCATTCAGCGTGTTCTCGAGCAACTCGCGCTCCGCGATGATAAGGTGGTGTTGTCTGACCCCGATCGCCAACGTTCTTGCCAGCCTGTCCGGCTGGCACGGTTTGCTCAAAAACTGGAAAACCGAGCCCAGGTTGACCGCATCCACGGCGATGTGTTGATCGGCATGTTTGGTGAGCATGATCCGGACGGAGTCCGGAGCCTTCACCTTGGCCTTCATGAGAAACTGGACGCCGTCCATATGTGGCATGTTCATGTCCGCCAGGATGACGGCATATGGACCATCCGTGTCGATCCTGGCGAGACCAGCCTCGCCACTCGTTGCCGTGTCGACGATGAATCGTCCGCGGAGGGTGCGCTGGAAACTCGCGAGGATGTTCACGTCGTCGTCCACGCAGAGTATTTTCTTGTTCATATCGAAAACACCGGGGTTCTTGTTTCTTCAACACTGCATTTCCATGCGTCAGGATGGGGCATCATCTGGATCTCTGCGAGATACTTCGTCGTTCCTCAGGGCCAACCGGCGGTCATGCAGAGACCGGTATATGGATCTCGACGGTCATTCCCTGATTCTTTGTGCCGAAAGAGGCGAGAGCCCCATCGTGTCGCCGGACGATATCTGCCACCAGCGAGAGGCCCGGGCCATTCCCCCCGGGCTTCATTGCGAGATCGGCCTCGAAGCTTCGACGTTTTCCGGCCTCATCCGCGCCAGCGTCCGAATCGGAGACACGAATGCAGACATGCTGCCCAGACCGCGCGGCGCCACCGCGCGAATTCTCCTCGTTGTGAAGGGTTGCGCATGACGCGTTCAGGACGATCGACCCGCAACCGGCGATGGCGTCGCTGCACCTGAGGACAAGATTAAGGAGCGCCAGCCCCAGCAGCCCGGCATCAGCCCGGATCAGCGGGAGGTTTTCGCCGGATTCGACCACGATCTCGATGTTCCTGGGCACGCGAGACTGCAACACGGTGCCAAGCTCTGCCAGGAAGAATTCCACCTGCAGCGGGGCAAAATGGCCCTCGACATTCGGTCGTCCGATAACATTCATCCGCCTTGATATACGCGCCGCTTCCGACGCTGCAGCACTGATCCGGTCCAGATGGGCATCCACTTTCCGGCCATCGGCGGATTCCTCCATGGCGAGACCGCACTGCAGGGTCATCACGGTCAGGATGTTTCTCATGTCGTGCATGACTCCGGCGGCGCATCGTTCCAAAAGCTTCATGCGCTGGGCCAGACGGAGTCTGGTTTCCATGAGCTCCGCTCTCGATTGCAGAAGACGTCTTTGTTCGATGCCGGCCTCGATCACTGCCACGAGGTCGTCCGTACCGCAGGGCTTTGCGAGCATCCTGAAGATCGAACCTCTGCCGGCGGCAGCGACCGCTGGCTCCATTTCCTGCTGCCCAGTGAGCATGATGCCGATGGCATCCCGGTCGCGCTCGTGGATCAGGGCCAGAAACTCTCTGCCGTCCATCCCCGGCATGCACATGTCCGAGATGACGAGAGCAAACGGGCCCTTCTCATCGAAGACGTCGAGTCCCTCCAGCGCTCCGCAGGCCATGCTGAGGTCGAAACGGTTGTGCAGCGACCGCTGAATGGCCCCCAGGACGTGCTCGTCATCGTCGACAACAAGCACTTTTTCCAGGTCGCGGACGGGTCTGAACTTCAGCCGCGATCCTATCTCGAGCTGCGAGTCCGACCTACCCGAGCCGGCCTGTGCCCAGCCGTGCCGAGCCGACTCATCAAGCTGAAAAGGATGGTTCACGAGTGCGAGGCAGGCTTGCCCGGATCGAAAGGAAGCTGTATCCGGAAACTGGTTCCAGTGCCTTCCATTGTTTCGAAATCGATGGTGCCACCGTGCTTGTCCACGATTACCGACCGCGCAAGGGCCAGCCCCTGCCCCGTCCCCTTGCCGATCGGCTTGGTGGTAAAGAACGGGGTGAACAATCTGTGTCGCACGCGATCGGGGATGCCAGTGCCATCATCGGTTACACACACCTCGACGCCGGTGCCGACAGGCCGCGTGCTGATGGTGATCCGCCCAGGTCCGCCGCCGTCGCGCCCATTCTTCTCCTCGATTGCATGTGCAGCATTGATGACAAGGTTGAGGATGACCTGGTTGATGTCGCCCGGGTGGCAGGTCACGGTCGGCAGCGATGGATCGAGGTCCAGTTCCATCGTGGCCACGTATTTCCATTCGGTGCGGGCCACGGTCACCGTGCTCTCGATGGCATGGTTGAGATTGATGGCCATCTTCTGCCCGGCGCCTGGGTGGGAGAAGTCCTTCATCGCACGGACGATCTTCGCGACCCTCGAAATGCCCTCGAGGGACTGGCTGATCGCCTTGGGGATCTCCTCCATCAGGTAGTCGAGATCAATCCCTCGCTCCAACGCATCGGCCTTCCCCAGCAACGGCGCGGCTTCCGACCCCGTCCGCAGGGCCTTCGACAGGTCGCGATAGACTCCCAGAAGCTTTATCACCCCCGCGAATGCTCCCTCGAGGAAGGAGGTGTTGTCCCCGATATACTGTATCGGCGTATTTATTTCGTGGGCGATGCCTGCGGCAAGCCGGCCGATGGATTCCAGTTTCTGCGTCTGAGCGACCTGCGACTGCATGGCCGCCCGCTCATTCTCGGCGCGCCGTCTCTCGGTGACGTTTTCATGTGCGACCACGATTTGCAGCGGCCCCTCCCCGGCAAAGCGGCCGATCCGGGCGATAAACCATCGCTGTTCGTCCGGGGAGTGGCATGGGTAATCCAGCTCGAACGTCTGCCGGTTTCCGGCGATGATTTCCCGGATGGCAGCGGCCACGGCCACGGCGACAGAGCGGTCATCTCCAGTCGTTGCGTCACAGACATCAAGGTAGTTGGTCGCCGGACATTGCTCGACGGCACGAAACAGGACGCGCCACCGGTCGACGTCCTGCTCTGTCGTCAAACCCGAGGTACCTGCGATCGCCCGCAAATCGTCCCCGCTCGTGCAAGTCTTCACTGCGGCTGCCTTCCATCCAGTTGGGCAATGCGGCATGGGATGCGCTGCCGGTCGCCGACAGTCGGACTCCGGCCCCTGAACCCAACCCTCGACGGCTGATCGGAAAAAAGGATGAGATCAGGATCGAAATCCTCCCCGTGAAGCAAAGTTTCGGCTTCGGGCGTATGGCGTCTGCGCATGGGTTGAGCAACTCGGCCGGGCACGGCGCGCGAAGGATACCGGGGCAGGTTCGGGTGCTCCCGCGACTCCATTGCCAAAGACGGCACGCAAGACTCCGCCGATGAAGCGGAGACCGGGATCGACTGAAAGAATGCCCTCATTGCCCTATTATCGGGCCAAACGAGTTTCTCTGAAATCAGTAGAATTACGCAGTCGTGCGTATTTTTCCAAGCATTTCGCCCTAAGGGACCCCATCGTGTGAGTCGTCGTCGTTAATCGACTTCGCCCTCGTGGCGATGCGGCGGGATCCAACTTGCGCCGATCCACGCGCGCGGCTGAAGGAAAGCAGCCACGGACGGGGTCGATCACCAAATCCTGGCCAGGGACAGAGACAGAGACATCAACGCATTCTGAAGAAACTCCTAGACGACCCGGCAAGAAAGTGGCGGAAGGTTGTGGTCATGCTCCACAGCGGGACTGAGCCCGCCGCACGCGTTAGCACCGCGGCTCCCGCCTCGCGGAATTAACCTTCCAAAATGGTCCGCCTGGTTGTTGCTGCCCCAACCACCCCGCGCTTATCGGGCGCGTGCTCTGCTGCTGAGCTACAGGCGGATGTTCAAAATGGCGGAGAGTGGAGAACTCGCATCCCAGTCGCTGGGCGACCCAACCGCTTTCGAGGCGGCGCCGGCGCGCTTGTCCGGTTCACTCTCCATGGCGGAAGACAGAGGACTCGCACCTCAATCCCGGTGGGATCGAACCGACTTCCAATCGGTCGCTGCACCTCGGCAGCTTTGTCTTCCTGCAAGACTGGCGGAGGCGTGAGGACATGCTCCTCAACGGCGGTCAGCCGTCGTTTCCGTTTCAAGCGGATCCCGGCACGCTGGTCCGGTTACACCTCCGAAGAATATGGTCCTCGCGGCAGGACTCTCACCCACAACCCTGCGTTCGAAGCGCAGGGTGATGCATCTTTCACCACGCGAGGTTCTGAAATCGAGATGGCCGGTGGAGCGCAGTGGAACGGCCGATCTCGCGAGGCGAGATCGGGGGCGTAGCTCCGAATGCCGCGAATGCGGCACGAGCCAATTGCACCCGCACGACCGTCCCGCGAAGCGGGAAAGCGCGGTCCCGCAGGGCAGGATTACCTCACACCGCGAATGGTTGTCGTGCGATCGATTGACGCTGCTGCTTCAGACGATGACTGGACGCAACCAACGAGGAACCGATTCGGCGACAAACCGGCGTTGGCCTCGCCGAACGGCCAGCACGAGTTGAAATGGGTTTGTGTCCGAAGTGTTGTCGAAGACGGATACGTCCGGCACGAAAGTCAGTGCAGTGCGAAGGTTCTCAAGGGACTGACTGAACCGCCGCTCGAGCCGGTCCGGCGGCACGTCATGTCCGCCCGAGGCGACGCGTTGCGCCACGCGGCCTTCCAAGAGGAGCGGACTCGCGAGGCCGATGAACATCAGGTGGACATCGTATCCAGCCTTGATGGCGTCACGCAGAAAGCCCAACTTCGCGCCACCGGGATCTGAGAAGACCGTCTCCGTGATAAACGACCGTTGAGCCTCCAACTTTTCGACACGCGCCGCGTCCGCGGCTGCGGCCGCTTCTTCGTTCGAAATACCCAAAGCCGCGGTAATCCGATCAGCATTGATAAACTCCAGGCCGGTTTCCTGGAGGAACAACTCGTAGAAGGTCGACTTGCCAGCGCCGTTCGGACCGGCAAGAAAGATCAGCCGCGGAGCAGGCATGAAGACGGCTCGAGAACCTTGATCAACGGCTCGACGAATGCGCCTTCGTGCGCGCCGACTTCGTCGCACGTTTCCGTGCCACGGTCCTCGTCTGTGTCACCGCAGGCACGAACCGGCGTCTGATGAATCGTCCCGGGCGGATGGTTCCATCGGGCAGTTTCTCCAAGATGACGTCCGGCTGCTCCGGATCCGCCGTGTAGATCGGCCCCTTGTGCCTCGTGATCAGCGCGCGCGCTTTGGCCTGTCCTGCGGCGGACTGGGTCAGCGCCACAAGAGTGTCGAGATCCTCGACGCGGGCCAACTGCTTCACCTGCGCAATGCTCCTGCCGGAAAGCACCGAGTCCAGCACGCGTCCCAATTTGGCCCAATGCTCGATCTGCGCCGTCGGCGGTCGATCGTGCAGGGATCCGGCGTTTCTCGCCTGGTTGACGAGTTCGGAATCGATCCGCAAAGGAATGGTGGAAGCCATGAGACCAACTCTGTAGCATTGT
>Ga0214472_10007799_pt1 | contig 11170 bp, 9 predicted proteins | sample RVTome_6_FD_207662 | JGI IMG/M metagenome (GOLD analysis project Ga0214472, IMG submission 207662) | Soil microbial communities from uranium-contaminated site in the Upper Colorado River Basin, Wyoming, United States - RVT140D175 | ecosystem: Environmental > Terrestrial > Soil > Contaminated >...
CGCCGCCGCGTGCTGGGGGACGATCACCCGGACACGCTCACGTCGATCAACAATCTGGGGTATCTGCTTGAAACGATGGGCAAGCCGGCGGAAGCGGAGCCGTTGTACTTGGAAGCTTATCGCGGATTGATCGCGCGACGGGCCGAATCTCCATTGAATTACGATCCTCAAGTCAAGGCGGTTGTCGAGCGTCTGATCAACCTCTACGACGGATGGAACAGACCCGACGAGACCCAAAAGTGGCGGGAGGAGTTGGAGAAGCTTAAGGCCGACGACCGCGACATCTCGGCGGAAACGAATGCAGACGCAGAAACTCCAGCCGGCGACATAAACCCATGACCCCCTCCAAGCTCACTACCGAAGCCGCCAACCCGGCGTCGATCGATATCGACCGGCTCACGCCGCTTGAGATCGTGCAGGCGATCGACAGCGGCGGGACGCCGTAGCGGTTCTCGGCCGTGACGTCGGCGCCGGCGGCGACGAGCGATTGGGCGATATCGAAATCCTCGTGATACACGGCCCAGTGCAGCGCGGTCATGCCGTCGACTTGCGCGGAGTTCACGTCGGCGCGTTGCTCCAGCAGTGCGCGCACCGCCGCAGAATCGTGCTTCTCGACGGCGTCGGCCAGCGGCGATTTCGTTTCGACAGCCGAAGCGCCGGGCGCGTACAGGTAAACCGCAAAAACAACTGCCAGCAGCCTTGATCGATTCATCGTCTACACGTCCAGCGGTTCGAACAGTTCGTCCAAGGCGCCTTGGCTGTCGGCGAAAGATTCGCGCTGGACGCCGACCTTGTTTAGCAAGCTCAGATGAAGATTGGCCAGCGGCAGCGGCCGCTCGAACTTGATGTGACGCCCGCCACGCATGTTGCCGGCGGCGCCGCCGGCCACCAGAATCGGCAGGTTCGTGTGATCGTGCACGTTGGGGTTGCCCATCCCGCTGCCGTACAGATAAAGCGCGTGATCCAGCAGCGAACCGTTGCCTTCGGGCGTCGACTTCAACTTTTCCAGAAACTCGGCGAACAACGACACGTGGAACCGGTTGATCTTGGCCACCTTGGCGATTTTTTCCGGATCGTTGCCGTGGTGCGTCAGCGGGTGGTGCGGATCGGAAACACCGATTTCCGGATAGGTGCGGTTGCTGGTCTCGCGGGCAAGCTGGAACGTGATCACCCGGGTGATGTCCCCTTGCAGCGCCAGCACTTGCAGGTCGCACATCAATCGGGCGTGGTCCGCGTAGGCCGCCGGCACGCCGACCGGACGGTCCAGATCCGGCAAGGGGTTGTCGACCGTATCGGCTTCGGCCTTGCGGATGCGCCGCTCGACTTCGCGAATGCTGTCCAGATATTGGTTGACCGTGTGGCGGTCTTTGGGACCGAGCGTGTTGCGCAGGCGTTTGATTTCGTCCGTCAGTGAATCGAGCAGACTGGCCCTTTTCTCGAGCGCCGCGCTGCGCTGCGCGGTGCTGCCCCCGTCACCGAACAGGGTTTCGAAAACCATCCGCGGATGCGCTTCGGCCGGCAGCGGAGTTGTGGGAGACGACCAGGAAAGATTGTTCTGGTAGACGCAGGCGTAGCCGTTGTCGCACTGGCCGACCACCGACAGCAGATCCATCGACAACTCCAGCGACGGCAACTGCGTCTCGCGGCCGATGTGCCGCGCCGCAATCTGATCGACGGTGGTTCCCAGGTAGTAGTCCGTGCTCTCGGTGCGTTTCGCCCTGGCGGCGCTTAAGAACGAGGCGTTGGAAGTCGCGTGCGTGCCGGGGTAGGCGTTCTGCAATTCCAGGTTGGTGATCACCGTGACCTGGTCTTTGACCGCCGCCAGCGGAGCGAGACTGGGCGACAACTCGTCCAGCGCATTCTCGCCGGGCGGAGTCCAGCGCGTGATGTCGCAGCCCATCGGCATGTACATGAATCCCAGCCGCCGCAGCCGAGCCGGGTTGGCCGGCGTGTCCGCCAACGCGGTCAGGGGCGGAAGCATCGCGTCCAGCAGCGGCAGCGCGAGCGTGGCGCTCACGCCGCGCAGGAACGTCCGTCGCGGCAGCGCTTTTTTGGTGATGATCATCTTATCTTGATTCCCTCATTTGAAATGGCGTGCTGTGGACGACGCCCAGGATTATCGATGAGAAACGATACCCGTCGGCTGCCGCGTCCCGCACGATCTTGCGGACCGCCGGGGCGTCGTGATGTTCCACGCCGCGGCCGATCGCGTAGGTCAGCAGTTTCTCGGCCATTGTGCCCACAAACAACTCCGGACGATCCAGCAATCCCTGCTCCAGTCCGCCGACTCCGGTGAACTGACGGCCGTCGGGCAGTCCGCCGGAGGCATCCACCGGCTTGCCCTCCTCCAGCTCTCGCCATCGTCCGACGGCGTCGAAATTCTCCAAGGAAAACCCGACCGGATCGATCAGGTCGTGACAACTGGCGCAAGCCGGATTCGCCCGGTGCGCGGCAAACCGCTCGCGCACCGACAAATTGGCCGCCACCGTGTTGTCCTCAAGCGGCGGCACGTTGTCCGGCGGGGGAGGCGGCGGCGTCCCCAGGATGTTCTCCAAAATCCACTTGCCTCGAATCACGGGCGAGGTCCGCGTGGCGTAGGACGTCACCGTCAACAGGCTGCCTTGCCGCAGCAGGCCGCCCCGCCGGCTGTCGGCGTCGAGTTTCACGCGCCGGAAACGGCTGCCATACACGTGCGGGATGCCGTAGTGCTTGGCCAGACGTTCATTGAGATACGTGGCGTCCGTCTTCAACAGGTCCAGCACGCCGCGGTCTTCGCGGATCACGCTCTCGAAGAACCGCTCGGTTTCCTCGCGCAGCGCCTGCCGGAGATTGTCGTCGAAGTCGGGAAACAGACGCCCGTCGGGCGTCGTCGACTCCAGGTTGCGCAGGTGCAGCCACTGCCCGGCAAAATTGGTCACCAGCGAACGCGAACGTTCGTCCGCCAACATGCGCCGCGTCTGCTCGTCAAGCACATCCGGATTGCTGAGTTGACCGCGCTCGGCCAGCTCCAGCAGTTCATCGTCCGGGATGCTGCTCCACAGGAAGAACGACAAGCGAGACGCCAACTCGACGTCGCTCACGCGGTAGGCGACACCCGGCGCGACGCCCGGCGGATCCCGCTCGATGCGAAACAGGAACTTCGGGTTCACCAGCACGGAACTGAGCGCCAACTGAATACCGTCCTCGAAATCGCCCTCCGCCCGCGCCGCGCGGTACAACGCCATGGGGTTCCGCAGGTCCACTTCGTCAATCGGCTGCCGGCAGGCGCGGCGCAGCAGCGTGGATAGGATCCGCCGCGCACAGTCTGCTTCGTCTTCAGGACCGGTGGGCCGACAGACGAAAATCCGCCGCCGGCTGGCGGTGTCGCCCGGCCCGAGGGCGTCGAACGGTCCGGCGATCGACACCTGATACACGGCCGGTCCCAGCCGCGGGTGCCGGTACATATTGAAATGGACGTGCAACGGCTGCCGCGCGGTTTCCAGCAGCGACGACGGGTTTTTCAGGAACGTCACGCCAAGCTGGTGCGAACCGGCCGTGACCGCCACCCGCGCCTTCAAGTGCCGGTCCACGTTTTCGTGAGACGGCCGGCTGTACTCGTCCGATGACGGGGCATTGCCGCGCGGAGGTTTCACGGTGAACGTCCGCACCCGCTCGGAGTCCAGCAACAACTCCAGCTCGTGCGGCTCGGAGAGTCCCTCGACGTGCTCGTCGCGGTCGCGGGCCAAACGTATCTGGAACTCGTACTCGCCGTCCTGCGGGATAAGCCAGTAACTGGTCGGAAAATGTGCTGAGGTGGCGTCGTAGACGCCGTAGGTTATTTCTTTCGTTGAAATCCCGCTGTTTCCCGGTACGGCGTCAATTACAGCAGGTGCCGGGCCTTGATTTCCAGGTACCGGTTCACCAGCGGCGCGGTCAGGTCTTCAGGGAAGACGTCCAGCGAGAGCACGCCTTTGCTTTCCAGATCGGCCAAGACCTGCTGACGCCAGGAAAGGATATCGGCCGCGGCGGCGGCCTGATACAGCGCGGCCCCCTGCGGAAAGGGCACGTCGGTGGCGCGGAACAGTTGGCGATCGCGCAACAGCACGCCCAGCGTCAAGTGCCGGCCTGCCATGGTGGCCAGGTAGCGCTGGATCTGATTGGCGTTCACTTCATCAATGACGTTGCTGATCAGCACCACCAGCGAGCGTTTGCGGCAGTGCGAGGCGAGGTAAAGAAAGGCCAGGTCGTAGCGCGATTCGACCAGGTTGGGAAAGCGGTCAAACGACGAGTGCAGCAGCCGGTTCATCTGCTTCAGGCCGCTGGAAGGCGGCAGGTAGCCGTGGATTTCGTCGGAAAAACTGATCAAGCCAACCGAATCACCATGCGACAGCGCAACGTAGCTGAGCATCAGCATGGCGTTCAATGAATGGTCCAGCAGGCTGATTCCGGCGGCCTCGTTGGTCATCATCCGGCCGCAGTCCAGCATGAAGATCAGCCGCTGGCTCTGGTTGGTTTGAAAATCCTTGACCGTCAGCTTCCGCCGCCGCGCCGTGCTGCGCCAGTCGATGTGCTTGAAATTGTCGTCAGGCGTGTAGTCTCGCAGCCGTTCGAATTCGTTGTCTTGCCCGACGCGGCGGGTGCGGCGCACGCCCAACAGGCTGAGCCGGTTGGTCCGCGCCAGCATGGCGTATTCGCCCAATTGCTTCATGTCCGGATACACGTGCAGCGTCGTTTCCAGCGGATAGTTGATGTACCGGGTCCACAGCCCCAGCCGGCTGCGAATCCGCACATGGACGTGCCGCAGCACAAACGCGCCGCGACGCGTGCCGTGCAGGTCGTATTCGATGGTTGCCCGGCTGCGCCCGCTTAGATATAGCGTGAACTCGTCGGGCTGGGGGCGCAGTTCGTGCGGCACGCCGTCTCGGATCCAGACGAAATACTGGTTCAGCGATTGGTTGACGACGGTCAGCGTGACCGGGTGTTTCTTGCGCAATGAGGCGATTCGGCCGACGCTGCGCTCGGCCGAGAAGGCCGATTGATCCGGCAGTGAGAAGAAATCCGCCAACGCCACTGTGCCGATCACGAAATCGGCCAGCAGCATCGAACCCAGCAATATCGAAACCAGCGCCGAGGAGGCCAACGCCGGCACCTGCGAGGCCACGAACAACCCGACCGACAGCGCCGCCGGCAACATCGCCAGAAACACCAGCGGCCGGTGAGGATACGTCCGCCGAAACCGCGCCGCGGCCCACAACGGCAGCGCGACGGCCGCGACCGTGACCAAAAACCAGGTGAATTGGCTGGGATACTCCAATACGCTTTGCCACAGGTCGCTCAAAGCCGGGGCACCTCCACCGAGCGAATCAATTCGCCCAGGATCTCATCGACTCGGCGGCCTTCCACCTCGGCTTCCGCCGTGAGAATCATGCGATGCCGCAACGCGGGCAAGGCGATCTGCACAACGTCGTCGGGCACCCCGTAGTCGCGTCCGTACAACGCCGCCAGCGTGCGAGCGCCCTGCATCAGGGCAATGCCTGCCCGCGGGCTGGCCCCCATGTGAAACTGCGGCCAGCGGCGCGTCAGGCGGACCAACGTATTGATGTAGTCCACCAGCCGGTCATCGATGCGCACCTGCCCGCAGAGTTGGATGCTCTCGGCGATTTCATCCGGCGAGGTGACCGTTTGCAGCTCTTCGACCAGGCGCCTGTTGACGTCGATCTGCAGGCTGTGCATTTTGAGGATTTCGGCCTCTTCGGTTTCCGAAGGGTAATCGGCCACCAGTTTGAACATGAACCGGTCCAACTGCGCTTCCGGCAGATTGTACGTGCCCTCGGACTCAATCGGGTTTTGAGTGGCCAACACCAGAAACGGGCGCTTCAGAACGTGCGATTGTCCGTCGACAGTGACCCGGTATTCCTGCATGATCTCCAACAGCGCAGCGTGGGTCTTGGCGGGCGAACGGTTGATCTCGTCGGCCAACAGCAATTGGGTGAACACCGGTCCGGGGCGAAAACGGAAATCTTGCGTTTTCGCGTCGAAGATGGGCGTGCCGGTGATGTCCGAAGGCATCAGGTCGGCGGTGAACTGGATGCGGCCGAAATCGCACCCCAATACTCTTCCCAACGTCCGCACGAACAGCGTCTTGCCCAGCCCCGGCACGCTTTCGATCAACACGTGCCCGCCAGAAAACAGCGCCACCAGCGTGCCCAGCACCAGTTCTTCCTGGCCCACGTAGATCTTGCGGATTTCATTGGAGACGCGATCGAACAGCGACTTGGTGGCGGTCGCCGACTCGCTGGGGGCCAGCGTCGCCCCGGTCGAGATGCCCGTCACTCGCGGAGGGGGCGGAGTCTGCGTCGATCCAGGGCGAACCGTCGCGGGCTGTCCCGCGGCGCCGCGCGTGGCGGGGGCGGACCGCGGCGGAGGCGTGGGCGCATCGGAGCCGGGAACATCGGAACTTCGGGGCGTTTCACTCATGCGTTTGCCAACGGGTTTGTCGGTTGAAGTGGAAATCGTCGAAATGAGAGTATGTAGCAACAGTACAGGGGAATGCAACGCATTCGACGCGACGTAGCGCCCGTGCCCGAAACGGCGAATGAATTGGGGAACGCTAATCCGCACTAATCGACGCGAATCCCTCACTTCGCGGGCGGCTAAGCTCGGAAAAACATCAATCGATTAGCGGAGATTAGTGTTCCCTTTCCTCTCGTTCTTTCTGAAAACGCCTTCAAAATTGCTACCGTCACTTGATCGCGCCATGCTTGCCCGCGGGGCATTCTGCGCTGCTCATGGTGATGTCGACAAGGTGTCGTCGCCCGGCGAATCGGTGCTGGGCGGCGCCGGCGGTTTCGGACTGTTGGGGGTTTTATCGGCAGAATGCGTCGGACAGGGCGCGTCGCCGCGGGCGGCCTGTTGAAAATGAATCAGTCGCGTCATGGCGAAGGTGCGATTTTTGGTCCGCCCGAGCAACTCGCCCAGTGCCACCACGTGGCGGCCGAAGTCCGATTGATGCTCGTCGTCGATTTGCCGCGGGACGCCGAACACCGGCAGACGGCAAAGCAAAAACAAAATCCCCAACGCGACCAGGTGCCACATCGCGCCGGGAGCGACGCCGAAGATCTCGATCCCCTGCGGCAATTGCGCCGCGGGGTCTTCGTTAATGATTCTCGGTCCCCCGGGGTCGCTCTCCAGGAAAAACACGTGACGGGCCGGCCCGACGGCCTCAATCAGATGCACGGCTAGCTTGCGATGTTCGTGGTTCACCAGCGTAAAATTTAACAAGAACGAACCGTTGGTGACGATGATGATCTGGCTCTCCTCCACCGGAATCCGGCTGACGAGCGGACCGGCCTCGCTATCCAGCAACACTTCCGCAGCGGGACCCGGGCGAAGGCGGCCGTTGAGCATGATCTCGACCTTGGCCGGATCGACGCCCTCCAGCCACTGGGGCCGGCCGGTCAGATCCTTTACCTCGACGAAATCTCGTTGATCGTCGACGGTGAACCATTCGCCGTTTTGCGCTTCCGGATCGGTCGGTATTCGTCCGCGCGCGGAAAGATAGCTGCGGTTGGCTTCCGCCAGGCGCCGATTGATTTCGGCAAATTCGGCAGGGGGCGCGGCCGGGTCGCGCACCTTATCCCAATACAACGGCGCCGCGTCGAAGTCTCGTCCGACATAGATCAATGTGCGGTCGACGTCCGCGGCCAGCCATTCTTCCAACCAGTCGCGCACGTCCTCCGACGGTGGGTGAAAATCGTCAGGAAACCAGACGATCGAATCGGCTTCGTTGCGCAGCTTGGGGGACAGCCATTGCCACTCGGTAACCTTGTGACCGGCCTGCTCGAACATCCGCGCCAACACCGCCGTGCCGTTCACACTCTGGCTGCGCGACATGCCCGTGCGCCGTCCGTATGCCGTATCGAGGTCTTCTGCGCATCCGCCGAGACCAGCCACGACCATCGCCGCGGCGCATAGCGCGGCCACTTGGCCGACACAGCGCGCCGATCGTCCACCTTGCTTACGATCGTTTGTGCTCATCGTGATACGTAGAGGGTAGAGGGTCGAGGGTCGAGGGTCCAGAGTCCAGGGTCGAGGGTCCAGAGTCGAGGGTCCAGGGTCCAGGGTCCAGGGTCGAGAGTCCAGGGTCGAGGGTCGAGGGACAAGAGTCGAGTGCTGAGGGACAAGGGACAGGGAACAAATTCATTGGTAAGTTTTCCTACTGCCATCTGCCCTCTGCCCTCTGCCTACTGCCGACTGCCTTTTCACGCGGTTCCCCGCTCCAGCAGATGCTCGAATTCTCCCAACCGGTTCCAACACGATTCAAAACGGTCGCGGTGGATGGAATAGTTGCCGAAAAACACGTCCTCGAAGACCGTCATGGTCTGCTCGACGAGATCTCTCAACGGGCGGCGCGGCCCGATCTCGCGGATGTATTGGCGGTTGGTTTTGCCTTTGGTCAGGCGGATCACCTGTCCCTTGTCCATCTGGACCAACTGATAGCTGAACAGGTAGATGATCGCTTCACCGTAGTTGCCTTGTTCGTAGTTGCGCCGGGCTTCGCCCAGCAGGTCCGTGGTGCCGCGCTTGAGCTGAAACGGCAACGCCTCGACGCGGGCCGCTTCGTTCAAGTGGCCGCCGCGCACGGCATCGGCCGTCTGCGACATCGCGGCCCGCTTTTCACGATTCAAATACGCGCGGATCAGCAGATAAAACAGCAAGCCCAACACGACCAGCACGACCGTCCAGGCGAGCAATTCAAACAAGCTGAGATTGAGAAAATTGAGATTCCATCCGCCGCCGGAGGAGAGTCGGCGCGCGGTGCGGAAGTCGATCCGGCGCACGCCGTCGGTCTGGCCGTCGTACCAGGGGAATCGCCGGCTGCCGCCCAGCGCTTCTTGACCTGCTTCGACGCTGGCGTCCGGATCGGCGAAACGGAGGGAGTCGGGAGGCCGGAGGCGGGAGGCCGGAGGCGCGGTATGAGCGCTAAGGGGAGCGATGAGGGAAGCGCTCAGTAGAATCGCCGCAAACATCCAGTTTTTGGTGCGGTTCATACGATCTGCCTCGACAATCGGGCGGCTTCGGCCCGCATCATCAATTCGACTTCCCAACCTTCAGTGCGAATCCTCAGGTCAAGATAACTGAGGAAGCGAACCACGGCAAAAAAGCTCGCCACCGCCCAAACGGCCGCCTGCAAGTGAATCGTATACATGGAGCGGCCGAAGTCGGCTTGACTGGTAAATATGCCCCGCAACAGCCAGATGGTGACCCAGATCATGCCGATCCAGACACCGCCGACCGCGAGTGCCACCATCCAACGCGCGAACAGTTCGCCGATGCTGCTGGTGTGAACGCGTGACGCGCGGCGCCAGGTGGTCATGGCGCCTTTTTGCTTGGTGAACAGTGGGTTGCGTTCCAGGAGGATGATCTCGTTGAGGTACGGCCGGCCCGCGTACAGCCAGAACAGGCCGAATACGCTGAGGACGGCCGCGGCGCGGACGAGGACTTGCAACAAGATCAGTTGCGGCAGCGAGCGGACGAAATCTTTCCACGCGCGCTTCGAGTCCGGCTCGTCATGAAACAGCACCTGGCCCAGATACAACGTCGTGGGCACCGCGGCCAGCGGTATTTCCAGGACGATCAGCACGCCACACCAGAAAAGATACCACCCAGGCGCCTGGAACTCGTAATCCACGTCGGCCAGATCCAGCAGGCCCAGCAGCCAATTGTTCAGCAGCAACATCGGCGCAGCGCCCATCGCAAACGTCGCGGACAAAGGCGCAAAGTGCGTGCGCACCACGCGCAGCGCCAGATCGAGGATGTCCGGGTAACTGCGCTCCCGGATGGCGATCCGTGTGCGGTCAAGCTGCATCGGCTTCACTCCGAGGGCGCCCGAGCATTACGAAGTAAAACATCATCAGCCCGCCGGAGAGCACCGCCACCAGGGCCTTGATCCAATACGGCGCGGCCGACGGCGAGAGGAACGCCTCGATTGCCGCCGCCATGCAGAACAGAATAATGGCCGCGCAGGCCGTGGGGATGGCCTCTTCCACGGCCCGGCGCACCGACGCCCGCCGGCTGTAGCCCTTCGTGTCGATCATCGAAAACCCCAGCCGCATCCCGGTGGCGGCGCAGAGCACGACGGCCGTCAATTCAAACGGCCCGTGCGCGGTGACAAACTGAAAGAAATTATCACGCGCGGGCGAATTGGTCATGTGGCCGAAAACGGTTCCCAGGATGAGCGCGTTGGAAAAGGTTTCGAACAGGCCGCCGATTCCGAACAGCAAACCGAGGGCGAAACAGCGCAGTCCGATGGTCGTATTGTGGTTCACGTAGAAGCCGGTCATGCCGACTCCCAAATCGGCCGATCGTCCGCCGCCCACCGAATCGGAGTGCATCTCGTCCATCCCGGTGAGCATCTCCTTGGGGATGATCTGTTCGGCAAATTCCGGTGAAATGGAAGCCAGAAACGCGGCGATCAAAAACACGCCCCAGAAGAGAAAAAACGCCAGCCGCAGAAAGCCGTCCTTGTACAATCGCCGCGGCACGTTATAGAGCATCTCCGCGGCCCATTGCTTGGTCTTGAACTTGCGGCTGCGGTAAAGTTGATTGTGCGCCCTTCCCACCAGGTGGTGCAGATAGGTCACCGTGTTGGGCGGCAACTGATACGAGTCGGCCAGCGCCAAGTCCGCGCAGCAGGCCCGGTACAAAGCGGCAAACCGCGTGACGGTTTCCGCCTGCTGCTGGCTCCAGCGAAGCCGCTCCATCTCGTAACAGAGCCGTTCCAGCTCGCGCCAATTCTGGTGCCGGCTCTCTAGTAGCTCAGCGACTTTCATGGGCTAACCCTGATAGTTGAAAATGCACCACGGAGGCACGGAGGATTTTGGAATTGCATTATGAGAACTTATTCATGGACGTCGAAAGGACAAACGGCAGTCGCCTTGTTCTTGAATTCCTGCCGCTACTCCAATCGATCTCCGTGCCCTCCGTGCCTCCGTGGTGAACATGCCCGTCAGCGGTCCGTTGCCACTGCCGACTGCGAATCCGCGACGGTGGCCAGGACGGGCGGCGCGGCCGCCGTGGGAGCAAAGGGACTCTTGCCGCGGTCCGCTTCCTCCAACGGTTCGGCGATGAACGCCCGGTGGTACAGCGCGCACAGCAGCAGGTCGTGATTGGTGCCCACGGGCAGGTCGAA
>Ga0214472_10007800_pt1 | contig 11170 bp, 10 predicted proteins | sample RVTome_6_FD_207662 | JGI IMG/M metagenome (GOLD analysis project Ga0214472, IMG submission 207662) | Soil microbial communities from uranium-contaminated site in the Upper Colorado River Basin, Wyoming, United States - RVT140D175 | ecosystem: Environmental > Terrestrial > Soil > Contaminated >...
CTTGTTAAGTACGACGGAAAACTATAGCTGGGATAACCTGTTACAAAAACTTGAAGACATGGATGATCGACTAAATAAAGTTTGGTCACCCGCCAGTCATTTACATTCAGTTGCTGACAATGATCAATTACGTGAAGCCTACAATGCCTGTTTGTCAAAGTTATCCGACTACTCAACCGAGATGGGGCAAAACGAGGATTTGTTTCACGCTTATGAAACAATTGCTAATAACGATGAATATGAATCACTCAGCACCGCTCAAAAGAAAATAATAAAAAATGCATTACGTGATTTTCGTTTGTCAGGTATTGATTTAGATAGTGAAGCAAAAGAACGTTATAAAACAATTCAGCAAAAGCTTTCCAAATTGCAAACCAGGTTTGAAGAAAATTTATTGGATGCAACGCATGCCTGGGAAAAACACATTACTGATAAAGATCAGTTATCCGGCCTGCCCGAATCCGCATTGGCTTTAGCTGCGCAAACAGCAAAAAATAAAGATAAGGAAGGCTGGCTATTCACTCTGGACTTTCCATCCTACATGCCCGTGATGCAATACGCTGATAACGCTGAGTTAAGAAAAGAGTTTTACCAGGCTTACGTTACTCGCTCTTCAGAGCAAGGCACTAATAGCGATTGGGATAATAGCAATGTCATGCTTGAGATTCTCAAGTACCGAAGCGAAAAAGCAAAGCTACTCGGTTTTGAAAGTTACGCGCATTATTCATTAGCAACAAAAATGGCAGAAGAGCCAAAAGAAGTTCTCGACTTTTTAAACGATCTTGCTGAACGCACAAAGAAATTTGCAAAACAGGAATTTGAAGAGCTAAAACAATTTGCCCGGGAGATAACCGGGGAAACAACAAACCTTACAGAATTAGCTGCCTGGGATGTCGCATACTATTCAGAAAAATTAAGACAGAAAAAATTTGATATATCGCAGGAAGTGCTACGCCCGTATTTTCCGGTTAATCAGGTTATTGAAGGGCTGTTTGCTATCACCAATAAACTTTATGGCGTCACCATCAAACAAAGAAAAGGTGTTCAGGTCTGGCATAAAGATGTCCTGTTCTTTGATATTCTCGAAACAAATGGAGATATAAGAGGCAGCTTTTATCTTGATCTCTATGCGCGCCAACATAAACGTGGCGGCGCCTGGATGGATGAATGTATCGTCAGAAAAAAATCTAATGCATCTATACAAAATGCCGTTGCCTATCTGACTTGTAATTTTACCCCGCCAATTGGTGACAAAGCGGCATTGTTAACGCACGATGAAGTCACTACTTTGTTTCATGAATTCGGTCATGGCTTACATCATATGTTGACTCGCGTTGATTACAGTGGCGTTTCCGGAATAAATGGCGTGCCCTGGGATGCGGTCGAATTACCCAGCCAGTTCATGGAAAACTGGTGTTGGGAAAAGGAAGCGCTGGACTTATTCGCCCGACATGTTGATACAGGTAAAGCGTTAGATGACGATTTATTCGAAAAAATGACACGCGCGAGAACATTTCAGGCCGGCATGCAAATGGTCAGACAACTGGAATTCTCCCTGTTCGATTTTCGATTGCATTTGGAATTCGCATCTAATGAATCCCTCAATATTCAAGATTTACTAAATGAAGTGAGAAAACAGGTCGCTGTTGTAAAAGCACCTGAATTTAATCGTTTCCAACATAGTTTCTCGCATATCTTTGCCGGCGGCTATGCAGCCGGTTACTATAGCTATAAATGGGCAGAAGTATTATCTGCCGATGCCTTTTCCAAGTTCGAAGAAAAGGGTATCTTTGACAAAACAACAGGAAACGAGTTTTTACACACAATTCTTGAACAGGGTGGTAGCCGTGAACCGATGGAGTTGTTTGTTGAATTTCGTGGACGCAAACCGAGTATCGAGCCTTTATTAAGACATTCAGGAATTACCGCTTAAGGATAAATTAATGTACAAAATTAGAATCGTTCTTATCAGTATGCTTTGGCTGCTTGCTTCTGTAACGCAGGCGGAGACCGCTTATGTAATCGATGAATTAAAAATCGGCTTACATGAAAACGCGACGATAAATAGCCCGATATTGAAGCTTGTAACAAGTGGTACTGAATTAACGATTATTGAACGTAGCGATGATCTTGTTCGTGTCGAGGAACCTGGAGGCGTCCGTGGCTGGATAAACAAAAAATATCTAGTGACCAATAAGCCCGGCAAAGCACGTGTCAATGAGCTGGAAAAAGAAATTGAACTGCTTAAGTCAAGCACCATCATGACTGGCGACGCAACTGATGAACAAAAAAACCTTGTTCAACAATTAAATTCAGAACGTCTAAAGAGTGGTGCCTTGCAAGCAGATTTGACCGATCTCAAAGCAAGAATTGCCAATATTGATAATTCTGATAAATTTCGTGCTGATATAGAACAACTGAAACAGGAAAATGAACAATTAAGATCACGATTGGAATCGTCTGGTTTCAAAGTGCAGACAGAAACTGACATTACAAACGTTTCTTTGCACGGCTGGAAACAGTACCTGATTGCTTTTTTCATTACTCTTGTGATTGGCATCGTCATCGGCGGCATTATTCTTGATTACCTTAATCGTCGTAGACATGGTGGTTTCAGAGTTTAATCAGAACGATATTATTAATAAAATTTTTACCAATAATTAACGGTGTTCAAAATAGCAACATGGAATGTTAATTCCCTTAAAGTAAGACTGCCGCATGTATTGCAATGGCTCGAAACCGAAAGTCCCGACGTACTCGCATTACAGGAAACAAAAACTCTCGACGAAAATTTTCCAATCGAAGAAATAAACGAAGCCGGCTATCAGGTTAGTTACATCGGTCAAAAGACATATAATGGTGTTGCTACACTTTGTAAATCATCAATTGAAACTATCGCGAATTGCCTGCCTGATTATGATGATGTTCAACGCCGTGTATTAGCAGTCAATAACTCAAACATAACAATACTGAATCTATATGTGCCTAATGGCTCAGAAGTTGATTCAGATAAATATCGTTACAAACTGGAATGGTTTTCCAGACTTCATCCGTTCATTCAACAACTTCAGGAAAATAATGATCGATTAATTATTTTGGGCGATTTCAATATCGCACCGGAAGATCAGGATGTTCATGATCCATTAGAATGGGAAGGTAGTGTACTTGTTAGTCCTGCCGAAAGAGATGAATTTAAAAAATTATTATCTCACGGACTAAAAGATTGCTTTCGTTTGTTTGATCAGGAAGAAAAAAGTTTTTCATGGTGGGATTATCGTGCTGCGGCATTCCGGCGCGGCCGCGGGTTAAGAATCGATCATATTCTCGCGTCAGAGGTATTATCCAGTTCTTGTCGTGCATGTTATATCGACAAGGAACCTCGTAAGCTTGAAAGGCCTTCCGATCACACGCCAGTAGTTGCAGAATTTGAGCTATAACGTTATAAAAGGCTAAAGGTTTTCCGTCCAGGCAACGACAATATGTTATTACGATAAAATTCTACTTTCTCAATGCAAAATATAAATAAGGAATTTGATTTTGATGAATGGGCAAAACTTGCCCGGGAAAATCCTGACGCGTACGAAGATATGCGTGAAAAAATGATACAGGAAGTGATTGATAGCACATCACCTGAGATAAAGCGTCGTATGCAAGGTTTACAGTGGAAAATTGACCAAATTCGTTCTACTTCTACAAATCCTATGTCATCTTGTCTGAAAATCTCGCAGATGATGTGGGATAACGTCTTGGGCGAAGACGGCTTACTTGACCATATGCGTCAATTAAGTGATCCCGAACAAATACCAAAACGCACTGATCCAAAAGAATCAGCAACGATTATCAATATCAATAGTAATGATCCGGATCAGCAAAAAAGCTGATTTCTGACCCATTACGGGATTGCGTAACATTACACTTTGACATAAACTCCCCGCCCTTATTGATGACCAGACAGTTTGAGCAAATAAAATGAAAGCAGATATACATCCAACATATGAAGAAACAGCGGTTCAATGCAGCTGTGGCAATACCTTCAAAACCCGTTCTACACATGGTGGAGAGCTACATCTTGACGTATGTTCTGAATGTCATCCTTTTTACACTGGCAAACAAAAAATGCTGGATACTGCTGGTCGTGTAGACAAATTTCGCAAGAAGTACGGCATGTCATCATAATAAGATTTTGAATTACTTCTTCCAAAAAAACGTCCTCATCGGGCGTTTTTTTATGCTTACGATTTTTTCACTTTTTTGCTCTTATAGCTATGCCACATCAGATCAAAGCCAAAATTGTGTAAGCACCCACTTCGACGAAAAGGCATCTATTAAACACGTTATTGACGGAGACACGGTCGTATTACTAGATAATCGACATGTTCGGTTAATTGGTATTAACACACCAGAATTAAGCCACGATAAAAGAAAATCCTCGGAAGATGGTGCTGAACTAGCACGAAAATCACTTATTCAACTACTTGACGACCAATCTCAAATTCAACTTTTATACGGAAAGGAACGATTGGACAGACATGGCCGAACCCTGGCTCATATTTATCTGAATAATGGATTAAATATCCAGGCTGAGTTGCTTGAGAAAGGCCTCGCTATGCCTCTTAGAATTCCGCCGAATCTATCTCTGGCAGAGTGTTATTCAAGTGCCTCATTGACAGCAAAAGAAGAAAACCGTGGTCTTTGGGCTTTGCCGCGTTACAAAACACAAAAAGTTTCTTCTTTATCTGGCTCGGAAAAAGGCTTTTACTCTATTTCAGGCAAGGTATTAAATGTAAATGAAAGCCGTTCAGCAATCTGGATAAACCTGGAAAATAATGTTGCTCTACGTATCCATAAAGATGATTTAAACTATTTTGATAAAAATGATTTAATGACTTTACGAGGCAAAACCATTGAGGCAAATGGCTGGCTCTACAAAAATAAAAAGCAATTACGGATGCGCATCAGGCATAAATTAGATTTAAATATTTTATACTGAGGAACCGATCCTTTCATAAGGCTGTCTTAACACCATGAAAACGAAATACTTAATTCCGGCTTATCTTCTATTACTCACTCTTATTAGCTCATGTGCAGTTAACCCTGTATCCGGTAAGCAAGATCTGGTTTTGTTATCTGAAAGTGACGAAATTGCTTTAGGTCGTAAAACGAATCAGGAAGTACTGCAACAGTATAATGTTTATGATAATCAGGCCTTACAGACATATGTACAAAATGTAGGCGCAAAGGTCGCTCTTAACAGTCATCGTAATAACTTAATTTATCGTTTCACGGTACTTGATAGCAAAGAAGTCAATGCTTTTGCCCTGCCAGGCGGTTATATCTACATAACACGCGGCTTAATGGCTTACTTAAAGTCAGAGGCAGAACTTGCCGCAGTTTTAGGACATGAGGTGGGACATGTCACCGCTCGTCACTCCGTTCAACAATATAGTGCCAACCAACTGACTAATTTTGGCATTGCATTGGGATCTATATTTATCCCCGGCATGAATCAGGCTTCAAGCCAGTTAGCACAACTCTTTGGCGCTGCTTTATTACGCGGTTATGGGCGAGAACATGAATTGGAGGCCGATCGTCTCGGCGCAGAATATCTGGCACGCACTGGCTACAATCCACAAGCCATGCTTGATGTAATCAAAGTATTAAAAAATCAGGAAGTCTTTGAAAAAGAATTAGCCGAGGCCGAAGGCAGAGAACCCAGAATTTATCATGGTGTTTTCTCTACTCACCCTGATAGCGACACACGATTACAAGAAGTGATTGGAACAGCAGAAACACTCAGTGAAACGACGACTTCTGCCAAATATGTTGGCTATGAAGAATATATGTCATTCATGGACAAACTTATTTATGGAGATAGTCCACACGAAGGTATATTGCGTGGTCGCCGTTTTTTCCATGAAGAACTTGGTTTTTCCATGAGTTTTCCACAAAAATGGAATGTGTCAAACCTGCCTGATCGTATTTTATTAACGGCGCCTGGCGGAGGCGCGATAATTCAGATCAGCGCGGAAGATATCAATAAAAAACTTACGCCCAGAAATTTTATGATACAACGCATGGGCTTAAATAACCTTGATAATGAAACGTCTTTAAATATAAATGGCCTTGAAGCTCACACCGGCATATCCGTTGTCAAAGGCAGCGGCGGGCAGCGACCTACTCGTTTCACAGTGATTTATTTTGAACAACGCGCTTATATCATTGCCGGAACGACCAAGGTGGTAAATGAATTAGGTAAATACGATCAAACCATCCTGGAGACCGCTAAAAGCTTCCATGCGCTGACAGAAAATGAAAAAGTACTGGCCAAGCCGTTACGATTAAAAGTTGTTCAGGCGACTAATGAGACCCGTTTTTCGGATCTAGCCAGGCAATCGTCAATAGAAAGCCATGCGGAATCTCAATTACGTTTATTAAATGCAAAATATCCTGATGGTGAACCCCAAAAAGGAGAGCTTTTAAAGATTGTTGAATAGCAAAATTGAAGTTGCTATTTTGAAATTTCATTACAAAACTTCATCTCAATTCTAGCTTTCGAAGTTAACTGTTTGCTCTGTTTAAACTTCATTTCTTATCCACATTTTCTGTGGATAACTCTGTGGAAGAAGTGCGCACATATGGCCGAAAAGAGCACAGCTATCTCAAATGTGACAAAACTGTTAAAAATTAACCAGCGTCAAATTAACTGATTAATTTCAATTGCTTACACCGTTCTTATTTGTCTTCAGCCAATAGCCTGAGTCGTTTCAATGAGACAAAAAACGATTAGATAAAAGCTGTGTATAAACAATATTTTTTTATTGACAAATTTTAAAATTCGGGAACTTAAGTTAGTGCTTCGGTTCTAATTTTTCGTAGTACTTTTTTCTTGCCTTCCTCCCCTAGGCAGAAAAAATATCCGGCTATCCCCAGCCGGTACATTTTGGCCCCGGATGCTAATAAATTCTCTCAAAATCAGCCGGGGTCACTTTTTTTTGACCCCCATTAATTCATTCTGAATACAACCAATCACCGAGTTTTTGGCGTGCTTCATCGAGACCAGTGCCTTTTAGAGCAGAGAATAACTGCAGACTCGCATCAACATTTGCCAAATCTCGACGAATTTCTGACATCACTTTATTTCCGGCATTTTTTGATAATTTATCGGCTTTATTCAAAAGAATATGTAATGGCAAATTGCAAGACTGGCAATATTCCAGCATTAACTGGTCAAACTTTCCCATAGGATGGCGTATGTCCATAATCAGAAAAACGCCGCGTAAGGACTGTCTTTCGCGTAAATAACGTTCGAGCAACTTTGCCCAGGCATCTCTCATTTCAACATTGACCTTGGCATAACCATAACCAGGTAAATCAACCAGATGTGTATTTTCATCATAGGAAAAATAATTGAGTTCTCTGGTTCTGCCCGGCGACTTACTAATTCTTGCCAAACCGCGCCTGTTTGTTATTTTATTAATAACACTTGATTTGCCCACGTTAGAACGGCCTGAAAATGCGACTTCCGAGCCAACGTCTTCAGGAAGTTGCTTTATAGAAGCGACACCCAGGCGGAACTCAAGGCGACTGTACCAGCCGTTTGCTAATTTTTGTTCTGTATCTATAACGGATTCTCCAGCCATTTCAGGTATTCATATTGCGTGTTAATGATTATATTTTTGAAGATTATGGACTTATGAATTACTCTTACAAGTTACAGGACATTGACTCGAAAAATAATCATACTATGAGTTTATAGTCTCTACTCGGCATTATCTAAGGAACTGAAATTTATGAAAATATATCATTTAATGATCATCTGTTTATTTATGCTCGCTAGCAGTTATAGTTATGCTGGTGATCCTGCGAAAGGTAAAACGCTCTCGCAAACCTGTGCTGCTTGTCATAATGCCGATGGTAATAGTTTAAACCCGGTTTGGCCAAAACTTGCTGGCCAACATGCGGAATATACTGTCAAACAACTAGAGGACTTTAAAGCAGGTAATCGAGTTAATGCACAAATGGCACCGATGGTTGCCTCGCTTAGCGATGAAGACATGGCAGATTTAGCGGCTTACTTTTCCAGCCAAAAAATAAAACACGGTGCAGCAAAACCGGAATTAATCGAGTCAGGACAACAAATTTATCGTGCTGGCGATGCGAAAGCCGGTGTTCCTGCCTGTATGGCCTGTCACGGGCCAGCCGGATCAGGGAATCCAGGTGCGCTATATCCTGCTCTTGCCGGGCAACATGCTGATTACACGTCCATACAGCTAAAAGCATTCAAAACAGAAGAACGCAGTAACGATGCAAATAAAGTCATGCGTTCAATTGCTGGACCGATGACGAATGCTCAAATTGAGGCCGTTTCTGAATATATTCAGGGTTTACACTAAAAATATCTCTTATATTTGACGTAAAATGCGAATTTGGCTGTCTAACTTTTTAGAAGGCAAGCCCTAACCTAACATTCGACAATAATAAAAAATCAGGATAATCATGAAAAAAATAATCCGTTATATCTCACTTTCTTTACTCTTGCTGCTAGGCAATCAAGCTTATGCAGCAGATGGCTTTAATACGATTAGTCCGGCACAACCAACCCAGACGGGCGACAAGATCGAAGTACTGGAAATATTCTGGTATGCCTGCCCTCATTGTTATGATTTTGAACCATATTTACATGAGTGGCAGCCTAAGCTGGCTGAAGATGTCACCTTTAGACGCATGCCCGGCATCTTTAATAAAAACTGGATTCCTCATGCCAAGGCGTTTTACACGGCAGAAAAACTAGGCATTCTCGATAAAATACACACCCCTTTATTCGACGCTATCCATAAGGGAAAAAAGAAGATTCATGATGACGCCGCAATGAAGAAGTTCTTTGTCGCACAGGGTGTCGATAAAGACGAATTCACGAAAATATACGAATCCGAAGAAATCGACACTAAAGCCAAACAAGCCTTTGTTATGGGTCAACGTTACAAGATCACTGGTGTTCCAGCCATTATTGTCAACGGCAAATATATGGTTAGCGGATCTACTGCTGGCAGCTTCGAAAATGTGCTAAAGATTACGGACTCTCTTGTCGATAAAGAAAGAGCAAGCACTGTAAGCGAATAAAAACTCTAGAGATTTATCCATTCGTCATTCCTGTCAGAAAATGGCAGGAATGACGCTTTCCAAAACAGCGCCTGCACCATGACTATTAATTTTAGGTGTAATCAATGCTGTCACAAAATGAAATTGCTGACTCAGATACCGATTGGAAAAAACAATACACTCAGATCCTGAAAGAACTGGATGTTAAAGAAAAAGAGTGGGGTCAACAGCAACAGGAAATATTAAAAACAGTATTAAGACTGACCTTTGCTTTTCAAGGTTCGAATGACATTCTCGACAAAAAGCTGCTTGATCTAAAAGAAGCGTTAAAACAATCCAACAATAATATTCCGCAAAAAGAAATTGATCAGTTGGTTCAAGCCATACTCAAACATAAAAAAGAGAAAGACACAGACTCATCCAGGACAAATATATTAATCACGAATGTCGTTCAGCTTTTATCCAGCAATAATCAATATGAACGGTATGCAGAGAAAGTTCGGGAAATTAATAATGATTTAAAAAATGAATCCGTTAATCCAGCTTCGCAACTGAAATCAATTAACGAAGTTGTCGCAAATATAAATAAATCCTCGATTCAAGAGAAACAAAAACCTGATACGTTCAAAGTCTTTCTTAAAAAGCTTTCAGATAACCAAAATACAGATCCATCACTTGCGGCGCTTTGTAAGAAATCAATTGCGCTTAATAGTGAGCAGGAAAAATTAAAAGCTATTACTCAGTGTATTGAAAAAATTAACACCCGGACCAGTGACCAGAATGGCAAAAATACTGCACAACAAGTTGATACGACTGAATCCGAATTCAATGTAGAAAATCTGCTTACCTTGCTTGACTGGATAACCATTCCCGGAAAATCACAAACAAAACTCGACACGCTAAAACAGCAACTTGAACAACGGGAAGAGGGCGCAAGCACAGGGAATATATTACGCCGCATAGCGCTGACTATTAGTAATGCCTATATGGAAATTCAGTCTGAGTTAAATGAGACTGAAGGTTTTTTGAAAAAAGTAACGAATCAACTAAATGAGATCACGTTACAAATTGCCGATATAGAAACACTTGAAAATGAAACATTTTCTAACTCTGTTACGCTTAACTCGGAAATGGAAAAACAAATTAAGTTAATTAAATCTGGTGTAAATGAAGCTGACACAATAGAAGACATTAAAAAAACTATCGATACACGCATTGAAGTTTTACAAAGCAACATGGATCAATTTATCAATGTTGAACAAAATCGAAAAAGACAATCTGACAGTCACCACAAAGAATTGGTAGATCGTCTCAGCAACATGGAAGAAGAAACTGAAAAACTTAGAAAATGTATCGAGGAAGAAAAAAGCAAAGCATATAACGATGCATTAACAGGCATACCAAATCGCATGGCGTTTGATGAACGTATTAGTAATGAATACCAGCGTTGGCAACGATACAACGGTAAACTGACGCTTTGTCTGGTTGATATTGATAAGTTTAAAGGCGTTAATGATACTTATGGCCATAAGGCAGGAGATATTGTCTTACGAACCGTAGCAAAAAAATGCGCTTCTAAAATCAGAAAAAACGATTACTTTTGTCGTTATGGCGGTGAAGAGTTTGCACTCATTTTGCCAGAGACAGATTTATCAGCTGCAATAACCGTAGCTGAAACATTAAGAGAAAGTATTGAACGATGTAGTTTTCAATATGGCGATAAAACGGTGGGTATTACGATCTCTTGTGGCCTTGCTCAAGTCAAAGCTAAAGATAATCTGGATACTATATTCCAAAGAGCTGACAAAGCATTGTATAAAGCGAAAGAAAGCGGACGTAATCGTTGTATTAGTGAAGATCAATTGCACCTCATGTGAGTATTTGATTACTGGATAGCGGATCCGGAAAACGTCGCCCGGTAATTGCTCGAAAAAATATTCCCGACTTCACGAGACTGTGACTAAAACTGTGTAACTGTTTATTATTACCCTAAACTGGGCAAAGGATAAACAGATATGAATCTAGAAGAACTACAAAAGATAGGCAAAGCAGCCGCAAAGAACTTAAAGAC
>Ga0214472_10007801_pt1 | contig 11170 bp, 8 predicted proteins | sample RVTome_6_FD_207662 | JGI IMG/M metagenome (GOLD analysis project Ga0214472, IMG submission 207662) | Soil microbial communities from uranium-contaminated site in the Upper Colorado River Basin, Wyoming, United States - RVT140D175 | ecosystem: Environmental > Terrestrial > Soil > Contaminated >...
CATCAAGGGGAAGAATTGTTCACTGGATGATGCTATCACTCATGCCATAAAGATACTGAAGCAAGCCAATCAGCCACTGATTGCCGGGCTGGGCACCGATATTAATGGATTACGCCAGGTTATGGCCCTGGCAGAAACAACCGGTGCTATCGTTGATCATATGTACAGTGATGGTGCATACAGAAATATCAAGGTATTACAGGACCATGGCTGGATCATGACCACCATGGCGGAAATTAAAAACCGTGCTGATCTGATCATTTTTGCCGGCACGGATGGCGTCAGTAATTACCCAAGGTTCTTCGAGCGTACCATCTGGAATGACAGCAGTCTGGTAGGTATGGATATCAAAAAACGCCAGATTATCTACATCGGTGAAAATCTTGATATCACACATGGGAAAACGCCTAACCGTAAACAACCGACCTATATCCCATGCAAACAGGAACAGATTGGTGAGATTATTGCCACACTGCACGCAATGGTAGTGGGTAACAAGGTAGAAAAAACCGGTATTGCCGGAACCAGGCTTACCGACCTTGAAAAACTTGCAGAACGCATGAAGCAGGCAAAATACGGTGTCATAGTCTGGGCACCTGGAGAACTCAATTTTCCCCATGCGGAATTAACCATTCTTTCGATATGTGAACTGATTAAATACATGAACCGTACAACCCGATATGCCGGGTTCTCTCTGGGCGGTAATGACGGTGGAATGAGTGCCCAGAATGTATCTACATGGCAGAGTGGTTATCCCTTGCGCGTCAGTTACAGCAAGGGGTACCCTGATTACGATCCGCATAAATATTCTGCTAACAATGTATTAAAACGCCATGAAGTCGATGCCATGCTATGGATTTCAAGTTTTGGTGCTTTGAATAAACCTCCGAAAGCGAACATTCCTTCAATTGTGCTGACGGATACACCCATCAAAATGGATTACATACCGGATGTATATATTCCTGTCGCCACGCCGGGAATTGACCACACCGGGCAATTGATACGTACAGACAGCGTGGTTTCATTGTCCCTGAAACAAATCCGAACAAGCAAGCTATTAAGCGTATCCAGTGTACTCAACCGCATTTTAGCTTCCACTGGGTAATAAATAATGCTGATTAAACTCTCTGGCGGAACCGTATATGACCCGGTACATGGTATTAATGGCGAACAGCGTGATATTTATTTCCGCGACGGCAAAATTACCCGCAAACCCGGAGCGCAGGAACGTGTTGATAAAATATATGACCTCACCGGGAAAATCATTATGGCCGGTGCAATCGACATTCACACTCATATTGGTGGCGGTAAGGTCAATATTGCACGCATGTTATTGCCTGAGGACCATCGCGAAGATCCTGTCGCCAGTACATCCATTACACGTGCGGGCTGTGGTCATGTCGCACCTTCAACACTGACCACAGGTTATCGCTATGCAGAAATGGGTTATACCGCCTGTTTCGAACCTGCCATGTTGCCGGTTAATGCAAGGCAGGCACACATGGAAATGGCTGATACACCTATTGTGGACAAGGGTGCCTATGCACTGCTCGGTAATGATGATTTCTTCCTGCGTATGCTGGCTTCAAACAAGGACCAGGCTGCCATTACTGACTATGTCGGCTGGACGATCAATGCCACCCAGGCCATGGCGATCAAGGTGGTTAATCCCGGCGGTATCAATGCATTCAAATTCAATCAGCGTAAACTTGACCTCGATGAAATAAATCAATTTTACAATGTTACACCCAGACAAATATTGAAATCCCTGGCTCGTGCCGTGCGTGAATTAGGCATCCCGCACCCGTTACACGTGCATGGTTGCAATCTGGGTGTGCCGGGGAACATGCAGACGACACTGGACACCATCCGTGCGGTGGAAGGCATGCCCATGCATCTTACCCATATCCAGTTTCATAGTTATGGTGCCGAAGGTGACCGGAAATTCTCATCCGGTGCCGCTCAGGTTGCCGAAGCAGTAAATTCAAACCCCAATATTTCCATGGATGTTGGCCAGATCATGTTTGGCCAGACCGTCACGGCCTCTGGCGATACCATGCTGCAATATAACGGTCACTGGCATGCCCATCCGAAAAAATGGGTGGTCATGGATATTGAGTGTGATGCCGGTTGTGGCGTTGTGCCATTCAGATACCGCGACAAGAACTTCGTCAATGCATTGCAATGGGCCATCGGTCTCGAACTATTTCTACAGGTTAACGATCCTTGGCGCATATTCCTGACAACAGACCATCCGAATGGTGCGCCATTTACGACTTACCCGCATCTGATCCGATTATTGATGGACCGCAGTTTCCGCAATGACATGCTATCAACCATCAACAAGCATGCTGCCGCTGCCAGTATTCTCGGCAGCCTGGACCGGGAATACACATTATACGAAATTGCCATCATGACCCGTGCTGCTCCAGCACGCAGTCTGGGCCTGAAAAACCGTGGTCATTTGGGTGCAGGAGCAGCTGCTGATATTACTGTCTACAGCGATTTGAAAAACCGTGAAAAAATGTTTGAAAAACCATTATATGTTTTCAAAGATGGCGAACTGGTTGCCCAGAACGGAAAAATCGTCAAAGTGGTTAATGGAAGTACACATACACTTCGTCCTGAATATGATCGGAGTATTGAAAAATCATTAAAACAATATTTTGACCGTTACATGACTGTAAAACTTGACAATTTCAAGGTGAAAGATGAAGAAATCACGGACCTGGGTAACGGAAATATTATTGTACAGCCTTGTCAGTGAGGTATGAGTTTGAAAATTAACGGTGTAACAATCGATGATACATTCGCAGAGGCCTTCCCAATGAAGGCGACGCGAATCATTATTACGGCAATGACACTGAAGTGGGCCTACCGTGCAGCCAACTCCATTACAGGATTTGCATCATCGGTCATCGGCTGTGGATGTGAATCTGCAATTGAACAAGAACTGGATCCATCGGAAACACCGGATGGTAGACCAGGTATCGCCGTTATGGTATTTGCAATGTCTACCAAGGATCTGGCAAATCAGGTACCAAAACGAGTTGGTCAATCCGTTATGACTGCTGCCACTACAGCCTGCTATGCCGGACTCCACAGTGAAAAGGAAATTCCGATGGGCAAATCCCTGCGTTATTTCGGTGATGGCTACCAGATTTCCAAAATTATTAATGGCCGGCGCTTCTGGCGCATACCAGTCATGCACGGTGAATTCGTTTGCGAGGAAACCACGGGAGTAACAGATGCTATCGGCGGTGGTAATTTTCTGGTGATGGGCAAAACTGCGCGCCACGCCCTCACTGCCTGTGAAAAAGCTATCGAAGAGATCAAGAAAGTGGCCGGTGTCATCACAGCATTTCCTGGAGGTATTGTAGGTTCAGGATCCAAAGTGGGATCAAAATACAAATTCCTGGCAGCATCTACCAATGAAGCCTATTGCCCGACTCTTAAAGGCCAGGTCAAATCTGACTTATCTGAAGAAGTTGGTTCTGTTCTGGAAATTGTAATTGATGGTCTCAATGAAGAAGTGATCAAACAAGCTATGCGCGCAGGAATTCTTGCTGTTTGCTCTTATGGTCCCAAAAAAGGAATTTATCGCGTCAGCGCCGGAAATTACGGTGGCCACCTGGGTGCTTTTCATTTTCATCTGAAGGATCTTGTGAAATGAAGCCTCTCTCATTCAAGCTGAAAATAAAACCCGAATTTACTCTGGATATTTCTCCACTGACACCGGACAAATTGGCAGGCAAGAAACTTGCGCAGATTAAATCAATCTATCTTAGTTATGGGAAACAAAGAACTTCTGTTGATAAATTATTTACCGTTTCCGGTAATGACACTGCAAATATCCAGTTTCTGGAGGGTACAGAAAAACTGCTTTGTGTGGGTCAGAACATGAGTCATGGCAGCATCGAAGTTCATGGTGATGTTGGCAACCTGGCTGGTCAATATATGCATGGTGGTATTATCAGAATTCATGGCAATGCAGGCGCATGGATTGGAAACAGTATGAAAAATGGCCATATTGAAATCATGGGGAATACAGGTGATTTCCTCGGTGCCGGTCTTCCTGGCGACCCTTACGGTATGTCCAATGGCCTTATTTTTGTACATGGCAATGCCGGCGATCGTGCCGGTGATCGTATGCGCAGAGGCATGATAATTATCAACGGTAATGCCGGTGATTACTGTGGTAGCAGAATGGGTGCTGGTACTATTATCATTCTGGACAAGGCCGGTAAACATTCCGGTTTTGGCATGAAACGTGGCACGATTATTCTGGCCAAACAGCCCAGACACATTTCTGCCACTTTTAAGAGTTGTGGAAATCTCAAAATGCAGTTTCTACGGCTATTGTTCAAACAACTGAGTGAAATGGGTCAACAATTTGCCATGTTTAAAAAATATGGTCCGGAAGTACACCGTTTTGCAGGCGATCTTGCCAGTAACGGCAAGGGTGAAATTCTGATATTACAAACAATTAAATCGAGAAATTAACAGCATGAAACGTACTCGAGGGAAAAAAGGCCGTGTGATGGGCCGTGTCATGGACCAGAAGGCCCTGGCAGATATCCGTAATTTACTGAAAGGCGAACCACGTACCCGGGATATGTTGATTGAGCATCTGCACAAGATTCAGGACCATTATCATCATATTTCACAAAGCCATATTCTTGCGTTGGCCTCGGAAATGAACCTGCCCATGGCAGAAGTATATGAAACAGCAACTTTCTATCATCACTTTGATGTCATCAAGGAAGGTAACACTCCGCCACCCTCTTTAACAGTACGTGTTTGTGATTCCCTGACATGTGAAATGTTTGGTGCCAAAAATCTCATCAGGGAGCTTCAGTCAGATAAAAGCCTGAAAGTCCGCATTCAGCCTGTACCTTGTGTGGGCCGGTGTGATGCCGCGCCTGTTGCAGTAGTCGGCACTTATCCGGTTGAAAATGCTGATGCCGTCAAGGTCAAAAATGCCATTGCATCGAACCAGACAGAAGCTGACTCACCGGTATGCATTTCATACGAAGACTATAAAAAGGATGGCGGCTACGAAACACTGGTTAAATGCGTTAATGGTAAACATGATCGTGAAGATATTATCAAACAACTGGAAGACTCGAACCTCAGAGGTTTGGGTGGAGCAGGTTTCCCGGTTGGTAAAAAATGGCGCATTCTGAAAGATCAACCCAAACCAAAACTCATTGCAATTAATATTGATGAAGGCGAACCCGGTACTTTCAAGGACCGTTATTATCTTGAACGCGATCCACATCGTTTTATTGAAGGCACATTGATTGCACACTGGGCCATTGAAGCTGAAACCATATACATTTATCTGCGTGATGAATACGCAGGTTGCCGCAAGATGCTGGAACATGAACTTTCACTTTTGAAAAAGAATCCACCTTGCGAATTACCCCCCATCTATTTACGGCGTGGTGCTGGCGCGTATATTTGCGGCGAAGAATCCGCCATGATTGAATCCATTGAGGGCAAAAAGGGTATGCCGCGTTTGCGTCCTCCCTATGTTGCCCAGGTGGGGCTGTTCGGCCGGCCTACACTGGAACAGAACATGGAATCCATGCACTGGCTCAGAGACATTATTGAAAAAGGACCAGAATGGTTTGCATCAAACGGCCGGAATGGCCGCAAAGGACTGCGTTCTTTTTCAGTCAGTGGAAGAATACAGAAACCCGGTGTTCATCTGGCACCGGCAGGTATTACCATGCGTGAACTGATCGATGAATACTGTGGCGGCATGTTACCCGGCCACGAGTTTTACGGTTATTTCCCAGGTGGTGCATCCGGTGGAATTTTGCCAGCTTCACTTGCCGACATACCACTCGATTTCGATACCTTGCAACCCCATGGTTGTTTCATCGGCTCAGCCGCTATTGTTGTTTTATCAAATCAAGATAATGCCAGGACCATGGCATTGAATGCCATGCGCTTCTTTGAAGATGAGTCCTGTGGCCAATGCACGCCTTGCCGTGTTGGTACAGCGAAGGCAGTCAAATTAATGGAACAAAAAGACTGGGATCAACCTCTACTGGAAGAACTGGCACGCGCCATGGAAGATGCATCTATTTGCGGACTGGGACAGGCAGCACCGAATCCATTACGTTGTGCAATCAAGTATTTTCCTGAGGAATTTGAATAATGGCAGCAAACCCGAAATACATGAATGAAAAGATCACCAGTTTTACCCTCAATGGTGAGGTGATTGAAGCGGTTGGCGATGAAACTATTCTGCAGGCTGCCAAACGCCGTGGCGTTGAAATTCCACATTTATGTTACAAGGATGGTTACCGGCCTGATGGAAATTGCCGTGCCTGTATGGTCGAAATCAAAGGGGAGCGCGTGCTTGCGCCTTCGTGCTGCCGCAAACCAGTGGAAGGCATGGAAGTCAACAGCGAAAATGAACGTGCCGTGCATTCACAGAAACTGGTGCTTGAAATGTTGCTGTCCGATATGCCCCAGCAAGGCAAGTCTCCCTACAAGCTGAATTCCGAACTCGATTATTGGGCAGACAAACTGGACATCTATAGTCCCCGCTTTCCGCAACGCGATCATTATCCCAAATCTGATCTGAGCCACCCTGCCATGGCAGTCAATCTTGATGCCTGTATCCAGTGTACCCGTTGTGTGCGTGCCTGCCGTGAAGAGCAGGTAAACGATGTTATCGGTTATGCATTTCGTGGTAAACATGCCGAGATTGTTTTTGATATGGGCGAACCCATGGGTGAAAGCACCTGCGTTGCCTGCGGCGAATGTGTACAGGCCTGCCCTACCGGTGCCTTGATGCCGGCCAGAAATGTCGGCCTGGTAGAACCGGATAAAAAAGTGGATTCTGTCTGTCCCTACTGTGGTGTTGGCTGCTTGTTAACTTTTAATGTCAAGAATAACCATATTCAATATGTCGATGGACGGGATGGTCCCGCCAACAAAAGCCGATTGTGTGTAAAAGGCCGTTACGGATTTGATTATGTTCATCATCCGGATCGTCTGACTACACCTCTAATTCGCAAAGAAGATGCTGTAAAAACACCGGCGTTGATTGATCCCCTGGATGTTAAAAAATATTTCAGGGAGGCTTCCTGGGAAGAAGCTCTGGATTTTGCAGCCAAAAGCCTGATGACAATCCGGGACACAAAGGGATCAGATGCCCTGGCAGGTTTTGGATGTGCCAAGGGTAGCAATGAAGAGGCCTATCTTTTTCAGAAACTCGTCAGAACGGGATTTGGCACCAACAACGTCGATCACTGTACCCGCTTGTGCCATGCATCTTCTGTTGCAGCACTGCTTGAAACCATAGGATCGGGCGCCGTATCCAACCAGGTAGCTGATGGTACGGATGCCGATGTGATTATCGTGATTGGCGCACGGCCCAATGATAATCATCCGGTGGCTGCGACCTTCATGAAAAATGCTGCCGAACGGGGCAAAAAACTCATAGTGATCGAGCCTTATGGATCCGAACTCTCGTTACACGCTGAACATTTTCTGCAATTACGTCCTGGAACTGATGTCCTGTTGTTAAATGCGATGATGCATACCATTATTACTGAAAATCTCTATAACAAGGAATTTATTGCTGAACATACTGATGGCTTTGAAGCTATCAAGGAAACTGTCCTTAATTACCCACCCGAGAAAGTCGCTGCTATTTGCTGTGTACCTCCGGAAACTATCAAAACAGTTGCCCGCTTATATGCCACCGCAAAAACCGCCATCATTTTCTGGGGCATGGGGATATCCCAACATGTGCATGGCACAGATAATGCCAGATGTCTTATTTCATTGGCCCTGATGACTGGACAAATCGGCAGACCCAGCACTGGCCTGCATCCCTTACGCGGCCAGAATAATGTACAGGGTGCATCTGACGTAGGATTAATTCCGATGGTTTATCCGGACTATCAACCCGTCGTCAATCCGGAAATCAGAAAGAAATTTGAAAAATTATGGGGCACTAAACTTAACCCTCATGCGGGCAAGACAGTGGTTGAGATCATGCATGCGATCCATGCCGACGATATAAATGGTCTCTATATCATGGGGGAAAACCCGGCCATGTCTGATCCCAATCTTAATCATGCCCGTGAATGTCTGTCCATGCTCGATCATCTGGTGGTGCAGGATATCTTTTTTACGGAAACCTGCAGTTATGCCGATGTCATACTTCCGGCATCGGCCTTCCCGGAAAAATCGGGTACATTCACCAATACCGACAGGCGTGTACAACTGGGCCGGCAGGCAGTCAATCCACCCGGGGATGTGCGTCAGGATTTATGGATCATCCAGGAAATCGCCAACCGCCTCGGACTCAGTTGGCAATATAACGGCCCGGCAGATGTATTTGCGGAAATCCGCAAAGCCGTACCCAGCATGGCAGGTATGACCTGGGAAAGACTGGAGAAAGAGGAATCTCTTACCTATCCACTGCTCAATGAAGGCGATCCTGGACAACCTGTGATATTCAGGGATGGAAATTTCCCGACGGATGATGGGAAAGGACGATTTGTGCCTGCTGAATACATTGAAGCAGCCGAATTACCGGATGATGAGTATCCCTTTGTATTTGTCACTGGCCGTCAGCTGGAACACTGGCATACCGGCACCATGACACGTCACTCCAGAGTACTGGATGCCATTGAACCAGGTCCGTGTGTAATGATTAATCCTGAAGATCTGAAAAAATTTGGTTTAAAATCCGGAGATATGCTTGTCATAGAATCACGCCGCGGCAGAATTGCTGCTACTACCCGTGCAGATCAGTATATGCAGAAAGGCGTAGTCATGATGCCTTTCAGTTTCAGTGAAGCTTCAGCAAACCTGATCACGAATGATGCACTGGATCCGTTTGGCAAGATTCCGGAATTTAAATTCTGTGCTGTACAGCTGAGTCCAGGTAAGCGCCCGGATGACCGGCGCGCAAAAATCAAGGAAGAAGAATTAAACTAACTCTTGTATGTTGTTTCAATCAGAGTCAGTGTTTCTTCCATCAAAGGGGCTTTGTCTGGTTCAGTGGGATTACGAATAATTGTTCTAATCTGATATAACGTCCCTGGCACATCTTCAGACAAAATAAACTCATAGGTTTTTTGTGCAAATTGTTCATAATCGCTTTTATGTGGATCATTCAGGTATGGTGAGAATGAGATTTTATCGCCACTCACTTTTTTGCCATTAAAATCAATGCTTACGGGCTCAACACTTGCATTTTCTCTTAATGCAATCTTGATCATTTTCTGAAAATGCCGCCAATGACCTTCAGTCAGGCGGTTCATTTCATAAACATCTCCCTGCATGAAAATAGCCAATACCGGATTTCCCCCGATATTAGTCACGTTTTCAGGACTGACAACCTGCTTTCTGGCTGCCGTAAAAAAATCCAGTACAGCATTTTTTGTTCCGTCATCATTTATCTTGATGATGTCCAGATACACAGCATCTGTAAATCCTTCCTCATAAGTGCCGGACTTTACAAACTCATAATAGAGTCGTACTGGACGATCAATGTTTGACAAATGTTCAGTAAACCAAAGTTTTGTTTCTGCATCAGAAAAACTGAATCCTTCCGGAATAGTTTCTACTTCACCCATTCTTCCCATACTGGTTTCAAGTTCTTCAGGCGATAGCTCACGCTTGGCTTTATCTTCCTCAGCACCTGTTTCTGAAAATCCCGGGGATGAGACAAACAACAACACACTAATGACTGTGTATAACAATCTTTTCATATTATTTAATTATTATTTGTTTATTTGATGAGTGGTACACCGTATTCAAGCAGTATCTGATCTATTTCTTCCTGGTTCTCCTTGATCAACTGATTAACTTTTCCTTTCCATGCCTTGTCCGCATACCGCACAGCCATGGCCATACTGAAACTAAACCTTAATTCCGGGTTCTTGCCTTCCTTGTCTTCCCCTAGTGGTAACACAACCAGTTCCATCTTATCTTTATATTTCTTCGCAAAATAGCCTGCTGTTGGGCCCCAGACTACAGTCGCATCTATATTACCTGCGATAATTTCTTCTATCATTTTTTGACCTGGGTGCCATTTAGGATCACCTGGTCTTCCTTGATAAGATGTCACATTTCCCAATAAATCCTGATGGAACACCCAGGTTTGTCCTGCTCCAGTATCGGACATACCTATTTTAAAATCCGGTTTCTTCTCTTTTATAGCATCAGGAAACATCTCTGCAGATGTCACATTCTCTAGTCCAAGACTTTTCGGGAATACCAGTGCATATGTCGTGGTGTAATATGAATCAGTTGTTGCTGCGAGCTCAAATCTTTCCGGGACAGACATCACCAGATCACATTTGAACTTCCCGTTTTCTTCTTTCATTAGCGTGTTGCGAATAAAACCTATACGCTGGGGAAACCAGGCGTATTCCAGTTCCACACCAAGCTTCTCGGCAAACAGCTCTGCTATTTTATTCTCAAACCCCTGTTCTTCCTGATTTGAAAACGGAAGCATGTAGGGATCAGCACAAACTTTAAGCACTCCAGGAGTTGGGGGTATGGATGCTTCTTCCGCATATACATGGAAAGACATGGGTATTAACAACAATACCCATGCTGTGATCCGGATTATCTGTTTTGTAAATAAAGACATTATTGAACCTGCACTTTCTTTATTGAACCGAGCAACCGGCGAAATGGGCCTTGCAGTGTCTCATCAGCCTGTTTCATGGCGGCGTCTTGTACATCTTTTGTAGCATTACCCACAACGATAACACCTACCATGCCGAAACCGGCATGTGGTTCACAAGCATAACCATAAATACCTTCCTTGTCAGGGGTTACGCTAAAACTTCCTCCTGGCAATTGCCCTTTTTCACCGAATCCCGCTGATCCTTCAGGGGCCACATAAGTTACCGCATTATGTGATGTCATGTTTGTCCACCGCACAGTATCTCCCGGCTGAATATAAATAATTGCAGGTTTGAAAATACGCGCTTCTGCATTAACGACATGCTCTTCCGCATATACAGTACTTGATGCAAAAAATGCAATGGAAGCCATAATCACCATCAATAATCTTGTTGTTTTCATTGTTACCTTCTCCGCTTGATCTTAATCAATATGTAAAAATAAACTAAATCGCTATAAATCTTTTTTAATCAATCCAATTACCCAACTAATAATA
>Ga0214472_10007802_pt1 | contig 11169 bp, 11 predicted proteins | sample RVTome_6_FD_207662 | JGI IMG/M metagenome (GOLD analysis project Ga0214472, IMG submission 207662) | Soil microbial communities from uranium-contaminated site in the Upper Colorado River Basin, Wyoming, United States - RVT140D175 | ecosystem: Environmental > Terrestrial > Soil > Contaminated >...
GTAAACCGACCCGGAGAAGGTCAGCTGAGCGCTCGCCGCGCTCGCCACCATCAAGATGGCCGCAGCGGCGCAAATGGGTTTGAGGTGCTTCAAAGTCGGACCTCCCTAAGGGTTAAGTCGAGCCTAAGCTCGATGATGTGAAAACCAACCGATTTGAGCTGCCCCAATCGTTAGTCCACCCACCTCCTTTCCTCTCGATTTCGAGTGCGAACCAGTGGCTGGACAACGCGCTGTTGGAGGTGCAAAGCTCATTCCAATTTGCGATTCGTCCCAGCGGTGCGCGTTCTCCAACCGCCATCTCGCGGTCGTGCCCCTAAGATCGAAGCGGGAGTGAGCGCTCGACGCCCAGATACTCTGGTGACGAATGCAGGGACGAATCGCAAACGGTGCTACGCAGCGATCGGGTTGAGCGGCTCCATTCGGGTTGCGAAGCGCAGCATCGAGTTCAAATCCTTGGAGGCGTCCAACAATCTGGAACCGGTGTCGCGCGCGAGCGCTCTAGGTGCACCCACGTCTCGTGTCCAATCTGGTTGAGAGCGATGTGTACGGCGGATTACAAAGATAGGGAGCTAATCGGTTGGATTTTGACCCGAACTGCGCCGGCGCGCCAAAGCATGCAGGTGCCACAATCGATAAACTCGCTTGGGGTTGACTCGCCAGCCTTGCTCCCGAAGCATACGGCAGATGCGGCGGTAGCCGTAGGTTGGGTTCTGCTGCGCCAATTCGGCGATGCGCTCGATGAGCAGAGCCTCATCGCCGCGGCGCCGCGGCTGGTAGCGATGGGTGGAGCGCGGGACGCCCAGAATCCTACAGGCCTTGCGCTCCGAAAGCCCGTAGGCGGTCTTGAGATGATCGACGGCCCGCCGCCTGGCCGACGGGCCTACCATTTTTTTGAGGCGATGTCCTTCAGGATGTCGATGTTGACGGCTTGTTCAGCGACCAGACGCCGCAGGGTTGCGTTCTCGCGGGTCATTTTCTGAATCTGCGGCGCTTCGGCAACCGAGGCGCCGCCGTAGAGCTTGCGCCAGCGGTAGTAGCTCTGCTCGCTGATCTCCAGCTCGCGGCAGATCTCGATGACGTCGGATCCCTCGTTCAACCGAGTCTCGACCCGCCGCAGAATCTCGAGGATCTGATCGACGCTATAGCCTCTGTTTGGCATGGACCCCTCCTGGTTTGTGATCCCCATTACAAATCGGCACACTCATCGGTTTCTGTTATCAGGATTACGAAAGGTCCAACAAAAAGTTCTTTCATGCGGCATCCGTGATGACTTCGCAGCGCCCCGCTGCTCTCCTTGGACTGCTCGACTGCCGATTCGGTTTGCGATTCCGAACGCGGAGGTTCTCCGGGCACCGCGAGCGGAGCAATTTTTTTGGATGCGGTGCGGCTTGCCACCGGAGCGAGGATTCCCGAAAATGGACACTGTTTGAGTTCGAACAGAGCCGTGCCCGTATCGGTCGAGCATTCCAAGCTGATTTATGAAGCGCTCAAGCAGGGCGGCGTCCGCCTGGTTTCGGCGCTGCCGGAAACCTGGCTCGTCCACCTGATCCGAATGGCGGAGGACGATCCGGAGATGACCTTGGTGCGCTTGGCCAAGGAAGAGGAAGGCATCGGGATCTCCGCGGGCGCGCATCTGGCGGGCGTTCGATCCGCCCTGCTGATGCAGAACCACGGGTTTTTGGCCAGCGTCAACGGCATCGTCTCCTTGGCCCAGCTGTACCGGATCCCGCTCCTGATGCTGATCAGCTATCGCGGCGGCTTCGGCGAGCGCGATCCGTGGCAGACCGAGGGCGGCGGGGTCACCGAAGAGCTGCTGCGGGCCCTACGGATTCCGACCGAGCGGCTCGATCGGCCCAGCGATGTGGGGCGGCGCATCCGGCAGGCGCAGACCTTGGCCGAATCGGCGCTGCGGCCGGTGGCGCTGCTTCTGGACCGCGACCTGATGTGGGAGGAGTGATGGAGCGGCTCGAGGCCCTGCGCGCCATCTACCCGGAGCTGGAACAGACCGTGGTGGTCACCATCATGGGCGCGGTCGCCGCCGAGCTGCAGTCCCTCGGTCATCGACCCAACTTCTTCTACCTGCAGCACGCCATGGGATTGGCCTCGTCGCTGGGCTTGGGGTTGGCATTGAGCCGGCCCGAGCTCCGCGTGGCGGTGCTGGACGGCGACGGCTCGATCCTGATGAATCTCGGGAGCTTGACCACGCTGGCGCGCTACCGGCCTCCCAATCTGGTCCATGTGGTGTTCGATAATGAGAGCCTGCTTTCGGTCGGCGGATTTCCGACTGCGACCTCGACCGGCAGCGATCTGGCCGCGCTCGCCCGCGCCGCCGGCATTGGGAACGTCGCCTCGGTGGGAGAGCTGGAAGCGTTCCGCGCCGCCTTTTCGGCTGCCGCCAGCGCCGGCGAGCTGACCGCCATCATCGCCAAAGTGGAAGCGCGGGGGCCGACCGCGTACGTGACCGACCTGCCGCTGTTGGAAAACCGGTTTCAATTCCAGCGCCACCTCAAGCAGCTCCGGCGCCCGCCGCGCCGGGCACACCGAAAGCGCTGAATCTTGCAGCGCCCTGGCTTCGGAGTGTGCAAGGCATAGCCAAGACGGGGTGGCATGGGCGCGTGCAGGCAGCAGCCGATACGGGTGGCATGGGCGTGCGAAGCAAGCCCATGGACGGCGCAACGCAGGCGAGCCAAGTCCTTCTTTGGTGGTGCCGAGGTCGTCCATGGGCGCCCTGCGGCCACCCATGCCACCCGGTTTGCGAACGCCTTGTACCCTTGACCCCGTACTCGTTCCACTCCCAGAGTCTCCCAGAGTCCGAGGGCGAAGCCCTGGCACAGAATGCATGTCTGACCTACTAACGCGGCTGATCCAACAGCTCGGCGCGGGCCGGCTCCGGGTCATCGATCTGACCCAGCCGCTGGGTCCGGAGACCCCGGTGATCGAGCTGCCGGCAATGTTCGCCTCGTCCCCGGGCGTGACCATCACGCCGATCTCGCGCTACGACCAGCGCGGGCCGGCGTGGTACTGGAACTCCCTGAGCTTCGGCGAGCACACCGGGACCCATTTCGATGCTCCGGTGCACTGGATCACTGGACGCGACTTGCCGGAGGGCAGCTGCGATACGATTCCGGTCGAGCGTTTCATCGGCCCCGCTTGCGTGCTCGACTTCTCGCGCCAGGCCGGCGCCGACAACGATTTCGTGCTGACCGCCGAGCAGGTGTTGGCCTGGGAGGCGCGCCACGGCACGATCCCGCCGCGTGCCTGGGTGCTGCTGCGCACCGACTGGAGCAAGCGCCGCGATCCGGAGAGCTTCGTCAATCGGCGCGCCGACGGGCCGCACAGCCCGGGCCTGCACCCGAGCGCCTCCCAGCTGCTGGCGCGCGAGCGCGACGTGCTGGGTGTCGGAGTCGAGACTATCGGGACCGACGCCGGCCAGGCCGGCGGCTTCGACCCGCCGTTCCCCAACCACGCGATCATGCACGGCGCCGGCAAGTTCGGGCTTGCCAGCCTGTGCAACCTCGACCAGCTCCCGCCGACCGGCGCGGTGGTGATCGCGGCGCCGCTCAAGCTGGTCGGCGGCAGCGGCAGCCCGGTGCGCGTTCTCGCCCTGGTCGAAACTCCGTAGGCGAGGGGCTTGACCCTCCCGAGGGCGGCATGCGAACAGACGGGCGGCCACAAGGGCCGCCCCTACGTGTGCTCCAGGTCGGCGAGGACGGGGGCGTGGTCCGAGGCGATCATCCCGTCCTTCTTCTTGCGGTAATCGCGGTCGATCTCGATCGCACGGACCCGCGCCAGCGCGGCCGAGGTGGCCAGCAGCAGATCGATCCGGAGGCCGCGGTTCATATGGAACGCCCCGGCCCGGTAGTCCCACCAGGAGAAGCGCTGCTCGGTGGGGAACTTTTCGCGAAAAACGTCGCGAAATCCCCACTGCAGCAGGCGCTTGAAGCGCGACCGCTCATCGTCGGTGTGAAAGATGCTGCCCTGGAGCCGGGCTTCGTCGTAGCTGTCGAGCGCACCGGGACAGAGGTTGAAATCGCCGGCGAGAACGATCGTCTGTTCCGCGCGGTAGCGCGCCTCGAAGTGGTCGGCCAAGGCGTCGAGCCAGGCGAGCTTGCGCGGAAAGTCCGGATGGCCGACGTGTTTGCCGTTGGGGCAGTAGAGAGTGGTGAACGACAGATCGCCGACCTCCGCGCTCAACAGTCGGGCTCCGAACTCCTCTTGGCCCGGCAGGCCGCGCTGCTCGAGACGCGCCGGCTCGCGGCTCAGGATCGCCACCCCGTTCCAGCCCTTCTGGCCGTAACAGATCGCGTGATAGCCGGCCGCGCGCAGCTCGGCGTGGGGAAATTGATCGTCGACCAGCTTGAGCTCTTGCACCCCGACTACGTCCGGCTGGCGCTGCCTGAGCCAGTGCAGCAGGAACCCGAGCCGCGCCTGTAGGCCGTTGATGTTCCAGGTCGCGATCCGCACCGCGTCATCCTAACAGAAGCACGTCACGGGCCGATGCGGGAGTGATTGTCGAATGCCAATGTAGGGGCGGGGCTCGACCCCGCCCGGGATGGCGCCCTGCCGGCATCCGCTGCCGTCGGAAGAGAATGTTGCGCTGGAACGGGAGGGGACAAGCCCCTCCCCTACATTTTCTCCTTGGCGGTAGACTATGCCCGACCATGCGCATTCGATACTGGATTCTCATCCTGCTTCTGGCTGGTGGCATCCTGGTCTGGCGCCCGGCGCTGCGATTGCTGCGCGCGGTCTATCTGCTGCTGGCCTTGAGCGGTCAACCGGAGCACGGGCTCAAGGCGGTCGCCTATGAGGTTACGGTCGAGCCGTGGCGGGTCGAGGCGCCGCGCGGCGCCCTGGAGGCGCGGCTCTATCGTCCGCGCGGGATCGAGCGCCCCGGGATCGCCGTGCTGCTGCACGGGGTCGTGCCGCAGGGCATGAAGGACTCGCGGCTGGTCCATTTCGCCCGCGCGCTGGCCGGTGGCGGCACCGCGGTTCTGACCCCGGATCTGCCCGACATCCGGCGTTACCTTCTGACCATGGCGACCTTGGACGACATCGCCGCCGCGCTGGAGACCGCGGTCGGGTCGCCCGAGGCGAGCTGGGACCGCGCGCGCGCCGGCGTGGTGGGGATCAGCTATTCGGGCACTTTGGGACTGCTTGCTGCCAGCCGCCCGCCGCTGCGCGGCAAGCTCAAATACGGGGTGACCTTCGGCTCCTACTATAGCTTCGCGGACGCGGTTCACTTCTCGCTGACCGGCCGCTACCGGCGCGCCGGCGTCGAGATCGACATGGAGCCCCACCCATACGCGCGGATCGTCTTCTACTACAACGCCGCGCCGGAGATGGCCTCCTTGGAGGAGCCGATGCGGGTCCGCCGGGTCTTGGAGCTGATGCTGGACGAACAGGTTTCACAGGCCGAGGCGGCGCGCGAGAGCCTCACGCCGGCGGATCGCCGCACGGTGCAGGCCATGTTGGATGGGGACAGCGAGCAGCTCAATCGCGAAGTCGAGGCGACCTTGTCCCGCCATCCCGATTACCTGCGCGCGTTTTCGCTGGAACCGCATCTGCCGGAGCTGCGCATTCCTCACCTGGTCTTGGTCCATAGCGCCAACGACGACATCATCCCTTACGGCGAAACCGTGCGGCTGTGCCGCCGGCTCGAGCCCCGCGGCGACCTCGAGACGCGCTGTGTGGTCACCCGGCTGTTCAGCCACGTCGACGTTGAGTCGGGTGTCGAGCGCGGCTTTTGGAGCTTCACCGTTCCGGAGTACAGCCGCCTGATCGGCGCCATCTATCGCGTCCTGACCCTCGCGAGCTAGCGAAAAATGGGGACTGGAAAAATGGGGACAGGTACCAATTTCCGACACCGCCGTGCTGCGGACTCGGCGCTCCTGGAAATTGGATACCTGTCCCCATTTTTCCAACCCGCGTGCCGATGACCTGGACGATCCTGCTGCGGACCGCTTACCTGCTGATGAGCTTGGTGGCGCCCGACTGGGCGCCGGCCATGGCTTGGGTGGCCGAGCCGGTCGAGGAAAGGCCGGTCACCTATCCATCGAGCGGTGCGCCGATCCACGCGCGGCTCTACCAGCCCCAGCGCGCGGGCGAACGCGCGGGCCTGGTGCTGACCCATGGGATGGCCTGGGCCGGCATGGACGATCCCCGAATCGTGACCCTGGCACGGCGGCTGGCCGAGTGCGGCTTCGTGGTGCTCACGCCCGATTTGGATCCGCTCAAACGCTTCCAGCTTTCGATCCACAGCGCCGACCAGATCCGCGACGCGGCGCTTTATCTCCAGGCGCTCCCGCGCGTCTATGACGATCGGGTCGGACTGTTCGGTCTGAGTTACGCCGGCTCTCTGAGCTTCATCGCGGCGGCCGCTCCGGAGCTCCGCGGCCGGCTGCGCTGGGTGACCAGCTTCGGCGGCTATTGGGATTTCGAAGAGCTGGTGCGCTACACCTTGACCGGCTCGTACCGCGGCGCGCCCGCCGCCGCGCTCTTGGAGCCGCAGCTCTATGGCCGGCTCGCGATCTATTACAACTATCCGGAGCTGCTGGAGGCCGGCCTCGAAACCGAAGCGTTCAAGGAGATCTGCTACTGGGGCCTGCATCACGATTACGACCGCGCCGACGCGCTGCGCGACTCGCTGAGCCGCGGCGGGCGGGCGATTCTGCGCTCGTTCTGGGGCATGAGCGGGGACAATCCTTGCGTCGGGCACGAGCGTTTTCAGGCTTGGCGCGCCGAGCGCGGACCGTACCTGCGGCGCATGGCGCTCGCAAGCTGGATCGATCAGGTGCGGCTGCCCGAGGCATTCCTGCTCCATAGCGAGCAGGATTCCCTGGTACCGGCGGTGGAGTCGCGCCTGCTGGCCGATGCGCTGCGCCGCCGCGGCACCAAAGTTCACTTGGAGATCACGCCGCTGTTCCACCATATCGATGCCTTGCGCGGCGATGCTGGCGCGCAGACTGTTCTCGACTGGCGGCGCTTGAGACAGGTCTGGTCGCTCTACCGTTTCTTCGTGCCGTTGCTCGCGCTGGCCGAGGATCCGCGGCAGTAGGTTTTCATGTCGTGGCCAGGCTCATCCGCGGCATGCCGGGGCCCGACTCGGGCGGGGACGAGCCCCGCCCCTACACAAAGAGCCGGCTGTGGCACCGGGGCCGCCCCATTGTGCCGGTTTCCGCCAGCTCCTAAACTCGGGGAGCCCGCGCAATGGACGTTCGCGGCAGGTCAAAGTGACGTCACGCTATCGCCTGATTGCGATCAAGACCTTCGATGGTCCGGCGGTGAACGCCGCGCTAGCGCGGCTGCGGTCCAAGGTCGCCCATCGCGTCTCCGGGGCGGTGCGCGGCTGGGTCGCCGCTTTCCCCGACCAGCCCGACGAGCTGGATTCGGACGCCAGCCGGCTCTCCGCCGTGCTCTCGCTTCCGGTGGTGGTCGCCGCCTGCCACGAGGATCGCTTCTTCTCGGCTTCGCGCTACGATCGCGGCGCGCTCACCGATGCGGTCGACTCGCTGGCGCCCGCGCCCGATCGGCCGCGGCGGCCGGGCGCGGCCGAGCAGTGGCGCGATCTGATGCCGGCCGGCGTGCCGCTCTCGGATCTCGAGGTGGCGATGTCGGCTCACGAGCGGAGCCGAGCCGAAACCTCCGGGGCCGCCGCAGCCCTGCCGCACCTGGAGCGGTTCCTAGCCGTGCTCGGATTGCCGCAAGCGCTCGATGGCCACGCGCTCGCCGCCGACCCGAATTGTCTGATGGTGGAGGTGCGGCGCTATCAGCGCGTGCCGGCCTATCGTCCGAGCTTGATCGATCGCCTGCTGGGGCGCTCGCGCCCGCAGCCCTGATCGGCGGCAGCAGGAGCCATCGTCCGATTTACTTTACGCCTTTGGTCATATTTTGCCTTCTTGCAAGCACTAGGATTACCGAGAATGTTTCGCTAATCTGACCGGGCGTTCGGAGCCATGGGGGCGATCTCGAGGCGTTCGTTCATGGACTGGTTCCTGGGCACCAGCCTCGGCGGCTTGCTGGCGGCGATCGGTTACCCGGTGCTGCGCTTCATCAGCCCGCCCGAGATCCCCGAGGCGGCCACCGACCGGGTGCTGGCCGGCACGGTTCAGGAATTGGCTCAGGGCCACTGGAAGATCTTCAAGTTCGGCAGCCTGCCGGGCATCTTGGTGGAGGTCGAGCCGGGCAGCTATCGCGCCTTCTCGGCCACCTGCACCCATCTCGACTGCACGGTCCAGTATCGCGAGGACGTGCACCGGATTTGGTGCGCCTGTCACAACGGCTGGTACGATGCTCAGAGCGGGCGCAATGTCGAAGGCCCGCCGCCCTCGCCGCTGACGTCGTACTCGGTTCGAATCGAAGGCGACGATATCTACGTGCTGCGAGGTTGAGCGATGGAGCTGGCGCGACTGGGAGCCTGGCTGGATCAGCGCCTCGGTTTGCAAGCGGCGCGCCAGTTCGCGGCCCACAAGACCGTCCCGATCCACCGCCACACGGTCTGGTACTACCTCGGCGGCATGACCTTGTTTTTCTTCTTGGTCCAGGTCGGAAGCGGCATTCTGTTGATGCTCTACTACCGCCCCAGCGCGGCCGAGGCGTTCGAGTCGATTCAATTCCTCATGACCGAAGTGCCGTTCGGTTGGCTGGTGCGCTCGATCCACTCCTGGTCGGCCAACCTGATGGTGGCGGCCGCTTTCGTGCACCTGTTCTCGACCTTCTTCCTTAAGGCCTATCGCGCTCCGCGCGAGCTGACCTGGGTCAGCGGCGTGCTGCTGCTTTTTCTGGTCCTGGGCTTCGGCTTCTCCGGCTACCTATTGCCGTGGAACAAGCTGGCCTTCTTCGCCACCAAGGTCGGCACCGACATCGCCGGCTCGGTGCCGCTGCTGGGGCCGTTCATGCTGCGGTTCCTGCGCGGCGGCGACCTGGTCACCGGTGGCACGCTGTCGCGCTTCTACGGCTGGCATGTCGCGATTCTGCCGGCGGCGAGCACGCTGCTGCTGGGCCTGCATCTCTATCTGGTGCAGCGCCACGGCATGAGCCAGCCGCAATCCGACCAGCGCGCGGCGCCGGCCCGCGCCCAGATGCCGTTCTTTCCCGATTTCGCCCTGCGCGACGCCTTCGGTTGGCTGGTGGCGCTGGCAGTGCTGGCGGCGCTGGCGGCCTTCGCTCCGTGGGAGCTGGGCGAGAAGGCCGATCCGTTCGCGCCCGCCTTCGCCAACATCCGGCCCGAGTGGTACTTCATGTTCATGTTCCAGACCTTGAAGTACATTCCGGGCGGACACTTTCTCGGGATCGAGCTGGAGGCTTACGCGATCCTCGCCTTCATGCTGGCCGGTGCGGTGCTGCTCGCGGTTCCGTTCCTCGATAGCGATCCGAGCCGGCGCCTGCGCAGCGCCTGCTTTACGGCCGCGGGCGCGTTCGCGCTGATCTACATCGTGGTGCTGACCGCGCTCGGCTACCATTCGCTGTGGCCGCTGTGGGCGACTCTTGTCATCTTGGGACTGGTGCGGCTGGTGGCCTGGGTGACCGCGTCGCCTCCGGAGTCGCGATGAGAAGCTCCGCCAGATTGATGGGTTTGGCTTTGCTGCTGCTTTGGGTTGCGGCGCCGCCCGCGTTCGCGGCGCCGACCCCGCAGGACAACGCCTGCCTCAATTGCCACAGCGAGCTGGAGGACGAGCTGCACACGCCGGTCGAGAACTGGCGCCACGACGTCCACTTCGAGCGCGGCATTACCTGCGCCGGCTGCCACGGCGGAGTGGACGATCCGGCGTTGTCCGACGACATGGTCACGACCATGGATCCGGATCGCGGTTTCGTCGGCCGGCCCGAGCGCGCTGAGCTGGCCGAGTTCTGCGGCCGCTGCCACAGCGACGCCGCGTTCATGAAGCGCTACAACCCGCGCGCCCGCATCGACCAGGTGGCGGAGTACCGCAGCAGCGTGCACGGCCAGAAGAACCGGGCCGGCGACCTCAAGGTGGCGACCTGCATCGATTGCCACGGGGTGCATGGCATCCTGCCGCTGTCCAATCCCAACTCGCCGGTGGCGCCGCAGAACGTGCCCCAAACCTGCGCCCACTGCCATAGCGACGCCGCGCGCATGGCCGAGTACGGCATCCCGACCGATCAGTTCGCCGAATACTCCGCCAGCGTCCACGCCGAGGCGCTGCTGATCCGGCAGGACAACGCCGCCCCGGCCTGCAACGACTGCCACGGCAATCACGGCGCGGTGCCGCCGGGGGTGGAATCGATCGCCAATGTCTGCGGCCAGTGCCACGCGCTGGAAGCGACCCTGTTCCGCGGCTCGAAGAAGAAAGCCATCTTCGACGAGCTGGGCTACTCGGAGTGCGCCATCTGCCACGGGCACCACGAAATCGCGCACCCGTCTCCCGAACTGCTCAACAGCGAGCCGCCCGCGAGCGCCGCGGCCGGGCAGCTGCAATACGACGCGGCCTTCTCGCTCGAGCTGGAGGAGCTGGCGCCCGGGGCCGAAGTGGAGGCGACTTACCGCGCCCGGTTGGCGGCCCGGGAGCGGAGCCCGCAGGATTGGAGCCGATCGGTGAGCGCCCGCGCCGCGGGTCATGATGCGCTCACGGTCGCGCTCGCTTCGCCGCTGGGCCAAACCGCGCCGCAGGAGCCGCTGCTGGCGCAGGCGCAGGCCTGGTCGCTGGGGCTGTCGTTCGAGAATCTGAGCGGCGCGGTGGTCGAGCCCGGCGATACGCTGGCCTACGCGCTGCGGATCCACAACCTCGGCGCCGAGCCGCTGCGCGCGCTGCGGGTCGAGGATCCGCTCGCCGCCGCGATCCGCGCCAGCAGCGGCTCGGTCTGTCTCGAGTGCCACGACCAGGGCGACGCGTGCGACCAATCCACCACCCGCATCTACCAGCGGCTGATGGAAATGGGGCGCTCGATTCGATCGGCTCGGTCGCTGCTGGAGCAGGCGGCGCAGCGCGGCATGGAGGTGAGCGGGGCGCAGTTCGAGCTCGGCAACGCCGGCACCAGCGCGCTGATCGAGTCGCGCGCGCTGATCCATACGTTCGATGAGCCGCGGATCCAGAAGCGCATTCGCGAAGGGCGCGCGGCCGCGGCCTCGGCCCGCGCGGCCGGCCCGCGCGCGCGGGGAGAGCAGCGCTCGCGGCGCCGCGGCCGGGAGGTGTCGGTGCTAAAAAACGGCGC
>Ga0214472_10007803_pt1 | contig 11168 bp, 13 predicted proteins | sample RVTome_6_FD_207662 | JGI IMG/M metagenome (GOLD analysis project Ga0214472, IMG submission 207662) | Soil microbial communities from uranium-contaminated site in the Upper Colorado River Basin, Wyoming, United States - RVT140D175 | ecosystem: Environmental > Terrestrial > Soil > Contaminated >...
GCGCCCAGATCGGCTTCACGGACGGGCGCGAGTACTGCCCCGTTCGTCCCGAAGGGCACCCGGAGCGCGAGGGCTGCGAGGCCTGGGCGGTGGGCACGGCCCGCGACACGGGCCGGGTGGGGCCGACGTGGACGCGCAACGGGAGCGCTTGCTCCGGACGGGCGAGCGGCTGCGAGAACGATCCCGACAACCAGTACCTGGTCCGGGCCTATCTGGGCGGGTTGTTCGAGGCCTGCGCGAGGAACGGCGTCTGCGGCGAGGTCGTCGTCGACAAGTAGGGCCGCGCCGGCGAGAATGACTCGTGCGACGACTGGCAGGGCTCGCGGCATGGGTCGTCTTCGCGGGGGGCGGGTGCGGCACCGCCCCCGAGGAGCCGACCCGACCGGAATCGGCGGCGCTCGCGTCGCTCATCCCCGCCGCCCCCGCGCCCTCGCCGACGGTGTCGCCCACGCCGCCCACGGACGATCAGCCCCTGCCCGCCCAGCCGGGGTCGGGCGGAGGCGCGGGCACGGCCTCCTGCGGGGCTCCCGTGCCGCCGCGGATCGCGCGCCTGAACGTGAAGGTGCACTCGAGCCAGCCGTCGCACGTCGTCCTCGACGCCACCCCCCTCGTTGGTCCCGACACCTCGTACTGTGCCCAGATCGGCTACACGGACGGGCGGTCGTTCTGTCCCGTCCGTCCCGAAGGCCACCCCGAGCGCGAGACCTGCGAAGCGCTCCGGGTGGGTCGGGCCAGCGACACCGGGCGCATCGGGCCCACGTGGTCGGCCCAGGGTCGCGAGTGCCGAGGGGCCGACACCCCGGCTCGCTGCCTCAACCACCCCGACAACCAGTACCTCGTCTACACCTACGGTGCGGGCACCTTCCAGGCCTGCTCGAGCGGCGGCGCGTGCGGCCAGATCACCCTACCCTGAGGCGAGGGCAGCGGCCGCTCCCCGAGCCGCTTGCGCCGCGGGCCCCTTCTCCCCCCGGGGCCACCCTGCTAGAATCCGGCCCACTGCCCGGCGAGCCTGGTCGGAGGGGTCGAGAGTGAAGAGGATCCTTGTCGTCGACGACGACGAAAACATCCTGAGCCTCGAGCGGACCATCCTCGAGCAGAAGGGCTTCGACGTGACCACCGCCGGTGGTGGAGCCGAGGCCCTCGAGATCCTGGACGAGAAGACCTTCGATCTCGTCCTTCTCGACGTCATGATGCCGGAGGTCGACGGCTTCACCGTGTGCCGCCGCATCAAGGAAGACCCCCGCACCAAGGAGCTCCCGGTGATCTTCCTGACCGCCAAGGGCGGAGGAGAGGCGCTGGCCGAGGGGTTCGAATCGGGGGCGGTGATGTACATCAACAAGCCGTTCACCGCGAACAAGCTCCTGACCATCGTCAACACGATGCTCGAGCCGCCCGCGGCGGTGAAGTAGCCACCGCCGACCCTCGCCGGACTCTTCCCAACGCCGTGCTGCCTCAGCGGACGCTGTCGAAGTGTGTCAGCTGGTAGAAGAGGCGATAGCGCTCGTCGATGTCGGCACGGGTGAGGGTGAGCAGGCGATCGAGGCTGAACGCCTCCACGCAAAACGACGCCAGCGCGCTCCCCATGACCACCGCCCGCCGCAGGGCTGCGTCCCCCTGCTCGGGGGCGCTCGCGAGATAGCCGACGAAGCCTCCGGCGAAAGTGTCGCCCGCCCCGGTCGGGTCGAAGACCTCTTCCACCGGGTACGCGGGCACGGCGAAGGACCCATCTCGCCCGAACATCAGGACGCCGTGCTCGCCCTTCTTGATCACGAGGGTCTGCGGGCCCATCGCCCGGATCGCCCGCGCCGCCTTCACGAGATTCCACTCCCCCGAGAGCTCGCGCGCCTCGGCGTCGTTGATGAGCAGCACGTCGACCTGACGGAGCGTCTCCTTGAGCTCCTCCGGCTGCCCCTGGATCCAGAAGTTCATGGTGTCGCAAGCCACGAGCCGGGGTCGCTCCACCTGCCCGAGGACGTCGCGCTGGAGAACGGGGTCGATGTTGCCGAGGAAGACCACCTCGGACGTCCGGTAGGACGGCGGGATGTTCGGCTGGAAGAACTCGAACACGTTGAGATCGGTCCGGATCGTCTCGCGGGAGTTGAGGTCCCAGGAGTACTTGCCCTGCCAGTGGAAGGTCTTCCCCTCCTTCCGCTCGAGGCCCTGGAGGTCGATGCGTCGGCCCTCGAACGCCTTCATCTCGTCCCTCCCGAAGTCGGTGCCGACCACGGCCACCAGGTTGACGGGAGAGAAGAACGACGCCGCCACCGAGAAGAACGAGGCGCTGCCCCCGAGGACCCGCTCCGCCTTTCCGAAGGGCGTCTCGACGGTGTCGTAGGCCACGCTGCCGACCACGAGGATGGACATTCGCTCCTCCGCCTACCTGAGGTAACGGCCGACGATCGGCTCGAGCTCCCGCTTGACCTTCTCGGGCACGAGCTCGGGCGCGGTGACGAGGGCCGTCTTCAGGGCGCTCTCGCACTCGCAATCCCGGGGGATGGGCAGTCGCCGCACCGCCGCCCGCAGCACGGCCTTGGCCACCTCCGCGTTGCGGCCGAGGTTGGCGATGATCTGCTCGGCGGTGACCGATGCGTGCTCCGGGTGCCAGCAGTCGTAGTCCGTGATCATGGCGAGGGTCGCGTAGCAGATCTCCGCCTCCCGACACAGCCGCGCCTCCTGCATGTTCGTCATGCCGACGACGTCCATCCCCCACGAGCGGAAGAGGTCCGACTCGGCGCGCGTGGAGAACTGGGGCCCCTCGATGCACACGTAGGTGCCTCCCTCGTGGTGGGTGGCACCGGCTTCGGTGCAGGCCTCCACCATCACCCGCGAGAGGTTCGGACAGAACGGTTGGGCGAAGGCGACGTGGGCGACGAGACCGCGCCCGAAGAACGTCGACTGCCGCTTCGCCGTCCGGTCGACGAGCTGGTCGGGGATCAGCATGTGCAGCGGAGCGTACTGCTCCTTCAGCGAGCCCACCGCCGAGACGGAGAGGATCCACTTCACCCCCAGGCGCTTCATCGCGAAGACGTTGGCCTGGAAATCGAGCTCGTGGGGCAAGATGCGATGCCCGCGGCCGTGGCGCGGCAGGAAGGCGACGCGACGCCCGCCGAGCGTGCCGAGGACGAAGCGATCCGAGGGCGGTCCGAAGGGCGTGTCGACGGCCACCTCGCGCACGTCGTCGAGACCCTCCATCTCGTAGAGGCCGCTGCCGCCGATCATGCCGATGTCCGCCTGCTCGCTGCTCATTCCTCGCCCTCTTCCTTCCCCGTCCCCGGGGCTTCCTTGAGCTCCAGCAGCACCCCGCTCGCCGCCCCCGGGTGAACGAAGGCGACGCGGCAGCCACCCGCCCCGACGCGGGGAGACTCGTCGATGAGGCGCACCCCGCGCGCCCGCATCTCCGAAAGCGCGGCGTCGAGGTCGTCCACCTCCACGCACACGTGGTGAAGGCCCGCCCGCTTCTGCAGAAAGCGCGCGATCACCGAGTCGGCTTCGGTGGGCTCGAGAAGCTCGATGTTCGACTCCCCCACTTTGAGAAATGCCGCCCTCACCTTCTCGGTGGGGACGTCGTGGACCTGTTCGACCTCGAAGCCCAGGGCCTCCCAGGCTCGCACCGCCTCGGCGAGACCCGGGACCGCGATCCCGAGGTGGTCGATCCGGAGGACCTTCACGGCAACAGCCCCATCCGGCCGACGATCTCGTCCGCCGCCGTCTCGGGATCCACGACACGGTCGGCCATGCGTCCCACCGTCTCCTCCAGCTCGGCCGGCGACAGCACGCGAGCTCGCACGTGCGCCATCACCCTCTGGCGCACCGCGGTCTCGAGCTGACGGCGCAGCCGGGCCCGCCGGCGCCGGGCGAGCGCGCCGGAAGCCTCGGCCTCGCGGTGGAAGGCGAGGACCGCCTCGAGCAGCTCCCCCGTGCCACGGTCCTCGGTGGCCACGGTCTTCACGATTCGCGGCGCCTCTCCCGCGTCTCCGGCGAAGGAGAGCATGGCCTCGATCTCGGCGACGAGTTTCTCCACGCCGTCGCGGTCCGCCTTGTTCACCACGAACACGTCGGCGATCTCCATGATCCCCGCCTTGAGCGCCTGCACTTCGTCGCCGAGGCCGGGAACGAGGACGACGAGGCTCACGTCGGCGGAGTCGACGATGTCGACCTCGTCCTGGCCCACGCCCACCGTCTCGACGAGAACGACGTCCCTCTCCGCGGCGAGGAGGACGCTCAGCACCTGGTCGGTGGTGGCGGCCAGGCCGCCGAGCTGGCCGCGCGTCGCCATCGAACGGATGAAGACACCGGGGTCGGTGGCGTGAGACTGCATGCGAATCCGGTCGCCGAGAATGGCACCGCCGCTGAAGGGCGAGGTGGGATCGACGGCCACGACCCCGACGGTTTGCCCGTCACGGCGAAGCCGCGACGTCAGGCGGTCGACCAGGGACGACTTGCCGGCCCCCGGAGGGCCGGTGACGCCCACGACGAGGCCGTCCTTCGCGTGGGGGAACAGCGCCGCGAGCAGGCCGCGCGCCTCGGGGCGGGCGTTCTCCACGAGAGTGATCGCTCGCGCGAGCGCGCGGGTCCGGCCCGCGCGGACGCCCTCGACCACCTCCTCGATGTCGGGCGAGAGCTCCACGCGCCTAGCGCACGACCCCGCGGAGGCTGAGCAGCTGCCGGGCGATGACCATGCGCTGGACCTCGCTCGTGCCTTCGCCGATCGTGCCGATCTTGGCGTCGCGCAGGTGTCGCTCGACCGGGTAGTCCTTGATGTAGCCGTAGCCGCCGTGGATCTGAATCGCCTCGAGAGCGATCTGGACCGCCGCCTCGCCGGCAAAGAGCTTGGCCATCGAAGACTCGAGGGTGTGGGGCCGGGAGGCATCGGCCAGCGCCGCCGCCCGCCACGTGAGCAGGCGGGCGGCGCTCACGTCGGTGGCCATCTGCGCGATCTTGAACTGGATGGCCTGGAAGTCCGCGAGCGGGTGGCCGAACTGCTTTCGCTCGCTCGCGTAGCGGATCGAGGCGTCGAGGCTGGCCTGGGCGATGCCGGTCGAGAACGCGGCGATCCCGACCCGACCCCGGTCGAGGATCTTCAGGGTGTCGATGAATCCCATTCCCTCGCGGCCGAGAAGGTGATCGGCACCGAGCCGGCAGTCCTCGAAGGCGAGCTCCGAGGTGTCGGAGGAGCGCACGCCCAGCTTGTCCTCCTTGCGTCCGGAGCGGAAGCCCGGGGTTCCGCGCTCGATGACGAAGGCGGAGATCCCCTTCTTCCCCCGGGCCCGATCGGTGACCGCCATGACGACAGCGGTGTCGGCGATCCCGCCGTTGGTGATGAAGTTCTTCGACCCGCTCAGCACCCAGCTCTCGCCGTCCTTGACCGCGGTCGTGCGCATCCCGCCGGCGTCGGAGCCCGACCCGGGCTCGGTGAGGCCCCAGCAGCCGACCTTCTCGCCCCGCGCGAGAGGGGCGAGCCACCGCTTCTTCTGCTCCTCGGTCCCCGCGAGGTGGATGTGGGCCGAAGCGAGGCTGTGGTGGGCGGCGAGGGAGAGCGCGACGCCCGCCTCGACGCGGGCCAGCTCCTCCATGATCAGCGCCCAGTCGAAGGTGGTCAGGCCCGAGCCCCCGTACTCGGGAGGCCAGCACACCCCCATGAGGCCGATCTCGGCCAGCTTGCCGAAGACCTCGCGGGGAAACTCCTGGCGCTCGTCCCACTCGCGAGAGTGGGGGAGAAGCTCGGCACAGGCGAACTCGCGGACGGTCTTCTGGAGGAGCCGCTGCTCCGCGCTCAGGTCGAAGTCCAAAGGGGGGAACCTCAGGTGACGCGCGACGCCTCGATGTTACGAGAATCGTCGGGGGCGCCGCAAATCCGGGTCCGGCTCGGGTCGGCCGCGACGGTCCGCGATTGACGGTCGAGCCCGGGGCCTTTAAGGTCCCCTCGACCCATGAGGCGCACCGTTCTCGTCTCCCTGGCGGGCGTGGGGTTGCTCCTCACCGCGACGGCGCTGCTCGTCGCGTGGGGCCTTCCCTCCCGGGCGGAGGTCCGCGCGCTCGCGAAATCGACGCCGGAGACGACGGCCCTCATGCGGCAGCGCGATGGGGAGGCGAAGACCCAGAAGCGAAGCCCCCGGCGAGCGCAGACGTGGGTGCCCCTCTCGCGCGTCTCCCGCAACCTGATCGTGGCGGTGGTCGCCTCCGAGGACCAGCGGTTCTTCGCCCACCACGGTGTCGACTGGGGGGCGGTGCGCGAGTCGTTCGAACACAACGTCGAGGCGGGCCGGGCCGCCCGGGGCGGCAGCACGATCACCCAGCAGCTCGTCAAGAACCTCTTCTTCGGGACGCGGAAGACCCTCCTGCGCAAGCTCCGGGAGCTCGTCGTCGCGCGCTGGGTGGAGGAGGACCTCACCAAGCCGCGGATCCTCGAGATCTACCTCAACGTGATCGAGTGGGGAGACGGGACCTGGGGCTGCGACGCGGCGGCCCGCCACTGGTACGGGGTGGAGGCCGCGAGCCTCACGCGCCGGGAGGCGGCCGGGCTCGCCGCCATGATCCCGAACCCCCGGCGCATCAACCCGCGAGTGAGCCCGCAGGGCCACGAGCGGCTCACCCGGCGGGTGCTCTGGCTGATGGAGCTGGGCCGCGCCATCGCCCACGACGTGGCGGGACTGGGTGCGGATCCCCCGCCGGAGGCCTCCTGGGAGCCGGAGGGCGAGGGTGTTCCCGACGTCGACGAGGCCGACCTCCTGGGTGAGTCCCGGGCCGACGAGCACTCTTTGGCCACCGGGCACGACGGCGAGAGGATGGCCGAGCCGGACCCGCCCGCGCCGCCGGCGCCCCCGGGCTCGGGCAACGACGTGCCGGAGGCGGAGGGGCTCACCGCGCCCCCGGCGCCCGGGGAACAGACGGCCCCCGAGAGCGAGCCACCCCCGGCCGCGAACGACGCGCCACCGCCTCCCTGAACCGCGGGGCGGGTGTACCATTTCTCCATGGCACGACCCGGCCTGAGCGTCTCCGACTACATGACGCCCGATCCCCTGACTCTGGCTCCCGAGGACAGCCTCATGCAGGCCCTCGAGATCATGCGCCTGAAGAAGGTGCGTCGCCTTCCCGTCACGGCGGGAGGGGCGCTCGTCGGTCTCGTCACCGAGGGCGACCTCAAGCGTGCCGAGCCGTCCATGCTCAGCCAGACCGAGGAAGACTTCAACCGCGTGATGGAGGGGACCCCGGCCTCCCGCATCATGATCCAGAACCCGATGACGGTGGCTCCCGACACGCCGCTCCTCGAGGCGGCCGACACCCTGTACGAGACGAAGTACGGGGCGCTTCCCGTGGTCGCCGAAGGCCGCGTGGTCGGCATCCTCACCGTCGGCGATCTCGTCCACGCGCTGGTGGACATCCTCCGGGAAGAGGCGGGAGGCGGCCCCGCCTGACGCCTCCGGGACCCGCCTCCGCCGTGCGCGAGGACGCCGACGTCGAGACCTCGTCGGACGCCTACGCCCGGAGGTTCGCGGGGGCGATCGGGACGTGGTTCCTCGAGGTCCAGGCCCGGGCCACCCTCGAGCTCCTGCGGCCCTGGCCGGGCGGCCGGGTCCTCGACTTCGGCGGCGGCCACGGGCAGCTCACCGGGGCGCTCGTCGAGGCTGGCTTCGCCGTCACCGTCTACGCGAGCGACGAGCGCTGTCAGACGCGGGTGCGCGAGTGGACGGGGACGGGGCGGGCGTGCTTCGTCTCGGGAGACCTTCTCGCCGCCCCATTGCCCGACCGCGCCTTCGACGTGGTCCTCGCCTACCGCCTCTTGCCCCACGTGCGGACATGGAGGGAGCTCATCGGGGAGCTCGCGCGGCTCGCCCGCCACGCGATCGTGGTCGACTACCCGGCCGCACGGAGCGTCAACGCCCTCTCCGGCGCGCTGTTCGGACTCAAGAAGCGGGTGGAGAAGGACACGCGTCCCTTCACCGTCTTCCAAGGCTCCGAGATCCAGGAGGCCTTCGCCGCGCGCGGCTTCGTGGGCTCGGGCCGCCATCCCCAGTTCGTGTTCCCCATGGCGCTGCACCGCGCGATGGGGTCGGTGACCCTCACCCGTGCCCTCGAGGCGGGTGCTTCGGCGGTGGGCCTGCGACGCGCCTTCGGGTCCCCGGTCCTGCTCCGGGTCGAGCGCCGTGACTGAGCCCGTGGGCCCGAGGGAGTGGGCGGTGCGGCTCTTCCGCCGCTCTCCGCTCAAGCAGCGCAAGCTCGCCGAGATCACAACGCAGCTGGGACCGACGGAGGGCCGGCGCTGCCTGGACCTGGGTTCGGACAACGGCGTCCTCAGCCTGCTCCTGCGCGAGCGCGGCGGCTCCTGGGCGTCGGGTGACCTGACCGACGAGGCCGTTCGCTCGATCCGCTCGCTCGTCGGGGAGGACGTGCACCTGGTCCGGGGGGACCGCCTCCCCTTTCCCGACGCCTCCTTCGACGTGGTGGTCGTGGTCGACATGCTCGAGCACGTGCCCGACGAGGGCGCCTTCGTGGGCGAGCTCGCCCGGATCACCCGCCCCGGCGGCCGGCTCGTGGTCAACACCCCGCACCTCAAGCGGACAAGCCTGCGTCGCCTCCGACACGCGCTGGGACAGACCGACGAGAAGCACGGCCACCTGCGCCCCGGCTACACGCCCGACCGGCTGGGCGAGCTGCTCGACGAGACCTTCGCCGTCGAGCAGCATCGCACCTACTCGCGATTCTTCTCCGAGCTCGTCGACACCGCCACGAGCGTCGCGCTCGAGGGCGCGGGCCAGCGCCCCTCGGCCAAGGGAATGGTCGTCACCGGTCGGGACCTCGCCCGCCACCGCCGGCTGTTCGGCTTGTGGAGCGCGCTGTACCCGCCGGTGTGGGCCCTCACCCGCCTCGACGCGCTGGTGCCCGCCTCGGGGTATATGCTGATCGCCCGGGCGCGACGGCGCCCCGCCGCCGCTCAAACCTGATCGATGGTTGCGAGGAGGCGGTCGACGAAGGCCGCCTGGGCGGGGTGCAGGAGCAGCCGGGCGCGCTCGATCGTGACGAACTGCGCGCGGTCGACCTCCCACGAGGCGCAGTGGGGGCTGGCGTCCGTGGGAGCGGGGCCGGCGAAGCCGTGGATGCGCTTGCGGCTGCGCGCGAGGTCGACGCTGCCGATCGAGTGCAGCGGGCCGGCGCTGACGCCGGTTTCCTCCTCGGTCTCGCGGCGGGCCGCCGTCTCGAAGTCCTCGCCTGGCTCGGCCTTGCCCTTGGGGATGCTCCAGGGCGCCCCGCGGTTGTACCGGCCCGAGGGGTGGACGATGAGGACTTCCAGCTGGTCTCCATTTCGACGATAGAGGAGTGTCCCCGCCGACTCGGTCACCGAGCGAGCGCCTCCCCAAGGTCGGCTCCCGGAGGGAGCTCCTGGGGCTCGCCGTCGCGGCGGAACAGGCGGGCCGGTCGAGGGCCCTCGAGGCGCGCGACCTCGTCCTCCACCGCGATCCAAGAACCCTCGCGCAGCCCCAGGACCGCGGAGTCGTTCTCCTCGAGGTACTCGCGGATGCGCTCCTCCCGGGTCTCGCCCATGTGGCTCGACGCGGGATCGGGATCGAGGTAGTGGGGATTGATCTGGAACGTCACGAGCGACAGCGCCTCGAAGGAATAAGGCTCCACGATCGGCATGTCGTTCGTCGTGCGGATGGTGGGGCAGGCGACGTTCGTCCCGGCGCTGGCGGCCAGATACGGCATCCCCGAGTCGACCCGCTGCCGGATCGCCTCGATCAGGCCTCTCCGCTGCAACCGGTCGAGGAGGCGAAAGGTGTTTCCGCCGCCCACGAAGAGGGCCTCCGCCGTCTCGAGGCCCGACGTCTCTTCGAGCGAGATCCCCTCGACCTCGACGCCGGCGGGGGCGAAGCGGTCGCGCACCTTCGCCGTGTACCCCTGGTGGTCGTGGAGGGCGAAGGGGACGAAGGCGAGCCGCCGCAAGGGGCCCAGGAACGCCAGGATCCGCTCCATGGCGTGGTCGAGGTAGCCCCCGCCGTGGTTCGTGGAGTTGCTCAGGAGCAGAAGTCGCCTCACCGCTCGCTCCTCCGCGACTCCTTGTCCGCGTACATGCGCTGGTCGGCGAGCCGGATCAGGGCCTCCTTCGTGTTGGCCTGGGAGGGGTAGGTGGCCACGCCGAGGGACACCCCCAGGCGCGCGTTGATGCCCTCCTCCTGGAGGAAGGTGTGATCCTCGATCACGCGGCGCAGCTTCTCCGCGAGCACCAGGGCCGACTCGTTGTCGGTCTGGGGCAGCACCACCACGAACTCGTCCCCCCCGTAGCGGGCGGGGATGTCCGTCTCGCGCACCGCGGCCCGGATGAGAAAGCCAACCTCGCGGAGGGTCCGGCTGCCTCGCAGGTGACCGTACTGGTCGTTGATCGGCTTGAAGCGGTCGAGGTCGATGAACACGAGCGACAGGGTCGAGCCGTAGCGGTTGACCAGCTTCAGCTCGCGGTCGAGGGCCTGCTGGAAGTGGCGGAAGTTGTGCAGCGGGGTGATCTCGTCCGTGATCGAAAGCTGACGCGTCTTCTGGAACAGCCGGAGGTTCTCGAAGGCGAGGGCGACGGCGTCGGCGAGCGGCTGGAGCCGCGCGAGCGTCCCCTCGTCGAACGCGTCGCTCTCGGAGGAGCCGAGGGCGAGGACGCCGATGGCTCGTCCCCGTGAGCTGAGGGGGAGCAAGACGTAGGACCGCAGTCCCTCCTCGAGCAGGCGCATGTCCTCGAGGTAGCGGTGCTCGTGCACGAGGTCGCGCTGGATGACGGCGCGGTTGTTGAGGGCGACGAACCCGGGACCGCTCCCGACGACGGGCAGCACTCCCCCGAGTCCCCAGGAGCTCTCCTCGGGATGGCTGACCATCTCGATGTAGTCCCCGGTTTCGTTGACGAAGCCACAGGCCATCCGATCGAACGACTGCAGGGAAGCGAGCTGTGCGGCGAAGGCGGGCACGATGGCGTGCAGCTCCGTGCCCGACGTCACCGCCGAGCTGATCCGGTTCAGCACCTCGACGCGGGCGGCGGCGGCCCGCAGCTCCGCGTACAAGCGCACGTTCTCGAGCCCGTTCCCGATCTGCTTGCCGAGCACCTCGAGCACCTCCGGCTCGAGGGGCTCACCCGGTTCGCGGTCGTGCAGGACGAGGGCGCCGAGCATGCGGTGGCGGGCGCGCAGCGGCGT
>Ga0214472_10007804_pt1 | contig 11168 bp, 9 predicted proteins | sample RVTome_6_FD_207662 | JGI IMG/M metagenome (GOLD analysis project Ga0214472, IMG submission 207662) | Soil microbial communities from uranium-contaminated site in the Upper Colorado River Basin, Wyoming, United States - RVT140D175 | ecosystem: Environmental > Terrestrial > Soil > Contaminated >...
CGAAAATCAAACCGTCATATCCTCTGTGCAGAGGTACTAGGAGTCCTTCGACTTGTCCTCGGCCTCTTCGACCGCCATGTCGAGGATATGCGCGAGAAGATCGAGTCCGCAGTCGCTGGCCACGCCGCGCAATTGGACCGTGATGTCGGCGATATAGCGCGCGGCATCCTTGCGCTCGCCCACGCCGATATGTGCGCAATATCATCCTCGCTCTGCATGGCCCGCCCGGTCCGACCGCCGCCCAGCGCCGCCGGGAGGGTGGCGGCGCCCTGGTGCGACTACTTATACGAGCATATGTAATTACATTGCAATCAATGAGTGAGTCGGTGCTCCGGCCGCGGGCGCGTCGCCGTTTGACAGCGCCGGAGTCATCACCCATGTTCCGCGCACCGGCCCGCGCAAACCGGTGCGAACCGGGCGTGGCTTCACCACTTCAGCGATCCACCCGGAACAGATGAACGTCGTCGTTGTTGAATCGCCCGCGAAGGCGAAGACGATCAACCGTTATCTCGGCAGCGATTACCGCGTCCTCGCCTCCTACGGTCACGTCCGCGACCTGCCTTCGAAGGACGGCTCGGTTAAGCCCGACCAGGACTTCGACATGATCTGGGAGGTCGAGCCCAAGGCGGGCAAGCGCATCAGCGAGATCGTCGAAGCCCTCAAGGGCGCCGACCGGCTGGTGCTGGCCACTGACCCCGACCGCGAGGGCGAGGCCATTTCATGGCACGTGCTGGAAGTTCTCAACCGCAAGGGAGCGCTCAAGAACGTCGAGGTCGAGCGCGTGGTGTTCAACGCCGTGACGCGCAGCGCCGTGCTCGACGCGATGGCGCATCCGCGCAAGCTCGACCAGGATCTGGTCGAGGCGTATCTCGCGCGCCGCGCGCTCGACTATCTGGTCGGCTTCACGCTCTCGCCAGTGCTGTGGCGCAAACTGCCGGGCGCGCGCTCGGCCGGTCGCGTGCAGTCGGTGGCGCTGCGCCTGATCTGCGAGCGCGAGATCGAGATCGAGGCTTTCCGCGTTCGCGAATACTGGACCGTAGACGCGGCGCTGAAGACCCAGTCGGGCGAGCCGTTCACGGCGCGGCTGGTGATGCGCGACGGCACCCGGCTCGACAAGTTCGCGATCGGCGACGAGGCAGGCGCCCGCGCCATCACCACCACTCTCGAAGGAGCCGTCTTTTCGGTCGCCGGCGTCGAGCGCAGGGATGCCAAGCGCCATCCGCAGCCGCCATTCACCACCTCCACACTTCAGCAGGAAGCCTCGCGCAAGCTCGGTTTCGGCGCGAGCCGCACCATGCAGGTAGCCCAGCGGCTCTACGAGGGCGTCAATATCGGCGGCGAGACGGTCGGCCTCATCACCTATATGCGTACCGACGGAGTGCAGATCGCCGACGAGGCGATCGCGGCGTGCCGCCGGGTGATCGCATCGCGCCACGGCGATGCCTATGTGCCGGCCCAGCCGCGCGTCTACCGCGTCAAGGCGAAGAACGCCCAGGAAGCGCACGAAGCCATCCGGCCGACCGATCTCGCGCGCCATCCGAGCGATATCGTGCGCGCCCTCGAGCCCGAGCAGGCGAAGCTCTACGAGCTGATCTGGAAGCGCACGCTGGCGAGCCAGATGGCGAGCGCGGAGATCGAGCGCACCCAGGCCGACATCGCGGTGACCGGCAGCGACGGCATCGCCAACGTGCTGCGCGCCACCGGCCAGGTGATCCGCTTCGACGGCTTTCTCGCGCTCTACCAGGAAGGCAGTGACGATAGCGACGAGGAAGGCGCCGGCCGGCTGCCGGCGCTGCGCCAGCACGATGCCCTCGGGCTGGAGCGGATCGCCGCCGACCAGCATTTCACCGAACCGCCGCCGCGCTTCACCGAGGCGAGCCTGATCAAGCGCATGGAGGAGCTCGGCATCGGCCGGCCCTCGACCTATGCGCAGACGCTCCAGGTGCTGCGCGACCGCGACTATGTCCATGTCGACAAGCGCCGGCTTCACCCGCACGACAAGGGCCGGCTGGTCATCGCATTCCTGGAATCCTTCTTCACCCGTTACGTGGAATACGATTTCACCGCCGAGCTCGAGGAGAAGCTCGACCTCATCTCCAATGGCGAGATCGAATGGAAGGAGCTGCTCCGCGAGTTCTGGAGCAAGCTCGAGGCGGACGTCGTCGGCATATCCGACCTAAGGGTCTCGCAGGTCCTCGATTCGCTGAACGAGGTTCTCGGACCCCATGTGTTCCCCGATCCCGGAGACGGCTCCGACCCGCGCAAGTGCCCCGCCTGCGAGACAGGCCGGGTGAGCCTCAAGATCGGCCGCTACGGCGCTTTCGTCGGCTGCTCGAACTACCCCGACTGCCGATACACGCGCCAGCTGACCTCGAACGGCAACGGCGCGGATGCGGCGGCCGGCCAGCCCTCGCAGGCGCGCGTGCTGGGCACGGATCCGCAGTCCGGCCTGAACGTCTCGCTCCAGCACGGCCGTTTCGGACCTTATGTCCAGCTCGGCGAAGCGTCGGACGGCGAGAAGCCGAAGCGTACCTCGGTGCCCGCCGGGGAGGATGCCTCGGCGCTGACGCTCGAGCGCGCGCTGGCGCTGCTGGCGCTGCCGCGCGAGGTCGGCCTGCATCCCGAAACCGGCAAGCCGATCGCCGCCGGCATCGGCCGCTATGGCCCGTTCGTGCAGCACGAGCGGACCTATGCCAATCTCAGCTCGGTCGAGGAGGTTTTCACCGTCGGCCTCAACCGGGCCGTGGCGTTGATCGCGGAGAAGCAGTCGCGCGGTGCGCGCGGCAGCGCCAGATCCCTGAAGGATCTCGGTGCCCACCCGGGTGACGGCAAGCCGGTCCTGGTGATGGAGGGTCGCTACGGCCCCTACGTCAAGCACGGCAGGACCAACGCCACATTGCCGCGCGGCTCCGATCCGCAGGCCGTCACGATGGATGCCGCTATGGCGCTGATTGCCGCCAAGTCCGGCGCCAAGTCCGGCAAGACGCCGCGCGGGTCCGGCGCGCGCAAGACGAGGTCGCCGGGACCTGCGGCCGAGTGATGGCGAAATCGCGCCGCACCCGCGCCTCCTCCGCGCGCGCGGGTCGTTTGCCGACCAAGGCCGAGATCGTCGACTACATCGACGCCGCGCCCGGCCGTGCAGGCCGGCGCGAGGTGGCGCGCGCTTTCGGCATTACCGGCGCCGACCGCGACGCGCTGAAGCTCCTGCTGCGCGAAATCAGGGCCGAACGCACCGGAGCGCGCCGACGCCACAGCGCCGGCGACCTGCCGCCGGTCGGTCTTGCGACAGTCTCCGCCATAGACGGCGAGGGACAGGTGCAGGTCACGCCGCATCACGACGAGGGTGCTGGCGGAGCCCTGCCGCTGAGTGGTCTCCATGGCGGTGAAATACCGGTTGCGCTCGGCGTCGGCGATCGCGTCCTCGTGCGCTTCGTTGCCGCCGGCGGCGCACGCCACGAGGGCACCGCAGAGCACGCCCGCCTGATCCGCCGCCTGCCGCACGGCCTGCGCCGGGTTACCGGCATCGTGACCGGCCCCGAGGGCGGACCCTACCGGCTTGCCTCGGTTTCCAGGCGCACGCGCGACGACATCGCCCTCGACCCGGCGGGACAGACGATCGAGGCCGGCGATCTCGTAACCGCCGAGACGGCCGAAACCGCAGCGGCCGGATGGCCCTCCAGAGCGCGCCAGACGGCACGGCTTGTTGCCCGGCACGGTCCCGCCGGTGCGCCGTCGCAGGCAAGCCTGATCGCGATCCACGAACATAACATTCCGCACGAGTTCCGCGATGCCGCGATCAGCGAGGCCGAGGCTGCGCAACCGCCCTCGCCTGAATCCCGCGCCGATCTCCGCGACATCGCGTTCGTCACCATCGATCCGGCCGACGCGCGGGATCACGACGATGCGGTGCATGCAGCACCCGATCCCGACCCGGCCAATCCTGGAGGCTGGATCGTGCGCGTTGCGATCGCCGACGTGGCCCATTTCGTGCGTCCGGGCACGGAGCTCGACCGCGAGGCGCGACGACGCGGCAATTCGGTCTATTTCCCCGACCGCGTCGTGCCGATGCTGCCCGAGCGGCTGTCGACCGATCTGTGCTCGCTGAAGCCCGGCGAGCCGCGTGCCGCCTTGGTCGCGCGCATGAATTTCGACCGTGACGGCGGCATGCGAGCGCATCATTTCGAGCGCGCCATCATGGTTTCGCGTGCCGACTTCACCTATGAGGAGGCACAGGCCGCGATCGACGGCGGGCCGCCCGGGCGCGCCGGAAGCCTGGTCGGCGAGGCTCTGGCGCCGCTGTGGGCGGCCTACGCGGTACTCGCCCGCGCCCGCGAAGCCCGCGAGCCGCTCGATCTCGACCTGCCGGAGCGGCGCGTATTGCTCGATGCCGCCGGTCATCCGACAGCCATCGTGAGGCCGCCGCGGCGCGCAGCGCACCGGCTGATCGAGGAATTCATGATTCAGGCCAACGTCGCGACCGCAGAGACGCTGGAACGACGCCGCGCCGCGTTCTTGCGCCGCGTGCACGACGCGCCGGCTCCGGAGAAGGCTGATGCGCTCGGCGAATATGTGCAGAGCCTGGGCTTCCGCTTCGCGCACGGCCAGGCTCTGCGCACCAGCCATTTCAACCGCCTGATCGCTCAGACCGCGGCGACGCCGCATGGCGAGGCGGTGGCCCAGGCGGTGCTGCGCGCCCAGAGCCAGGCGCTCTACGAGGCGCGCGATCGGGGACATTTCGGCCTCAACCTCAGGCGCTACGCCCATTTCACATCGCCCATCAGACGCTATGCCGACATCATCGCGCACCGCGCGCTGATTTCCGCGCTGGCGCTCGGTCCGGACGGCAACGACCGCGAAACCGCCGCCGCGCTGGACGAGATCGCGGTTGGCGTATCGGAGGCGGAGCGCCGCGCCATGGCAGCCGAGCGCGATACCGTGGACCGCCTCGTGGCCGCGTTGCTGAGCGCGAGCGCGGGTGCGGTGTTCGCCGGGCGCGTCTCCGGCATCGTGCGCTCTGGCCTGTTCGTCGAGCTCGCCGAGACTGGCGCCTCGGGCTTCGTCGCGGCCGCCGCATTGGGCCGCGCCCACAACGACTATTTCGTTGCCGAGGACGCCACATTCTCGCTTCGCGGACGCACCGGCGGGCTCGGCTACCGTGTCGGCGCGAGCGTCGAGATCCGCCTCCTCGAGGCGGATCCGTTAAGCGGCGCGCTCGAATTCGAGATGCTGACGCCGCCCGGCCCGATCGTCTCCCGCCGCCGGCCGCCCGCCGGCCGGGGAACAGCGGGACGCCGGCGCGCCGGTCCGCGCCAGGAGCGGGTTCGATGAGCGCAGCAATACACCCTGCCGGCCCGCCGCAGCCCGCCGACCCCTACCATGCCGGCGTGCGGCCACGCGACGCGGCCAGCATGGTCGTCGTGCGCGCCGACCGTGACGCCACGCGCGTGCTCATGGGCACGCGCCATCACGGCCACCGCTTCATGCCGGGCAAGGTCGTGTTTCCCGGCGGCCGGGTCGATCGCGCCGACTATGGTGTGCGCGGCGCCGGCACGCTACAGGCGGCGACCCGCGCCCTGCTGGTCGAGCGCATGCGCGGACGGGCAAGCGAGCAGCGCGCGCGCGCCATCGCGCTGGCCGCGATCCGCGAAACCTACGAGGAGACCGGCGTGCTGATCGGCTGCCGCGCCAAGCCTCACGTCCTGCCACGCGGCAACGGCGCGTGGGGCGATTTTCTGCGCCATGGCATCGCACCCGACCTCGCGCCGCTCAGACTGATCGCCCGCGCGATCACGCCGCCGGGCCACGTCCGCCGCTTCGATACCCGGTTCTTCCTCACCACGGCCGATGCCGTGGCCGGCGAGACCGAGCCGCCGAGCGACGAGCTCGCATCGCTTTCCTGGCTGACCTTCGAGGAGGCCCGGCGCTGCGACATTCCCGCGATCACGGCGATGGTTCTGGACATCGCCGAGCGCCGGTCGCGGGCGCCCACAGCCGGGCCGGCGGACATGCGCGCGCCGTTCTTCCACTGGCGCCACGGCCGGTGCGTGCTCGACGAAATCGCCATCGCGGGGAGCGGTGCTTGACACCAGGTCCGGCGCACCCTTATCTGCGCTCAACCAGGTCATTCAACACGCAGGCGAAAGTCCATGGCCAAGGCACCGTCGATCAAGATCAAGCTCGAGAGCACCGCGGGCACGGGCTACTTTTATGTCACCAAGAAGAACACGCGCACCCAGACCGAGAAGCTCTCGGTCAAGAAGTACGATCCGGTTGCGCGCAAGCACGTCGAGTTCAAGGAGACGCGCATCAAATAGACGGACCCTGCCGACCGCCGTCCGAAACAGGAAAGGCGCCGTCAGCGACGGCGCCTTTTTCAGTGCCCGGCGGGTCAGACCGGGCGGGTCGTACTGGCTGCAAATCAAGTGGCCGGTCGACAGCGGCATTCGTCGAGGAGGCCACTCAGGCCGCTGACCGACCGGCCGACCCCACGGACCCAGGAGATGCGGCGGACCTGAGCACTCCGCAGGGCATTCATTGGCGCCGTCGCCGCGCCGAACTGACATCTCGGGGTGGGATCGCTTCCGGCCGGGTCGCGGCACCCCCGACGCGCCTCGGAAGACGCGTTTTGCATAAACTTTAGTGACATTACCGATCGCCGGGCGAAACGCAACGGTCACCACACCGACCAGGACGACATTTCACGGATAAGTTGAATATTTAACCTTAACCAACTGACATGGCAAGGCTTTGTGTCGAGGCTGATATCCGGCCATCGACCCATTCAGGCGGCCGTTGCAGCCACCCTGTTGCGGCCCGCGCGCTTGGCTCGATAGAGCGCCTCGTCGGCCCGCCTGAGGATGTCCGCCGGCGTGTCGATCGGGTTCTCGATGCCGGCGATGCCGACCGAGACGGTGACGTTGAGCAGGCTGTCGGCGCTTGGAATATCGAACGGCTCGCCGGCGACCCGCTCGCGCAGCCGCTCCGCTACCGTGCCCGCCACCTGGATGTCGGTCTCGGGCATGATCACGACGAACTCCTCGCCGCCGTAACGGCACACCAGGTCGACGCTGCGCACATTGTTGAGGATGCGCCGGGCGAACTCGCGAATCACCGCGTCGCCGGAATCGTGGCCGTGCGTGTCGTTCACCGCCTTGAAGTGGTCGATGTCGAGCAGCAGCACCGACAGCGGCTTGCCGCGGTGCGCCGACTGGTCGACCAGCGTGGCCATGTGGCCTTCCATATAGCGCCGGTTATGCAGGCCGGTCAGCGGATCGGTCACCGCGAACTCGATGCTCTGCTCGAGATTGGCGCGCAGCCGGTCGGCGAAGCGCTTGCGCCGGAGCTGGGTGCGCACCCGCGCCTGCAGTTCGTTCTTGTCGACCGGCCGCAGCAAATAGTCGTTGACGCCGAGGTCGAGCGCGCGAATCAGCCGCGCCATGTCGTCGGGCTCGCAGATCACCAGGATGGGAAGGCCGCGCGTTCGGTCCACCGATCTGAGCTGGGAGCACAGGCGCAGGCAGTCGAAATTGGCCAGCGACAGCGACACGATCATCAGGTCGAACTGGCTGTCGACGGCGCGGAACAGCGCTTCCTGGGGATTTTCCTCGACCGTGACCTCGTGCGCATCGCTGATGATGGCGCGCGTGCGGTTGCGCGAATTGGCGCGGTCGTCGACGAGCAGGATTCTGCCGCCGAGCTCGGCTTCCGCTTCGGACAACATCGGCAGGTCCTGCAGCCCCATCCGCTCGCCCGTGGCGGCGCGCATCATGAGCTCGTCGGTGATCATCTTGAGTCGCACCAGGCTGCGCACGCGTGCCAGAAGCGCGATGTCGCTCACCGGCTTTGTGAGGAAATCGTCGGCCCCCGCTTCAAGCCCCTGCACCCGGTCGGCCGGGGAATCGAGAGCGGTCACCATGATGACGGGAATGTGGTGGGTGATCGGATTCTGCTTGATACGGCGGCAGACCTCGAAGCCGTCCATTCCCGGCATCATGACGTCGAGCAGCACGATGTCGGGATGAGCGCGCTCGACGATGCCGAGCGCTTCCTTTCCGTCGCGCGCGGTGAGCACGCCGAAATACTCCGCCGTTAGCTTGGCTTCCAGCAGCTTGACATTTGCAAGGACGTCATCGACGACCAGGACTCGCGCTGTCATGAGGGATCTTTCAGAAAGCCGTCGACGGTCTGCAGGAATGTCGCGACTGATATCGGTTTCGAAATGTAGGCCTCGCAGCCGCCCTGGCGGATCTTCTCCTCGTCGCCCTTCATGGCGAAGGCGGTCACCGCAACCACGGGAATGTGGCGCAGCGTCTCGTCTTCCTTGAGCCATTTCGTGACTTCGAGGCCGGACACTTCGGGAAGCTGGATATCCATGAGGATCAGGTCGGGCTCGTGCTCGCGCGCGATCTCGAGCGCCATCAGGCCGTTGCGCGTTTGCAGCGTGCGAAAGCCGTGCGCCTCCAGCAGATCGTTGAACAGCTTCATGTTCAGCTCATTGTCCTCCACGATGAGGACGGTTTTCGCGGGGACAGCCTCTGCGGCGGGCGGTGTTTCGACCGGGGTCTCTTCAGCCATCCGCTCAGTCTGCATCTCACTCATGGCATCCAACAAGTCGGTTGACGACGCGCCTGGGCTCCGCGAAAACGGCTGCGGGATTTCAGCTAAGTGAAGCAGAATTCCGTAACCAACGGTTTAATCGAATCAATACGGAGCGCCGATTGGCCGCAAAGGCAAGTGAGGGCGGCATTTCCCGCAACCGCGCGGAATGGATCGCAGCGGAGGCCCTGTCCTTCCTCGCGCTCGACCAGGACCGCCTCGCCCGCTTTCTCGCCTTGACCGGGATCGATGTCGACGCCATTCGCGAGCATGTCGGCGAGCCTGTGTTCCTGGCCGGCGTGCTCGACTATCTGCTGGCCGACGAAAGCCTGCTCCTGGAATGGGTTGAAAATTCCGGTCTGGCACCCGAGGAGCCATCGCTGGCGCGCGCCGCACTCGCCGAATGCATTTGCTGACGCAACCGGCGCGCGCAATGCCCGCGCCCAACCGGGCTAACCGATGAACGCGCCGCTGCGCATCGGCATCGACCTCGGCGGCACCAAGATCGCCGGCATCATCATGGCCGCCGATGGCGGCGTGCTTGCCGAGGAAAGAGTAGCGACGCCGCGCGAGGACTACGACGGGAGCCTCGACGCCATCGCGGCGCTCGCGGCGGCGCTGCGCGCACAGGCGCCGGACGGCGCCGGCGCGGCGGCGAGCATCGGCATCGGCATTCCGGGCTCAATCTCGCCTGGAACCGGTCTCGTCCAGAACGGCAATTCGGTCTGGCTCAACGGCCGCCCTCTGGACCGCGATGTCGCCCGAAGGCTCGGCGCTGCGGTCCGGATCGCCAACGATGCCGACTGCTTCGCCCTTTCCGAGGCGCGCGACGGGGCGGGAGCCGGCAGGCGCTGCGTTTTCGGCGTGATCCTTGGCACCGGTTGCGGCGGCGGCATCGTGTTCGACCGGCGCATCGTCACCGGCCCGCACCGCACGGGCGGCGAATGGGGCCACATGCCTCTGCCCTGGGCAAGGCCGGACGAGATCGACGGTCCGCTGTGCTGGTGCACCAGGCGATCCTGCATGGAGACCTGGGTCTCGGGCCCGGCGCTCGCCGCCGACCATCGCCGCGTAACCGGCGCCGACCTCTCGCCACAGCGCATCGTCAAGGCCGCGCAGGCCGGAGATGCGGACGCGCAGGCCACCCTCGCGCGCCATGCCGACCGCCTCGCGCGCGGGCTCGCCGTGATCGTCAATCTGATCGACCCAGACGTCATCGTGCTGGGCGGCGGCCTGTCCAATCTGGGCCATCTCTACGAGGTGTTGCCCGGGCTGATGAAGCCGCACATTTTCTCAGACACGCCGCGGGTCACTATCCGGCCGCCGGTGCACGGCGACACAAGCGGCGTGCGCGGCGCGGCACGGCTGTGGGACGACGACACCGATGGCGCGGTTTGAGAAAAGACCTGGTACCGGAGACAGCCTGAGCGGCTTCTGCCGCGACTGCCTCTGCGATGCGGGCAGCGGCGAGCGCTGTGCGCGCTGCGCCAGCCCGCGCCTCGTGCGCCACGCCGAGATCGACGATCTGACGATTGCCCATGTCGACTGCGACGCCTTCTATGCGGCGATCGAGAAACGCGACAGGCCGCATCTCGCCGACCGGCCGGTGATCGTCGGCGGCGGCAGGCGCGGTGTCGTGGCGACGGCGTGCTACATCGCGCGCGTGCACGGCGTCCATTCCGCGATGCCGATGTTCAAGGCGCTGCAAGCGTGCCCGGACGCCGTGGTGATCTCTCCCGACATGGCGAAATACGCAGCGGTGGCACGCCAGGTGCGCGCCATGATGACCGCGCTCACACCGCTGGTCGAACCGTTGTCGATCGATGAGGCCTTTCTTGACCTTGCCGGTACCGGCCTGATCCATGCCATGAGCCCGGCGCGCGCGCTTGCCGCGTTCGCCGCCCGCGTCGAGCGCGACCTCGGCATCACCGTCTCGATCGGACTCAGCCATAACAAGTTCCTGGCCAAGATCGCATCCGATATCGACAAGCCGCGCGGCCTGCGCCTCATCGGCCGCGCCGAGACCGCCGACTTTCTCGCCGACCGGCCGGTCAGCATCATCTGGGGCGTCGGCGATGCCCTGCAGCGGCGCCTCGCGGAAGACGGAGTGCGGCGCATCGCCGACCTGCGCGAAGCTGGCGAGCCGGCGCTGAGCGCGCGTTACGGCGCGATCGGACGACGGCTTGCAGCGCTTGCCTGGGGGCGCGACGAACGGGCGGTAACGCCGCAACGCACCGCCAGAAGCATCAGCGCCGAGACCACCTTCGACAGCGACATCGCGGCGCTCGACGCGCTCGAGGTCGAGCTCTGGCGGCTGTGCGAGAAGGTTGCCCGCCGCGCCAGGGCCGCCGGGCTCGTCGGCCGCACCGCGGTGCTGAAGCTCAAGACGGCCGAGTTCCGCCTACTGACGCGCCAGGCGCGCCCGGAGCCGGCGACACAGCTTGCCACCACTCTATTTGAAGTGCTGTCGCCGATGCTCGCGCGTGAAGCCGGCGGCCGGCGGTTTCGCCTCATCGGCGCGGGCCTCGGCAACCTGGCACCGGCGGCCGGCGAGGAAACGCCCGACCTTTTCT
>Ga0214472_10007805_pt1 | contig 11168 bp, 13 predicted proteins | sample RVTome_6_FD_207662 | JGI IMG/M metagenome (GOLD analysis project Ga0214472, IMG submission 207662) | Soil microbial communities from uranium-contaminated site in the Upper Colorado River Basin, Wyoming, United States - RVT140D175 | ecosystem: Environmental > Terrestrial > Soil > Contaminated >...
CGGCGAATCGTGGCCGCATCGCCCGGTCCCGCATCCCCGCCCGGCGTGCCGCCCCCGCCGCCTATCGTCGCCCCCCCCGACCGCTCGATCGGAACGGCGTTCTCGCTGGCCAGCTCGCGGAACGTGTAGGTGACGAACTGGAAGTCTTCAGCCCACAGCAGCGTCAGCAGATCGTCGGGCGCGTCGGCCTGGAGATTCTTGGCCTGTTGCAGCACCGCCAGGAACCGGACGATTTCGACATCTTCGACGCCCGGCTTGAACGACAGCGAGCGAACCCCGTCCTTGAAGAGCGTCCAGGCGATGCTTTCGTTGCGCTGGTCCTGGCTGTAGACCGAGCGATCCTCCCACCGCATCTCGGTCTCGCCGATGTCGAAGTTCAGGTCGTCGGTCGCCTGCCAGATCTGGCGGAACGCGGTCCGGATATTGTCGACGGCCCGCTGGTAGACGGGGTTGTTCGGCATGTACAGCTGCGTCGCCCGCATCCCCTTGCTGATGACTTGCATCAGCTCCTCGACCTGTGACGGCGGGAGCGCCAACTCGGGCACGGGGGACGTGGGATTGGTCAGAGCGCGGCTCCCGTAAGCTCGGCGACCATCGCGACGTCCTTGTCTCCGCGGCCGCTCAGGTTGATGAGGATGAGATCGTCAGAGGCCCACCGCTGTTTCATGACCCACGCGACGGCGTGAGCGCTCTCGAGCGCCGGGAGAATGCCTTCCAACCTCGAGAGGCCGGCAAATGCGTCGAGCGCCTCCCGGTCCGTCACGGCTTCATACAATACGCGGCCACTGTCTTTCAGGTAAGCGTGCTCAGGGCCGACGCCGGGATAATCCATACCGGCCGAAACGCTGTGTGCCGGCTGCACTTGCCCGTCGGCGTCCTGGAGCAAGTAGCTCAGGCTGCCGTGAAAGACTCCGGGGCGTCCCGACCCGAGCGTCGCCGCGTGCTTGTGACCGGCCGTGCCTTCTCCCGCCGCTTCCACGCCCACCAGCTTGACGGCCTTGTCATCGAGAAATGCGACGAAGATGCCCATGGCGTTGGAGCCGCCTCCGACGCATGCGACCACCATGGTGGGCAAGCGGCCGAACTGCTCGAGCAGCTGCGCGCGGGCCTCGCGCCCGATCACGGACTGGAAATCGCGCACGATGCGCGGGAAGGGATCGGGACCCACGACACTGCCGATGATGTAATGAGTGGAGGTGACGTTCGTGACCCAATCGCGTAACGCTTCGTTCGTGGCGTCTTTCAAGGTGCGCGTGCCTGACGTCACCGGCACCACCTTCGCGCCCATGAGCTCCATGCGGTAGACGTTGAGCCGCTGGCGTCGCATGTCCTCTTCGCCCATGTAGACGACACAGTCGAGGCCAAAGCGCGCGCACACGGTCGCCGTCGCGACGCCGTGCTGGCCGGCCCCGGTTTCCGCAATGATGCGCCGTTTGTTCATGCGCTGCGCGAGCAGCACCTGGCCCAGCGTGTTGTTGATCTTGTGCGCCCCGGTGTGGTTCAAGTCCTCCCGCTTGAGAATCACCTGTGCGCCAACCTGCGCGGACAGGCGGGGGACTGCCGTGATGGGCGTCGGACGGCCCACATAATTCTTGAGTAGTTCGTCGAGCTCGGCCCAGAAACGCTTGTCCGCGCGGGCGGCCTCGTACACGCCGGCCAGCTCCTCGAGCGCGTGCATGAGTGTCTCGGGGACATAGCGGCCGCCATAGGGCCCGAACCGACCGGTTTCCGTCGCCGTCATTTGCGGGATTGCCTCTTCACTCCCACCAGCGCTCGCACGGCTGCTTCTGGATGGTCCTGCCGGGCGACACTTGTCCCCACGAGCACGTAATCCGCACCGGCGGCGGCCACGCGCTCGACGTCTGCCCGAGTCTCGATCCCACTCTCCGCCACAACCGTGACGTCGGGCGGTATGCGGCGAATCATGTCCTCGACTCTCCCGGGGTCCATCGCCAGCGTCTCCAAGTCGCGCGCATTGACGCCGAGCACCTCCGGAGAAGCGGCCAGTGCGGCGTCGAGCTCACTCACGTCATGCACCTCGATCAACGGTGTCATTTCCCAATAACGCACGATCCGAGCAAGGCTCTCCAGCTGATTGGGCTTCACGATGCGCGCGATCAGCAGGACTGCACTCGCACCGGCCGCGCGTGCTTCGAGCACCTGCACTTCATTCAGTATGAAGTCCTTCCGCAATACCGGCACGTTGACGCTCGCCGCGACGCGTGTGAGATCCTCGAGCGATCCGCCAAAGTGCGCCTTTTCCGTCAGGACGGACACGGCCTGGGCCCCGCCCCGCACGTACGCCTTAGCGAGTTTGACGGGATCCAGGTCGGGCCGGATGTCTCCCTGGGAGGGCGATCGGCGCTTCACCTCGGCAATCACTCCCACGGTTTCGTTACGGGACGCGAGAAAGGGCTTCCCGAACGGCGCCGCTGTCGCCCGCTTCGCAAGATCGCTCGCCCGCGCTTGAAGAGCCGCGACCCGGGCCTGCGTTTCAGCCAGTATCGAGGCTAGAAAGGGCATGCTTGCGTTCGGGCGTTCTTCGGGTAGATTAGTGTTTCGGTATATCTTCGGGAGCGAGCATGCCGGTCACGCGGCGCCAGCGCGAGATCCTCGACTACATCGGGAAGCACCTCGAAGAGAAGGGGTACGCCCCCTCGTTCGAGGAGATTGCCCGCCAGTTCGGGTTCCAGTCGCTGGCCACGGTTCACGAGCACCTCACCAATCTCGAGCGCAAAGGCTACATCCGGCGCACCCACAACGAGAGCCGGGCGATCGAGATGGTCCCGCCGAAGGGGCAAACCGGCGCGACCGAATTGCCGCTCATGGGCCTCGTGGCCGCGGGCCATCCGATCGAGGCCGTCACCGGGGACGAAACGATTGCCGTGCCCGATGAGCTGCTGCCGCGGCGCGGCCGCAGCTACGTCCTGAAGGTCCGCGGGGACTCGATGATCGATGAACACATCAAGGACGGCGACTACGTCGTCGTTCAGGAACGGAACCAAGCCGACACCGGGCAGACCGTCATCGCGCTGGTTCATGGTGAAGGCGCTACGGTGAAGCGGTTCTACCGCGAGCCCGGCGGATGGATCAGGCTGCAGCCGGCGAACGAAACGTTGCAGCCGCTGCGGCTCAACGAGCGCGATGTCATCGTGCAGGGAGTCGTCGTCGGCGTCATCAGGAAATACTAGCGGTTGCTTTGCGGAGCCGGTCGAGCGCGGCGCGCGCCGCGCCGGACGCGACGACCTCGCGCGCCCGGCCGATGCCTTCCGCGAGCGAGCCCGCGATCCCCGCCACGTAGATGGCGGCGCCCGCGTTCAACAAGACAGCCGACAGACCCGCTGCATCGGCAGAGCTGGCACCCCCGTTGCTCAGGATGCGTTCCACGCGCTCGGCATTCGCGGCGGGCTCCCCGCCCTCCAGCTCCGCCACATCGTTGATCCCGAGTCGAAAGCGCGCCGGGTCAATCTCCCATTTCCGCACCATGCCGTCTTTGACCTCCCAGACGTCGGTGATGCCCTGGGGAGAGATCTCATCCATCCCTACGCGGCCGTTGACGACGAGCGCGTGTTCGGCCCCGAGCCTGACGAGTGCTTCGGCGACGATGGCGGCGCGGTCGGACTCGGCGACGCCGATCACCTGCCGTTTGACCCCGGCGGGATTGGCGAGCGGGCCGACCAGATTCATCAGCGTTGGCGTCCCCAGCTCGCGACGAACCGGACCGACGTGCTTCATCGCGGGATGAAAACTGGGAGCAAACAGGAAGACCACGCCCGCTTCACTCAGCACCCGGCTCGCGCTCGCGGCATCCAGGACGATCCGGACGCCGAGCGCCTCGAGCACGTCGGCGGAGCCGCAGCGCGACGAAAAGGAGCGATTGCCGTGTTTCGGCACGACCGCTCCCGCACCGGCGGCGACGAACGCGGCGACCGTCGAAATGTTGAACGTGGGCACGGTGCCGCCACCGGTACCGCACGTATCCACGAGATGTGGCTGCGTCGCGGCGACCCGCACCATCGCGTCACGCAGCGCGCGCGCCGCCCCGGCCAGCTCATCCGCCGTCTCCCCTTTGGCGCGCAGGCCCAGCAGCAGCCCACCGATCTGCGCGGGCGTTGCGTCTCCGCTCATGACGATGCCGAACACCTCGGCCGTCTGGCTCTCCGACAGCGAGTGGCGGTTGGCAAGCGCGCTCAGCGCGCGGCGCAGCGGCGACGCGTCCATGAGCGGTTAAGGCTATCACCCTTGTCAAATAGTGACAACGAGTTGCATCTTTCCCCCCGTGATAGGCCGCCCCTTCCTCGCGGTGATCCAATACGACGGGGGTGGCTTCGCAGGGTGGCAGCGGCAGCCCGTGGACCGCACGGTCCAGGCCGAATTTGAGGCGGTCCTCGAACGGCTGATGGGTGGCCGCACGGCGGCGACCGGGGCGGGGCGGACCGACACAGGCGTGCACGCGCTCGGCCAGGCGGTCAGTTTTCAGGGCGCCGAGCGCTGGGCCGCACAGCCGTCCGATTTGCGGCGTGCGCTCAATGGTCTGCTGCCGCGCGAGATCTGGGTCCGGCAGGTGCATCTGATGCGGCCCGGGTTTGACGCCCGGCGCAGCGCCACATCACGCCGCTATCGCTATCTGATCGGCACGGATGAGGCTGCCGCGTCGCCGTTTCGCCGGCCGTATGAATGGGCGCTGGGTCACACGCTCGACGTCGGCGCCCTCGAGAGTGCCGCGGCGGCACTCGCAGGAGAGCACAGCTTTCGCGGCCTGGCCGCGGCCGGCGCGAACACCACCCACTACCAATGCCGCGTGGCGCTAGCTCACTGGGCGCCGCGAGCGGACGGAGCGGGGATGATGTTCACGGTCGAGGCCGATCGATTTCTGCATCACATGGTGCGCTTCATCGTGGGCACCATGGTCGACATCGCGCTCGGCCGGCGCCCACCGGCGGATTTCCCCCGTCTGCTCGCTGCAAGCGATAATCTGGCGGCCAGCCCGCCCGCCCCGCCTCAGGGTCTGTACTTGGAGGCGGTGCGGTATCCACCGGACCTCTACGCCGAGGAGTCTACGCGATGAAGTTTTTCCTCGACACCGCGAGCCTCAAGGACATCAGCTGGGCGGCGCAGGCCGGCCTGATTGACGGCATCACCACCAACCCGTCGCTCTTGTCCAAACAGGCGGGCGATCTCGATCCGCGCGACGTGCTGAAGGAGATCTGCTCGCTCGTCGACGGACCCGTGTCGGCTGAAGTGGTCGCGGTCGACACCGACGGCATGCTGAAGGAAGGAAAAGAGCTGGCGAAGATTGCCGAGAACATCGTCGTGAAGATTCCGATGCTCGAGGACGGCATGGTGGCGGTCCGGCGGCTCGCTGCCGAGGGGATTCGCACCAACGTCACGCTCTGCTTCTCGAGCGTGCAGTGCCTCATCGCCGCGAAAGCGGGTGCGTCGTACGTCAGCCCGTTCATCGGCCGGCTGGACGACGTTGGCCAGGAAGGGATGGACGTCATTCGTGAGGCGCGCGTGATCTTCGACAATTACAACATTGAGACGGAGATCCTCGCGGCATCCATTCGCCATCCGCGCCACGTCGTGGAGGCCGCGATGATCGGTGCCGACGTCGCGACCCTGCCGCCGGACGTACTGAAGAAACTGCTGCTCCACCCGCTCACCGACCGCGGCCTCGATCAGTTCCTCGCCGACTGGAACAAGCTGGTGGCGCGGGCGAAGGCAGCGGTTTGAGCTGGGTCTCACCGCTCTCCGCGCGCTACGCCTCTCCCGCGATGCAGGCGCTCTGGGGTGAGCGCCGCCGCATCGGCCTGTGGCGCCGTCTCTGGCTGGTGCTGATGCAAACTCAGAAAGACCTCGGCCTGGCGATTCCTGACGCCGCGCTCACGCAGCTGCGCGCCCACCTGGACGATGCGGATCTCGAGAAGGCCGCGGAGTACGAACGGCGGTTGCGCCACGACGTTATGGCACACATCCACCACCTCGGCGATCAGGCGCCGGCGGCGCGGCCGTTCATTCATCTGGGCGCGACCAGCGCCTATGTCAGCGACAACGCCGATCTGATTCTCATGCGCGAAGCGATGCAGCTGCTGCTCGGTCGGATCGGCGCGGTCCTCGTCGCGATGGGGAAGGTGGCGCGCCGCTATCGCGCGCTTCCCTGCCTCGCCTACACACACTTTCAGCCGGCGCAGCTCACCACGGTCGGCAAGCGGACGACGCTGTGGATGCAGGACTTCGCGCTGGACGCCGAAGAGCTGCTGAACCGGATCGCGACGCTGCGGTTCCGCGGCGTCAAAGGCACGACCGGCACACAGGCGAGCTTCCTCGAGCTCTTCGAAGGTGATCACGCCAAGGTCGCCGAGCTGGACACCCGGGTCTCGCAGGCGATGCGGTTCGACCATGTCCTGCCGGTCACGGGCCAGACCTACACCCGCAAGCTGGATGGCCAAGTGCTCGCGGTGCTCTCCGGCATCGCGCAATCGGCGGCCAAGTTCGCCACGGATCTGCGGCTGCTGCAGCACGAGGGGGAATTGCTCGAGCCGTTCGAGAGCGAGCAGGTGGGCTCATCGGCTATGCCGTATAAGCGCAATCCCATGCGCGCCGAACGCATGACGAGTCTCGCGCGGTTCGTGATCGAGCTGGAGGGCAACGCGTGGCACACGGCGGCGGCCCAGTGGCTCGAACGGACGCTGGACGATAGTGCCAATCGGCGGCTCGTGATTCCTGAAGCGTTCCTCGCGACAGATGCCATCCTGGTGCTGGCGACCAACGTGGCCGCTGGTCTCGAGGTGCGTGACGAGACGATCGCACAGCACATCGCCCGGGCGATGCCGTTCCTCGCGACCGAGCGCCTGTTGATGCGCGGCGTGAAGGCGGGCGGCGACCGGCAACAGCTCCATGAGGTCATCCGCACCCAGAGCCTCGACGGCGCCGAGGGGCTGCTCGAGCGGCTCGGCAAGACGTCCGAGTTCAAGCGGCTCGGCGTTCGTGCGACGGCGGAGGAGCTCGATCCCGCGGCCTACGTCGGCCGTGCCCCGCAGCAAGTCGATGATTTCCTCGATCGGGTGCTCCCCGATCTGATGCGATCCGTTCAGGCGGCCGCCCCCGCGGCAGCCGCGGCGGAGGTTGAGGTATGACCGGAGGGGTAGTCGTCCAGAGCACGTTGCCACTCCCGCTGCTACGTCGCGGGAAGGTGCGGGAGGTCTACGAGGTCGACGAGGCGACGCTGCTGCTGGTCGCGAGCGACCGCGTGAGCGCGTTCGACGTAGTCATGCGCGAGCCGGTGCCGCACAAGGGCGCGGTGCTGACGCAGCTGAGCGCGTTCTGGTTCGAACGCCTCGCCTCGGTGATGCCCCATCACTGCCTGACGGCCGACGTAGAGGCGATCATCGCTCGCGTGCCGGCGCTGGCCGCGCACCAGGGCGAGCTGGCGGGCCGCTCGATGCTGACGCGTCGCGCGACGCCCGTGCCGTTCGAATGCGTCGTACGCGGGTACATCTCCGGCTCCGCCTGGGCCGAATACAAGCAGTCGGGCACGCTGGCTGGTGAGCCGATGCCGAAGGGACTGGTCGAAAGCGCACGCCTGGACCCGCCGATCTTCTCGCCCGCCACGAAGGCGGAGCAAGGCCACGACGAGAACGTCACGGTCGACCACGTAGCCGCGGCACTCGGCCGGCAGCCGGCAGCGCGCTTGCGCCGCGCGAGTCTCGCACTGTACGAAGCCGGGCGCGGCTACGCAGCCGATCGCGGCATCATTATCGCCGATACGAAATTCGAGTTCGGCACCACGGCCGACGGCGAGCTGCTCGTGATCGACGAAATCCTGACGCCCGACTCATCGCGCTTCTGGCCGGCGGACCGCTATCAGGCAGGGCGCGGGCAGCCGAGCTTCGACAAGCAGCCGTTGCGCGATTACCTGGCCGACCTGAAGAAGCAGAGCAAGTGGAACGGCGAAGCGCCGCCGCCTCCGCTCCCGGACGATGTGGTGAAGGCCACGAGCGACCGGTATCGGGATGCCTATCGGCGGATTACGGGAACCGAATTGGAGTGAGGATCGCGCCTGAGGGATGGCCCTTCATCGCTGGTGCCTGGCTGCTCGTCGCTGCGGCAGCTTTCCTCGCCAACCGCTGGGGTGGCGTATGGTGGGCGCTGCCGAGCGTGCTCGGCATTCTCGCCATCTGGGTGGTCGCGTTTTTTCGCGATCCCATTCGCCCCGGGCCGCGCGGTGAGCGCTACGTCCTGGCGGCCGCCGAAGGGCATGTGGTGCACGTGACTGAAATCGAAGAGCCGATGTACGTGAAGGAGCGCGCGGTGCGCATTTCGATCTTCTTGTCGGTCTTCGATGTGCACGTGAACCGCTATCCGGTGAATGGCACGGTCGAGCTCGTGCACTACAACAAAGGCACGTTTCTGCATGCCGCCGCTGAAAAGGCGAGTCTCGATAACGAGCAGTCGTCGGTCGGGATGCGTGGACCGCGCGGCAGGGTGCTCGTGCGCCAGATCGCCGGGCTGATCGCGCGCCGCATCGTCACCGACTCGAAGGCCGGCGAGCATGTCGAGCAGGGCGCGCGGCTCGGCCTGATCCGATTCGGCTCGCGCACCGATGTCTTCATCCCGCTCTCCGCGCGGCCGGTCGTCAAGGTGAAGCCGGGCGATCGGGTTCGCGTGGGCGGCACCGTGCTGGCGGAGTACCCGTGAGGCCACCCCCGCTGCCCCTGGGGCGCGTCGTCATCGTCGTCCCGAGCCTGTTTACGCTGTTCAATCTCTTCTTCGGCATCTGGGCGATGGTCTTGGCGACGCGCGGGGAGTTCTACCGCGCGGGATGGTTCATCGTGTTTGCGGGCATTCTCGACACACTGGACGGGCGGGTCGCGCGCATTTCGGGTACCGGAACCCGCTTCGGTGCCGAGCTGGACAGCCTCGTGGACATCGTGAGCTTCGGCGTGGCGCCCGCGTTCCTTCTGTATCAGGTCGAATTCGCGGCGGCGGGGTCGGCGGCCTGGATCTTCTGCTACTTCTACGTGATGGCCGCGGCGATTCGGCTGGCACGGTTCAATGTCACCCAGGCGGGCCGCGCCAAGACGTATTTCATCGGCCTGCCGTCGCCCGCCGCCGGGATGACCCTCGCGACCTACTATCCGTTCACCCAGACGGAGCTGTTCACCTCGCTGCCGCCGCTTCCCTGGAACCTGCTGCTGACCTTCCTGATGATCGCCCTCACCATCCTCATGGTGAGCAACGTCCACTACCCGACCCTGCCTCGCGCCGGCTTCCGCACGGTCCGAGGACTATTGGGGCTCTCGCTGATTGTTGTTATCCTGGTATTTGGGATCTGGCAGCATGATGTGTTCCTGTTCCCCCTGGGAATCGTCTACATGATCTACGGTGTGGGGCGCGCGATTCTGGTGGGGTTCTTCAAGGCGCCCGCCGAGGATGAGGAGGCCGAAATCGCTGGTCCTATTGTGATCGACGAGAGCGATCGGAATCTGCGCGGGCCCCGGGGGGGGCGACCGGGACCGGCATGAGCGCCTACACCGTTGAGATCCGCGTGATGCCGCGTGCGGCGCTGCTCGACCCCCAGGGTCAGGCGGTCCAGCACGCGCTCCAGGCGCTCGGCTTCGGCGACGTCGCCGGTGTCCGCGCCGGGAAGCACCTCGTGCTGCAGGTGCAGGCGTCAACGCGGGAGGAAGCGGCGGCCAAGGCGCGCACGATGTGCGACCGGCTCCTCGCCAATCCGGTGACCGAGGATTACGAATGCAGCGTGTCGCAGTAGTCGTCTTTCCCGGCTCGAATTGCGACGCGGATACGCTCGACGCGGCGCGCGCGGCAGGATCGGACGCGTACTACGTCTGGCATCGCGACACCGACCTGAAGCAGGCCGACGCCGTCCTTCTGCCGGGCGGCTTCAGTTACGGCGACTATCTGCGCTCGGGCGCGATCGCCCGGTTCTCGCCGGTCATGCGCGCCGTGAGCGCGCACGCGCGCGCCGGCGGCGCGGTGCTCGGCATCTGCAACGGATTCCAGATCCTGTGCGAGGCCGGATTGCTGCCCGGCGCGCTGATGCGCAATGCGCGGCTCAAGTTCCTGTCGCGTCCCGTGCGGTTGCGCGTGGAGGCGACCGATACGCCGTTCACGAGCTTGTATGAACGTGGCGAGGAGCTGGCGTTACCGATCGCGCACGGCGACGGCCGCTTTGTGGCCGATGCCGATACGGCAACCCAGCTCGAGGCCCATGCGCAGGTCGTCCTGCGTTACGTCACTGAGAATCCGAACGGTTCGCTGCATGATATTGCCGGGGTCTGCAACGCCGGCCGCAACGTCGTAGGGATTATGCCGCACCCGGAGCGCCGTAACGCTCAGGTCTTAGGCGGCCAGGACGGCGCCCGCGTTTTTCTCTCTCTGGAGGCTCGCAATGCGACGCAGCACGCTGGCGATATGCGCGCTGTTGATGGTCGCCACCTCAGGGTGTGAGCAGGTCGACGCCGCCAAGGCCAAGCTGAAGTTGGCGTGGGACAAGCTGCGGGGCCGTTCGACTGCGCAGGCGCCACCGGCGCCCGCCCGCCCGGCACCCGACACGGCTGCCGGCCGCATCGCCACTGAGCTACAGCAGGCGGAGGGTCAGCGCCCGCGGCCGCCTGCTGCGCCGCAGGGTGGGCCGCTCACGCGCGATGTGCCCTACATCTCCGACGATACGGGCACGGTGAATCCCGGGATGAGTGAGCGCGAGGTCTATCAGATCTGGGCGGCGCCGGCGGCCGTGCGCCGCATCGGTCAATACACGTACCTGTTCTTCCAGAATGGGTGCGAGTACACCTGCGGCACCATGGACGTCGTGACATTAGAGAACGGCCGCGTCGTGGACGCGATCGTGCGGTGGGAAGGCCATCGGTACTCCGGGGAGTCTTCCTCCCCACCCGGACGGGTTCCGTTCGCAAATCCTGGCGGCGAGAATCTGCAGGTGGCTCCACCTCCAGCTCCTCCACCCTCCTCCACACCGGCCGCGTCATGAGCCACGACAAGCCCAGCAAGAACGAAGACGAGTACTTCGCGCGGCGCGATGCGGAGCTGCTTCGGCAGCAACGCGAGGCGGCGCAGCAGGCGGCCGCCGAAACCGAGCGCAAATCGCACTACATGAAGTGCCCCAAGTGCGGATACGATCTGATTACGGG
>Ga0214472_10007807_pt1 | contig 11167 bp, 9 predicted proteins | sample RVTome_6_FD_207662 | JGI IMG/M metagenome (GOLD analysis project Ga0214472, IMG submission 207662) | Soil microbial communities from uranium-contaminated site in the Upper Colorado River Basin, Wyoming, United States - RVT140D175 | ecosystem: Environmental > Terrestrial > Soil > Contaminated >...
ATACATCCCGAAGAAAATGCCTACAAGAACGGACAGGCCGAAGCTGACGGCCACGGACCAGAGCCGGACGATCGTTTCCCACTCGGCGAGGGAACTGATGACGTGGGCGCCGAATGCGCCCAGGACCACGCCCACGAGCCCCCCGCCGGTCGAGAGAACCACGGTTTCGACCAGAAACTGAGCGGCGATGTGCCGTTGGCGGGCGCCGAGGGCCCGCCGGATGCCGATCTCGCGGGTGCGTTCGGTCACGTTGGCGAGCATGATGTTCATGATGCCGATACCGCCGACGAGCAGTGAAACGCCGGCGATGAAGCCCAGCGTGTACTGGTTGTTACGCTTCTTCTTCTTGGCGAGCAGCAGACGATCGAGCGGAACGCGAACGTCGTAGTCGACCTGGCGATGCCCGTGCTCGAGCACGCGAGCGACCATCTTGGATACCGGCAGCACGTGGTCGATCGACTCGGCCGTGACGTATAGGCCGGAGTATTCCATGCGGATGAACTCCCGTGAACCGGCCTCGATGCGCCGGGTGGTCTTGCCGAACTGGCTCGCGGCCGTGGTGACGGGTACGAGGATCTCCTGGTTCAGATTCCGCTCCTCGACACCCCGGGCCGGCGCTCCCGCCGTCTGGACCGGCTGAAGGACACCCACCACCGTGAACGGGACGGAACTGGGAAACCGATCGGCCTGCACGGTCTGGCCCATGGGGTCTTCGTAGGGGAAAAGCGTGCGGGCCACGTCCCACCCGAGGACACAGACGTTGGTGCGGCTTCCAACGTCCTCGAAGGCCAGCGGCCGGCCAGACGCGACGCGGACGTTGACGACCTCGAAGAAGTCGGCCGTGGTGCCCACGACCTTGAAGGGCCCTTCGAATTCTCCACGGGTGGTTCGATAGGAGACGGTCTTGAGCGGCACGACGTGGGCGACGTGGGGCACGGTCTGCTGAATCCGCGTGAGGTCGTCGGCGGTGATGCCGTATTCGACGAGGTTGGATCGCCCCTGGCCAAGCTGGCTGGTCTGCGGCGGCTTGACGGAGCTGATGATGATGTTCTGCGTGCCGAGCAGTTGGATCATGCGCATCTCGTCGGCCGAGGCGCCCTCGGTGATGGAGAGCATGCAGATGACCGCGGCGACGCCGAAGATGATGCCCAGCGAGGTGAGCAGGGCGCGCAGCTTGTGCAGGCGAAGGTTGTGCAGGCCGAGGCGGAAGGTTTCGAGGGAGAGGAGTTTCATGCGCTAGCCCATGACCATCACGCCACGAGCGTGCTGTGGACTGACTCTGCGGCGTAAAGCCAAGCGGCCTGAACGTCCTCGCGCGTCAATTGCGGATACTGCTGGAGGAGTTCATCCATGCTCAGATCGGCAAGGCTCCCGACAATCACCGAGACCGCCACGCGCGTCCCGCGTATACACGGTGCACCGTGGTGAATTTGCGGGTCGCATACAATTCGCTGACGCCAGGGTTCTTCCTGCATTGTGATGCCCAATCCACAGGACCGCGTACGGTCTACCCAAACCTGATCCCCTGCGCCAGCGGCAGGTCGGTGGACCCGTTGATGGTGTTGGTCTGGCGGCGCATGTAGGCTTTCCAGGCGTCGGAGCCGGACTCCCGGCCGCCGCCGGTCTCTTTCTCGCCGCCGAAGGCGCCGCCGATCTCCGCGCCGCTGGTGCCGATGTTGACGTTGGCGATGCCGCAGTCGCTACCGGTGGCGCTGAGGAAGCGCTCGGACTCGCGCAGGTCGTTGGTGAAGATGGCCGAGGAGAGCCCCTGGGGTACGGCGTTGTGCAGGGCGATGGCTTCGTCGAGCGAATCGTAGGGGATAATGTACAGAATCGGGGCGAAGGTTTCCTCCTGCACGATGGCCCACTCGTTGCGGGCCGAGGCAATGCAGGGCGTTACGTAGCACCCGCCGGGATAGGCGGAACCGGTCAGGGGCTCGCCGCCAAGGAGGATCTCCCCGCCCGCCTTCCGAACGCGCTCCAGGGCCTGCATCATGGTCTCCACGGCCGCGGGCTCGATGAGCGGCCCCATGAGCGTTTCAGGCTCCAGGGGGTTGCCGATGCGGACCTGTCGATAGGCGGCGACGAGCCGATCGACCAGGGCGTCGCGGACCTTCTCCTGGACGATGATCCGCCGCGTGGAGGTGCAGCGCTGCCCGGCCGTGCCCACGGCGCCGAAGAGGATCGCCCGCACGGCGAGCTCCAGGTCGGCTTTGGCTGACACAATGATGGCATTGTTGCCTCCCAGCTCGAGGATGGTCCGCCCGAGGCGCTCGCCCACGACCCTTCCAACGTGGTGGCCCATCTGGCAACTGCCGGTGGCGGAGACCAGCGGCACGCGGCGGTCGCGGATGAGCTGTTCGCCGACGGTGCTCCCGCGGCCGATGACCAGGCTGAAGACGGCCGGATCGGCCCCGGTCTGCCGGCAGACGCGCTCAGCGATCCTGGTGCAGGCGATGGCGGTGAGAGGCGTCTGCGAGGAAGGCTTCCAGAGGACGGCGTCGCCGCACACGGCGGCCAGGGCCGCGTTCCACGACCAGACGGCCACGGGAAAGTTGAAGGCGGAGATAACGCCGACCACGCCCAGCGGGTGCCACTGCTCGTACATCCGGTGCCCGGGGCGCTCGGAGTGCATGGTGAGCCCGTAAAGCTGGCGGGACAGCCCGACGGCGAAGTCGCAGATGTCGATCATCTCCTGGACTTCGCCTTCGCCCTCGCCACGGATCTTGCCCATCTCCAGGGTGACCAAGGCGCCGAGCTCGGCCTTGACGGCCCGCAACGCGACGCCGAGCTGCCGAACGGTTTCTCCACGCAGCGGCGCCGGAAGCAAACGCCATTTGAGAAACGCCTGATGGGCGCGGTCGGCGATCCGGCCATACTCGGATTCGTTCACCTGCCTAACTGATGCCAGGCGCCGGCCGTCGATGGGCGAGACGCTGTCCAGCGGCTCCCCGCTGCCGATCCACTCCCCGTGAAACCCGCCGGGATTCACGCTCTCCAGGCCCAGCTTTTTTAGAACGTCCTGCATCGTGACACCTTTACGAAGGGATATCCTGCACGCGTCTGCGCACCAGATTAGAGGCCCCGCGTAAGGCGTCAAGCATCGACTTCGCTTGCTCGGCGCGGATGGACTGCGGTCAGCGGACGCGCGCGCCGCACTCCGGGCAGCGACGGCTCAGCGTGCCGCGCAGCAGGTAGCCGCACTGTTCGCACCGTCCGCGGCGGCGGCGGTGCCAGCGGCGAACGGGTCCACTCACGATGGGCGCCGTCACGCCCAGCGTGGCGAGCAGGGTGGGAAACCACAAGGGAAACGCCGCTCGCGTCGTGCGGTACGGCCCGTGCTTCTGCGACGAAAAGTACAGGGACCGGTCGTCGATGGTCACCGGCCGGGTGAGGATCGTGCGAAGCTCGCTCTTGGAGGCCGTTTTGGTGGGCATGCTCAGGATGCTCAATCCACAGACGCCGTCCTTGACCCGGATCTCCATCGACTTATAGAGCGTCAGATCAAAGCGCCGATGCTGGGGAGACCGATGACTTCGCTGCCAGGTGATGAGGCAAAGCGGAAGAAACACCACCGAGGCAACCGCGTAGACCTTGAGCCACACGTCGAAGCGCTCCCCGGGGGTCGGACGTCGTGCTCCGCAGGGAGCGTCGCGGCGCTCGCAAAGCTTCGTTGCTCGCCAAGGCACCGGCCGATGTACGGCCCGACTTTCCGACCCGCGGCACCATCCTATCGCCGGCCTGCCCGAAAGAGATGTAACTTCTTGTACCTGGCCGGCCGGGCATCGATGCCGCAACCCCAAGAGACGGCTCACGGGGAGGCTCGACGACACGAGACCCGGCCGACGACTCGATCCATCCCGTGTTGCCGTCAGCGAGCTCGACTCGCCACCAGGAGCCGCGCTCGGTTTGAATCGTAAACTCGACGCCCGGTTGAAGCGGCTGCTCGAATTGCCGTTGGTAGCCCGTACCCGGCCCCTTGTAAACCGCGACGTCGGAGACCGTGATGACGCCCGCCGGAGCGTGTCTTTCGGCCCAGGTATCGGTCGCCACCGAGCCAATGAAGGTCGCCGCCAGCACGGCGCTCGTGGCCGACCCGAGAAGCAGAGCACGTCGTGGAACGAACGTGTGCAGCAGGAGCAGGCACCACAGCAACACGTAAAACGCCACCGCAGCGAGGGCCCGCTCCCGTCGCGACGAATCGTAGTGCCAGAAAAAGAGGCTCCGGAGCAACGTGCTGCGCGCCGACACGGGCACGTGGGTGAGACAGCGGGTCCGGGCGACGGCGAGGTTGTCGGCCAGCATGGGGTCGCGCGGAACGAGCCGTTGGGCACGCCGATAGTGCAGTATGGCCCTGCCCAAGTCTCCGCTCTGGAGGTAGCAATTGCCGAGGTTGTACTCCAGATAGCCGTTAACCAGACCGGAGGAGACCAGGCTCTCGAAGCGCTGGGCCGCCGAGCGGAAGAGCTGGCGGGCGCGACCGGGTTCGGCGGCCAGGACTTGCTGGGCCTCGTCGAACTCTTCGATGGCCCGATCAAACTCTTCCTGTAGCCGTCTGGGCTCCGCGGCGCCGGCCACCGGTGTCCGGCCGACCGCCGTCCCCACGACGAGGATGGCCAACCCTACGGCCCACGTTCGGTGCCTCATTTGCAGATCCGTTCCATGCGTTCGATCCAACCGGCAACACGATCGGCCGATTCCTCCACTCCCGGGCCGGTCAGCGTCCCCGGCGCGTACCGCGCCAGGTCCAACTGTTCGAGAAAGCCGGCCAGTTCGCCGGCGACCTCCGCGGGCAGTTGCCGAACGGCGGTCAACCCACGAACGTCTTCAGGCGTGACCGAGCCGGGCGGAAGATTCAGGCGATCGGTGAGGTAACCGGCGAGGGCTTCACGTAACTGCGCGACGCTTTGCGCCGGATCACGACGATTGCGTGCCGCCTGAAGGCGGCGGCATGCCACGCGGTAGGCACGTCGGCGCCGCATTCGCCCGGCATCGGCCCGCATCCAGCGGCGGCGATGCACGAAGAAAGTCGTGAGCAGCCACACCACCGGCGGGGCCAGGGCCAACTCCACAAGGCGGGCCGTGGAAAAGCCCGGCGCCTGGCTCACCAGCGCCCGGCCGGCGTCGACAACGTTCGGCGAAATCCCACCGGAAAGCGGGGTCAGGCCGGTTTCCGCGTTGCCGGATGCCAGATCACTCCCCCGGGGAATCGACGGTCCAAGCACGGACGCCGGCTCGACGGTGATGGGGATGGGATCGCTCCTCAGGGAGACATACTGCTCGCGGCGGGGATCGAAGTAGGCCCAGGCGATGGGCGGAATCACCTGTTCACCGACCTGCCGCGGAAAAATCGCCCGGCGGAAGACGCGGGCGTCCCCTTCCAGGTCGCCGACGAGTTCGTCCTGGGCAAACTCGAACCGACTCACCAGTTCGGCGTTGGACGCTAGGTCGGGCGGGCCCACACCATCCAGTGGACCGCCCGTGAAGGCGATGCTCAGTGTCACGGGCTGGCCCTGTTCGACGCGGTCCGGTCTGGCGGCCACGGTCATGTTGAAGCTGCCGATGGCTCCGCGGAAGGCGTCGGGTCGTCCTTCCAGGGGTGGACCGAGGACCTCGATGGTGATGGCGTCGGCCGAAGCGGTCACGCTGCGGGCCTCCACGATCTCCCGTTCGCCCCAGATGTTGAAACGCAGGCGCGTAGGATAATCGGCCCGCAGAAAGACCGGACCCACCGTCAGCGGACCGACCTGTTGGGCGCGAACCTCCTGCGCGACGCGGAAGACTTCGTACTCATGAACGGCGCCCTGCGAATCCGGAAGGCGCAGCTCGCTGGAGGTGGCTCGCCCGTTGGCAAAAACAGACAACTCGGATCGGCTGGTGTCGATGAGCTTGATGAGGTTCATGGGGTGAACCCGCCCGCCGATCTCCACCCTGCGCATCCCGACCATCAGCGTCGCCTGATAGGATTGGGTCACGTAGAGTCGCCGCGGTGTCACCTGGAGTTCCGCGAACATTACCCGGTCTCCGCGCGGTTCCGTGCTCCGCGGGGTGACGACGAGGCGAACGGGGTTCGTCTGGTAGGTCTGGCCGCCGGCCTGCACGCTGATCGGCCCGAGGACGTAATCGCCCGGGGCGCTGGCCACGATGCGCAGCGGGAAGGTGTGCGTTACCCGGCGGGTGGACCGCCCGTTGATCCAGGTCATCTGGCTCATCGTCGAGGGCGTGGCGCTGAGCAACTTGAGGTCCAGTCCTTCGGGGAGAACGACCTGCGGCAAGCCCGGCGCTGCGGTGTTGGTGCAGACCAGGTCCGCGCTGACGATTTCGCCGACGGTCATCGCCTGGGAATCGAGGCGGAGTTCCAGACGGCCGGCTTCTTCGGCCTGGCCGACAAGAACGACAAGCCAGAGGGCGTGCAGCACTGCGGCGGACATCTACCAGTCCTTCTCCACGGGGGCCAATCGAAGCGGCTGCGTCCGTTGTGGGCGGAGCTTGCTCCGCTGCCGCAGCGATTGCATCATCTCGCGAAGCTGCCGCTGGGCCTGCTCGCGGGAAGCCTGCTCCTCCCGCTCCGCCGAGTCCGTCTCGATTTCGGCGGATGACGATGACTCCTGCGGCTGAGCCTCCGGTTCTGCTGCTTCGGACGGCGCCGCGTCCGGTTGCGTTTCGGACTCCTCCGACGACTCGCTGGACTCAGATGAATCGTTGGAATCCTCTGTGTTTTCCCGTTGCTGAGATTCGCTGGACTCCCGTTTTTCCTCGTCCTTTTGGCTCTGCGCAGCCTGTGAGTCTTCGGGCGATGGCTCCTGCTCTTCCTGGTGATCGCCCGAATCCTGCTTCGGCGGCTGCTCCTCCTTCGATTCCGGTTCCTCTTGGGACTGCGAAGAAGACGACTGAGGCTGCACCTCCTGGAGCAACTCTCTGATGCGGCGACGAACGACGGCCGCCTTGAACAGCGCATCGCGCGCAGCGTCGTGTTCCGGCTGGCTGGCGAGTACCTGCTGATAGCGCCGCATCGCGTCCTCGATTCCGGCCAGGGACACCTCGGACGGTCGCGGTTGGGCGTCCATTTCGTCCAGCGCTTCGGCGTGGAACGTCGTGCCCAAGCTGTAGAGTGCATCGTTCGCGAGGCGGGCGTAGTCGGCCGTCGCCGCCCGCTGGAACGACTCGCGGGCCTGCGAATAGTCCTTCAAGGCGTAGTGCGCCAGACCCTGTCCGAAGGCGACTTCCGGCGCGCCGGGTTGAAGAGCTTCGGCGCGCGCGTACGCCTCCAGTGCGTCGCCCGGCCGACCGGCGCGCAGCAGACGATTGCCCAGCGAAACGGCCTGGGAGGCGGAGTCGACCTCCACAGCGCCCGTAGAGGCATCCGCGGGCAGTGCGAGTGGCGACGCCGGGCGCGGAGCGTCGGCCTTTGCGGCCATGAATGCGCCGAGCGAGAAACCGACCAGGGGCACAACGAATCTGAGCATCATGCCAGCTCCTGCTGCCAGAGTCGCCGCGGGGCCGTGCGTCGCGCCGAAGCCTGTTCGCGAACCAGGGTCTCGAGCGTCAAGAACGTGAGCGCCGCGACCACGAACCACTGGTAGCGCGGCCGATGGCGTTGTCGTTGCTCCGTGGTCAGGTGGGTCTTCCACTGGTCGGCGATGGCGTTCACCAGAACGTGAAGGTCCTGCATCGGGGCGTAGGAACCATGGCCCTCCGCGGCGACGCGCTGGAGGCCGGGCACATCCAGCCGCGAAAAGACGATCTGCCCGTCATGGAGCAGCGGTTTGCGGGCGCCATTCTCACCCACGAAAAGCTGGGCGCCGACCGTACCGGCCGGATCGCCTACGCCGACGGTATAGACTCGGATTCCGTAGTCGGCCTGGGCGCGGCGCGCCGCATCGACGGCGCCGCCTTCATGATCTTCGCCATCCGTCACCAGCAACAAGACCTTCGTCGCTTCCTGGGGTGAGCGGGAAAAAAGATCGACGGCGCGTTCGATGGCGCTGGCCAGCGAGGTTCCGCCGCGGGGCACGGAGCCAACCTGCACGTCGGCGAGCTTGGCCGCGAAGGCGAGTGTATCGCTGGTGAGCGGGAGGCGGAGGCTGGTGCCTCCTGCGAACGCCAGCAGGGCCAGCCGATTCGCACGCCGAAAGACCGCCCGTTCGGCGAGTTGGACACGAAGTTCCTTCTTGGCACGTTCCAGGCGCGTGGGCTGAAGGTCTTCGGCGAGCATGGAACGGGAGACATCCAGGGCGACGACGACGTCCACGCCGTAGACTTTCTGAGGCTCGACGTAGATGCCCCATCGCGGCCCGAGAAGCGCCGCCACGATCATCACCAGCGCCAACCCCGACAGCCCGGCTCGCATCGCCCGCCGGACCGGGCTCACGCGCTGGATCAACAAAGGCGCCAGCCGCGGGGAGACGAAGGTCGTCATCGCCCTCCGACGGCGAAGTTGACCGTAAAGGCTGATACCCGCCGCCAGTGGAACCACGCCGCCCACCCACCAGAGGTCGGGATGGTCGAACGGCAACTCACCGATCCGCGTGAAGGCCACCAGGGCGATGCCCAGGACCAGGGCGGTGAGCGGCGCGAGCACCGCCCAGGTGGCGAACACTCCGAAGGGATAAACGTCGGGCGTCTTCATGGCAACGAGCGAAACCGCGTGTTTCGGAGCAGCACCTCGGAGAGCAACAACGCGAGGGCTACGAGCATGGCCACCTTGGCCGCGAAGGTGTCGTCACGGAAAATACGTTCTCCCGTGGCGTGCCGTTCGAGTTCGTCGATTTCGCGATAGACGGTGACCAGCGAATCCGTGTCCGTGGCCCGGAAATAGCGTCCTCCGCTGACGCGGGCGATCTCCTGAAGCGCGGGCTCGTCGACTTCGCGGCGCGGGGCGAACATTCCCAACAAGCCTGGCCGGCGAGGCGCGGACCCGACGGCTCCGATGGTGTAGATTTTGATCCCCAGCCGGGCGGCTACCTTGGCGGCTTCGATCGGATTGGGAGCCTCACCGGCGAATTGCCGGGGCGGGTTGTCGGCCCCGTCGGTGAGCAGGATCATCACGCGGCTCCTGGCCGGCTCGGCGCCGGGAACTCCCGCTACGGCCTGATCGCCGGCACGGCGGAGATCGTCCGTCGCCAGCACGATGGCGTCGCCCAGCGACGTGAACCCCGCCTCGACCTCCTCTCGGACCTGCCGTCCGTCCACCCAGCCGGGAATGTCGGTCTGGCGGAGCAGTTCGATGAGGCTCGCGTGGTCGCGGGTTAACGGGCAGGCGGTATCCGCGAACATGGCGAACGAGGTCATGCCAATCAGATCCTGCTCGCGGCCGGGGAGCGGACCCGAACCCAGGACGAAATCCTCGAACACCTGTTTCACGGCGTCGATGCGTCGCACTCGATGACGGTCGATGACGAAGTCGTCCTCGGACATGCTCCCGGAGATGTCCAATACCATCTGGATCGCAATGCCTTGACTGACATCGCGGTAGGCGCCGCCCGCCTGGGGCCGGGCAAGCGCCACGAGCAGGGCCAACACCGCGAGCGTCCGAAGGAGCAGGGAAAAGTTCCTCAGTCGAACGGCCCACCCAACTGGCAGATCACGAAGCGCCCCGAGCCCGCTGAACCTCACCGCCGGAACTCGCCGGGACCGCCGGGCGCGCAGCCAGATCACGGGAAGCGTGCAGGCGAACAACAAACAGAGCCAACCGAAGAACTGCCCTGGTGCGAAGCGCTCGCGGAAGAACTCCATCATGCCGCTCGCTCCGTGGAGGTGTCCGTCGCGGACACGTGCGCCGTTTCCTCTTCAGTCCCGGGGGTCTCGTCCCGCTCCCGAGTGCGTTCGACCAGGTCCCCGGCGACGCGCAGCAACCCATCTGGCTCCTGGGGGTCGGGCCGGTGGCGGGCGTACTTCACGCGATCGCACCTGGCCAGGAACTCCTGAAGCTCCCGCGTGAGAGAGTCGCCAAATCGACCGTCGCTCGCCGCGGCGGCGAGGAATTCTTCGGTGGTCATTTCTTCCGCACGAACGCGGTATCGACGCCCGATGTAGCCGCGAACGATCCCGCTGACACGATAGTAAAACTGGCGGAACATTCCCCGGCCCAGCAGGTCCTCTGCAATCAGGCTGGCCAGGGCATGTTGCGCCCACACGTGCGCCGGCACGGGCGGCTCCTGAGTGACCTTTCGGCTGAGCACTCGAGCCAGCCGCCGTCGCAGCCAAGCGTAGAGCCGCGGGAACAACCGCCGAGCGAGGACGACGAACGCAAACAGGACCAGTGCGGCGCCGGCCGCCAGCACTGGCCCGAGCCACCACCATCGGCTCCAACGAGTCGGCAACTCGACCGCGTCCAGCGTGCGAATCGTTCGAAGCTCGGCCTCGGACAGCGACTCGCCCGCCGGTGCCGCGACCACGATTCGGACCGGATCGGTCACCAGTGTCCCGGTGTGCGCCTCAGTGCTCGCAGCGACGAGATCTGTGGAATCAGCGTCTGCGGCGCCGGGCAGGACCTCGAAGGACAACGATGCCGCCGGCAACTCGTACTCCCCGGCAAGAACGAACTCAAGCCCGTATACGTAGCGCCACGTCAGCCGATCCTGATCGCCTGGAACGGCCTCCCGCACGTGGCGGGAGACGACTCGATAATCGAGCGCATCGTCGCTGCTGCGCAAGGCGCTCTCATAGTTGTCCGCTCGCACGGTGACGCCGCGCGGCGCGGACGCTTCGACGGATACCTCCAGGCGCTCGTTCTGTTGAATCCGGCCTGGCCGGGCAGTGAGGGTGATTTCAACGGAGTCCTCTCGCGCCGTGGCGCTCACGGCTGGTGCGGCGCTCGCGCCAGGCGGCGGAGCCTCGCGCCGACAGGTCACCAGGAACGCGCCGGCAAGCAAAGAGAACAGAGTCCAGCGGCGAAGTCTGACGGTGCGGGTATCACACCATGCCGTCGATGGAATGCCCGCCGGCAGAACCATCGTGCCTGCACTCCACGTCCACGAGTCACCGCGGCGGATACCCGAGGCGTCCATGCCGGGGCCCGCAAGGAACGCAACGCATCGTCGTTGTCGCCCCACTAGTGTGGTGTCCCTAACGCTTCTTTACAACGATTGATCTTGGCGATGATCATGTCCGCGTCCTTGGTCCAGGCGAAGGGGACGGGGTCGCCATTGTAATGCTCCAAGTACTC
>Ga0214472_10007808_pt1 | contig 11165 bp, 8 predicted proteins | sample RVTome_6_FD_207662 | JGI IMG/M metagenome (GOLD analysis project Ga0214472, IMG submission 207662) | Soil microbial communities from uranium-contaminated site in the Upper Colorado River Basin, Wyoming, United States - RVT140D175 | ecosystem: Environmental > Terrestrial > Soil > Contaminated >...
CGCTCGGCGTCGACATTGACTCGGTGTGCGGCGGCCGGGCGATCTGCGGGCGCTGCCAGGTGACGGTCTCCGAAGGCGCTTTCGCCAAGCACGGCATCGACTCGCGCGCCGGCAGCCTGAGCCCGTGCGGCGCCAACGAGGCGCGCTACGCGGCCAAGCGGACGTTGGCGGCGGGCCGGCGGCTCAGCTGCTCGGCGCTCATCCAGGGCGACGTGGTGGTCGATGTGCCGCCCGAGAGCCAGGTCCACAAGCAGGTGGTGCGCAAGCGCGCGGAAGTACGCGAGATCGCCCTCGATCCGCTGGTGCGGCTGTGCTTCATCGAGGTCGAAGAGCCCGACATGCACGAACCGACCAGCGATCTCGAACGGGTGTTCGCGGCGTTGTCGACCCAGTGGCAGATTACGGTCGATCGCGCCGATCTGGAGGTCGTCCGGGCCCTGCAGGCGATCCTGCGCAAGGGCGAATGGACGATCACCGTGGCGGTGCACCAGGCGCGCGAGGGCGGGCCGGCGGAGGTCATCGCCGCCTGGCCCGGCTTCCGCGACATTGCCTACGGGATTGCCGTCGACATCGGGTCGACCACAATTGCCGCCCATCTGTGCAACCTGCACTCGGGGATTGTAGCGTCGTCGTCGGGGCTCATGAACCCGCAGATCCGCTTCGGCGAGGACCTGATGAGCCGGGTTTCCTACGTGATGATGAACCCGGGCGGCGACCGGGAGATGACGGCGGTGGTGCGCGAAGCGATCGGCACGCTGGCGGGCCAGGTCGCGGTCGAAGCCGGGATCGGCACGGACGACATCCTGGCGGCGGTGTTCGTCGGCAATCCGATCATGCATCACCTGCTGTTGGGCATCGATCCGACCGAGCTCGGCGGGGCGCCCTTCGCGCTCGCCACCGGCCTGGCGCTCGAGATGCCGGCGCGCGACCTCGATCTCGCCTTCAACGATGGCGCGCGCGCCTACATCCTGCCGTGCATCGCCGGGCACGTGGGGGCCGATGCCGCCGGCGTCGTGCTGTCGGAAGGCCCGCATTTCAGCGACGAGCTGACGCTCATCGTCGATGTCGGCACCAACGCGGAGATCGTGCTCGGCAACCGGCACAAGCTCCTGGCGGCGAGCTCGCCGACGGGACCGGCCTTCGAGGGCGCGCAGATCTCGTCCGGCCAGCGGGCGGCACCCGGCGCGATCGAGCGGGTGCGCATCGATGCCGAAACGCTGGAGCCGCGCTTCAAGGTGATTGGCTCGGACCTGTGGTCGGACGAGCCGGGGTTCGACGACGAGGTGGTGCAAAGCGGGATCACCGGCATCTGCGGGTCGGGCATCATCGAGGTGATCGCCGAGATGTTCCTCGCCGGCGTGATCAGCCGCGACGGCGTTGTCGATGGGAAATTGATCGCGCGCTCGCCGCGGATCATCGCCGAGGGCCGGACCTTCTCCTACCTGCTGCACGACGGGGCACCGCGGATCATGGTCACCCAGCAGGACGTGCGCGCCATCCAGCTCGCCAAGGCCGCGCTCTACGCCGGCGCCAAGCTGCTGATGGACCGGCTGGGGGTGACCGACGTCGAGCGGATCACGCTCGCCGGCGCCTTCGGCAGCCATATCGACGTCAAATACGCCATGGTGCTCGGGCTCATTCCCGACTGCGACCTCGCCAAGGTCACATCGGCGGGCAATGCCGCCGGCACCGGCGCGCGGATCGCCCTGCTCAATCGGGCGGCGCGGCGCGAGATCGAGGAGACGGTGCGCCGGATCGAGAAGGTCGAAACGGCGGTCGAGCCTGCCTTCCAGGCGCATTTCGTCGAGGCCATGGCGTTTCCGCACAAGCGGGACCCATTCGTCAATCTGGCCAGGACGGTGGTGCTGCCGGTGCCGAAGGCGGGTCAGGACGGCGACGCAGGTGCCGACGATGGCGGGCGTCGGCGCCGCCGGCGGCGGGGATGACACTTGGGTCTAGTCGGCGCTCGCGGGCGTGGTGGCGGGATCGGCCGGCATTGCCTCCTCCTTGGCCCGTGTCTCGTCGAGGATCCGCTTGACCCACGGCAGCAGGGCGTAAGCCGGCAGGCCGAACAGGAAGGTCAGCAGGAAGAAGTCCGCATAGCCCAGATGGGCGGCGCCATAACCGCCGGCCCAGCCGGCGATCGAGCGCGACAGGGCGAACAGGGATGACAGGATGGCGTATTCGGTGGCCGCGCGGCTCTTGTCGACGATGGCCATGAGGAACGCGAGGAACGCGCCGGTGCCCAACCCTTGCGTGAAGGACTCGACGGCGCTCGCCGAGTAGATCAGGGCGCGGTGGAGGTCGGCGACCTCCGTGATGGCCCCGGTGTGGGGGATGGCATAGGCCGCACCGGCATAGCCGAGATTGGACACCGCCTGGGCGAGGCCGAGGATCCACAGGCCGTGGAAGATGCCGACCCGATCGGTGAACCAGCCGCCGACGAGGCCACCGAGGATCGAGAAGAACAGCCCGAGATTGACGGATACGAGGCCGATTTCGGACGCGCTGAACCCGGCATCGACCCAGAACGGCTTGATCATGAAGCCGATGGTGGTGTCGGCGAGCTTGAAGATCAGGATGAAGGCGACCACCGGCAGGAAATAGGGCCGGTTGAGCAGGGAGATGAAGGCGCCGAAGACCGGCCCGTCATGGACTACTTTCTCAGCCACCGGGGCCTTGCGGTAGTGCTGCGCCACGACCATGGCCAGCGCCAGGGCCAGCAGGCCCGCGGCGATCACGGCGTGGCGGGTGGCGCCGGCGAGCAGCCCCGCGAACAGGAGCAGGGCCGGGATGGCGAGACCCGGGTGGCTCGCCAGGGCCCGAAACTCGGCGGCGACCGCGCCGGGCTTGCGGTCGGCACCCTTGCGTTCGCGCGGGGCGGCGAGGCAGCAGGCGGCAAGTGCCGCCAGCAGGATGCCGGCGAGCCCGTAGGCGCCCGCCCAGCCGAGATAGTCGGACAGCACCAGCAGCAGGCCTGCCGCCAGCATGCCGGCACGATAAAAGCCGATGCGAAATCCGTTGGCGATGCCCATCTCGTCGCGGTCGAGGAGCTCGATGGTAAAGCCGTCGATGGCGATGTCGTTGGTGGCCGAAAGGGTGGTGAACAGGCCGATGGCGACCCAGGCCCAGGGTCCTGCGCCCATTCCGAGGGCGAACAGGCCCATGATCGCCGCCATGGCGATGTCGACGGTAGCCATCCAGCGGCGGTGATGGCGGAAATGGTCGATCGCCGGTGCCCACAGGAACTTGAGGCTCCAGGCCAGCCCCAGCAGGCTCATGACGCCGATGGCGCGCAGGTCGACGCCCATCTGGCGGAAATGGACCGGGAAGATGTCGAAGAAGATGCCGAGCGGAAAGCCTTCGGCGAAATAGAGGACGCCGACCCAGAACAGCTTGGATCGCAGGGGGGAAGTGGCCGTCATGGGCGCGGATGCCGACGGGCGTGCCGGGTCAGCCGCCGGTTCCGGTCTTCTCGGCCACCAGTTGCCTCGACTTCATCATCTCGGCGAGCTGGTGCGGATGGATGAACTCGTCGGCGAACCAGGGATAGCGGCTCGCGTCGAACCGGGTCTTGAGCCAGTCGATGACCGCTCGCACCCGCGCGGTCTTGCCGACGTCGCGGTGGAAAACCGCCCAGAACTTGACGCTCGCCTTCAACTCGAGCTGAAGCGGCACGACGTCGATGTCGAGGCCGGTGACGTAGGTCGGCAGGGCGCCGATGCCGAGGCCGTCCCTGATGGCGTTGACCAGCGAGGCGCTGCAATTGGTCTGCAGGACGATGTTGCACAATTCCTTGAGAGCCTCGATCTCGCGATCCCAGCTGTGCTTCTGGTAGCGGTAGTTCTCGTGGGTGACGATCCGGTGCGACAGCAGATCCTGGAGGGTCTTTGGCGTGCCGTAGGTCTGGAGGTATTCGCGCGAGGCGTAGAAGCAGTAATGGAGGTTGCCGAGGGGATAGGCGATGGCGTCGATATGCTTGGATTCGTCGAACTGGATCGCCACGTCGATCTGCTGATCCGGATCGAAGGCGGTGAACATGGCGTTGATCAGCTCGATGGTGAGCTTGGGATTGGCGCGCTGGAAATCGCGCAGGCCCGGCGTCAGCCAATAGCCACCGAGACCGTCGGGTGAATAGAGCTTGACGCTGCCGGTCTTCGATTCGTCACTGCCGGCGACGAGGCGGCCGATGTCATTGGCCGCGGTCTGCATGGCGGTGGCGTACTTGAGGACCTTTGTGCCCGCGGAGGTGAGCGCGATGCCGCTCGGCTGACGCTGGAAGAGTTTGGCACCGAGGCTGTACTCGAGATTGTCGATCCGGCGGCTGAGGGTCGGCTGGGTGACGCCGAGCCGGGTCGCCGCCTGGCTGAGACTACCCATATCGGCAGCCACGATGAAGTAACGCAGGTCGTCCCAATTGACGGTGCGCCGCAGGATCAGTTCTTCGATTTCGTTTTTCTGCATGGCCCCTATACGACATTCGCTGAAGCGGTGCGCCATCGGCTGCGCCTAGGATGTCCCTATGTACAGTACCTTCGCTTTCGATGTTACGTCAAATCGGGCCGCCGTCGCCAGTAACCTTTCGACGCCCCCTGCGTGGGGCGTTACGCTTAGACCGATTCGTTCACTCTCGCCGTTCGGTCCAACTATCCCGATGACAACTCTGCTGTCGAAATTGGCGAACGATCCGGTGTTGCGGACGCTGCACGCTGCATCACCCAGGCCTTCGGAACTGCCCGCAGTCTACCAGATGGCGCTCGATCAGGTTGGCAGCAACGTCGCCCCGTACGAAATGGTGAAGTTGATCTATGACCATAACCGCGCCAGCGTGCTGGTGCTCTATGGCGACAATGCGACGGAAAGCGATCAACCTGAAATCATAGGCATTCTCACGGTGCTATATCTGTCGCTCAAGGGCGACGCAGCAATCACCGACGGCACATTCGCTGCGCAGGCCGTCCGCAGGGAGTGGCTCTGCGCGCCTGATGATGAGCCGGCGGCAATCTATGCCTGGGCCATCGCCGGTAGTACGCGGCTTGGCCGGATTCGGTTGGCGCGCGTCGCCCAGCATCTCAGCTACGACCTTTTCGGGGCCTACACGCAGTACGGCTATGCGGCTACGAGTGCCGGACAGGCACTGATGGAGAAGCTCGAATTTACCGATGCGACGCCCATTTTGCCGTCAATTCGACCAGGGACATACGTGAGGTGGGGGCGACCCAGGCTGCGGGTGGGGCAAAAGTCGCCAGCTTTGCCGAATTCAAGCATCGTCAGACAGTGAGAGTGGACCGATGAAAGGCCTTGCATTCTCGAGTTCGAAGAAGAGGGCACACGGCAACAACTTCTCCGAATCCGTTGCCAATGAACCCCAGCTGACATTTCGGATTGCTCGCGGAATGGAAGACATGCTGCAAGTCTATGCGGTGCGGTCGATCGTCTTCGTGAATGACCAGAAATGCCCGTTCGCCGAGGAATTCGACGGCAATGATTTCGCTTCCACCCACATTGTGGGCTATCTCGGCGAGGAGCCCGTCGCAACGATGCGCCTGCGTTTCTTTGCAGACTTTGTGAAGCTCGAGCGGGTGGCGGTGCGCAAGGAATACCGCAAGCACCAGGTCGCGGTGCACATGATCCGCCATGCGATCGATATCTGCAGTCAGAAAGGCTACACACGGCTCTACGGCCATCTCGAGAGGCACCTGATGCGATTCTGGACGAGTTTCGGCTTCATCGAGCGCCCCGATCATGGAAAGCGTGAGCGGCTCATATTCTCCGACCGCGAGTACGTCGAGGCAATTTGCGATCTTGAGATCAATCCGGACCGCGTCAGCCTTGATTCGTCGCCCTATGTCCTCAATCGGCCGGAAGGCGAATGGGATAGGCCCGGAGTTCTCGACTATTCAGCAAATCGAGAGGCGGTAAATGTATGAGGATCAGCACACGACCAATGTGGTTGCGCTGAAAGAAGCGGCAATTGCGCGGCGCCCGGAGCCGTTTCGTCCGTTGCTGGTGGTGATCGACATCCAGCGGGAATATATCGAGCACGGTCGTCCCTTGTGTCTGGAGGAGATCGAGAAGTGTCTCTACCGGTGCGCGCGGGTGCTGCGGCATGCGCGCGAGCACGAATGGGACATCGCCCACGTGATGTGGCGGCAGAAGGGCCAGTTGTTCAACGAGAGCCAGCTGTTCAGCGAGTTGATCCAGGGCTTTCATCCCCGAGGCTCCGAGCGGGTCTTCGTCAAGTCCGCCGCATCGGCCTATTCCAACGGCGAGTTCGCCGCGATGATGGACATGCGCGGCGGGGAAGACACCTTCATGATCGGCTTCCAGGGGCCGTGCGGGTGCCTGGCGACGCTGGTCGACGGATACAGCCGTGGGCATCGGCTGTCGTTCGTCGCCGATGCGTCGTCGACACAGCGCACGCCGGATGCCGACGAGGCGGCGGCCCACAGGCAACTCGTGGACATCGCGAGGCAATATGCCTGCGTGACGACCACCGACGACGTCACGGCGCTCGTCGGAGCGATCATGGATTCTTCTGCGGGAGCATCACAGATGTACGCCGACCGGGGGCTCCGCTGGTAGGCGGTCAGGATAGTCGGGAGACGAAGGCTCGAGATTCGGAGCGACGGAGGGCTGAAGAGCTCGAAGTCGGTCGTCGGCCGTGACGCGGTCCGGTGACTTCGATCCGGCATTCGGCCTCGTCGGCTATCGCAAGGGTGCGCCGGACCCGACTCCGCCGGTTGTCCGATCGGGCATCCGGGAACGAGGACGGTCCGGCGCCTCTCCACTGTCGCGAAGGGTATCGACGCGATGCCCTGCGATGCGGGCGCGACTGCGGCTCTCCACGCCGGTCGCGCCCGATTTTCGCCGATTGACCGAACCTAACGGCGATTGACGTCACTCAACGCGCGGGCGAGCTGGACCAGGTTGAGAAATTGGCCGCGATAGCCGAACCGGTCGTCGCCGCGCGAGCTCCGAGCCAGGTCCAGGATTTCGTCGTAGCCATAGCCGTCGAGGCGGGTGTCGCCGCGCAGCTTCTGACCGAAGGCCGCCACGGCGGCGGCGAACCGCATGTCGGGGGCGATCGAGCCGACGTCGCCGATGTCGAGATCCTTCGTGACCGGCACGGTGATCAGCCTGCTGTCTTCCTGATCCGGCAACTTGTAGCGCAGCTTCAGGTAGGCGTACTCGTCGGGCGATCCGCCGGATCCGGCATCCGTGGCCGGCTGATAGCGCAGGTCGTCGACCATCCGGGCGGTGCTGTCGCGGGGCGTGATCTCGTAGAGCGCCGTGACCGTGTGGCCCGAGCCGATGTCGCCGGCATCGACCCGGTCGTTGTTGAAGTCCTCGCGCCTGAGCGCCCGGGTCTCGTAGCCGATCAGCCGGTATTCGGAGACTGCCGCCGGGTTGAACTCGACCTGGATCTTCACGTCCTTGGCGATCGGGAAGAGGGTCGAGCTCGCCTCCTCGACAAGAACCTTGCGGGCCTCAGACAGGGTGTCGATATAGGCCGCGTTGCCATTGCCGTTCTGGGCGAGCGCCTGCATCAGGGCGTCGTTGTAGTTGCCCTGGCCGAAGCCCAGGACCGACAGGAATATGCCCGACCGCCGCTTGGTCTCGATGTAGCGCTTGAGCTCGCCGATGTCGCTGATACCGACGTTGAAATCGCCGTCGGTGGCGAGCATGACCCGGTTGACGCCGTCCTTGACGAAGGCCCGTTCCGCCAGCGCATAGGCCTGGCGGATGCCCTGCTCGCCGGCCGTCGAGCCGCCGGCCTCCAGGCGGCCGAGAGCTTCGAGGATCTTCGCCTTGTCGCCGGCCCTGGCGGGCTCCAGGGCGGTGCCGGCCTGCCCGGCATAGGTGACGATCGACACCGTGTCGTCGGCTCCGAGCTGGTCGACCAGCAGGCGGAAGGCGTTCCTGAGCAGCGGCAGCTTGTCGGTGCTGGCCATCGAGCCGGAGACGTCGACCAGGAATACGAGGTTCGAACGCGGCCTGGTGGCCGGCACGACGTCGTAGCCCTTGATGCCGATATGGACCAGCCTGGTGCGGGAATCCCACGGCGTCGGGTAGACCGCGACCGTGGTGCGGAAGGGTACCTCGGCGCTCTCCGGGCGCGGGTAGTCGTAGGGGAAGTAGTTGATCATCTCCTCGACCCGGACCGAGTCCACAGGCGGCAGGCTGCCCTGCTCGATCATCCGCCGCGCGAAGGCATAGGCGGCCGTGTCGACATCGATCGAGAACGTCGACACCGGTTCGTCGGCGACGAGCTTGAGCGGATTGGTATCGAACTTCTCGAAATTGTCGCGGTCTTCAGTTGCGGCCCGAGGGCGGGCCTCCAAAGCCTGCGGCGGCGCGAGCGGGCCGGAGATCGAGGCATAGCCGCCGTGCGATGGATCGAGCGATCCACTGCCATCATATGCCTGGCGAAAGGCAGACGCCGAGGGCTGGTATTGGCCGCTCATGTCCATGGCCGGCGAGGGCGCCGGCAATGCGGCAATCGGGCCAACGGCTGCGGGCAGGCCGGCGGCGCCGGAAGCGCCCTGGGCCATCAGGTCGCGGGGTGTCGAGGCGGCCCCTTCGAATTGCTCCTGCCGCGGCACCGACTTCTGCTGGGACGCGACTTCGGCCGAGGCGACCTCGGCGGTGCGAGAGCTCTCCTCATCGGTGTCCTCCGTCCGACCCTGGCCCGCCGGCCGTTCGGCCACCCGAATTTCGGTATTGCCGCCCAGAAGCCCGCGCAGCGGCTCCCGGTTCTGCCAGCCGAGCTGAACGGCAATCGGGGCGATGAGCACAGTTGCCGCGACGGCGCCGACAATGACACGCTTTTCCATGATCCATCTCCATGCATGGTGGGTGAGCACGGAGATGAGACGCGGCGGCGGCGAGTTTCCTTGGGCGCGACGCGGGGATTTTTCGAACTCGGCATCGAATGACAACACGGCTGCCTCGACCGCACGCCTGCGCGCGTCGGCCGATGGCCTGGCGTCGGGCAGATCGGCTAGTCGGTTGAAGTCTGTATCGTCCATGGGTTCAGCCTTCGAGCAGCTCCTTGAGACGCTTGCGCGCCTCGTGAATGGTCCAGGACACGGTTTTCTCGGCGCAGCCGAGGATCGCGGCGGCTTCGGCATGGCTCATGTCCTCGGCATAGACCAGCAAGACGCAGTCGCGCTGGCGGTCGGACAGAAGCCGGACGAGGCGCCAGATCTCACTCGACTCCAGCGTTGCCGCGGGGTCGTCGGCGGCGAAGGCATCGGCGTCCATCGCCATGACCGCGGCGCCCTCGACCTGCCGGGCCCGCATGCGCCGGAGATCGCGCGCCGCGTTGAGGGTTATGGCGTAAAGCCAGGAGGTGAAGGCGGACCTGCCCTCGAAGCGGCGGATCGCCGCCGGCAGCTTCATGCACACCTCCTGGGCGATATCCTCGGCGTCGGTCCGGTCGCCGGACCATTTCCAGGCAACGCGATAGATCATGTCGTAGTGGCGCTCGACGAGGCGCGCAAAAGCCTGCCTGTCCCCTTCCCGGGACCGCTCGATCAGCCAAAGGTCGCTTTCGTCTTTCATGGCGCTCGCAAGGTTGGACCCCGGGCGGTGCCGAATCCTTGGGTGCCGCGGCAAGACTTTTCCAACTCGGGGAGCTTGCGCCGGAGTTCGACCGCGATCAATTCCCTTATGGGTCCGCGCCTTGTCTGATATCTTTGCTGCGTCGCACGCGCGGCGAAACCGGTTCTGTGCATAATGGCGGCCAATGCGATTCCTGAAGCGGCTTGTCCTCGTCCTGTTCATCGTCGCGCTGGTGCCCGCCGGCGCGATCGCGATATTCTGCTGGCGGGACGACGCGGCCGGCATCGAGCGGCTGCCGGACATCAAGACCATGGCGGCTCCCGCCCAGCGCTACGACGTCGACGTGGTCGGCTATCGCCGGGGCGAGGATCGCAGCTGGCTCACCCTGCCGGAATGGTACATTGTCTACAGCGCCGACGAATATGCCGACTACGTCAGGGACAAGGCGCCGACCGGCTTCCCGTTCTTCTCGTCGGTCGGGCAGTTCTGGACCGCCTATTGCCGGATGTACCATCTGACGAATGACCGCTATGAGGTGGCCACGGACCTTCACGTGACGAATCTGGTGATCGGCACGAGCTTCACCATCGAGTACGTGCTGCAGGGTCTCTACGAGAACACGATCGGCCGGCTGACCGAGGCGGTCGGGGGCACCGAGACGGTCGAGGACCGCCATGCGCGCCAGGTTGCGCGGGACTATGCCGATTTCCTCAACCAGACGCCGTGGTACGAGTTCCCGTTCTTCAGCAAGATCGGCGGCATGTGGACCGAGATCGACTTCACGTCGGCGGACGTGTTCCGGCGGATCGAGAGGCGCGTGGCCCTGACCGCCGGCTACACGGTCAGGGGTGTTTACGGCTGGCTGATCGGCGTAGCCACTAAGCTGTCCTACGCGCCCGAGGAGCAGGGGACGGTTGCGGTGGTGGACACGCTGCCGGCGGCGCTGCTGGCGCAGCATCCGGGCGTGCGGGTTCTCACCCCCCTGGACGACGCGACCCAGGCGGTGGTGATCCCCAGATACGCGGCCTTCACCGACACGGTGCTGGCGCTGGTGCGCGGCGGTGCGGTGATCCGCGAGATCGCCGGCAACGACGAGATTCTGGTGAGCGTCATAGCGCCGCGCGGCTGGAGCTCCCAGTCCCTGAACGCGGTGGTGATGTTCTCGTTGCCGGTGCTCACCGATCTCTCCCGGCACCGGGTCGCGCTGTGGGTGCGGGTTGCCGCATTGCACGACGTCGTGCGCAGCCTCGACGGCAGCGGCGCGACGATCGAACACGTCTACGACTATTGACCGGCGGGTCGACACGGGGCGCCCGGGGCGTCGGACGCATTGCGCGAGGCCTCGCTGCCTTGGTCGCGGGGGTCCTGTTCCTCGGGCTTTTTGCGATGATCGCCCTGCGGGTGGATGCGGCGCTGCGCGAGCAGGGCGATCGCAGGGCCCTGGCGGGCGGCGAGGGACGGTTCGTGCAGGTGGCCGGACTCGATGTCCATATCGAGGAGGTGGGCCCCGTCGACGGGCCGGCGGTGGTGTTCATCCACGGAACGCTCGCCTGGACCGGCACGTGGCGGCACATCCTCGCCCGGGTCGGCGCGGCCGG
>Ga0214472_10007809_pt1 | contig 11164 bp, 6 predicted proteins | sample RVTome_6_FD_207662 | JGI IMG/M metagenome (GOLD analysis project Ga0214472, IMG submission 207662) | Soil microbial communities from uranium-contaminated site in the Upper Colorado River Basin, Wyoming, United States - RVT140D175 | ecosystem: Environmental > Terrestrial > Soil > Contaminated >...
CGAGCGGTCCGGCGGGCGCCGCCTTGCGCCGGGCGAGGAAGACCTCGAGGAACGGCCTGGCCCTCGCGTCCCATTCGGGCAGCGCGGCGTCGTCCGGCTCCCAGTCCAGCTCGAACACCCGAACCACCCCGTCCGCGCCCCCGGAGTAGAACGCCGTGCCGTCAGGGTTCGCGCAGACCGCATGGACGGGCACGGCGTGCGCGAACGTGCGCGTGCACTGGCCGCTCACCACGTCCCACAGCCGGACCGTCTTGTCCTTGCCGGCGGACAGGAGATGCCTCGCGTCCGGGCAGAAGGCGAGACCTGCCACTTCGGCGGTGTGGGCCGTCAGGACGCGCGCGTTCCGGAGCTTCAGGTTCCAGAGCCGGATCGCTCCATCCTGATGGCCCGACACCACCTGCCGGGCATCCGGACCGATCGCAACCGCAGACACGGGACCCGCGTCGCCTCCCAGGACAACCACGGCCTCGCGTGTGGCCAGGTCCCACGCGCGCACCGTCCCGTCCCAGCTGCCGCTCATGGCAAAGCGACCGTCGGGGCTGACGGCCAGGGCGCTCACCCCCGACGTGTGGCCCTCCAGCACGGCCACGGCGCGCCCGCTCGCCGGGTCCCAGAGACGGAGCGAGTGGTCCGAGCTGCCGGTCAGGGCGAGGCGGCCCGCCCAGGCCGCGCACGTGACGTAGTCGGTGTGATCGGTGAAGCGCGCCCGCGGCTTCGCCCCGCCTGGCTCCCACGCGCAGGCGACGTGGTCCCAGCCGCCGGAGAGGAGGTGGCCGTCGGGCCCCGCCGCGATCGCCGCCACGGCCTTGTCGTGGGCCCGAAGCACGTCGGCCTTCGTCGGGGACTGGAGGTCCCACGCCCGGACGGTGCCGTCCATCGAGGACGAGAAGAGGCGACCCGATGGCACGAGTGCGAGTGCCGTCACCTGATCGGTGTGGCCCGTGAGGTTGGCGCCCTCCCATGCGGCGCGGAAGCCCTTGCGCGGGAGCACGCCGAGCAGGTCCCTCCACAGGGACACGGCCGCGCGTGAACGCTCGTAGCCGGGGATCTCTCGCAGCGCCCGGGCCTCGCGAAGCGCGCCCCGCGTGTCCCCCGCCTCCAGCAACCTCTGGGCCTGCGCGAGCCGCCCCTGGAACTCGTCCTCGCGCGTGCCCGCCTCGATCGCGGTGACGGGGCGGCACAGCGCGAGCGGGGGCAGCGGGCGCACCCGTGCGAGAACCGAGAGCACGTACAGCGAGTGGCCGCTGGCGGCGAGCACCGTCTCGTCCTTCCGAAGGGCCAGCCCCCGCACGGGCGCGGGGAGCATCGCGCGGCCCCGGGGTTTTCCTTCCGCGAGATCCCAGGCCCGCACCGAGCGATCGACGCCGGCGGAGAGCGCCAGCCCGCCCTCCCCGACCAGCACGATCGAGGTCACCTCGCCGACATGGCCTGCGAGCCGGCGCCGCTCCTGGCCCGTCTCGAGATCCCAGTGGCGCAGCACTCCGTCCTCGCCGGCGGTGAGTGCACCTCGATCGGCGAGCGCGACCGCGGTCACGCGCCCCTCGTGGCCGTCGAACACGGCCAGGCATCGCCCGTCCGCAAGGTCCCAGACGCGCGCGGTGTGGTCGAGGCTGCCGGTGAGCGCGCGCGTGCCGTCCCGGCTCACCGCCACCGCGCTGACCGCCTGGGCGTGCCCCACCAGCTCGAGCCGGCAGCGGCCGCTCGCGATCTCGAAGAGCCGGGCCTTGCGGTCGGTGCCGGCCGCGAGCAAGTGGCGCGAGTCGGCGCCCGTGGCGAGGGCGTTGGTGAAGCCGACGTGCCGCTCGAAGGCGGGCAGCGGACGGCCCGTGCGCGTCTCGAAGGCGCGGAGCGGCGTCTCGTCGCCCGCCCACACCGCGACCTTTCCGTCGGGAGTGATGGCGAGGACGCGCACGCGCGGCGCCTCGCCTTCGATGTTGAAGAGCACGGTGCCCGGGCCGAGGTCGAGGATGCGGATCTCCCCGCCGGTGCTGCCTACCGCCGCCACCTCGCCGTCCGCGGCGAGGGCGAGGGCGGCGATCGGCTCGCGCGTCGCCGGCCGCACGCCCACCGCCTCGTGACCGGGCAGGAAGCGCGCGACCGCGGCGGCCAGGGAGGGCGGGAGGTCGGCACGCTTCTCCGCGACGGACTCGTAGAGGCGCTTCGCCTCCTCGGTCTGGCCCAGCCGCAGCAGGGCCAGCGCCTGACCGGCGTGGAGCGCGGGGTCGCCTTCCCCGGCTTCGAGGGCGCGCGCGAAGTGCTGCCCCACCTGCGTCCAGGTGGATGACTCGCGGGAGTCACGGGCGCGCGCGCACTCCGCCACCGCGAGATCGCCGAGGAGGTCGGCCGCGGGTGTCGCCAGGCGGGCGGCCTCGCCCAGCGACGCCGCCGCCCCATCGAAATCGCCGAGGGCGAGGAGGATGCGCCCGCGCAGGTGCGCGCCGCGCGGCGAGCTGCGCTCACCCTTCGTCGCCTCGTCGATGCGCGCCCGGATCTCGTCGTCGCGCAGGGCGGCCCGGCTCCAATCGAGGCAGAGCCGATTGACTGTCGATTCCAGGTGCTGCGGAGAGAGAGCGAGAGCGTTCGTCCAGAGCTCTTCCGCCTCCGTCTCCCGGCCGAGGTCGAGGAGCGACGCCGCCCGGTTGTTCAGGCTGTCCGCGGTCTCGACGCCGGCCTTGGGCTCGGGGCGCGCGTAGGGCCGCCCCGCGGCCTGGGCATAGGCCTCGCGCAGCACGGCCGCGGCCTCCGAGAGCGTGCGCGGCCGCGCGTCGAGATTCTCGGCGAAGCACCGCTGCAGGAGATCAGCCACCGCGTCGGGCATGTGGACGGATCTCGCGAGCGCCTCCGGCTCGGCGCGCAAGGCGCGCAGCGCCTCGCTGGCCTGGCGGCCGGTCTTCCAGGTGCGCTCGCCGCAGAACATCTCGAGCACGCAGAGGGCCCAGCTCCAGACGTCCGTCCTCCGATTGAGCGTTCCCCCTCCAAACTGCTCGGGGGACATGTAGGCTGGCGTGCCTCCGCTTCCCCGCGTCACCACCGAAGCGCCCTCCGCGGCCGGCAGTTCGGCGGTCCACCGGCGTGCGCCCGCGAGCCCGAAGTCCGTGACCTTGACTGTCCCGTCGGCGGCGAGCAGGAGGTTCGCAGGCTTGACGTCGCGGTGGACGAGCCCCCGCTCGTGGGCGAAGTGGAGCCCCCAGGCGCACTGGATCGCCGCGTCCAGTATCGACTCCGTGGTGTCGAAGCGGCCCTCCTGGATCGCTTCGAGGAGGCTCCCACCGTCCACGTACTCGATGAAGACGCGGGGCAGGCCCTCCACGCGCCGGACGTAGTAACAGGAGACGACGTGGGGATGGAGGCCGAGGCCCACCCAGGTCTGGGCCTCGCGCTCGAAGTCCTCCGGCCCGCCGAGGGACTGCACGGCCTCCGGGAGCGGGGTCTTCACCGCGAGGTCGACGTGCCATCCCTGGTGGCGGATCTTGTAGACGCGACCCATGCCGCCCTGGCCGAGGAGCGCTGTCACCTGATAAAGCCCCATCACGACGTCGCCGATCCGCCAATCGGCGGCCTCCGCCGCTGCCGCCACCCCGGGCAGCGACAGGGCGTCGGCAGTGAGCAGGCGGCTTTTGGCGTTCGAACGCGTGGGCGGCTCTCCGTAGCGGAAGGTCGTCCCGCATCGCGAGCAGCGGAGGGAGTGGCCGACCCGGCTCGCCGGCACGGGGGCGGAGACCTGGCACTTGGGGCAGGTCACGCGCACGCTGTCGGTCACGCCCCCGCTCCCGTGCGCCGGCACGCGGGCCCTTTGCGCGCGCGAGTCCGACAGCGCATCCAGGCAGGATTATAGGCAAGTCGAGGTCGACGTCGCGGCCGAGCTTCCGATCGCGGCGCTGATGCCTGCTCGAGTCTCGCAAGCCGTCAGGCGATCAACGCAGCGACCAGGTCCACACGAGTCCCTGTGCTACGCTCCATCCGGACGGCGCGCGCCATGCCCGAAATGAGAATCGTCGAGCGCCAGGCGGACCGCGTGGTGATCCTCGACCTCCACGGCCGCATCCTCATCGGCCAGGGACAGAACCTTCTGCGCGAAACCGTCGACCGGCTGGCCGGCTCCGGGAACACCCGCATCCTCCTCAATCTCGCCGACGTGCCCTTCATCGACTCGTCGGTCGTCGGTGAGCTGGTCAGGACCCTGACGACGTTGAGTCGCAAGGGCGGGAAGCTGAAGCTCCTGAACCTGCCCCCGAGGATCAGGAAGCTCCTCTCCATGACCCGCCTGCTCGACGTCTTCCAGGCGTACGACTCGGAGGACGAGGCGGTCCGCAGCTTCTGACGCCCGGTTGGCTCAGGGCGTGCGCCGCTTCAGCCCGCGGAACAGCACGATGTTGGTCGTCGTGGCGTAGCGGCCGACGGCGAGACGCCGGCCGTCGCTCGACCAGGCGAGGGGTCCGCGCGCCAGGCGATGGTGGAGCGTGTCGCCGTCGAGCAGCTCCATCACCAGGAACGGCACCGGCGCCTTGCCGACGTCGTAGATCGAGCAGATCCCGGGATGGTTGAGCGCCGCGATCGCCCTGGCCTCGCGCTCGAGCTCACTCCTGGCGGGGCGAGCGCGCCTCGAAGTTCACGTTCAGGACGAGCGTCAACGGGCTCCGCGAGCCCGAGCGCCGGGTCCGGTTCACGACGAAGGTCTCGCCGTCCAGCGTGTCGAACTGCGGCTGGCTCATCTCCTTCTTCAGCTCGACACGGAAGAGTGCCCGCGGACGTCCGAACACGAGCTCGCCGGACGACGACCGGACCGTCACCGCCGTGATCCGCTCGTCGGCGTCGACGTAGTAGATCTCCCCCGCGTCGCGCCTCCAGACCGGCGTGCGGCCGCCGTCGGTCGAGACGCGCCAGCGCTTTCCGGAGTCGGGAAACGTCCGCACATAGACCTCCGGGCGCCCGGTCTCGTCCGAGTGGTACGCCACGAGACGGCCGTCGGCCGACGCCACGGCGCCCCCCTCCGTGAAGGGGGTCTCGACGAACGGCTTGAAAGACCGGTCTGCGAGCGTTCCGGCCCAGATGTCGCCGCCCCGCACCACGAAGAGCACGTCCCCGGCCGACCAGTCGGACAGCCGGGGACGGAAGGCGTCGAGCGGGAACTCCTCGGCGGGTCCGGCATCCGCGCTCGCCCGGACGCGGATCAGGTTGTGCTCGCCGAGAGCGGCCCAGAATGCGATCCGGCGGCCGTCGGGCGACCACTGCGGACTGCTCTCGTCCTCTGGCGCCGCCGAGAGGCGCGTCCCGGTCCCGCGCTCGATCTCGTAGACCCAGATATCGCCGCGGTTGGTCTCGTCGCTGCGGTCGACGGCGACCCGGGAGCCGTCGGGCGACAGACGTGGGTGGTAGTAGTTGCCGGGCGGTCCGATCGGCCCGAGCTCCTCGCCGCTCCGCGGGACGCGGACGAGCTCTTCGCCGAGCCAGACGCCTCCCTCGCGGTACACCAGCGTGGTCCCGGAGAGGCTGAAGGCACCGAGCCCCATGCTCGGGTTGAACTCGACCCCCGCGGCAATCACGCGCGGCTCACCGGAAACGGCGAGACGCTCCGGGTCGAAGCGCTGCGCGCGGAGGTTCCCGTCCTGCCACCAGACCAGGTACCCCGGGGAAGCGTAGAGCGTGTTCGAGTTGAGCGACAGGACCTCCCGGTCGAGGCTTCCGTCGAGCGAAGAGGCCCGCAGCTGGCGCAGGGGCTTGCTGTCGCCGTAGTCGCGCCACAGGTAGAGGAAGCGCTTCCCGCCGGGAAGAAAGATCGGCCACACCCGCTCGACGGGGGTGGTTTCTGCCGGGGACACCTCGACGGGCGTACCTCCCCGGGCGGGCACGCGCTTGAACGCGGCCTCCCAGCCGCTGAAGACGATCTCGCCGTCCGGGCCCCAGGCCCCTGAGCCTCCCGTCCCATCGGCGGGAAGCTCGGCGACGTTCTCCACGAGCCCGGTTTCGAGCTCGATCCGCTTGAGCTTGTCGGTCGCGACGAAACCCAGGTGGCGCCCGTCAGGCGACCAGAAGGGAGCGTGCCCCTCCCGGGTGCCCAGAAGCTTTCGCGCCGCGGGGTCGTCCAGGCGCCGCAGCCACAGCTCGCGGGCCCCCTGGTCGTCACGTGCCGCGAACACGAGCTGATGGCCGTCCGGTGAGAGGGCGAGGCCGCGCTCCACCAGGAACTCCGCCCCCGGCGGGGGCAGGATCGAGGCCACCACCGTCCGCGCCGACGGCTGCTCGCTCGACGCACGCAGCCCCAGCCAAGCCGCGGCAGCTGCCGCGGCGAAGGCCAGGGTCCAGGGCAGGATCCGGCCCCGCCAGAAACCGCCGGGCGCCGCTCCGGAGGCGACGGCCGCGGTCTCGGGCGCCTCGCTCAGCTCGAGGCGGACGTCGGCGATGTCGTGGAAGCGATCGCGGGGCTGCTTCCGGAGGCAGCGCCGGAGGACCCGCTGCAGCGTCGAGGGCAGCCCGGGCGGCAGCTCCCCCCAGGGCGGCTCCTCCTTCAGCACCGCCGCGAGGATGTCCGACACCGTCTCGCCGGCGAAGAGGCGCCGGCCCGTCAGCATCTCGAAGAGAACGACCCCGAATGCCCAGATGTCCGCCCGCTTGTCCACGGCCTTGCCGCGCGCCTGCTCGGGCGACATGTAGGCGGCCGTGCCGAGGATGACGCCCGCCTGCGTGCCGGTGTGGGCGAGGGTCGGGGACTGCGAGAGCTCGCCCGACGAGCCCGAGGCCGCGTCGCCCGCGTAGGCCTTGGCGAGGCCGAAGTCCAGCACCTTCACCTTGCCCTCGGCCGTCAGCTTCACGTTCGCGGGCTTGAGGTCGCGGTGGACGATGGCGTGCTCGTGCGCCTCCTCGAGCGCCTCGGCGACCTGCTTCGCGATCTCGAGCACGTCGTCGACCGGGATCGGCCCGCGCTTCAGCCGCTCGGCGAGGTCTTCGCCTTCGACCAGCTCCATCGCCAGGAAGTGCGTCGTCGAGCCGTCGGCCAGCAGAGCACGCTCGAAGCCGTAGACGTGCGCGATGTTCGGGTGGTTGAGCGAGGCGAGCAGCTTCGCCTCGCGCTCGAAGCGGGCGAGGCGTTCGGGATCGGTCGCAAGATCGGCCGGCAGCACCTTGATCGCGACCTCGCGCTCCAGCTTGGTGTCGGTCGCTCGGTACACCTCGCCCATCCCGCCGGCGCCGATTGCCGCGGTGATGCGGTAGTGGGCAAGGGTTCGGCCGACCATCTAGCGGACGTTCTCCATCATGCCGATGTTCGCTTGCTGGACTCCGAGCGAGCCAAGGACTACGCGGCGCCCGTCGGGAGAAACGTCGATGTAGTTCTGCCCGAGCCCGTTCGAGGCCGCCCAGTAGGAATAGACCATGCGGATCGGGCTGAGACGCGTCAGCCCCTGGCCATCCCATCCGACCTTCCAGAGGAAGCCGTCGAGATCAGCTTTCCCCTCCCGAAGGACGATCTGGTTTCCGGGACCGCGGGCGTACCCCAAGACCCAGCCGTGAAAGAGCTGCCGCGGAGGGGTGTTTGGGCTCTCGACCCAAAGGCCGGCCAGGGGATCGTTCTCCTCGCGGGGGCTCAAGATGTAAGCCACCGACTGGCCGTCGCGCGACCAACGCAGCAGCCAGCCGGTCCGGCTCTGTGCCGAGAGGGCGAGCTCCTCGAGCTTCCGGGTCGAAGGATCGTACGACTGGACACGCCCCTGGGCGTCTCTGAGCAGCAGTCGCCCATCGAGCCCGATGTCGAAGTTGTAGTCGTCCGCGTCCCCGAGCAGGGTGATGGGCGCCCCTCCGGAGATGGAGACCCGGCGATACTCGGGCCCGGACATATAGATGAGCTGTTCGCCGTCCGGGGTCCACCTCGGAAAGATGTTGACCGCCGCATCTTGAACCAGCGGTACGGGGTCCGAGCCGTCGGCGCGGGCGACCCAGATGCCTTCCTTCTCGACGCCCTTGAAGTTCGAGAAGTAGGCGAGGCGCGCTCCGTCGGGAGAGTAGGCCGGCCCGATCTGGTTCCGGCCGGGGTCGATGCTCAGATGCTTCGGTCGCTCGCTCCCGGGCGGCGCAGAGAGGTCCAGCTGGGCGAAGCCAAGGCTCTCGCGGTAGGTCGCGAAGACGATCCGGCTCCCGTCGGCCGAGACGTCCGGCTGCAGGTCGTCGCCCTGACCGGCGGTGATCGGCTCGGCCTCGCCGCCCGCCGCCTTCACCTTCCAGATGTTCATGGCTCCGCCCCGGCTGGACGCGAAATAGAGGTAGCGGCCGTCCGGTGACCAGGCCGGAGACTGCGCCAGCGCGTCGTCGTGCGTCAGGCCGCGGACCTCGCCCGAGCCGAGGTCGACCACGTTCAGCTCGCCGCGTGGCCCCCCTCCCCGGTTCACGTACGCGAGCTCGCGGCCGTCGGGAGAGAAGCGCGGCGTCACGTGGTACCCGTTCGGCTTGGCCTTCGTCACCTGCCGCGCGCTCTGTCCGGTCGAGTCCGACACCCAGATCGTTCGGGTGGCGCCGCTTGCATAGGCGAGCGAGCGACCGTCCCGCGACCAGGCGGGATCGGCCGCGTTCAGGATGAGGCGCCGCGGCGTGCCTCCGAGCGCCGAGACCTGCCAGATGTCCCAGAGGCCCCAGTCGTTGAGACGCGCGTAGGCGATCGAGGTCCCGTCCGGCGAGAAGCACGGGCGCGACTCGAGGTTCGGGTCGTGCGTGATCTTGACCAGCTGGCCGCCGCTGAGCAGGCCCACGTAGATGTCGTAGTCCCCGTCGCGGTCCGAGACGAACGCCACCGAGCGCCCATCGGGAGAGAGCGCAGGCTGCGCCTGCACGCCGGCGAAGTTGGTGACTGCCCGGAAGTGCGTGGCTTTGGACTGCGGCCGACGCAGGACGAGGCCCCACAAGGCCGCAGCCGAGATGAGGGCGCCCGCGGCCAGCATCACCGCCGAGGGCCAGGCGCGGCGCCAGGCGGGCCTCATGGGTGAAGCTGCGGCGTGCTGGGCCACCGAAGGACCGGCGAGCGCTTCTTCCACGGCGAGCCGTGCGTCGCCGATCCCCTGCTGCCGTTTCTTCACCTCCCTCGTCAGGCAGCGTCGCAGCAGGTTGCGTATCGCTGGCGGCGTGGCGGCCGGCAGGCGAACCCACTCCGGCTCCCGGGTCAGCACCGCGGCGAGCACATCGCTCACGGTCTCGCCCTCGAACAGCCGCCTGCCGGTGAGCATCTCGTAGAGCACGACGCCGAAGGCCCAGATGTCCGCGCGCTTGTCGACCGGCTTGCCGCGCGCTTGCTCGGGCGACATGTAGGCGGCCGTGCCGAGGATGATCCCGGCCGCGGTGCCGGTGTGGGCCAGGGTCGGCGACTGCGACAGCTCGCCGGTCGACCCGCTCGCGGTCTCGCCCGCGTACGCCTTGGCCAGCCCGAAGTCCAGCACCTTGACCTTGCCGTCCGGCGTGAGCTTGATGTTCGCGGGCTTCAGGTCGCGGTGGACGATGCCGCGCTCGTGAGCCTCTTCGAGCGCTTCCGCGATCTGCCTCGCGACCGCGAGCGCCTCGTCGACCGGGACCGGCCCGCGCTTGAGGCGCTCCAAGAGGTCTTCGCCCTCGACGAGCTCCATGGCCAGGAAGTGAGCCGGGAAGCCTCCGTCGAGCGTCGCGGTCTCGAAGCCGTAGACGTGCGCGATGCCGGGATGGTTGAGCGAGGCGAGCAGCTTGGCCTCGCGCTCAAAGCGGGCGAGCCGTTCCGCGTCCTGCGCCAGCTCCGCCGGTAGCACCTTGATCGCGACCTCACGGCCGAGCGTGGTGTCGGTCGCTCGGTATACCTCGCCCATCCCGCCGGCGCCGATCGCGGCGGTGACGCGGTAGTGCGCAAGCGTCTGGCCGGGAGCGAGGGACACGCTGCGGCAGTCTACTGCAGAGCGCTGGAATGTGTCCGACTCCTCAGGCCAACCGATTCCGGGTGCGCAGCTCCTCGAACAGCGAGAAGTCGCGGTAGCGGTCCTACGCGTGCTGGTAGCGAAGATCCTTGTCCTTCTCCAGGCACTTGTTGATGATCCGCTCGAAGCGGGCGTCCGTGTCCTTACCGAGGACCTGCTCCGGTGACATGTAGGCGACCGTGCCCAGCGCGGTGCCGGGGGCGAGGGGCATGTCCACTCGGGAGAGTTGCCGCCCGTGCGACTCCAGCTCGCGCGCCCCATATTGAGGGCGTCGAGCACAGGGGGTGGGAGATGACCAAGCGCGCACGGGCGTTCGTGGCCGGTGGGATGCTTCTGGTCGGTGCCGCCGCGCCGGCGCGAGCCGAGAGGTTCACGAGCATGAAGTACCTCGGCGATGGCTCACGGAACCAGCACCGGCAGGCCGGGGCCCTCGTGCTCGAGGGCAGCGAGCTTCGCTTCGACGATCGGAAGGGGCGCGTCGTCTTCGTCCTGCCGCTCGCCGGAGCGCAGGCGTGGATCGGAGCGGAGAAGCGGACGACCCTCGGCTCGATCCTTCGCTCCAGCGCCCTCATGATGGTGGCCATACCCCTGAGTGTCGGTCAGGTCGACCCCATGCAAGCCTGGTCGCGAGACATGACCCCGGTCCTCGTGGTCCAACTCGGGGAGGGCGCGGGCAGCGCCACTCTGCGGTGGCGCGGTCCCAGGGAGCAGCTGCAGGGCATCGCGGAAGCGATCAACCGAAGGGCCCACGAGAGCGCGGCGCTACCGCAAGCCGAATAGCGTGATGTCACAGAACCGCTGCTCGAGGTGCTGCCGCGGGACAAAGAGGCGGACGAGGCTCTGAAGCACCGGCTTCGGGCCAACGCCGAGCGCCAGATCGGCGAGCTGTCGGCCGAGCCGAAGTCAGATACACCGCGGTAGGAGAGAGGCGTTCTCCACCTCTTCCAGGTCGCGCGATATGATCGGCGGTATTACGTCCTCGCCTATCAGGGAGACGTTTGCGTCTTCTCCCGCCATGCCTGACGCCGCCGATCGCGTTCGCCGCTTTCGTCATCTCCACGAATCCGGCTGCTTCGTCATTCCCAACCCCTGGGACGTCGGGAGCGCCCGCGTGCTCGCAGGCCTCGGCTTTCCCGCCCTGGCCTCGACCAGCTCCGGGTTCGCGTGGTCGCAGGGGCGGCGCGACGCGCAGTCGTCGATGGACGAGACGCTCGCGCACTTCCGGACGCTCGCCGAGGGCGTGCGGG
>Ga0214472_10007811_pt1 | contig 11163 bp, 12 predicted proteins | sample RVTome_6_FD_207662 | JGI IMG/M metagenome (GOLD analysis project Ga0214472, IMG submission 207662) | Soil microbial communities from uranium-contaminated site in the Upper Colorado River Basin, Wyoming, United States - RVT140D175 | ecosystem: Environmental > Terrestrial > Soil > Contaminated >...
ATTCACGATCAACGTCCCGTACGGGAAGGACACCCCAATTCGTCGTGCCGCCCATACGGAAACGAGGTAACGGGCATTGGCGCCGAGGACCCCCCCAATACCGATGAGGACTGCGGGCTCAGCAAGCAAGACGCCTAGACCTCCGTGGGCTCGCCCGACGGGGCACGACTGTAGCCGCTAACTGATAGTCGGGCCGACGTCGCCTGCGCTGTGTCGCGCCGGTCATCCGGGCTCCTCGCCATGGTACCTACGCACTCGACTGCCTCGCCTGTACCGGCCGGCCGCGACGGCCAAAGCCGCGACGGCCAAGGCGGCGTATGATGGCGATCGCGCCCGAACGGCGATCGGGAAGGGGTATCCAGATGGCTAACGTCCTCTGTGTTCTCTACGACGATCCGGTGGGAGGCTACCCGACAATTTACGCTCGTGAAGCGATCCCGCGGATCGAGCGCTACTACGATGGCCAGACGACTCCAACGCCTGAGCACATCGATTTCACGCCCGGCGAGCTGCTAGGGAGCGTCTCCGGCGAGCTCGGGCTGCGGCGGTTCCTTGAGGAGCGCGGGCACCGGCTGATCGTGACCTCTGACAAGGACGGGCCGGACTCCGTCTTCGAACGGGAGCTCCCCGAGGCGGAGATCGTCATCTCGCAGCCGTTCTGGCCCGCCTATTTGACGGCGGCGCGGATTGCGAGTGCGCCCCAGCTGAGGCTCGCCGTGACGGCCGGGATCGGCTCGGACCACGTTGATCTCCAGGCTGCGATCGACCGGGGCCTCACCGTCGCCGAGGTGACGTACTCCAACAGTATCAGCGTTTCCGAGCACGTTGTGATGCTGATCCTGTCGCTCGTGCGCAACTACATCCCGTCCTACCAGCGGGTCGTCGCGGGCGGCTGGCACATCGCGGACTGCGTGTCGCGCTCCTACGACCTGGAAGGGATGCAGGTCGGCACCGTCGGGGCTGGGCGGATCGGCTCCGCGGTACTGCGACGGCTGAAGCCGTTCGAGGTCGGGCTCCACTACACGGATCGCCACCGTGTTCCCTCCCTTGAGCAAGACCTCGATGTCACGTATCACCCGGACGCCGAGTCGCTCGTGGGTGTCAGCGACGTTGTGACGATCAACACGCCGCTGCATCCCGAGACCGAGCACCTGTTCGACGACGATCTTATCGGGAAGATGAAGCGCGGCGCCTACCTCGTGAACACGGCACGCGGCAAAATCTGCGACCGCGACGCCGTTGTGCGGGCGCTCGAGAGCGGCCAGCTTGCCGGATACGCCGGCGACGTCTGGTTCCCGCAGCCCGCCCCGCAGGATCATCCTTGGCGCACCATGCCCCACCACGGGATGACACCGCACACGTCCGGCACCTCACTCTCGGCGCAGGCTCGATACGCCGCCGGCGTTCGGGAAATCCTGGAGTGCTGGTTTGACGGCCGCCCGATTCGTGAGGAGTACCTCATCGTCGACGGCGGCAAGCTCGCCGGGGCCGGAGCGCACTCCTACAGCGCGGGTGATGCGACGCGCGGCTCGGACGAGGCCGCACGGTTCAGGGCCGGCTGACATAGCAGGGGGGTCCATTCAGCGGACCAATCGCTGGGCGGGGGTGGTCAGCCACCGCAGCGCTCAAGCCGAGGACACATCGATTACGGACTTCGTCGGGTGGAGGACCGTCGCCCGCAGGTCGGGACAGGCGGCCAAGCGGCGCTCGACGTGGGCGAGACCGGCCGCGGTCAGCTCAGCCGGTCGGAGCCGCGGCCGGTAGCGCGGCGGTGCGCCGGCGGTCGCGTACCGCCGGGCCGTCCGCCAGCTGAGCCCGAACTCGCGGGCAGGGCGGCGATCGACCAGCCGTGGCGGTGGAGCACGTGCAGTTCCATCCAGGTGTCCTCAGACTGCAATCCGTCCCTCCTGTTCCAGGCTCGAAGCTCAGCAGCCCGAGCCTGACAGGGGGGACTCGTTCGTTGTCAACCCAAACGAAAGACCCTCGGGTCACCCCGAGGGCCTCTGCACTTTTCGTGCTCAACTCTCTGCACTATCCATGCCCGCTCACACAAACCTCCGGGCGTCCGGCGGCCCCGGCTCGAGGTGCGCGAAATAGCGTTCGAGGGCGGATTCGAATCGCGACGATGTCAGCCGCGATCGCCGGTGAGGGCGCCCGTCGTGCCGTGGCGATTGCGGTGGGCAACGGACGGCGACGCGCGGGATCGGTATGGCGGAGGAGCGGTGCGTCGTCGGTCGAGACAGCCACTTGGGCAGCCTATTCGCGGGCGGCCACCGGATGCGGCAGAACGGTTCGTATCTGGTTGGCGGTTTGGACCATTCTGGACGTGCCGTCCGGGACGCGATACCGTCAGCGGGGACGGAAGTGGCCATGGGCGATCGAGTCTGGGGCGTCCGGTCGACGCGCTCGAGGTGGATCAGGTTGGCGGGAGTGGTGTTGTCCGTGGGCCTGTTCGCCGCCGGCTGTGCGCCCGTAATCGAACCATCCTCGGCCAGCGTTCCCGCCAGGTCGACGAAGCCATCGCCGGTCGCCGCTGCCACTCCACCGCCGACGCCGACGCCAGTCGGTGGCGTGGGGCTGGGCCACGACAAGGTCGTAGCCATCGATGCCGCCAGCGGTGAGGTTGTTGAGACGGTGGCCGTGGATGGCGACCCGTTGCTGTTGATGATCGCCGGCGGACAGGTCTGGACACTGGACTTCGTGCCCGGGGCGCTCAGCCGGATCGACCCGTTGACATTCGAGCGAACCGTCGTACGGCTCGACGGCCAGGCTGTCGCCATATTCGGCGATGGGCGCGACCTCTGGGCCGCCGCGAACGAACGCTATCTTGTCCAGCTCGACGGCTCGACCGGCGAGGTCAAGGCGACCTTCGAACTCGCCCCGGAACGGATTTTCCGATTGCGCGACGCTGGGTTCCTCGCCGTCGCGGACGGTGAGGCCTGGATGACCGTGCCCGTGATCGGTATGGCCGCCGAGCCGCAGGCACTCTGGCGCATCGACGCCCAGACCGGCATCGTCAGCGAGCGATACCCCCTACCGCGGGACCCACTGACCCCACACATCGCGTACGGGGCCGTCTGGGTTCCGGCCCTTGGCGACAACGCCGTGATCCGCATCGATCAGACGACCAAGGACGTGGCGACTGTGCGGATGGGTGACCTCCCGCTATCGGTCACAGCCGGTGCGGACTCGATCTGGGTCGCGCTCGAGCGATCCCGCACCGTCGCCCGTCTGTCGCCAACCGACGGTCAGTTGCTGGCCGAGATATTGGTGGATACGCCACCGCGAGGCGTGACATTCGGCGGCGGATCCGTTTGGGCGGCGACCGAGGGTGGCCTCACGGAGATTGACCCGGCGACGAACACGGTCCGGCGCCAGGTGCGGCTCGTAGAGCCCAAACACGACTTCGGTGGGAGCGGCGTCGCCTATCTCGACGGCATCGTGTGGGTGTCAATCGAATGAGTCGACAGGTGAGTCGGGGACCCGTTCGTGCGTTCATGTCGCACAGCCACCGGGCCTGATCGCGACCACGGCGGTCGGACTCGCCTGCCAGCGAAAGCATCTTGCGCACGACGCGGCCCCGCCGCGAGCCGAGGTTCACGGTTGCGCCACGAGCGGGGCGGCGTGACTACAGGAGGAGCAGATGAAGGTCAGGACCCTGGGGCCCGATAGATCGGGCTCTTGCCCGCTCCCGCGTCCATGTCTGCGGCGGTCAGGAGCACCGTCGTCGTGACGTGGAACGAGCCCGTTCGTCCCAACGCGAGCGCGAGGCCGGTCGCCGCAGCGGTGTCCGGTAGGTCGACGATCACGAAGACGTCGTCATCGCCATACGCCCAGTACGCAGCCTCCGTCGTCCTGCTCAAGCTCGCCACCCGCTCGCGGAAGAATGCCTCGCGGGCCGCGAACCCCTCCTTGATCGTCCCCTCGAGACCTACCGGCGTGTAACGGAGCCGGTAGAGGTACTTGCCCATGGCCAGTTACCCTTCCTGGGCGTGGCCCGGTGCGACGGGCGGGGCTCGCCAGTGGCTCGACGCGGCCTCACGGCCGGCCGGAGAGATGGTCGGTGCCTCCCGTCAGGTCACGGTATGCGCCGGGCAGCCCCCGCGTCATGGGGTCATCGACACGATGACTTGCTCCTATGTCAAGCCGCGGCGCTTGAGGTGAGCTCTGACCGTGCTCGCGCCGCGTCGTCGGCGGTCATACGACGGAAGACCTCATCGCTGATCCGCCGGCGCAGGGCACGGATGGCCTCGGCCTTCGTGTCGCCGGCGGCCATCCGCTTGGCGACGTACTCGCGACCCGGCCCGGCGCCTCGGAGCTGGGTCACGGCGATCCGGTGGAGCGCGAGGTTGATCTGCCGGTTGCCGCCACGATTGAGTCGATGCCGGACGATATTGCCTGACCAGACCGGGATCGGCGCCGTGCCGTTGTGGCTGGCGAACGCCGACCGGGATGGGAAGCGGCTGACCCCGGCCGTCTCGCCGACGAGCTTGGCGGCGGTGAGATAGCCGCACCCGGGCAGGGAGAGCAGGGCCGGCGCCAGCGATTCGGTGCGGGCAGCGATCTCACGTCCTAGGGCGTCGACGGTGAGCGTCAGCTCGCGAATGCGGGCCACGAAGTCGCGGCTGATCCGGGCACTCAACTCCGTCCGACCGACGAGCCGGCGCTCGAGGTCGGCGAGGGTCGTCGGCCGAGCCAGCGTTCGCGCCGGAGGCTCGGTGATCCCAAGCTCGACGAGGAACCAGCGCAGACGGGCCTGGTACCGCGTCCGCTCCTTGATCAGGTCATCCCGATGGTCGACGAGGAGGCGCACCTCGCGCTCGACTCCGTCGAGCTGCGCCGTCGGGAGGTCCGGCTCACGCAGTGCGGCTCGGGCGACCGACAGGGCGTCGATCGGATCGCTCTTGCCTGGCTCGCGGGTCGAGCGTCGGGCACCGGCCATGAGCTTGGGCGGCACTCGGACGGCCTGCTCCCCGGCTCGCAAGAGGTCGCCCTCGAGGCGACGGGTCAGATGTCGGCAGTCTTCGAGTGCCCACCTCCGGTCGCGCCAGCGGCGCGCCCAGCGAAGGAGCTCCAGATGGCCCTCCGGCGTGGTCGCAACGGTCTTCTCGGCCAGTCTCCGATCGTTGCCATCGACGGCGACGACGGTGTGCGTCCGCTTGTGCGAATCGACTCCGATGACGACCATGGCCGAGTCTCCTCCTCAACCGGGGCGGATGACGAGGACCGGTCGACGGACACAGCTGAGTGGGGGCGGAGCCACGCTCCTATCAAGTCACGTCGACCGGTCCAACATGTCCGACGGCCGGCAGAACTCATCGAGGCCACGCCCTGGGGCGGGCACAGATAGTGCGAGCCAGGCCGCCGGACGGGGGACAGCGTGACACTCAGCAGTTAGTGTCGGTTTGGACGCCGGCATCGTGCTACTAGGATCGCCTCGTCGCGGGCCGGGGCCCTCTTGCGGCCCTTGTCCCCAAGCGCGAGCGGATTCTCTTGAGCGGGATCCCGGCGGTCAGGATTGGCATTGAGCATGCGCCCACTGCCCGTTATGCTCCCGTTCACGGCATCGGACGGGAATGGCCTCTGCCGGTCGCTTCGCGGAGAGTTGTGGGCGATGGACCAGAAGCTGGAGTTGCTGGAGCGGGTGCCGCTGTTTGCCGGCGTCGCCCGCGCGCAGCTCGAGGAAATCGGTCGAATCGCCGACGAGATCGACGTGCCCGCCGGGACGGCCTTGACCCACGAAGGTCGACACGAGGGCTACTTCTTCGTCATTGTGTCGGGAAGCGTTCGTATCGAGCGCGGTGGCCGGACGATCAACACCATCGGTGCTGGAGACTTCCTTGGCGAGATCGCCCTCCTCGATGGCGGTCCCCGGACCGCCACCGCCGCGACGGAATCGCCTTGTCGCCTGCTCTCGATGACGCACGAGCGCTTCCACGAGCTCCTCGAGACATCCACTTCGGTTCGGACCGCTGTCTTGGAGGCAGTTGGCCAGCGCCTGCGAGCCATGGACGCCGAGTCCGTGATCTGATCGCTGCCGGGGAGCCGATGCGATGACGGACCAGGAGATCGATCCGCTCGTGCGGATGAGCTGCGCTGCGTGCCGGAGGGGCGAACCGACCGTCACAGATGCCGAGATCGCCCGGTTCCACCCGCAGATCCCTGACTGGGAGGTCGTGGAGGTCGCCGGTGTCCGACGCCTGAGACGTGTCTTCACGTTCGACGACTTCGGGCAGTCACTGGCGTTCACGAACCGGATAGGCGCACTGGCGGACAGGGAAGCCCATCACCCTGCGCTGCTGACCGAGTGGGGCAGCGCGACGGTCACCTGGTGGACGCACAAGATCAAGGGCCTGCACCGCAACGACTTCATCATGGCCGCGAAGACGGACGAGCTGTATCAGCCCTGAGCCTGCTCGGTCGATCGGCAGGGACGGCACGTCGGCGATGGTGTTGGCGCGCGTTGAGCCCGCCTCTTCCTCGAACCCGGAAGACATCCGCGGGACACGATCTTGCCGTCGTGGCGGCTCTGAACGGACCACCACCGGCAAGTTCGTGAGGAGCCCCCGGCACGACTATCCAGCAAACCGTCAGAGGGCACCCGTCCGCTTCCCGAGACAGTAGGCCTCGAGAATCTCAGCGGCCGCCCAGCAGCATCGGCCATAGTCGAGCTCGGGCCGGGTACCCAGAACCTTCCTCGCGGCACCGGCCTGTGATTGATCGTGACGATAGAGCTGGCTGCTAGCCCAAAGCATCTCGAGGTCGGTGGCTGTCTTGCCGAGGCCGGCTCGCTCGAGGGTCGTGCCGAACGACTTCCAAGCGCTCAGCCGATGACTCCGCGCCATCGCCTCAACGGCCTTATAGGCCTCGCCGGCTGCGACTTCGAGGTCCTGCGACAGAAGGTCCATCGCGGTCTGCACTCGTTCGGCTGCCGTCGCAGCCTCGGGGATCTGGCCGATGTCGGATGCGAGCCGCTGATACGTGGAGAATGGTCCGGGATGGTCTCGCACGGTGCTCCAACTGACGGTGATGGAGGCGACCCCACGAGTGTGTCCGTCTGGCTGGTGAGCCGTCTGGCCTGTCCAGCGAACGTACCCGGGCGAGCCCGACGCGACGCTCATTGCAAACAGGTAGTTCTCGAACCATCGGTGGATCGCGCGTGCGGACCCAGCGGAGACGTCTGAGGCCGCACGCCATCGGACACTGACGTTGCCTTCGACAACTGTCACGGTGTGGTTGTCGTGAGTGAAGGCGTGGTCCGGTACCCCGGCTGCCCCAGCTCGCAGCTCACCGTGCACCTCTAGATCGGCCACTCTCGCGACCCTCCCAATCTGCCGAACAGGCCTCGTAGTGCCGGCCACCCGACCCAGCCAGACGCGGCCAATCATACGGAGGGCCTCGCAGCCTCCTTCCGTTGGCGCACCTAAGCGGGATACCGTGGCCACCAACACGATGTTGCCATCATGTGGCGGTCAAGGCGGGAAGCCTGGCGACTTGCGTGGCAATCCGGGCGCCGGGGGTCGCGCGTATCTCCGAGTGACCTCGCGCTCCGCATGTCCGGAGGTTCCCACCGGCGCCGATGCGCGGTCAATCCGCAGGAGGAAGCCATGCGATCCACCCGCAGGTTCTCGATCAGCATCTCGCTGGCGCTCGCGCTGGCAGCAGCGTTCGTTCTCAGCGGCGTCGCAATGGCCGGCGGCCGGCCGATCTCGATCGGCCTGACCGGCGCGGCCGAAGCGCCAGGGCCCGGCGATCCCGATGGCTCCGGAACCGCGTCGTTCACCTTCAACCCGGGCACGGGCGAGGTCTGCTACGAGTTCAGCGTTACGGGGGTTGCCCCGCTCGCGGCCGCCCACATCCACGTCGCGCCGGCCGGCTCGCCCGGCCCGGTCGTGATCCCGACTCCGCCGACGAGCGCGACGGGCGGCAGCGGCTGCGTAACCGCGGACCGTGATCTGATCGTCGCGATCCTCACGAACCCGAGCGACTATTACTTCAACGTCCACAACGCAGACTTCCCGGCCGGCGCGCTGCGCGGCCAGCTGACGCGCTAACCAGCCATCGAATCACCGGGGACTCGAGGCCTGCGACGGCCCTCCGTCGCGGGCCTCGCTCCGCCCCGTGTCGCAGCAGAGTGACTGTGTCAACTCCACAGCCAACTAAGTACAGCGGTTCGTAAGTTGTGCGACGTAACATCGGCAGCTACGATTCCTCCGAGAGGAGGAGCCGATGTCGAGACGGAGCCCGTACCGGATCGAGCTGACGCCCGAGGAACGGGCCGAGCTTGAACGCCGAGCGCGTCGCCAGACGGCCACCAGCCGCGAGGTGTTCCGAGCCAGGATCGTGGTCCTCGCGGCCGAGGGTTTGCGCAACGACGAGATCGCCGAGCGACTCGGGACGGTGCGGACAACCGTGAGCCGCTGGCGGAAGCGGTTCTTCGAGGATCGCGCGGCGGGTCTTCGTGATCGCCCGCGGAGCGGCCGGCCGCGGACCTTTTCCCCCTCGGGTGGTCGTCGAGATCAAAGCCCTCGCGTGTGAGCGCCCGGTTGATCTTGGGCTGCCCCTCGCCCGGCTCTCCACCGCCGAGATCGCCCGGGTGGCGGTCGCCCGCGACATCGTCGAGGCGATCAGCGTCACGACGGTCTGGCGCTGGCTGAGCGAGGACGCCTTGAAGCCGTGGCGCTATCGAAGCTGGATCTTCCCGCGCGATCCCGACTTCGAGCGCAAGGCCGGGCTCGTCCTCGACCTGTATCGCGGCCGCTGGCAGGGCGAGCCGCTCCGGCCCGACGAGCACGTCGTCTGCGCCGACGAGAAGACGAGCATCCAGGCGAGAGCGCGGATCCATCCCGGGACGCCACCCGCGCCCGGTCGGACGGGTCGGGTCGAGCACGAGTACAAGCGGCGCGGTGCGCTCGCCTATCTGGCCGCCTGGGACGTCCATCGAGCCCAGGTCTTCGGTCGCTGTGAACCGACGACCGGGATCGCGCCGTTCGGGCGGCTCGTCGACCAGGTCATGAGCGAGGAGCCGTACGCGAGTGCCCGGCGCGTGTTCTGGGTTGTCGACAACGGCAGCAGCCATCGCGGTCCGCGGACCGAGGCCCGACTCCGCGAGCGCTGGCCGCAGATCCGGGTCGTCCACACCCCGATCCACGCATCCTGGCTCAACTAGGTCGAGCTCTACTTCAGCATCGTCCAGCGCAAGGTGCTCGACCCGAACCAGTGGTCCTCGCTCGCCGCCCTCGAGGCCGCCCTGCTGGCGTTCGGCGAGCGGTACAGCGCGATCGCCGAGCCCTTCGAGTGGCGCTTCACCCGGCTCGATCTCCACCGCGTCCTGGCTGCCCTGACCCCTCTGGCACAGGCGGCCTGAGATCATACGATGCGAGATTTGGGAATCAGCGTGCTAAGCAGCGAAGCGGCCCCCCTTGTGGTCGGGCGGATAATGTCCGAACCGGGGAGGCTTTATAGCCGGGCACGGCTCCCGTCGGGCAATGCCCGGAGGGAGTGGGACGATGAGGAGATCCTGGTTCTCAGCTACGGCCATTGCGATCGCCGGTCTTCTGGCCCTCGGGGCGTCGAGCGCCTTCGCCGGCGGACCTCCGGTGGTCAACACCACCGATCATCTCGACAACGTGCCCAGCGTCTTCGACGACGTCCATCCATGCACCGGACAGCCGGCCCAGGTCTCCACGATCGAGACCGGCGTGATCCACTTCCTCGCGTTTGCCGACGGCACGGTCCGCATCACTGGGACCCTGCACGGCGTCTTCACCGCCGACCTCCTGCCACTGGACGGCAGTGCCGATGTGACGGGCACCTACACGGTCTGGTTCGGCAACAATGGAGCCTTCACCGAAACCGGCGATGTCTTCGGAAAGGCCGTATCGACGTTCACCTTGAACGGTCAGCTGACCAATGCGGACGGCTCATCGAACAGCTTCCATGTGGTCGCCCATGCCCTCTTCGACGAGGACGGCAGCCCCAAGCTCGAGTTCTTCAAGGCCCACTGCAACTAGGCTCAACGTCGGCGATTCCTCGGTCTCGCTTACGATCCCTCGGTCTCGCTTCTGGGACGAGGGGCCGCGAGCGGTTGGTCGCGTCGATCAGCGGACTGGCTGCGGGCATGACCCCACGATGGGTTCGTCGTGTCGGTGGTGTCGAGTCCTCTCGCCCCGACCAGTCTCGCCCTATCGCGAGGTGGACTCTGCTGCGCTGCGCCCCCGCCGGGTTAGGGCACGTCCTCGACCAACACCAGCTGCTCCAATGGACACACGCCCGGATCAGGCGTCGTCGAGTCCTGCCTTGAGCGCAGGGATGATGGTGGACCCATAGGCCTCCAGTTGCGTCTCCTCGTCCCCGCTCATGAGATAGAGGTTGAACTGGTCGACACCGGCCTCGCTGAGCTCCTTGAGCCGCCGTACGTGTTCTTCGGGCGGGCCGACGACAGCGAAGCGATCCACGACATCGTCGGTGACGAACGACGCGTTCGACCAGCCGACCTCGGCGTGGCGGCGATGGTCGTTGCCCTTGCGATCGCGGATGTAGCCGGTCAGCGACTCGGGCAGCTGGTCGCTCGGATACTTGTTGACCAGATCGACGACATGGTTGCTGACGAGTGCCGGGAACCAGCGCACATGCTCACGACACTCCTTGACCAGGCCGACGTGCGCCGGTGCTGCGGCCTGGACCTTGATCGAAGCGGGATCCCGGCCGGCTTTCTCGGCTGACGCATGCATGAGGCCGACCATCCAGCGGATCAGGTCGGGATCCGCCAGCTGCAGGATCAGCCCGTCGGCGATGCGACCGGTCATGGCGAGCGCCATCGGACCGTAGCCGGCGATCCATACGGGCAGCTTCCACTCGCCTGTCCAGAGGAGGCTCAGGTCGGCGCCCTCGTACCGGGTCGTGCGACCCTCGACGAGGTCCCGGATGACGGCCACCGCCTGTTCCAACGTCTTCATCGCCGTGGGTGGTTTGCCGAGCACGCGGACTGCGCTATCGCCACGGCCGATGCCGAGGTCCATACGGCCACCCGAGATCTCATCGAGCGTCGCGAGAGCGCTCGCAGTCACGCTCGGTTCTCGCGTGGCCGGATTCGTCACGCACGTGCCGAGGCGCATGTGCGTGGTGTTGATGGCCATCAGCGTGAGCAGGGGATAGACCTCC
>Ga0214472_10007812_pt1 | contig 11163 bp, 12 predicted proteins | sample RVTome_6_FD_207662 | JGI IMG/M metagenome (GOLD analysis project Ga0214472, IMG submission 207662) | Soil microbial communities from uranium-contaminated site in the Upper Colorado River Basin, Wyoming, United States - RVT140D175 | ecosystem: Environmental > Terrestrial > Soil > Contaminated >...
TGGGCAGCCCGGTCTCAGGCTTTCTTTTCGTCGCCGGGAAGCACATATTGCGCCCCTTCCCAAGGGCTGAGAAAGTCGAACTGCCGGTAGTCCTGCGCCAGCTTCACCGGCTCATAAACAACCCGCTTCAGCGCCTCGTCATAGCGCACCTCGACATAGCCGGTGGTGGGGAAATCCTTGCGCAGCGGGTAGCCGGAAAAGCCATAGTCGGTCAGGATGCGGCGCAGGTCGGGGTGGTTCGAGAACAGGATGCCGAACATGTCGAACACCTCGCGTTCATACCAGTCGGCGCCGGGGAAGACGCCGGTGATACTGTCCACCGGCTCATCCTCGCGCAGCGCAACCTTCACCCGGATGCGCTGGTTTTGATACATCGACAACAGATGATAGACCACGTCGAAGCGCGCCGGGCGGGTCGGCCAGTCCACCGCGGTGATGTCGATCAGCGTGGAAAACCGGCAGGCGGCGTCGCCGCGCAGGTATTCGATGAATGCGGCGATGCCGCTGGGGGCCACGCTGACCGTCAGTTCGCCATTGCTGACGACGGTTTTCAGCACGTCTTCGGCGCGACGCTGCGCGATGTGGGCGGCAAGCTCGTTCAGGGCTTCTGACATTTTCCGCTCTCCTCAGCGAACCAGCGTGCCGGTGCGCCGGATCCGGCGCTGCAACTGCAGCACCGCGTAAAGCAGCGCTTCAGAACTGGGCGGGCAGCCGGGCACATAGATATCGACCGGCACGATACGGTCGCAGCCGCGCACCACCGAATAGCTGTAGTGGTAATAGCCGCCACCATTGGCGCACGAACCCATGGAGATCACGTAGCGCGGTTCCGGCATCTGGTCGTAGACCTTGCGCAGCGCCGGCGCCATCTTGTTGGTCAGCGTGCCCGCCACGATCATCACGTCGGATTGGCGCGGGCTGGCGCGCGGCGCGAAACCATAGCGTTCGGCATCATAGCGCGGCATCGCCACATGCATCATTTCCACCGCGCAGCAGGCCAGCCCGAAGGTCATCCAGTGCAGGCTGCCGTTGCGCGACCAGGCAATGATGTCCTCGACCGAGGTCAGCACGAAGCCCTTGTCCTGCAGCTGGTCGTTCAGTGCGGCGGTCGCGGCGTCCATGGCAGGGGCGGCGCCTTCGGGTTTCGCGATCACGCCCATTCCAGCGCCCCCTTCTTCCATTCGTAGGCAAAGCCCACGGTCAGCACCGCCAGAAACACCATCATCGACCAGAAGGCCACCGTCGAAAGCGCGCCGAACGCCACCGCCCAGGGAAACAGGAACGCCACTTCGAGGTCGAAGATGATGAACAGGATCGCCACGAGGTAAAAGCGCACGTCGAACTTCATGCGCGCATCATCCATGGCGTTGAAGCCGCATTCATAGGCCGAGACCTTTTCCGGATCGGGGTTGAACACCGCGATCACCGCCGCCGCCAGGATCAGCACGATGCCTAGCGCGAAGGACATGAACAGGAAAATGAGGATGGGAAGGTATTCTCGCAGCAGATCGTCCACTGTTGGCTCCCTCGTGACGCGAGGCGAACTCGCGCAGGTTCCGGCTGAGCGTGGTTTAGCCATCTCGCCTGTCCGGGTCAACCAACGCCGGCTGCGATTTCACCGCTTTCGGGGCCGCGCACGCAATTAGCCGCGCTGCGGCAAGGCCAGTTGCTCTGTTAGCGCATCACAGCGACCAGGAGGGTTTTCGTTTGTCGAAAAACGCCGCGATTCCCTCGGCGGCCTCGGGGCTTTCCCACCGCGCCACAAGCGCTGCGATGCTGGCCTCGACCGCTTGGTGATCAATGCGCGGGCCAAGGCTGCGGGTCAGTGCCTTGGCTGCTGCGACGGCGCCGGGGGCACAGGCCAGATAGGGCACCACCTCGGCCTCGACCGCCGCGTCAAGCTGCTGCGGCGGAACGACGCGGGCAAGCAGATTGAGCCGCACCGCCTCATCCGCATCGAACAGCCGGGCCGACATGAACACCCGGCGCGCCAATGATTCCCCCATCCGCGCCAGCACATAGGGGCCGATGGTAGCAGGGATCAGCCCCAACCGGGTTTCGGTCAGCCCGAAGCGCGCGCCCGCCATGCCAATCGCCACATCGCAGACCGCCATCATACCGATGCCGCCGCCGAAAGCATTGCCGTGGATGCGCCCGATCACCGGTTTGGGGCAGGTGTTCAGCGCATTCAGCATCATCGCCAGAGCGCGTGCGCCTGCCGCACGGGTGGCCGCGTCGGCCGCGATCTGCGCCTGCATCCAGGCCAGATCACCCCCGGCGCAAAAGCTGGCGCCATCAGCCGCCAGCACCACCACCCGCACCGCCGGGTCGGCGCCAAGCCGGGTTGCCGCCTCGGTCAACTCGGCGATCATCTGCGCCGAAAGCGCGTTGTGCTTTTCGGCCCGCGCCAGCACAAGCCGCGCCACCCCGCGCGCGTCGGTTTCAATGCGGATCGTGCTGGTCATGGCGCTGGCCCCTCGCTGCGCAATCCGCGTGCAAAGGCCGCCGCCTTGGCCAGCACCGCCGCGTCGAGCCCGGTCACATAGCCAAGCTCCGCCAGCAGCAGCGCCACCCGTTCAGTGGCCACATTGCCCGCCGCACCCGGCGCATATGGGCAGCCGCCCAGCCCGCCCACGGCCGCATCGAACACCCGCAGCCCCAGCGCCAGCGAGGCCTCGATATTTGCCAGCGCGCGGCCCGTGGTGTCGTGGTAATGCCCGGCCAGCTGTTCGGGCGGCAATTCGTTCAGCACCGCGCGCAGCATCGCGGCAATGGTTTCGGGCCGGGCCTTGCCGATGGTATCGCCCAGGCTGACCTCATAGCAGCCCAGATCGCGCAGCGCCGCGGCCACGCGTGCCACCGCAGCGGGCGGGGTCGGCCCGTCATAGGGGCAATCGGTCACCACCGAAACGTAACCGCGCAGCGGCATCCCGTCGGCCCCGGCCGCCGCGGCGATCGGGGCGAAACGTTCGAGGCTTTCGGCAATCGTGCAATTCAGGTTGGCGCGGCTGAAGCCTTCCGAGGCGGAAGCGAAAATTGCCACCTCATCCGCCCGCGCCGCGCGCGCGCCCGCATAACCTTTCAGGTTTGGCGTCAGCGCCGCATAGCGCACCCCGGGGGCGCGCGTGATGCCCGCCAGCACCGCCGCGCCATCGGCCATTTGCGGCACCCATTTCGGCGAGACAAAGCTTGCCACCTCGATGCGGCGGAACCCGGCGCGCGACAGCAGATCGACCAGCGCCACCTTGTCGGCGCTGGAAATCATGCGCGCCTCGTTTTGCAGGCCATCGCGCGGGCCTACCTCGAAGATCTCCACCCGCTCAGCCATGCGCAGCCTCGGGTGCCGGGTAGAAGTCGCGCGCGTAGATCTGGCTTTTGCCGTCGCGGGCCGCGGCGCGCTGAAACGCCGGGCGCGCCGCCAGCCGCGCCAGCCAGCCCGACACCCGCGGCAGCGCATCAAGCCGCACGAAACGCTGGCCGATGATCGCGCCGTAGCTGACCGCGATGTCCACCGCCGAAAACCCCGAGGGCAGGATGAATTCGTCGCTGAGCCCGCGTTCGACCACCTGCAGCGTCTTGGCCAGCCGCGCCGCTTCCAGCCGCATCACGGTGGGGCAGCGCATCCAGGGCTCGCGCAGCACGATATGCTGCTGTGTCAGGTTGGCGACATGCGCGGCGATGGTTTCGGCAAAATGCAGCCATTCCAGCCAATCCGGCCGCTCGCCCTTCGTGCCCTGCAAGGCGCTGCGCGTTTCGCACAGATACTGCGTGATCGCGCCGCTTTCAAACAGCGCCCTGCCGTCGATTTCCAGCGCCGGCACCCGGCCGGCTGGCGAAATGGCTGTGTAATCGGCACTGCGCAGCGAGCGGTCGAAGAACGAGTGCTCGACCAGATCGAAGGTCAGGTCCAGTTCCTCAAGCAGCCAAAGGATGCGAAAGCTGCGCGATTGCGGCACGTGGTGCAGACGGATCATGCCTCGTCCTCCAGCCGGATCAATGCCGCGCCCGCCTCGACCTGCGCGCCCGCCGCGCACAACACCTCGCCAACGCGACCGGCGCGGGCGGCCAGCAGCGTGTGCTCCATCTTCATCGCTTCAAGAATAGCAAGCCGTTCGCCCGCCGCAACCTCTTGCCCGGGTGCCACGAACACCGCCTTCACAAGCCCCGGCATCGGCGCCAGCGTCAGACCGCCGCCGCCCGATACCTCGGCCACCCGCGCCAAGGGATCGACCGCGTTGAAATGAAACGCACCGCCCGCGAAGATGCTGATGCCGGCAGCGTGGGTCACCACATGCGCGCCGGTCTTGGCGCCATCGACCCACCAGCCATCGTCGCGCAGCACGCAGTCGTGGCGGCTGCCGTCAAGTTCCACCGACACCCGGTCGGGCGCCGCCACGACCAGCGTCGCCATGTGACCTTGCAGCAGCACCGCGCGGCGCAATGGCGACCAAAGCGTGAAGCCACCCATCACCCCTGCCCCCCCAGCCAGTCCCGCTGCCGCAAGCGCCGCAAGCGCCACCACCGCACCCGGCGGCGCCGGTTCGGCGGCAAGCGATGCCAGATCGCGCGCGATCAGCCCGGTATCGACATCGCCGGCAACAAGGCCCGGATGCCGCGCCAGCGCCGCCAGAAAGGCGAGGTTGGTCACCGACCCCGCCACCTCGGTCGCCTCCAGCGCGCGCGCCAGCTGCACCAGCGCCGCGGCACGGGTGGGGCCGTGCACCGTGAGCTTGGCAATCATCGGGTCATACCACGGGCTGATCGCATCTCCCGCGCGCACGCCGGTATCGGCGCGCGCGCCCGGCGGAAACGCCAGATGCGTCAGCGTGCCGGTGGCGGGCAGAAAACCCGCCGGCACATCTTCGGCGTAAAGCCGCGCCTCGAAGGCATGGCCGGTGATGCGCAGATCCTGCTGGCGCGCGGGCAACGGCTCGCCCGCGGCCACGCGCAACTGCCATTCGACCAGGTCGACGCCAGTGATCGCTTCCGTCACCGGGTGCTCCACCTGAAGCCGGGTGTTCATCTCCATGAACCAGAAGCGGTCTGGCCGCAGTCCCTCCGAGGCATCGACAATGAATTCCACGGTGCCCGCACCGGCATAGCCGATCGCCTCGGCGGCGCGCACCGCCGCCGCCCCCATCGCCTCGCGCATTTCGGGTGTCATGCCGGGGGCCGGGGCTTCCTCGATCACCTTTTGATGGCGGCGCTGCAGCGAGCAATCGCGCTCGAACAGATGCACCGCGCGGCTGCCGTCGCCAAACACCTGCACCTCGATATGGCGCGGCTTCTCGACGTATTTCTCGATCAGCACGGCGGGGTTGCCGAAGGCCGTGGCCGCCTCGCCCTGCGCGCTGGCGAGGGCCTCGGCGAAATTCTCGGGCCGCTCGACCCGCCGCATGCCCTTGCCACCGCCCCCTGCCACCGCCTTGATCAGCACCGGGTAGCCGATCGTCACCGCTTCGGCAGCCAGCAGGTCCAGATCCTGGTCCGCACCATGATAGCCCGGCACCACAGGCACGCCGGCCTCGGCCATCAGCCGTTTCGCGGCGTCCTTCAGGCCCATCGCCCGGATCGCGTCGCCCGAGGGGCCGACGAACACCAGCCCCGCCGCCGCCACCGCATCGACGAAATCGGGGTTTTCGCTGAGGAACCCGTAACCCGGATGGATCGCCCCGCAGCCGGTCGCCTTGGCCGCGGCGATGATCGCGTCGCCGCGCAGGTAGCTGTCGCGCGGCGCCGGCGGGCCGATATGCACCGCCTCATCCGCCATCGCCACATGCCGCGCGCCGCGGTCGGCGTCGGAATAGACCGCCACCGTGGCCACGCCGAGGCGGCGGCAGGTGTCGATCACCCGGCAGGCGATTTCGCCGCGATTGGCGATCAGGATCTTGGTGAACATCACATTCCCCTTGTTGCTTTGCCCGACCAGGCCGGGGGCCAGCCCCCGGACCCCCGGGATATTTCCGCAAGGAAGAAATCACGGCTTCTTCCTTGCAAAAATATCCCCGCCGGAGGCGAGAATTCACATCCTGAACACGCCGAAGCGGGTCGGTTCGATCGGGGCGCAGAGGCTGGCCGAAAGCGACAGCGCCAGCACTTCCCGGCTCTTGCGCGGGTCGATGATGCCGTCGTCCCAGAGTCGGGCGGAGGCGTAGAGCGGATGGCTTTGCGCCTCGAACATCTCGATGGTGGGGCGTTTGAAAGCGGCTTCCTCTTCGGGCGACCAGCTGCCCCCTGCCCGCTCGATGCCTTCGCGCCGGACGGTGGCCAGCACCCCTGCCGCCTGCTCGCCGCCCATCACGCTGATGCGGCTATTCGGCCAGGTCCAGAGGAACCGTGGCGAATAGGCGCGGCCCGCCATGCCGTAGTTGCCCGCACCGAAGCTGCCGCCGATCAGCATGGTGATTTTTGGCACGTTGGTGGTGGCGACCGCCGTGACCATTTTCGCGCCGTGCCGGGCGATGCCCTCGTTTTCATATTTGCGCCCGACCATGAAGCCGGTGATGTTTTGCAAGAATACCAGCGGCGTGCCGCGCTGGCTGCACAGTTCCACGAAATGCGCGCCCTTCACTGCCGCCTCGGAAAACAGCACGCCGTTGTTGGCGACGATGCCGACCGGGCAGCCCATCACATGCGCGAAGCCGGTGACCAGCGTTTCGCCAAAGCGCGGCTTGAATTCGTCAAAGCGCGAGCCATCGACGACGCGGGCAATCACCTCGCGGATGTCAAAGGGGGTGCGCAGGTCGGCGGGCACCACGCCGAAGATTTCCTCGGGGTCGTAGGCGGGGTCTTCGGGGCTTTGCCAGACCACGGTTTCGGGCTTGCGGCGGTTGAGGTGGCTGACCGCGCGGCGGGCAAGCGCCAGCGCGTGGCCATCATCTTCGGCGAGGTAATCGGCGACGCCCGAAAGCCTTGTGTGCACGTCGCCACCGCCGAGGTCTTCGGCGCTGACCACCTCGCCAGTGGCCGCCTTCACCAGCGGCGGCCCTGCGAGGAAAATCGTGCCCTGGTTCTTTACGATGATCGTCACATCCGACATCGCGGGCACGTAGGCGCCGCCTGCGGTGCACGAGCCCATCACCACGGCGATCTGGGGGATGCCCTTGGCGGACATCCGCGCCTGATTGTAGAAGATGCGGCCAAAATGGTCGCGGTCGGGAAAGACCTCGTCTTGATTGGGCAGGTTGGCGCCGCCGCTATCGACCAGATAGATGCAGGGAAGCTGGCATTCCTCGGCAATCTCCTGCGCGCGCAGGTGCTTCTTGACCGTCATCGGATAGTAGGTGCCGCCCTTCACGGTGGCATCGTTCGCCAGCACCATGACCTCTTGCCCATGCACCCGGCCCACCCCGGCGATCAGTCCGGCGCCGGGGGCGGCGCCTTCATAGAGCCCGTGCGCCGCGGTGGCGCCGATTTCGAGGAACGGTGCGCCGGGGTCCAGAAGCCCCGCCACCCGCTCGCGCGGCGCCATCTTGCCGCGCGCTGTGTGGCGGGCGAGCGCCTTATCGCCGCCGCCGGCAGCGGCGAGGGCTGCGGCGTCGGCCACGGTGGCGAGCGCCGCCAGATGCGCCGCGCGGTTGGCGCGGAAGGCGGTGGAGGTGGGCAGGGCGGCGGTGGAGAGTTTCATTTCTTTCCTTCTTCACTAGGGGAAAGTCGTATTTTCATGCTTTGCCTGCGAACCATTTTACCTGAGGTGAAACCATGCGGAAAAGTGAGTTCAACGTTTTGTTCGCCATTCATTCTAGCGAGTCGGTAATTGCGTATTGCATTACTCAACAACGCGATAAGGAAAATTCTCGCCTTGTCCTCTTCTAGATTAATTTCTTCTGTATGATAAGATATCTCGAGCGATGGTTTTTTCTCTGACCACTCAATCCAGTTGATACCATCGAGCGGAACGTTGCTCACGGTCTTTCCCGTTTCAGGATGTGTCAAGGTCATCTTGAAACCCGTTCCGAACGAAAATGGCTTGCCATGCTTGAATGCGTTTATTGCCCCGCGAGAGCGAAGCATTTCCGCTTCCTCCACAACCAAATCTACTATTTCGTGCCGTCCAAGCCGTGTTACCCAGTCAGGATCACCACTAATGCGGTATGACATCCAGGAGGTGAAATCAAACGGCTGGTTTTTCCGACCGAGATGGAATCCGCGCGGAACTGCGCGAGTCGCGAGGTCTCCAAAAACCCTATTTATCCGATCGAACCTCAGAATCGAAGCAGCACGCGCGAAAGGACCGAAGGGGGGGGCAGAAACAAGAAGCAATACCAATGTCTCCGCTGCAAAATAGCGAAAGACGCGCGCCAGTGACAAAATGTGATCGTTACGCTTTTTATCAGACGTTTGAATCTGTGCAATTATTTCGTGATCCAGTAGCGCATCACCTTCGTCGCTCTCAATTTGAAAGTTGTCCAGCACACCATTCGACATCGCTTCAAGCGTCACATAGTGAAAAAACGGATCAAATCCTTCGAGGAACTGTCTTTCAAGGCCGTCCACCATCGACTTGACCTGGTCTGGCTTCATCTTACCCCCCCACCAGTTCGCGCCCGATCAGCATCCGGCGGATCTCGCTGGTGCCCGCCCCGATCTCCATCAGTTTGGCGTCGCGGAAGAGGCGCGAGACGACGGAGTCGTTGAGGAACCCGGCGCCGCCCAGAGCCTGCACCGCCTGATGCGCCTGCACCATCGCCTGTTCGGAGGCGTAAAGCACGGTGGCGGCGGCATCGGCGCGGGTGACGGTGCCTTTGTCGCAGGCCCTTGCCACTTCGTAGGTGTAGGCCCGGGCGGTGTTCATCGCCACATACATATCGGCGATTTTCGCCTGCATCAGTTGGAAATTGCCGATCGGCTGGCCGAATTGCTGGCGCTCTTGCGAATAGGGCACGACCTCATCGAGACAGGCGGCCATGATGCCAAGGCCGATGCCGGAAAGCACCACGCGCTCATAATCCAGCCCCGACATCAGCACCCGCACGCCCTTGCCCTCGGCCCCCAGCACGTTTTCAAACGGCACTTCGCAATCGTCGAAGAACAGCTGCCCGGTGTTGGAGCCGCGCATGCCGAGCTTGTCGAAATGCGGGCTGGTGGAAAAGCCCTTGCAGCCGCGATCCACGATGAAGGCGGTAATGCCCTTGCTGCCCGCCCCGGGGTCGGTCTTGGCATAGACCACCAGCGTGTCGGCATCGGGGCCGTTGGTGATCCAGTATTTGTGGCCGTTGAGCACGTAGTAGCCGTTGCGCTTTTCGGCCCGCAGCTTCATGCCCACCACGTCGGACCCGGCGCCGGTTTCCGACATCGCCAGCGCGCCGACCTTTTCGCCGGAAATCAGCACGGGCAGATAGCGGCGCTTTTGCTCATCGGTGCCGTTGATCTTCAACTGGTTGACGCAAAGGTTGGAATGCGCGCCGTAGGAAAGGCTGATGCTGGCCGAGGCGCGGGCGATTTCTTCGGTCGCCACGACATGCGCAAGGTAACCCATGCCGGCGCCGCCATATTCCTCGGCCACCGTGATGCCAAGCAGGCCAAGCCCACCCATCTCGCGCCACAGCTCGGGGGGGAAGATGTTGGCGCGGTCCACCTCGGCGGCGATCGGCTTCAGCCGCTCCTGCGCCCAGGCGTGCACCATGTCGCGCATCGCATTGACGTCTTCGCCCAGATCGAAAGCCATGCTGGCGGTGAACATCGCGCACCCTCCCCGGTTATTGAACGCTTGTTCAGTTTATGGTGCGAAGGCGGGCGGCGTCAAGCGCGGGTTTCGGGGGCTGGCCGGCAGCGGGCAGCCAGGCTGGCGGCCCGGGGCACTACGTCACGCACCGAACGACGCCGCGCGCGGACCAGAGCGCCTCGATGGGCAGACATGACAAACATTCGGCGCGCCCGAGGGGGCGATACCAGAACGCCAGGAGATCGTTTCTCGACTAAACCTTTTAGGCCACGCCGGCACGTTGGCCGCCGCCCTCTCTGAACTCCGCCCAGGCTTGCCGCAGGATTTGCGCGGAAGAGGTCAGGAAGACCCCCGCCATGATCGCCGCCACGATCAAATCCGGCCAGGCCGTCGCGGTGCCCCAGACGCCGACGGCGGCCAGCATCACCGCGGCGTTGCCGATGGCGTCGTTGCGCGAGCAAAGCCAGACCGAGCGCACGTTCGCGTCGCCATCCTTGTAAGGCATCAGCAGTCCCACCGACGCAAGATTGGCGGCCAGCGCGAGAAATCCGATCACGCCCATGACCCCCGCGCTCGGCACGCCAAGAACGAACGTGTGATAGAGGGTGGACCCGAAGACCCACAGCCCCATGGCGCTGAGCGACAGCCCCTTGAACAGGGCGGCGCCGGCCCTTGTGCGCAACGACGCGCCGATCACCGCGAGGCTCAGGCCATAGGTGACCGTATCGCCAAGAAAGTCGAGCGCGTCGGCCTTCAGCGCCTGCGAGCCGGCAAGCTGGCCCGCGGCCATCTCGGTCAGGAACATCGCGCCGTTGATGGCGATCACGGCCCAGAGCACGCGCTTGTAGCGCGGGTTCATGCCGTCGAACACCGGCACACCGCCTGAACAGCAGGTATCGACGACCTTGTGCGATGCGGCCTTGTTCCCCGGCGGGGTCAGCGGCGACGCTGCGCAGCAGGTGTCGGTTTCGTGTTTGCAGCAGTCGTCGGCCATGGATGTCTCCTTCTCAAAAGGCACCCTAATCTCTATAGTGGCTATAGGATCAAGAGGCTTTGCGATGGATTTTTCGATCGGGGAACTGGCACGGCGAACGAAGGTCAAGGTGCCGACCATCCGCTACTACGAACAGATCGGGCTGCTGCCGCCACCGCCGCGCTCGGCAGGCCAGCAGCGGCGATACGATGCAAGTCACGCCGCGCGCCTCAACTTCGTGCGCCACGCGCGCGAGCTGGGGTTTGAAGTCGCGGCCATCCGGGAACTGCTGGCGATGAGCGCCAGGCCCGACCAATCCTGCGCGGAAGTCGACACGATCGCGCGCCGCCACATCGCTGCGATTGATGGCCGCATCGCGCATCTGACGGTGCTGCGTGCCGAGTTGCAGCGCACGGTCGATGAATGCGGTCAGGGACAGGTCTGCCAGTGCCGGGTGATCGAAGTTCTGAGCGATTCAGACCATCATCACGGAAAATTCGTGTAGCGGGACCGATGCACAGCCCAC
>Ga0214472_10007813_pt1 | contig 11161 bp, 7 predicted proteins | sample RVTome_6_FD_207662 | JGI IMG/M metagenome (GOLD analysis project Ga0214472, IMG submission 207662) | Soil microbial communities from uranium-contaminated site in the Upper Colorado River Basin, Wyoming, United States - RVT140D175 | ecosystem: Environmental > Terrestrial > Soil > Contaminated >...
GTTACCGGTGCTCAAGATCCGCAAGTGCCTGACCGCCATGCGGCCGGGCGACATGCTCAACGTCGTCGCCACGGACCCGGCAACGCAGATCGACATTCCGCATTTCTGCGCCGAGGCCGGGCACGAGTTGGTCGAGCAGTCGGCGGGGGACGGTGTTTTTCAGTTCTCCATTCGGCACGGCTAAGAAGTGTTTCTATCCGGGGCGAAAGCCGGAGCCCCCCGGCGTGGCGAGGGGGCTTTGCGGCGCGATCGCCGCGGCTTGGCCCGCACCGTCCGGCGAGGTGACGGCCCAAAACAGGGCCTCGATGGCGCCCTCATCGCCGTCGCAGGTGATGAACACGATCCGCGTCGTGCGGTCGGCGTCGGGCCAGGCATCGAGATAGGCCGGCGGGTGAAACACGTGCTGGACACCGTGGATCACCAGCGGCCGGTACGGCTCATCCTCGAGCGCGACGATGCCCTTGACGCGCAGCAGGCTCTCACCGTGGCGGTCGCGCACCAGCTCGAGGAAACGTTCGAGCGCCGGCAGGCGGACCGGTCGGACCGTGCGGATGGCGAAGGCCCGAATCCGGTCGTCGTGGCGACCGGCGTCGTGGTTGTGCCCATCGTGATGGTGGGCCGGCGCCTGCTCGCCGCAGGCAGGCGAAGGGTGGCTGTCGCCACCCAGCCATCGCGCGAGACCGGGCGCGCCCGTTCCGGAATCGACCGGCTCCAATCCGAACAATCGTTCGGCAGTCGCGCCTGGGCCTGCCGCGTCGAGCAGCGGCGCCGACCCGTTCAGAGCCCGCAAGCGCCGACGCAGCGCGTCAACATCGGTGTCCGCATCCCGCGCGGCAAGGTCGGTCTTGGTGATGGCGAGGAGGTCGGCGGCGGCGACCTGGCGCACCGATTCGATATGCCGGTCGAGGCTCGCCATGCCGGTGACGGCATCGACGAGGGTGGTCACGCCGGCGAGCGCGTAGCGAAGGGCGACGTACGGATGCAGCATGATCGCGTGCAGAACCGGCGCCGGATCGGCGAGGCCCGAAGTTTCGATGACGACACGGCGGAACGGGACGATGCGTGCGTTGTCGCGGCGGCGCAGCAGATCCTCGAGGGTGGCGATCAGATCGCCGCGGATCTGGCAGCACAGGCATCCGCCGCGCAATACCATGATCTGCTCATCCGCGGTCTCGACCAGCAGATGATCGAGGCCGACCTCCCCGAACTCGTTGATGATGACGGCGGTATCGGCAAGCGCCGGTGAAGCGAGGTGCCTCGACAGGAGCGTCGTCTTGCCGGCGCCGAGAAAGCCGGTGAGAACGGTCACCGGGATCGGGGCCCTGGGGCGGTTCTCGATCGTCGACATGGCCTCGTCAGGTGCGGGAGGAAGCCCCCACGGCCCGCCCGCGCTACATCGCGGCGGGGCCGTTGACCTCGCCCGGTGCCAGCGGCGCGCAGTCCATGCCCGCCTTTGCCAGATGATCGCAGATTGCGAGCGCCTCGTCGACACTGAGGCCGGCGAGGACGGCGGCCTGTCCCGACTGGCCGGCGCCCGGAACCACGGCGGCGAGCCCGTGGTCGATGGTGCCGCGCAGCACGCGAAGCGTGCTCTGAAGCCTCGCGGAGGCGGCTTTTTTCGTGTCGAAATGACCGAACAGGGTTCCCCAGCCCTCGAGCTGTCCGGGTTTGACGACTTGCGGGTGGGCGCCCGACCTGGCGCAGATCTGGGGCCGCAGGTCGGCCGGTCCCCCGGGACCGGTCTCGACATTGGCGAGCGTGTCGACGGTTCGGTATTCGATCGCCGGCGCGGCGCCGCGGCCGAAGGCGGTCTCCAGGAGGTTGGCGGCGATCTGCGAGCGGAAATTTCCGGACGCGGCGCCGAGGACAACGGCCATCAGGCGCCGGCCGTCACGGGTGGCGGTGGCGACGACGTTGAAACCGGAAGCACAGATGAAGCCGGTCTTCATGCCGTCGGCGCCATCGAAGGTGCGCAGCAGCGAGTTGCGCGCGCGTAGACTGCGCTTGCCCCACTGGAGCACAGGATTGGCGAAGATCGCCGCATGTTCGGGGAAGTCGGCGATCAGGGCGCGGGCGAGTATAGCGAGGTCGCGCGCGGTCGATATCTGCCCCTCGTCGGGAAGCCCGTTCGGGTTGCGGAACGTGGTCGCGGTCATGCCAAGGCGGGCGGCCGTCGCGTTCATGCGCTCGACGAAGGCCGGCACCGATCCGGCCACCCCTTCGGCCAGAACATAGGCGATGTCGTTGGCCGAATAGATGACCAGGGCGTCGAGCGCGCGGGCGACGCTGATCCTGGTTCCGGGCTCCATCCCCATCTTGCTCGGCGGCTGGGCGCCGGCGAGTTGCGAGACTTCGAGCTCGGTCTTGAGGCTGAACTCCCTGTCGTCGCGCAGCCGCTCGAAGGTGACATAGGCGGTCATCAGCTTGGTGAGCGAGGCCGGATACCACGGAAGGCCCGCCTCATCGGCGTGGAGGACGGCGCCCGTTTCGATATCGACGACGAGCGTCGGGTTGGCGCTCGCGGGCGATGCGGCGGTGCATGCCGCGCAGAGCGCGATTACGAGGCGGAACAGTTTCAACATCACGGCTCGGCCGATGGCAGGCATGGGATCTGGGGCACTCCGGGCGCACTCATACCCGCTGGGGGCGGGTCTGCCCAGCCCGAGCGGACCTGTTTGTGCCTGACCCGGATTGTGTGCGAATGTCGGCCCCGCCGCTATAGTCGACGGCGCCATGATGCCGCGCGAACCAAGTTTCACCCTCGGAATCGAGGAAGAATACCTGATCGTCGACGCCGCGAACGGCGATCTCATCGCGGAACCGCCGCAGGCATTTTTCGACGCCTGCAGCGAGAAGATCGGCCCCGAGTTCACCAACGAATTCCTGCAGTCGCAGATCGAGGTCGGAACGCCGGTGTGTTGCTCGCTCGCGGAGGCGAGGGCAGCGCTCTCGCGGCTCAGGCAAACCGTGGGTGCGCTCGCCAGCGAGCAGGGGATGGCGCCGATCGCGGCCTCGACCCATCCGTTCGCGACCTGGCATTCGCAGCGACACACGGCAAGGCAGCGATATGACGAGCTGAGGCGTGACCTGAGGGCGGTGGCCGACCGGCTCCTCATCTGCGGCATGCATGTCCATGTGGCGATCGAGGACGAGGATCTCAGGATCGAAGTCTTCAATCAGCTCAGCTACTTCCTGCCCCATCTGCTGGCACTGTCGACCTCGTCACCGTTCTGGCAGGGCCTCGACACGGGGCTCAAATCCTATCGGCTGACCGTGTTCGACGGGCTGCCGCGCACGGGTTTGCCGGAGTCCTTCGGCAGCTACGGCGAGTACCAGCGCACGGTCGAGGTTCTCACGCGGGCCAATCTGATCGAGGACGCCAGCAAAATCTGGTGGGATCTGCGCCTGTCGGCGCGGTTCCCGACGATCGAGATGCGGGTGACAGATGTCTGCCCCAGACTCGAGGATGCGTTGACGATTGCCGCGCTCTACCGCTGCCTTGCCCGCATGCTGTTCCGCCTGCGCGCGTCCAATCAGCGCTGGCGCAGCTATTCGCGCTTTCTCATCAATGAAAATCGCTGGCGCGCCCAGCGCTATGGCGGCGACGAGGGTCTGGTCGATCTTGGCAAGGGAGAAGTCATCGCTTTCCCCGATCTGGTCGACGAGCTCATTGATCTGATCGCGGAAGATGCGGAACACTTCGGCTGTGGCGCCGAAGTGAGGCGGGCGCGGGACATCGCGCGGCACGGAACGTCCGCCGACCGTCAGCGAGCCACGTACGAGACCGCCCTTGACGCCGGTGTCGACAGCGAACAGGCGCTGCGCGAAGTGGTCCGTTCGCTGATCGATGAAACATTGTTGTGACCGGCGTCACTGCGAATGCGGCGTAAACAAGGCCTGATCGCGGCATTCACACCCGGTTCAAGGGTTTTGGACAAAGATTGATGTAGTATTACAGGCTGTCCAGCCGGAATGGAGTGGAGGAGACGATGAGACTCACCGTTCTTGCCACAATACTGATCGTCGTGGTCGCGCCCCTCACCGGCCAGTCCGCGCGAGCGGCCAGCGACCGGGTGGCGCTGGTGATCGGCAACGCGGCGTATGACAACGCGAGCGTTCTGGAAAATACCGTCAGCGACGCGACCGCCATCGGCTCGACCTTCGAACGGCTGGGCTTCGATGTCACCTTGCAGCGCGACCAGTCCTTTGCGGCCCTGCGCCAGACGCTGGGCGAATTCCGGCGCAAAGCGGCCTCCGCCGAGGTGGCGGTTGTCTTCTACGCCGGCCATGGAATCGAAGTCGACAACTCCAATTACCTGATTCCGACCGATGCGGCGCTCAAGACCGATGCCGATATCGAGTTCGAGACCATTCCGCTCGATCTCGTGATGCGCGCGGTCGAGGGGGCCAGCAGGCTGAAGCTGGTGATGCTCGACGCCTGCCGCGACAATCCGTTTGCGCGCAGCATGCAGCGCGAAAGGGCCAGCCGCTCGATCGGGCGCGGGCTCGCGCGGGTCGAGCCGTCGGCCGAAACGCTGGTCGCGTTCGCCGCCCGAGAGGGCACGACCGCATCGGATGGCGCGGTCGGCGAGCACAGCCCGTACACGACGGCGCTGCTCAAATATCTCGAGGAGCCCAATCTCGAGATCAACCTCTTGTTCCGCAAGGTCCGCGATGCGGTGCTGGCATCGACCGACGGTGCCCAGGAGCCGTTCACCTATGGCTCACTGTCGAGCCGGGAGTTCTATTTCGCCACCACCGACTCGCAGGGCGGCAGCGAGAATGTCAGCGAGCCTTTGCCTGGCGTTTCCGCCGAGGATGCGCTGTGGACGGCGGTGGAGAAGAACGGCAGCCTCAGCGCTTTCGAGACCTATCTCGAGCAGTTCCCCAACGGCAAGTATTCGGCCGCCGCGCGCGTCTGGGTCGATGTTCTGAAGCCCCAGGGCGGCGAAACCGCAGCCAGTGGTGAAGACGTGGACGTCGCCGCGGTCGCGCCCGGTGCCGATCCTGACTTCACCGCCGCCAATCCGCCGATCCTCGAATGTGACCGGCTCGCGGCCGACCCGTCCGATCCGACCCGGGTCACCCTCGGCGTCGAGTGGAACGACATTGATGCGGACAGCGCCATCGCCGCGTGCCGGCGCGATGCTGAAGCCCATCCCAAGGCCGACCGGCTGAAATTCCAGTTCGCGCGCGCACTCCATCGCGGCGAACAGCATTCCGAAGCGGCACGGATCTACGAGGGGCTTTCGGAACGCGGCTACACGGCGGCGGCGGTCAATCTCGGCATGATGTATCTGCTCGGCCAGGACGTCGCCCAGGATTATGCCAAGGCCCGGCGCTTCTTCGAGATCGGCGCCGATGCCGGCAACGCCAACGCGCTCTATCAGCTCGGTCGGCTTTACAAGGATGGCAACGGGGTCGAGAAGGACTATGCCCGCGCGCTCTCGTTCTTCACCCGCGCCGTCGAGACTTCCGACCATCTCGGCGCGATGGTCCAGATCGGATTCCTGTACACCAAGGGCCTCGGCGTCACCGTCGACCAGCAGAAAGCGTTCGACTTCTACAAACGGGCGGCAGACCAGAACCACCCGGCGGGGCTCAACAATGTCGGGCTCATGTATTACACCGGTCGCGCGGTGAAGCAGGACATCCCCACCGCCGTTTCCTGGCTGGAGCGGGCCGCCGCCGAAGGCTTCGGCGAGTCGATGTACAACCTCGCGGTCATCTACGGGCGCGGCGAGGGCATCCCGCGCGACATGAACCGGGCGACCGACTGGATGTTCAAGGCCATCGAGGCCGGCCACGACACCGCGATCAAGGCCATGACCGAGCAGGCCGGTTCGACGACATCCGAGTTCCGCCGGCTGTTGCAGGCGCGGTTGCGCGATGCCGGCTACTATGCCGGCGCGATCGACGGCCAGTTCGGTCCGGCAACGGAGCGCGCGATCCTGGCGCTCGCCGGCGCGGCGTCGAACTAGCGCCGATGGTGGCGCTTTCAGGCACGCCGGCGGAAATCGGCACCGCAGCGCGGAGCGATGCCGGTCGGGCGCCGCCCGGAACCGCAAACCGGCGACATGAGCGCGCCACGGGGGCCGATGAGTCTCTCAATTGACGCGATCGGCCGGCGCAGGGTGAGTCGCTGGCTCGCCGCCGCGGCTCCGATCGTTCTCGTCTCGGCCTTCATCGCCGCGCTGGTCGGCGCCCGAGAGCAGGGCTGGCTGCAATCGGCGGAGCTGTTCGCCTACGATGTCTTTTTGCGCCTGCGTTCGGTGCCGGCGAGCACGCCGGAGGTCGCGATCATCGAGGTCGGCGATCCGGCGCTCGACGAGTGGGGCTGGCCGATTCCCGATGGACGGCTCGCCCGGCTCATCGACATCGCGAACGATGCCGGCGCCGCCGCCATCGCGCTCGATATCTATCGCGATCGTCCGGTCGGGGCCGGCCACGAGGAATTCGTGGCTTCACTCGCGCGAGCGCCGGTCATCGGCGCGATGAAGTTCTCCGACGATGGCGGCGCCGCGGTCGATCCGCCGCCACAGTTGCGCAAATCGGGCCGGTTCGGTGTCGTCGATGTGCCGGTGGACGACGATGGCGTCGTGCGCCGGGCGCTGCTCTATGTCGATGACGGCCGCACGGTGTTCCCGAGCCTTGCGCTGAGGGCGACGCTCGACGTCCTTGGCGCGGGCGGCGTGCGGCCGACCGCCGATCCGGACGATCCCGGCCGGATGCGGCTTGGTCGGGCAACGCTCGCGCGGCTGGCGAGCGATGCAGGACCCTATGCGTCCGTCGATTCGGGAGGCTACCAGATCCTGCTCGATGTTCGCCGCCGCGACGTCGATCTGCCGAGGCTCGGCGCCGGCGCGCTGGCCGCGGGCGAAGCGGATGCGAGCATACTCGCCGGCAAGATCGTGTTCATCGGCATCACCAGTGAGCTGGTCAAGGATCTGGTGGTCTCGCCGCGCGGCGGCGACACAGCTTCCGGACTGCTGCATGGTGTGGTGCTCCACGCCTGGCTGTCGGACCAGCTCTTGCGGCTCGCGCGCGGCGAGGCGCGCCTCCTCGACGTGCCGCGGCCCGATCGCGAAACCGCGATCATCATTGCCGCCGGGGCGGCGGGGCTTGCGATCGGCATGGCCATCGCCTCACCGCTGGCGCTGGCGCTCGCAGGTCTGGTGATCGCCGCGGGCGCGATCGGCGGCAGCCTGGTCATGTTCGAGAACGATCTCTGGGTCCCGGTGGTGCCGGGGACGGCGGCGGCTCTGGGAAGCCTCGCGATCGCGGTCGGCGGCAGGGCTTCGGCGGAGAGGCGGCATCGCCAGGCGTTGATGCAGCTCTTCTCCCAGCAGGTCTCGCCGCAGATCGCCGACGACCTGTGGCGCCGGCGCGACCTCATTCTCGACCGCGGCCTGCCGCGCCCGCTGCGGCTCACGGCGACAGTCATGTTCATGGACCTCGCGGGCTCGACCAATATAGCCGACCGGCTCGAGCCCGACGTCTACATGGCCTGGGTCGGGCGGTTCCTCGAGCAGATGGCACAGACGGCGATCGCGGGCGGCGGTCTTGTTGACAAGTACACCGGAGACGGCCTGATGGTCGTCTTCGGCGTGCCGATCCCGCGGCTCGAGCCGCGGGAGATCGACGAGGATGCCCGCGCGGCGGTCGCGTGCGCGCTGGCGATGGAGCACACGCTCTCGGCCTTCAACGCCGAAGAAAGCTCGGCCGGGGAGGTGAAGGCGCGGATGCGGATCGGCATCCACACGGGCGCGGTGTTCGCGGGCTGCGTCGGCGCCCGCCAGCGCGCCCAGTACACGGTCATGGGCGCGACCGTGAACGCGGCGGCGCGGCTCGAGGGCCTGAAGGAGCTCGATGACGAGGAGATCGCGCGCAATGCCGATTGCCGCATTCTGATCAGCGAGTCGACGGCGGCGCTGGTTCGTGATGCATTTACGCTCAGAGAGGCGGGTTCGGTCGTTCTGCGCGGCTTCTCGCAGCCGATCGCGGTCTATCTGGTGGAGAAAGGCGCGAGCCCGTCCGGTCCGGAGGAATGATGATGACAGACATGATCGCCACAATCCGACGCCTCGCGCTCGTTCCGGCGCTGGCGATGCTGATTGTCGCCGGGGCCCCGCAATGGGCACTCGCCGAGGACGCGGGCGCGGAGGAGACCGGTGCCTCCGAAGAGGCGGCCGCCGGCGAGGACTTCATGCCGCCGCTCACCGGCGCGCCGGAAAAGCGCATGGGAGCGGCCTCGCGCGAACTCGGCCAGCCGGCCGTGCCCTGCGGCGACGAGCGCGTGGGTACGGGCGCCGGGGCCGAGGCCGGGGCGGAACCGGCGGGCGAGTGCGCCGATGAGAACGCGATCCTGCCCGAGGCCGAGGGCGGCGAGAGCGAGGGCGCGGCGCAATAGCTCATGATCCGGTGAAGGCGGCTCGCGCGAGGATGACGGCGAAGCAAGGGGCGAGGCTCGCGCCGCATCCGCAGCAGCGGTCACGGCATGGATTGCCGGATCAAGTCCGGCAATGACGAGGTTGAGTTTGGGGCACGGCCATCCCGCACCCTCACCTCCGCCGTCACGTTTCTGTCATTCCGGCGAACGCCGGAATCCGGTCCATGATCAACGTCCGTTGCGGCGGCCGGCTGGACTCCGGCTTTCGCCGCAGTGACGAACTGAACCAGTCTTCACGAGCGAGACAGAGCGCACCGCATCATGGCGCCTGACCGCCAGAGACGGTTCGCCTACTCGACCAGGTAGTTGAGGGTGGCGAACGCCCAGCGATGGCTGCCGTTCGGCTTGTCGGGATCGGAGGTCACTTCGGCGGCCAGCAGATGCTGGGCGATCTCGGACAGGAAACCGGTCGGCTCGGCGATGATGTTGAAATCTGGGTGATCGGCCAGAATGCCGCCGAAATCGACCTGATCGTCGACGACGATCGCGATCAGCACGCTGTCGCCGGTTTCGTTCGCCTCGAAGGCAAATCCGTAGGAGGGATCGGGCAGAACGATGGTCGATCCGGCCTGGATGAGGCCGTCCCTGGCGTGGGCAGCCGAGTACTCATTGGGGAATATCTGCCGCAGCGCACCGTCAGGCCCCTGATCGAACAGGACCAGATAGCCAGTCTCGGCCGAGATGATCTTGAACGACACTTCCTGGCCATAGGCGATCTTCTCGCCCGGCAGGATCGAGACCTCGATCGCGAAATCGTTGTCGTGCGCGAACAGGCTCGATGCCGTCTCGGCGGGGGTTTCGGCGGCGGCACCGCTCTCGACACCGCCCTCGGTACCGCCCTCGGCACCGCTCTCGGCACCGCTCTCGGCACCGGACGCAGCGTCTTCACTGCCGGACGTCTCACTGCCGGGCGTCGCCGCCTCGTCCGCTCCCGTGTCGGCCGGCGCACCGGTATTCAGGCCGGTGAACAGTTGCGGCGCCAGCACGGCGGTGAACTCCTGCTTCGGCGCGATCACCTCGGGCGTGAGGCCGGCGCCGTCCCGGCACATCGGCTCCTGGCGGCAGAACTCGTCGGAGCGCTTGCGTACGAACGCCAGCAGCTCGGCCGTCGTCACTTCGCCGTCGCCGTCGAAGTCGGCTCCCTGCTCCTTCAGACCCTCAACGAAAGCGAGCGTGAACACGCCGCCGCCGATGTCGGAGCGCTCGAACGCAAGCTGGGCCGATGTGGTCGCCGTCCACGCGAACAGGGCGCCGCCGCCCTCGACCCTGGCGTTTGCGTCTTCGGGGACGATCTGGAGCAGGCGTGACTTGACCTTGTGGGCCGCAAGATCGGACGCGCCGGAGACGATGCTGCGCGTGGACGCGCGTACCGGTCCCAACGGTGTCAGCGTACGGGCGCGCGTTCCCCCTGACCGGCCGTCATGGCTGACGCCGGCCGAACGGGTGATGGTGCCGGAGAAACAGGCGTCGACGACGATCCACACCTCGCGGCCTTCGAGGCGATCGATCAGGTTTCCGATCTCGTCATCGATGACGATATTGTCGAGCCGGCCATCGGCAAGATCGCCGGAAGCATCGTGCGGAGCGATCCCTTCGTCGAACGGGTCGTCCGGTTCGTCGCCGCTTTCGTCGACGGACTGGAATCCGTGACCGGAGAAATAGAATACGACCCGGTCGCCCGGCTTGCTGCCGGCCACCAGCCAGTCGTCGAACGAGTTGAGAATGTTCTCGCGGGTGGCATCGGCGTCGGTGAGCAGGCGGATGTCGGAAGCGTCCATGCCCCAGCCGTCGGTCAGAAGCCCGTGAAATCTCTCGGCATCCTGAACCGCGACCTCGAGGTCGCGATTGGCCGGAATGCCGTTCTCGGTGAGCCTCGGATAGGAATTGACGCCAACCACGAGGGCGCGGCTCGCCGCGTCGGCCGGCGCGCCGGCAAAGATGGAGGCAGTGGCCGTCATGGCGACGGCCGCAAACAGCGCTACCGGTCTCATCCGCATTGCTGACTCCCTGAGAGGTCGCGGGTGAAAATGTCCTGCACCACGATCTCGAAACTCGTTTGCTCGAGAGAGGCTTCCAGCAGCCGCCACAGGTCGATCGGATCGAGCACCTCGGCCGAGTACTCGAGAACCGCATGCAGCTTTTCGAGCGGCTGGTCGGTGGCAATCAGCACGATCGCGTCGGACCCGAACGGCTCGCCGACCTTGGTCTCGAACTTCCACGGCTCGCCCGGCGCGTTGGCGAGCGGGTCCTTGTAGCGCGAAAGCGGCCACAGAAACTGGATCTCGCCCGAGCCGGGGAGGTTGAAGGCGGTGTAGTGATTGAACCTCGACGATGCCCCGCGTACGACCAGGCTCTCGCCGGCGCAATGCACCTTGTTGCCGGGCTCGAGGTCGACATCGAACCCGCTGCCCCCGGCGATCAGGCCGCTGATGGCGCGGCGCAGGCGCTGGGTGGCGAGGGCCGCGGGCAAATCGCCCGGTTTCAGCCCGAACGCCGCGACGTCGCCCGCCGAGTCGATGAGGTCGCCGGTCGCCGGGTCCCAGATGAGATCGGCGGCCGCCTTGTCATCCACCGTCTCGACTCCCTCGATATCGATGCCGTCCCGGGCGTCGGCGGGCGCGAACAGGGTCACGGTCGGCGGCTGGGTGCCGGCGCCGCTCTCGCCAGCCGACGCATCGGGCGCGATGGTGAGCAGGCGGACGGCTCTGGTCG
>Ga0214472_10007814_pt1 | contig 11161 bp, 9 predicted proteins | sample RVTome_6_FD_207662 | JGI IMG/M metagenome (GOLD analysis project Ga0214472, IMG submission 207662) | Soil microbial communities from uranium-contaminated site in the Upper Colorado River Basin, Wyoming, United States - RVT140D175 | ecosystem: Environmental > Terrestrial > Soil > Contaminated >...
GCTCCTGTCAAGCAACCCGACCTATTCAGACCGGCACGCGACGGCCGGGTTCCCGTCCATGTCTATAATGGCACGATGTTGATCATGCGTTTCGAGGTGGACGGCCGCCGGCTGAACGCCGACTTCGCACAGCCCCTCTCGATCGCGATCCCGCTGGACTTCAACGGTCCGCAACCGTCCTTCTACGACGCCCCGCCGGCGGTGGCACGGCCATTCTGCACGTCCGGATTTATCGGCGACACACGCGCCGGTGGCAGCTGCAATTGCGAGCAGCTAACACTGGTGCCGCACTGCAACGGCACCCATACGGAATGCGTTGGCCATGTCACCGACGATCGTGTCGCGGTCGCTGACCGGCTCCGCGGCGGCATCGTGCTCGCACTGCTGGTATCGCTGCATCCGGTGGCGGCCCGGTCCACGAGCGAAGACAGCGATCCGCCACCCGACGCCTCCGACCAGCTGGTGACGGCCGAAAACCTGGCAAAGGCGTTCGCGGCGCATCCGGGCCCGACACCGCAGGCATTAATCCTGCGCACCCTGCCGAGCAGCGCCGGCCGGCTCACGCAGGCGTATCGCGGCCCCGCACCCGCTCCCTACCTGTCGCGCCAGGCCGCCGCCTGGCTGGTCGCGCGCGACATCCAGCACCTCGTGCTGGATCTGCCCTCCGCGGACCGGGCGGACGACGTCGGCCGGTTGACGGCGCATCGGCTGTTCTTCGGCCTGCCGGCCGGCGGGCGGCATGCGCGGGACGCACGGCGACCTGCAGCGAGCATCACCGAGCTTGCCTGGGTCGCACCGACCATTCACGACGGTTGGTACCTGCTCGATCTGCAGATCCCGGCGTTTCTGGCGGACGCGGCGCCTTCGCGCCCGCTGCTCTATGCGGTGCGTTTCGAATGAGCCCCGCATCGACGCTGGATGCGGCGCGTACGCGCGACGCAGCCGATCCGCTCGCGCCGTTCCGCGACCAGTTCCATTTCCCAGATGCGCCGCCGGGCGGTCCAGCGCTTTATCTGTGCGGCAATTCCCTGGGCCTGCAGCCGCGCCAGGCGGGCATCGAGGTCGCGAGATTCATGGCCGACTGGCGGCGGCTCGGCGTGCTCGGCTATCACGATTCAGGCGCCGACTGGCTGAATCTGCACGAGCGGCTCGCACCGACGCTCGCGGCGCTCGCCGGCGCGAAGCAGGACGAGGTAGTCGCGATGAACTCGCTGACCATCAACCTGCACCTGTTGATGGCGAGCTTTTACCGGCCGACCCGGGAGCGCGATGTGATTCTGATCGAGCGCGGTGCATTCCCCTCGGACCGCTATGCCATGGTTTCGCAACTGGCCTGGCACGGCCGCGATCCCGCCGAGTCGCTGGTCCAGGCCGCGCCGCGCCCCGGCGAGACGCTGTTTCGGGACGAAGACCTGGTCGCGGAGATCGAGCGCATCGGCCCACGCCTGGCGCTCGTGCTGCTGCCCGGCATCCAGTACCTGACCGGGCAGCTGCTGGACCTCGCCGCAATCGCGAAATCGGCCCGTGGCGCAGGTGCGCGGGTCGGCTTCGATCTCGCGCACGCGATCGGCAACGTGCCGCTCGCGTTGCACGATTGGGGCGTCGACTTCGCGGTCTGGTGCTCCTACAAGTACCTGAACGGCGGGCCGGGCGCGACCGGCGGTGCCTTCGTCCACCGGCGGCATTTCGACGCGGGCCTGCCGCGGCTCGCGGGCTGGTGGGGCAACGCGCTCGCGAGCCGCTTCGAGTTTGCCGCCGAATTCCGGCCGGCGACGGGAGCCGCCGGCTGGCAGGTCAGCAACACGCCGCTGCTCGGCATGGTTCCCCTGCAGGCGTCGCTCGAGCAGTTCGCCGCGGCCGGCCTGCCTGGACTCGCCGCGAAGTCGCGCGAGTTAACCGGATGGCTGGAACGGCTGCTCGATGAGCGGCTCGGTGGCCGTATCGAGATCCTGACACCGCGCGACCCGCGCTGGCGCGGCGCGCAGCTCTCGATCCGGCTACGCGACGCGCGTGGCCGGGGCCGGGCGCTGTTCGAGGCGATGATCGCGCGCGGCCTGGCCTGCGACTGGCGCGAACCCGACGTGATCCGCCTCGCGCCGGCGCCGCTGTACAACTCCTTCGAGGACTGCTGGCATGCCGTGGCGCTGATCGAGGAACTGCTCAGCGCCGCAGCATGGTCACGAAACTGAAAGCCTGCGCGTGCCGCGCGTCGGGCGCGTGATACTCACGGAAGATCTCGTTCCAATCGCCGCGAACGAAACCCTCGAGGCGCGTGTCGCCCCCGATCACGGCGTGGACCTCGGTTAGCTCGATGCGCCGCACGATCGGCCAGCAGGCCAGATAGACCTGCGCCCCGCCGATCACGAACAGCCGGCCGGATTCTCCGACGTTCGCGAGCACAGCCTGCAGCGACTGCACCGCGATGCAGCCGGGCGCGGTCCAGCCCGGGTCGCGCGTCAACACGAGGTTTCGCCGATCGGGCAGCGGGCGCGCCAGCGACTCGAAGGTGCGCCGGCCCATCAGCACGGTATGTCCGATCGTCAGCGACCTGAACCGCCTGAGGTCGTCCGGCAGCCGCCACGGCAGCGCGTCGCGGCGGCCGATGACACCATTGTCGGCCATCGCAACGATCGCGGCCGGCGCCTCCGTCACTTACGCCGCCGACTGCGTTACGTGCACATCGCGATCGCGGCCTCAGACGGCGACCGGCGCGCGAATCGCCGGCTCGTACTGGTAGCCGACGATCCGGAAGTCTTCGCAGGCATACGCGGAAATGTCGGGCGGCCGGCGCAGCAAGGCCAGCGTTGGCAACGGGCGCGGCCGGCGGGCCAGCTGCAGGTCCGCCTGCGCCAGGTGATTCAGGTACAGATGGCAATCGCCACCGGTCCAGACCAGGTCGCCGACACCGAGGTCCGACTGCTGGGCCAGCATGTGGACCAGCAGTGCATAGGAGGCGATATTGAATGGCAGGCCGAGGAAGATGTCGGCGCTCCGCTGGTAGACCTGGCAGGACAGGCGATCGTTGGCAACGTAGAACTGGAACAGTGCGTGGCAGGGCGCGAGCGCCATTTTGTCGAGTTCGCCCACATTCCAGGCGCTGACGATCATCCGGCGCGAGCCAGGATTGTTTCGCAACTGCTCCAGCACCCGCGCAATCTGGTCGATCGCGCGGCCGTCCGAGGCCTGCCAGGCGCGCCACTGCCGGCCGTATACGGGACCGAGTTCGCCCTGCTGGTCGGCCCATTCATCCCAGATCGTCACGCCCTGCTCGCGCAGCCAGCGCACATTTGTTTCGCCGCGCAGGAACCACAGCAGCTCGACGATCACCGACTTGAGGTGCACGCGCTTGGTCGTCACCAGCGGGAAGCCCGCGGCAAGGTCGAATCGCAGCTGGTGTCCGAACAGCGACAGCGTGCCGGTGCCGGTCCGATCCGCCTTGCGGACCCCGTGTTCGCGCACCAGGCGCATCAGGTCGAGATACGGACGCATGTCAGGCGTAGTTTCCGGAGCGTTCGCCGCGGCTCTTGGCCCAGGCGAGCATGGCAATACCGGCCGCCAGCATCGGCAGCGACAGCAACTGGCCCATGGTCAGCCACCCGAAGGCCAGATAGCCGATCTGGGCGTCGGGCACCCGCACGAATTCGACGAGCATGCGAAACGCCGCATAGGCCACCAGGAACAGGCCGGAGGGCGCCAGCCGTGCGCGCGGCTTCGACGTGAACCACCAGACGAGTGCGAACAACGCGAGTCCCTCCAGCGCCGCCTCGTAGAGCTGCGACGGATGCAGCACTTCGCCATTGACGCGAAATCCCCATGGCACGTCGGTGGGCTTGCCCCACAGCTCGCCGTTGATGAAGTTGCCGATGCGGCCGGCGAACAGGCCGAGCGCAGGCAATGGTGCGGTAAAATCGAGCACGTCGGCGACCTGCCGGCCGCGCCGGCGCGCGAACAGCGCGATGGCGATCAGCACGCCGGCCAGGCCACCGTGGAAGGACATGCCACCCTCCCAGACACGGAACAGCGACAGCGGATCGTCGCGCAGGTTCTCCGCACCATACACGAAGGTCCAGCCCAGCCGGCCGCCGACGATGACGCCGATCGCCGCGAAGAAGATCAGGTCATCCACGTCCACCGGCTTCCAGGTCGAGCCGGGCATCGCCGCACGCCGCCTCGCGAGCCACCAGGCCGCGATGAAGCCCGCCACGTACATCAGCCCGTACCAGTGGATCCTGACCGGGCCGAGGGCCAGCGCAACCGGATCGATTTCAGGATAGTTCAGCACGAATCGATCACCCGGAACAGGAAGGCCCGGAGATAGCGCGTCTCGTCGATGGCGGGATGCACCGGATGGTCCGGTGCCTGCGCACCCACGGCGATCAGCTGCGCGAATCGCCCCAGCTGGCGCGACGCGCGCTGTATCGAGTCAGTCAGCTCGCCGGGCGCGAGGTGATAGGAGCAGGAACAGGACAACAGCAGCCCGTCGCGATCCAGCAACTGCATCGCGAGCTGGTTCAGCCGCCGATAGGCGGCCAGTCCCTTGGGATGATCCTTGCGTCGCTTGATGAATGCCGGCGGATCGACGACGATGAAGTCGAATTTCCGGCGATCGTCGTGCAGCGCCTCCAGCATGTCGAAGGCGTCGCCTTTCAGCAATTCCGCCTCGAGGCCATTGGCGGTGGCCGTCTCGGCCGCCGCCTCGAGCGCGGACGCCGACGAGTCGATGCAGCTCACCTCCACGGCGCCGGCGCGCGCCGCCTGCAAGCCGAAGCTGCCCGCATAGCTGAAGACATCGAGCACGCGAGCGCCCCGGGCGTGGCGCGCAACCAGCGCGCGATTGGTGGCCTGGTCGAAGTACCAGCCGGTCTTCTGGCCCGCGGCCAGCGGCACGCGGAACGTGACGCCGCCCTCGGGCACCTCGATCATGTCCGGGACCTGCCCGAACGCCGTTTCCACGTATCGCTCGATGCCCTCCAGCTCGCGGATCGCGGAGTCGTTCTTCCACAGCACCGCCTGCGGATCGATGACCTGGACAAGCGCCTCGAGTATCTCGCTCTTCATCGCCTCCATGCCGGCGGTGCCGATCTGTGCGACCAGCACGTCGCCATAGCGATCGACGACGAGGCCCGGCAGCAGGTCGGCCTCGCCGAATGCGAGCCGGTAGAAGGGCGCCGCATACAGTCGCTGGCGCAGCGCGAGTGCCACCTTGAAGCGGTGCACCAGCAGCGACTTGCCCGGCGGGTACGCCGGATCGCGCCCCAGCAGCCGTGCACTGATCAGCGTACGCGGATTGACATAGGCGTAGCCGAGAAAGCGGTCATGGCTCGAACGCACCTGCACGTGCTCGCCGGGCGCGAACGTGGTCAAGGGCGTCGCGGCCACGTTGACCTCGTTCGAGAAGATCCACAGATGTCCGGCCTGCAGGCGCCGTTCCTCCTGCGGCTTCAGCAGCAGCGGCGGCAGGGCACCGCCCGTGACCGTGGTGGATTCCAGGTGGCTCGACATTCGCGGGAACGCGGCGCCGTGGCTATAGTGGCTTGAATTCTACCCGACCACGGCCGCACCGACATGTCAACGCCGCGCAATCGGCTCGCGCGCGAAACTAGCCCCTACCTGCTGCAACACGCGGACAATCCGGTGGACTGGCATCCGTGGGGACCCGAGGCGCTCGCGAAAGCGAAGGAGCTGGACCGGCCGATCCTGCTGTCCATCGGCTACTCCGCCTGTCACTGGTGCCACGTGATGGCCCACGAGTCCTTCGAGGACGCAGCAACCGCCGAGGTCATGAACCGGCTGTTCGTCAACATCAAGGTCGACCGCGAAGAGAGGCCGGATCTCGACAAGGTCTACCAGATCGCCCACCAGGTGCTGGCGCAGCGCGGCGGCGGCTGGCCACTGACGATAATCCTCGCTCCCGACGACCTGACGCCTTTCTTCGCCGGCACCTATTTCCCGAAGGAGCCGCGCTACGGAATGCCCGCCTTCACCGAACTGCTGGAGCGCGTGGCCGCCTTTTACCGCGAGCAGCGCGACCGCGTGCGTTCGCAGAACGCGGCGCTGCGCGCGGTGTTCGCCGACCTCGTGCCGCCGGCGACGGCTGCCGGCACGGAATTGACGCGGGCGCCGATAGCCGCCGCGCGTTCCGACCTGGAGTCCGGCTTCGACGGCCACCACGGCGGCTTCGGGGACGCGCCGAAATTCCCGCATCCAGCCAGCATCGAACGGCTGCTGCGCGACTGGCAGGCGGCGGCTGCGGGCCCGGAACCGGACCTCAAGGCCCTGTACATGGCCACGCTGACCCTCAAACGCATGGCCGAGGGCGGCCTCTACGACCAGCTGGGCGGCGGATTCTGCCGCTATTCCGTCGACCGTCAATGGATGATCCCGCACTTCGAGAAGATGCTGTACGACAACGGCCCGTTGCTGGCGCTCGCGGCGCAGGCGGCGATCGCGACCGGCGACGATTTCTTCCGCCGGATCGCCGCCGAGACCGCCGGCTGGGCGCTGCGCGAGATGCAGGCGCCGCAGGGCGGCTTCTATTCCACGCTGGATGCCGACTCCGAAGGCCACGAAGGCCGCTTCTACGCATGGACGCGCGCCGAGATCGAGTCGCTGCTGCCGGCCGCGGAGTACCGCGTGCTCGCGCGACGTTACGGTCTCGACCGCGAGCCCAATTTCGAGGGCAGCTGGCATCTGCACTGCTTCGTCCCCGTCGAACAGATCGCCGGCGAATCCGGGCTCGAACCGGCACAAGCCAATGCACTGCTCAACTCCGGCCGCGCCAGGCTGTTCGCGGCCCGCGAACAGCGGGTGCGCCCCGGCCGAGACGACAAGGTGCTGGCGGCCTGGAATGGCCTAATGATCCGCGGCCTCGCGATCAGCGGGCGGCTGCTTGGCGAAGCGCGCCACCTGGAGGCGGCCACGCGCGCGGTGGATTTCCTGCGCCACCGTTGCTGGCTCGACGGCCAGTTGATGGCGGTCTGGAAGGACGGTGCCGCGCGCTTCCCGGGCTACCTGGACGATTACGCGTTCCTGCTCGACGCACTGCTCGAACTGCTGCAGGCCCGCTGGCGCAGCGACGACCTCGCTTTCGCGCAGGATCTCGCTGAGGCACTGCTCGTGAGGTTCATGGACCGCGAACGCGGCGGCTTCTGGTTCACCGCCGAGGGACTGGACCCGCCATTGCACCGCCCGAAGGGATTCGCCGACGACGCCACACCCTCCGGCAATGGCGTGGCGGCACTTGCGCTGGGGCGACTCGGATGGCTGCTCGCCGAAACGCGTTATCTGGACGCCGCGGAGGCGACGCTGCGTGGCGGATGGGAATCCCTGCAGCGCCAGCCGCAGGCGCACACGGCCATGCTGAACGCGCTCGACGAGTATCTGGAGCCGGGCGAAATCATCGTGATCCGCGGCGCTCCGGAAGCCGCTGCGGCCTGGTCGGCGGCATTGGCCAGGCTCTATGCGCCGCGGCGGATGATCTGCGCGATACCGGATGGAGCCAGCGGACTCCCGGAGGCGCTCGCGACCAAGCGCGGGCGCGATGGAACCGTGGCCTACGTCTGCCAGGGACCCCGCTGCTCGGAACCCGTTGCCGAACTGCCCCGCCTGATCCAGGGTCTGCGCGGCAACGCCCCGGCAGCGGTGGACTGAAAGCCCCCTACCCGCGCCGGCGCGAGGGCTTCTCGCCCGGCGCCCAGGAACGACCGATGCGCTCCTCGATGTAGGCGCGAATCAACCGCCGGACGACCTGGGACGGGGTCAGGTCCTCGGCCGCGCACAGGCGCTCGAAGACGGCCTTCTTGCGCGGATCGATCAGCACGGTCAGTCGGGCGGTGCGCCGTTCGGCTGGCATTTACAGGTAGCGCATATGGAATGATAATCGAAGCGTAATTGGATTGGCGGTCCACCGCAAGGGTTGCGGCGCCGGCGCCAATCATGCAGGGATCGGCGACAAACAGCGTGACACCGTTCCTCCTGAATCAGCTCGCGGCCTGCGGCGTCGGTGCGTTGCTGCTGCTCGCGGCACTGGCCATGCTGGCGTCCCGGCGACCCCTCGGTAGCCGCCTGGTCTACGCATCATGTGCCCTGGTCTGTGCGGCGCTCGCGGGCGTCGCATTGTGCGTCCTGCTCTCGCCCGACACCGGAGCCGCGGCGGTCGAGCTTCCCGTCGGTGTTCCGCTCGGCCGGACGCGGCTCGGACTGGACGCACTCGGCGCCGCCTTCGCGGTCATCGTCAACCTGACCGCCACCATCGTCAGCATTTACGCGATCGGCTACGGCAGGCATGCCGGGGAACCGCAGCGCGTCGTGCCGTTCTACGCAGCATTCATCGCCGCGATGAATCTCGTGCTCCTCGCGCAGGATGCATTCGCGTTCCTCGTCGGATGGGAACTCATGTCGCTCGCCTCCTGGGCCCTGGTCGTCAGCGAGGATCGCAGCGAGGGCAACCGCAGGGCGGGTCTCGTGTATCTGATCATGGCGACCGGCGGGGCCATGGCATTGCTGCTGGCCTTCGGCGTCCTGGCCGGGCCCGAGGGCGCTTATTCGTTCGACACGATGCGGCAGACGGCTGCATTCGGGCCCGCCGCCATCGTTCTTGCGCTCGCGCTCATCGGGGCCGGGTCCAAGGCCGGACTCGTTCCGCTGCACGCCTGGCTGCCGCTGGCACATCCCGCGGCGCCCAGCCATGTCTCCGCCTTGATGAGCGCTGTCATGACCAAGGTGGCGGTGTACGGATTCATCCGGATTGTCTTCGACCTGGCCGGTCCGCCGTCCTGGTGGTGGAGCGTTCCGGTGCTGCTCGTCGCGGGCATCACCGCGCTGCTCGGTGTCCTGCATGCCTTGATGGAGCATGACCTGAAGCGGCTGCTGGCGTACCACACGGTCGAGAACATCGGCATCATCTTCATTGGTCTCGGCCTGGCGCTGGCGTTCGAAGCGAGTGGGCTCGCCGTGGCGGCGGCACTGGCGCTGATCGCGGCCATTTTCCACGTGTTCAACCACTCGCTGTTCAAGAGCCTGCTGTTCCTCGGTGCCGGCGCGGTCCTCCACGCCACGGGCGAACGCGACATGGAGCGGCTCGGCGGCCTGATCCACCGCATGCCGGTGACCGCGTTTGCCTTTCTGGCCGGCTGCATCGCGATCTCGGCGCTGCCGCCATTCAACGGATTCGTCTCAGAGTGGCTGACGTTCCAGGCGATCCTGCTGAGCCCGCAACTGCCGCAGTGGATCCCGCGGCTCCTCGTTCCAGCGATCGGCGCGACGCTGGCCTGCTCGGCGGCGCTGGCGGCGGCATGCTTTGTCAAGGCATTCGGCTCGACCTTCCTCGGACGTGCGCGTGGCCCGGCCGCGGGGGCCGCGCTCGAAACCGATCGCTGGTCGCTCGGCGCCATGCTGTTGTTCGCCGCCCTGTGTCTTGCGGCAGGCGTCGTGCCCGGATTCGTGATGGACAGCCTCGCAGGGGTCAGCGATCTGCTGACCGGCGCGCGGCTCGCGCCTCAGGGCGACCAGCCGTGGCTGCGCATCGCGCCGATCGATCCCGCCCGCAGCGCCTACAACGGGCTCTTGGTGTTTGCCATGATCGTCGCCGCCGCCGCGCTGACCGCATTGATCGTGCGGCAGTTCGCGGCGCACGACCTGCGGCGGTCGGCGGCGTGGGACTGCGGATTTCCCGACGCCGGCCCGCAGACGCAGTACACGTCCAGCAGTTTCGCGCAACCGATCCGCCGCGTCTTCGGCGGCGTCGTATTCCGCGCGCGCGAGCATGTCTCGATGCCAAAGCCCGGCGACACGGCCAGGGCCAGACTGCAGCTCGATCTGCACGATCCCGTCTGGGAGACGTTCTACGACCCGGTCATCCGCTTTGTGAATCTGGCCGCCGATCGTCTCAATGCCTTCCAGTTCCTCACGATCCGCAAGTACTTGATGCTGGTCTTCGCGGCGCTGGTCCTGCTGCTCGTCGTCATCGGGACCTGGCGATGACGCACCCCTGGCACACACAGCTCGCGCAGCTCGTCCTGGTGCTCGTGCTGGCACCCCTGTTGTCCGGAGTGACCCGCAAGATCAGGTCGCGGCTGCTGCGCCGCAGCGGTCCTTCCGTATTCCAGCCCTATCGCGACCTGCTGAAATTGATTCGCAAGGAAGCGGTCGTCGCGCAGAATGCGTCTTGGCTGTTCAGGATCGCGCCTTACGTGATCTTCGCAACCACCTGGCTCGCGGCAGCGCTGGTGCCGACGTTTGCCACCGGCCTCACCTTCAGCGCCGCCGCGGACGTCATCGTCATCGTGGCCCTGCTCGGCACCGCGCGATTCTTCCTGGCGCTGGCCGGGCTCGACGTCGGCACCAGTTTCGGCGGTATCGGCGCGAGCCGCGAGATGATGTTCGCATCGCTCGCGGAACCGGCCATGCTGCTCGTGGTCTTCACCGTATCCCTGTTCGCCGGCTCGACCCAGCTCTCGTCGATCTCGGCATTCATGACCGGGCCAGACGTCGGGCTGAACATTTCCCTCGCCCTGGCGCTGGTCGCGCTGATCATCGTGTCGCTCGCGGAGAACGCGCGCATTCCGGTCGACAATCCCGCCACGCACCTGGAACTCACGATGGTGCACGAGGCGATGATCCTCGAGTACTCGGGCCGGCACCTGGCGGTGATCGAGGCGGCCGCGTCGCTGAAGCTCCTGCTGTACGTGTCGCTGATCGCCTGCATTTTCACCCCCTGGGGCACCACGGTCGCCGGCGGAACTGCCACCGCCTATGTCGCCGGGCTGGCGGCGTACCTGCTCAAGCTGGGCGTGTTCGGCTTCGCCCTCGTTGTGTTCGAGACCGCGATCGCCAAGATGCGCGTGTTCCGGGTGCCCGAGTTCCTGAATGTGGCGCTAATGCTCGGCCTGCTGGGGGCCATCCTGCTGTTCATCTCGAGGGTGCCGCAATGACGCCGCTCGAGACCGACATCGCCCATCTGCTCGCGGGCTCCATGGTGCTCGTGAGTTTCCTGCTGCTCTACCAGGACCGCATGTTTGCGCTGCTCAATGTATTCGCGCTGCATGCCTGGGTGCTTGCGTTCTCGGTCGGCTGGCAGGCGCACCTGCAGGACGCTCCCCACCTGTTCATCACGGCGCTGATCGCGCTTGCCTTCAAAGGCGTATTCATACCCGTTGCGCTG
>Ga0214472_10007815_pt1 | contig 11161 bp, 7 predicted proteins | sample RVTome_6_FD_207662 | JGI IMG/M metagenome (GOLD analysis project Ga0214472, IMG submission 207662) | Soil microbial communities from uranium-contaminated site in the Upper Colorado River Basin, Wyoming, United States - RVT140D175 | ecosystem: Environmental > Terrestrial > Soil > Contaminated >...
CGGTGGCGCGTCGCGTGAATAATTCCACATCCATCAGCCGGTACCGCACGATGGCGTAGGCGATGGTCAGCGGTATGAGCGCCAGCGAGAAGACCGAGAGCGTCTGGCGGGCGCTGGGAATCTCGCCCGCCACGTAGGGGGCGAGATAGAAAGCGGCGAAGGGAATGATTCCCCACAGTGCGCCGACGGCCAGCCACTTGCGCTGCTGTTTCAGCGCCGGGTTTTCCGTGAGACCGGTTTCCCGCCGCAGGATCAGGGCTCCGGCAATGAAATACACCCCGAACAGCCCGAACGAGATGCGGTCCAGCAAGAAGCGCGTCTCGACAAGCGGCAATGAGAACTCGATGGTTCCGAGAGCGGCGAGATGGTAGACCACGCCCAGCGCAACCGCCGGTAGATAGACGAACGCCGCGGCGGCTCCGCGGGCGGTCGAAAGACGATCCGTTCCGGGGAACGCCAAGCAAAAATGGACGAACAGCGCCGGGGCCAGCAGCGTGGCCCAAACGTCGGCCCAATAGACGAGCCGGTCGAGGGCGTCAAACCGTGAGGTATAGCTGAAGCAGAACAGAACGAACGAGGTCAGGGCGAAAAGATAAAAATGATGGATCATCGGCCTGGGGCCCCGCGCCAACAGGACGATGAGTCCGATGGCTAGGTACGCCAGACCGACGATCCACTGGAAGGAGGAGACAACCCCACCAGAAGGCGCGGCTCCGACTATGACACGGGCCTCAACCGGAGTGCCCGCACGCTCGATGTGATACGTCGCTGATCTCCAGACCCCAATCTCGGCCAGCGTTCGCGGCACATCCAGCGCCTCATCGATGGTGAAAGAGCCGATCCCGACAAGACGGTCGCCGATACGGATGCCCGCTTGATCGCCCGCTCCGTCTCGCTCCACGCGCAACGACTGGACCCCGTCGGGCCCGTCGACCCATGTAATGCCGTCGTCGGGTAACCGAAAGTCGTTGCGGTCGGCGAGGTTCAGCAGAGCGACCATGACACAGACCGCCGTGGCCAGCAGAAGCAGGCCGGTAACCGCTCGCGATGTCGTGCTCTTACTCACCCTCGTGTTCTCGATCCATGACCAGAGCCGCGCTGAGAGAAACCTCACCCATACTCAGACCATGGAAGGTCGTCTTCACCGTTGCACGCCGACTGCCAAAAGGGGCCGCTACCCGCAAGTAACTGTAAAGGCTAGTATATCGCCCGTTTCCTCCACGCCGTGAAGGCCGCAAGGCGGGCGACATCCTGTTTCTGGAAGATTACGGGGAGGAGCCTGTGTGAAAGTTGGTAGATATTCGTGGTTTATTCGCTCTCGCTGTGAACCACTCGCCCGCACGGCCAAGACGGCCGCGGGTGGCGGCATCGAGGCGAAACTATTTGGCGGCCGCAGGCGTAATCGATAGCGGGGAAGCGCTTGTTTCAAATGTACGGACTATACCAGGATTCGCTTGACGCATCGCGCTTCGATAGCTAGAATCGGAATAGGGTATCTAGGGCAAGTTCCGTATCCGTGGCAGCGCGGAGCTTGCCGCAGGGAAACGAGGTTGGAGTGAATATGCGGCGAATGCGCGTTATCGGCCTCCTGGTTGCTTTCATCGTTCTATTCCTCCCGTCCGCGCCGGTTTCGGGCGCGGAGGAAGAAATCCCGCGACAACTCACAAAGAAGGAAGAGAAGAAGCGCCTCGACAGGCTTCGCAAGGAGTTGCGAGGCCCCTTCAAGAAATGGATGCGGGAGGATGTCCGCTACATCCTGACCGATGATGAGCGCAAGGCGTTTCTTCGTCTGTCGACCGATGAAGAGCGCGAAAACTTCATCGAATCTTTCTGGCTGCGCCGCGACCCGACACCCGACACGGTGGAGAACGAGTACCGCGAAGAGCACTATCGCCGCATCGCGTTCGCGAACGAAAGATACGCGTCGGGGATTCCCGGCTGGAAGGCGGACCGCGGCCGCATCTACATCACCTTTGGGCCCCCCGACGAGATTGAATCGCATCCCTCCGGCGGCAGCTACGAGCGGCCCTATGACGAGGGCGGCGGCACCACCTCTACCTATCCCTTCGAGATCTGGCGCTACCGCTGGATCGAAGGCGTCGGCCAGGACGTTTTGATCGAGTTCGTCGATCCGACCATGACCGGCGAGTACCGTATGACGCTCGATCCGGCGGAGAAAGACGCTCTGCTTTACGTGCCGGGCGCCGGGCTGACGATCGCCGAGCAATTGGGTCTGTCGGAAAAGCGTGATCGCTTCATGCGCACCGACGGCACTCGCATGGGCAATCCGATCGGCGGATCGCAGTCCATGCGCTACAACCAGTTCGAGCGTTTGCAGCGCTGGGCTGCGCTGCAGAAACCGCCTGAGATTAAGTTCAAGGATCTTGAAGCTGTCGTCGACTCTTCGGTTCAATACAACACGCTGCCGGTTCGAGTCGAAGTCCAGTACTCCCGGATCACGAACGAAGCGATCCTCACCGGCGTGACGGTGCAGCTCGAGAACAAAGATCTTGTCTTCCGCGAAGAGGATGGCAGGCACAAAGCGATCGTCAACATCTATGGGCGCGTGACGACGATGACGCGGCGCGTGGCCGCGGTCTTCGAGGATGTCGTGACAGTGAATACGACCGCTGAACGGCTTCCCTACGAATCGGAGCGCTCGGCGTTGTATCAGAAACCCCTGATCCTGCCCCCGGGCGTGTACCGCCTCGAAGTGGTCTCCAAGGACGTTGTCGGCGAAACGATGAGTACGTACCGCACAGCGCTTGAAGTGCCGTTGTTCGACGACGAGAGTCTGGCCGCGAGTTCGCTGATTCTGGCTGACCGCATCGAGCGGGTCCCGGTGCGATCGCTCGGCTTGGGACAATTCGTGATCGGCAGTTCGAAAGTTCGGCCGCGTATCACCGAGGAATTCCGGCAGGATGAGCGGCTGGGCATTTACCTGCAGGTGTACAATCTGGGGGCGGACGCGACGGCCGAGCCCCAGGGCAGCGTCACCTATCAGGTGGCTCGCCTCGATCAGCCGAACGAATTGTTGCTCGATTTCACCGAGCAGATTAACCAGATTCGCGGCGCGACTTCGAAGCAGATGATTGTCGAGAAGCTGCTGCCGCTGCAGACGTTGAATCCGGGCGAGTACCGGCTGAGTCTCAAGGTGACTGACGCTGTAAAGAACGAAACGCTCGTCCCGACCACGACCTTTAAGATCAAGTAGGATAGATCTGACGCCACGGTACGCTGATTTTCGACAGAAGAGCAAATCAATAACGCCAACTATGCTCAACCCAGGACATCGAGTACCGAGAAATGCCCGCCGTGCGGCGTTGCTGGTTGCTCTGCTCGCTTTCCTGTTGGCGCCCGCTTTGGAAGCGTCGATCCTCGGTTCCATCCGCGGACTCGTGCGCGACCAGCAGGGTATGCCCCAGGTCGGCGCACTGGTGACGCTGCTGACGGCGGATGGCAAGCCGGCGCGCCAGGTTCGCAGCGATTTTAATGGAGTCTTCAATGTCGAGGGCCTCCTCCCCGGCCAGTATTCGTTGCGCGTCGCGCTCGACCGTTTTCTTCCGGCAACCAAGGAAGGCGTCGAGGTCAGGCCCGGAGTCAACACCATCTTGGACGTGAGCCTCCGCGGCGCCTTCGCCACCTTGCAACTGCTGTATTCCGGTCAGGGGCAGATCCGCGACATGAGTGATGATTGGAAGTGGGTGCTGCGGACTTCGACATCCACGCGCCCCGTTTTGCGATTCCGGCGGGTGGACGCCGAAGAGACGCGCACCGTGCTCCGCAAGGCCGCCGGAAGCTTCAGTGACACACGCGGCTACGCACAAGTGAGCGGCGGCGGATCGACCGCTTCGGCGCTGGCGAACGAGACCGACCTGGGCACGGCTTTCGCGGTCGCTACCTCTATTCTTGGCGACAACAACGTAGTCGTCAGCGGCAACGTGGGCTACGGTTCGGCTAACGGCGCCCCGGCCGCGGCGTTTCGCACCAGTTACCGCCGTGAGTTGGCGGCGGGAATGACGCCGGAAGTTTCAGTGACCGTGCGGCAGCTTCAGATGCCCGTCGCGGCGGCCCATTCGATCTATGGCCCGGGAGGGCCGCAGAACAATGGACCCTCCATCGAGACCGTGACGCTCGGATTCTCCGACACGGCGCGGATTGGTGAGCGGGCTCGTTTCGACTACGGCGTGCTGTACGAGTCCGTGCGCTTTCTTGACCGCTTGAACTTCGTCAGTCCCTACGGCCGGCTGGCCTACGAGTTGGGCAAAAACCGCGAGGTGCATCTCAAGTATGCATCCGGCGTGCCTCACTCGGCCATGAGTCCGCATGCGCGCGAAACCGGCGGCTCGTTGCGCCGGGAGGTTTCTTCGCTCGGCATGTTCCCGCGCTTGACCTTGCGCGACGGCCGGCCCACCATGCAGCGCGCCGAGCATTTCGAGATCGCCTATCGCGAAGAGAAGGGTGACAACCTGGTCGAAGCGGCTGTTTTTGAAGATCATCTCAACGACGCGGCACTGTCAGCGATGACGCCTTCCGGCCATTTCGCGCGCGGCGACGTGCTGCCGGATCTGTTCTCCGACAGCTCGACTTTGAACGCGGGCGACTACCGCTCGACGGGCTACCGCGTCTCGTATGCCCGCAAGCTTCGCGATCAGTTGCAAGCCGCGATCGGGTACAGTTCCGCTGGTGTTCTCTCACCCACAAGTTCGCGGCTGCAGACCGCCGATCTGAGTGAGTTGCGGCGCTCGTTGCAAGTCAGGCGCGCCGGTCTGGTGACCGCATCCGTTTCGGCGATCGTTCCCGGCGCGGAAACACAGATCGTGAGCAGCTATCAGTGGTCGAATCAGCCGGCCGCCATCGCGCCGGATCTTTACAACGATTTCGCCTCGCGATCCGATCCTGGGCTGAATATGGTGATCCGCCAGCCGTTGCCGTTCTCCGGCGGCCTGCCCGGCAAGCTGGAAGCGACTGCCTATATCAACAATCTTCTGAAGGCGGGTTACATTCCGATTCAAACATTCGACGGGCAGCAGATTTTCCTTCTGCCCGCCGTCCGGAGCTATCGAGGCGCGCTCAGCTTCGTGTTCTGAGGCTGGGTTTTGCTGCCGCAAGTCGTGCAAAGTTCATGAGATCTGTCATTCTAGGTTTGGTGTTGGTTTGTCTTGCGTTTCCGCATTACGCGGACGCGGAGAAGCCGTCAACGAGACTCCAGATTATCGTCAAGGATGCATCGGGAGATCCGGTGCCCCGCGCGAGTGTGATTGTCCGAACCGTGAAGGGCAAGAAAAAGAACAAAGTAACAGATACGTTGCAGCTCAAGACCAGTGAGCAAGGAACCGCCCCGGTGCCCCCGCTGCCCCAGGGATACATCCTGCTGCAGGTCCACGCCGCCGGCTTTCAGACCTTCGGAGAAACGATTGCATTAACCGAAGCTGAACAGACCATCGAGGTCACTCTTAAACCACCTCAGGAACAGGTATCGATCCAGTAGCGGGGCCGCCGCGCCTCTCCGCCGCGAGATTCTTTCTGCCATGCGTCTCTTCGTCGCGCTCGAACTCAACACCAAAGTTATCACCAACCTCACCGAACTCGTGAGAAGGCTGCGGCCGTCCGGACCTATCCAATGGGTTCATCCGCGGAACATGCACGTCACGCTGAAGTATATCGGGGACTGGGAAGTGCATCGAGTGGACGAGCTCGTGCGAGCCTTGAATCGCGTCAAGGCGCCGTCCTCGCTGAGCGTGCCGCTCGCGGGCCTTGGTTTCTTCCCCAACCAGCGCAACCCCAAGGTGTTTTGGGCGGGCGCCGAGAACACGCCGGTGCTGCGGCAGTTGGCCAGCAGCGTGGACTGCGAACTCCAGCCGCTCGGGATCGCGCCTGAAGTGCGGCCTTATTTCCCCCACCTCGTGCTCGGCCGCGTGGTCGAGGGCGCGGCCCTTGATGAGCTGCATGGCGGCATCGAAGACCTGCCGAGCCGAGAGTTCGGCTCCGTCTCGCCCGACCGCTTCGTGCTGTTCGAAAGCACTCTCACGAATACGGGGGCGATCTATCGCAAGGTTGCCGAGTTTCCATTCCCCAATGGAGCCGCCGAGGCGGAAGAACAGGATTTGGCCCGGACCGCCGTCGCAAGCCGCTAGCTGAATTGCCCGCGCAGCCCATCCTTGCCGTTTGAACCCTCGGCTCGGGGTTGAACACATCGGAAGCTAGTCCGCCTTTCCTCGTTGCGCCGGCTGGCGCTCAACGTTACCCGCAAGCACAAGTTGGGGCCCGCCGGGTGACGATGATCAAGCGTTTGCACTGGGCGTCCGCTGCAAGCATACCCTCCCTGTCCTGCGATGCCCTTGTTTCTCGATATCTGGAAGAGTTACCATTTATATCGGTAACCGAGAGTAAAGACGTGAGCAGACCTTCCGACCTTCTCCAAGGTACTCTGGATCTACTTTTATTGAAGATGCTGGCCCTGGAGCCGTTGCATGGATGGGCGATCAGCCAGCGGCTCAAGCAGGTGTCCGGCGATGTACTCCAGGTAAGCGATGGCTCGCTCTATCCGGCCCTGCACAAGCTGGAACAGGAGGGCTGGATCACGGCGGAGTGGAAGACGAGCGAGCTTGGGCGGCGGGCGAAATTCTATTCGCTCACGCGATTGGGGCGCAAACAACTGCAGCGGGAGCAGGCAGGTTGGGAGCGGCTCTCGCATGCAATTGCCACGGTATTGAGGTTGACAGAGGTTTAGGTTTGAAGCCCTACGTTTCAGCTACGCACGTGCCGATACTGGCTGCTGCGTTGCTGATTTCGTCCTGCTCCGCCCGGCGTGCGGCGCTGTTTCGAGTGGTGCCCGCGAATCCGGATTATTTCCTCCGCTCTCCCGAGGCCGAGCAGACGCCCTTCCCTGATGTCCTCGCCCGCCATACCGGCGTTGGGGATGGCTGGGTTGACCTCCGGCCGGGGATCGAATTGCGAATCGAAAACGCGTACTACCGGGAGGGCACGACTCAGCGTGACGTGGCCAACTACCTGGGGACCGCTACGGTTCGTTATCGGGTGGTAGCCGACGGATCTCTTCAAAGCGAAAGGGTGGAAACCAACCTCAAATACCAGCCTACCGGCCAACCCGCAATTGATCAACTCTTGCCCCTGGCGAGCCGGAATCGTGCCTTTCACCGGTTCTTCTATCAAGTTCTGATCCATAGGCAAGATGAGCATCGCAGAGCTGTGCTCTTGAGCGCCACAGAAACGCACGAGCTCGATTGTCTTACCGAGCGGCTAGCCGCTGACCCAGGAACCGTTTGCGGCGGTGAGTCAATGGACTGTACAGCGTTTCCGGCAACAAGCACCGCCGCACTCGAAATCCAGATCGTGGTGAATGGAGACAAGCGGGCTGTTACGTGGCGCAGTGAGGTGCGAGACGTAGCGGTTCGACCCAAGCACCTGAAACTTCTACGGCTTCATGCCGGGCGTAAGACTCCGGTGAGTATCGATCCCAACGACCCCGAGGCGCTACGGCTGCCTCTTTTGCCCGGAGATTGCATAGACTGGCGGTGAATCCCGATGATCGACAGATTTGTATTTCTGCTTGAACGTTGGTTCTACACGATTCCGCTTCGATTGCGTTCGATCTTCCGGCGCAATCGTGTTGAGCAGGAGCTTGAGGAAGAACTGCGATTTCATCTCGAACAGCGAACCGCACAAGAGGTTGCCGCAGGTAAAACGCGAGAGGAGGCCCGTCGCATAGCCCTGCGAACCATGGAAGGGATCGAGCAGCAGAAGGAGGTCTGCCGGGACATGCGCCGCGTGAACCACTTCGACAGCCTCATTCGTGATCTTCTCCACGGTCTGCGATGGCTGCGCGGGAATCCCCGTTTTGCGGTTTCGGTCATCGCGATCCTCGCGCTGGGCATTGGCGCCAACACGGCCATTTTCAGCATCGTCGATGCCGTGCTTCTACGGCCGCTCCCATATAAGTCGCCGGACAGGATTGTCCGAATCGAGGAGACCGGCCCGAAGAAGGCAATCCCCTTGGTCCCGGCTTCTGATTACCTGCTTGTGCGGGAGCGTGGCGATCTGTTTGAGGAAACGGTCCCGTACCGAAGGGACATGGTCACGGTGACCGGCGGCAGCGAGCCCGATCAGGTTTTCGCTCTGCGCACGTCCGCCGGACTTTTCTCCTTTCTCGGCGTCAGCGCGCGGCTGGGGCGCACTCTCGCCGACTCCGACGACGCCTTCAATGCGGCGAATGCCGCTGTGCTCAGTCACCGCCTCTGGCAGCGGCGGTTTCATGGGGACCATGATGTCATCGGCCGTGCGGTTACCGTTTCCGAAGAAGTCTTTACCGTTGTCGGTGTGATGGGCCCGGAGTTCGAATTTCCCGATTCCCGCGTCGCGATGTGGCTCCCTCTGCGTCTGACTTCCGCCTCGACAGAATGGTTGCACGTGGTAGCGCGAATCAACGAAGGGGTCTCGCTTCCGCAAGCGCGGGCCGCGTTGCAGGGTTTGGCGCATCAGTTGGAGCAGCAGGACCCGCGGGAGAGAGCCGGGGTGCAACTCGAGGTGTCGCCTTGGCAGCAAGACGCCGAGCCGCAATATGAGCTAACCCTGATCTTGATTCTCGCGGCGGTCGGCCTCGTGCTGCTGATCGCTTGCGCCGACGTGGGCAGTCTGCTGCTGAGCCGCGCCGTACAGCGACAAAAGGAGATCGCCATCCGCGCATCGCTCGGGGCGGGATTCTGGCGCGTCATACGGCAACTGCTGGCCGAGAGCTTTGTCATGGCGGTGCTGGGCAGCGCCGCCGGCCTCGCGGTGGCTCATTTCGCGCTGCAATACCTGGCGAAGCAACTCGCCGCGCTGCCAATCGTTCTGCCTCACATCCAGCACGTCGAACTCAATGGCCGCGCGCTTCTGTTGAGCATGGTCTTGTGCCTGTTGGTTACTGCCATCTGCAGCGTGGCTCCCATTGTCTTCGCGTCTAGAACTGATTTCCACGCAGTGCTTCGCAGCGGGCAAGGCACTGGGACCAAGAGTTCGTCACGGCTCTTCTTCGTCCTGGTGGCCTTGCAAGGGGCGTTTGCCTTTCTTCTGCTGGTTGGCTCGGGCCTGATGGTCCGCAGCCTGATCCGCTTGCAAGAGGCCGACAAGGGTTTTCGTCCTGACCATGTTCTGACCCTGGGCGTGCCGATCGGCTCGATGAGCGGGGCTGCACCAGCCAAGTACGGGACGATGCCGCTGCAGGTCGCCTATTACGATGAACTCTTGGCTCTCCTCGATGGAGTTCCGGGCGTGTACGAAGCCGCGCTTGTCAATAATCTGCCCCTGTCCACGATCAATACTTGGCTAACCTTCCCGGGGCCAGACGGCGCGCTCATACCCCTGGCGGCTCGTATCATCAGTCCGCGCTACTTCGCCGCCATGGGCATTCCTCTCGTTGCCGGGCGCCTGTTCAGGGACACGGACCAGGCCGGTGCCCCGCGTGTAGCTATCCTCAACGAACATCTTGCCCGCCAACTCTTTCCGGACCGCGACCCGCTGGGCCAATACCTGCCGGGCGGCGATGCCGAGAAGGGAACCGTGGTCGTCGGCGTAGTCAAGAATTCCTGGCTGGCCCGTTACGATCAGCCGATGGAGGGCGAGATCTATCTGCCCTATCGCCAGCTAATCCGCTTTGCATTTGCGTTAACAATCGTCGTCCGAACCGCGGGCGAGCCCCTTGCGCTGGCTGAAACGCTCCGCAAGGAGGTCTGGACGCTGGATCCGAATCAGCCGGTCTTGCAGGTACGGACGATGAACGATGTGGTTGCCAATTCCATCTGGCGGCCGCGCTTTTCAGCATGGATTTTTTCGGTGCTCGGCGGCTTGGCATTGCTATTGACCGCCGCCGGAGTTTACGGTGTGGTGGCGTATACGACGGCACTGAGAATGCGCGAGGTGGGAATCCGGATTGCACTCGGCGCCACTCCGGGAAGGATTGTCAGCGCCATGATGCCCTTAGCTGCCGGTCTCGCCGCCGGCTTGGGGGCTGCCTTGTTGCTGTCCCATCTGCTGGCCGGCCTGCTGTATGAGATCCGCGGCAATGATCCCGTTACGTACCTCGGTGCGGGCGCGTTGTTGTTGGCGATCGGGGGATTGGCCGCCGCCCGCCCCGCGTGGAAAGCCGCAACGCGTGAACCACTCAGCGTGCTGAAGGCGGAGTAACGAGTTCGAGTTCCCCGATTCCAGCGTCGAGATGTGGCTCCCTCTACGCCTGACTCCCGCCTCGACAGAGTGGTTGCAGGTGGCGGATCTCGCCAACGAAGGAGTCTCGTTTCCGCAAGCGCGGGCCGCATTGCAAGGTGTGGCGCATCAGTTGGAGCAGCAGGACCCGCGGGAGAAAGCCGGCGGCGAGTCTTCTCGACACGATCGAGGGGTCATGTTACGATGAGCATTCGTTAGGCTCGTAGCTCAGTCTGGTTAGAGCGCTACCTTGACACGGTAGAGGTCTCGGGTTCGAGTCCCGACGAGCCTACCATTCCCTTCTCTCCTGGTTGTTTCGCCACGGTCGCCTTGTTTGCATCTGGTTCCTCGAAGCTCGACGTCGGACGGACCATACCCTGAAAGCAGGAGACTCCCCAGATGTAACTCGGTCAGATGATGGGCTTTGTCAACAACTTGACGGCGGTTGACAAGCCCCGGCGGGGTCGTTACTCTCAGCCTTTCGCCCAGCCGTAAAGCGGGCGAACCATCCCCTTTGAGGGAGAGAAGAGGATCGAAGCCATGGACGCCGTTTCCGGCATGTACGCCCTGATCGCGGTTCTGCCGATCCTGGCCGTGATGTTTTTCCTGGTCGTGCTTCGATGGCCGGCGACGAGAGCCATGCCGGTGGCGTACGCGATGACGCTGCTATTCGCGCTGTGGTTCTGGAAGGTGCCCGCCGTGTATGCCATGGCCGCGAGCCTGCGTGGAGTGCTGATCGCCGTCACCCTGCTTTGGATCATCTTCGGCGCGATCGTTCTGCTCTTCACCCTGCGCGAAAGCGGAGCGGCCGCCACCATCCGCAGGGGCTTTACCGATATTTCCCGTGACCGCCGCGTGCAGGTGATTATCGTCGCCTGGCTTTTCGGGTCTTTCATCGAAGGCGCTTCAGGATTCGGGACCCCGGCCGCCGTGGCCGCCCCGCTGCTGCTGTCGCTGG
>Ga0214472_10007816_pt1 | contig 11160 bp, 10 predicted proteins | sample RVTome_6_FD_207662 | JGI IMG/M metagenome (GOLD analysis project Ga0214472, IMG submission 207662) | Soil microbial communities from uranium-contaminated site in the Upper Colorado River Basin, Wyoming, United States - RVT140D175 | ecosystem: Environmental > Terrestrial > Soil > Contaminated >...
GCCGCCATCTGTTCCTCGATCATGCGGCGCATGTCGGGGGAGAGGTTTTTCAGTTGCTGCTGCATCAGGGCCATCTGCGACGACATGTCGGGCAGGCCGGCGACGTTCAACCGCGTCGAGCGAAACTCCCACAGCCCGGGCCGGACGTCGGCCGCTTGCGCGACTGCGGTCATGCACAGCGCGGCAATGCCAAGAACCAGGGATCGTGCACGCTTCATGATGAGGCTCCTCCCAACAACGCGGTTTGTCGGCCAACATGGCCCCTCGCCCCGGCGCCACGCTTGCGAACTCCGATGCGAAAACGGGTTTCACAAGGATGGCCAAACGACGCGAAGGAGGCGCCAATGAATGCAGGATGTTGCAGCGTTCGCCGCAAGCGCAGGATCGCGGCCTGGGCCTGTGCCCTCGTCGCGGCACTGCCGGCCTTGCCCGCGCACGGCCGCGATGCGCCCGGAAAGGCGGATCCGCTCGAAACACGGGTCGGGCTCGCTTCGTATTATGCGCGCAGCCTTCACGGACAAGAGACCGCGAGCGGCGAGACCTTCGACCGGAACGCGATGGTCGCCGCGCATGCGCGCTATCCGTTCGGGACGCGCGTGCGGGTCACGAATCCGGAGAACGGGCGCGCGACGGAGGTGCGCATCAACGATCGTGGCCCGACGAGGCAGAACCGGAAGGAAGGCGTCATCATCGATCTCTCCCCGGCCGCCGCGGCCAAGCTCGGCATGATCGAGGACGGCAGATCGCGGGTGAAAGTCGAGGTGCTGGAATGGGGCGGGGACGACAGGAAATGACCACCGTACGCGCATCCGCGGTTGTTTCCCTCTGCCGTGCGGGGATGGCCGCCTCGGACCAGCTCATGCCGACAGGTCTCGAAGGTCCGCGAGCAGCGCATCGACGCTTTCCGGCTGCGAGTCCCAGGCGCACATGAAGCGTGCGCCGCCGGCGCCGATGAAGGCGTAGAAACGCCAGCCGCGCTCGCGTAGCCCCTCCTGCGCCTTCGCCGGCAGGTGCTCGAAGACGCCGTTGGCCTCGACCGGAAACAGCAGTTCCGCGTCGCGGACGGTCGCCAGTCCCGCCGCCAGGCGCTGCGCCATGGCGTTGGCGTGGCGGGCGTGGCGCAGCCAGGCGTCGCCCTCGAGGATGCCCAGCCAGGGCGCCGCCAGAAAGCGCATCTTGGAGGCCAGCTGGCCGGCCTGCTTGCAGCGCCAGGCAAAATCATCGGACAGGCGGCGATCGAAGAACACCACCGCCTCGCCCATCGGCAGCCCCATCTTGGTGCCGCCGAAGCACAGCACGTCGACGCCGGCACGCCAGGTTACTTCGGCCGGCGACACCCCGAGCGAGGCGACGGCATTGGCGAAGCGGGCACCGTCCATATGCACGCGCAGCCCGTTCGCATGGGCCAGCTCGGCGATCGCCGCGACCTCGGTCGGACGATAGAGCGTGCCGACCTCGGTGGCCTGGGTGAGCGTCACCACGCGCGGCTTGGGGAAATGGATGTCGCTGCGCCGCGCGATCACCTCGCGCACGGCCTCGGGGGTGAGCTTGCCGCCCTCGCCGCGGGCGGGGAGGAGCTTCGAGCCGTTGGAGAAGAACTCCGGGCCGCCGCATTCGTCGGTCTCCACATGCGCCAGCTCGTGGCAGATCACGCTGTGGTAGCTCTGGCACAGCGACGCGAGCGCCAGCGAATTGGCGGCGGTGCCGTTGAAGACGAAATACACATCGCATTCGGTGGCGAAGAGCTCGCGCAAGCGGTCGGAGACGCGGCGCGTCCAGTCATCGTCGCCATAGGCCGGCGCGTGGCCCTCGTTGGCCGCCAGAAACGCCCGCAGCGCCTCCGGGCAGATGCCGGCGTAGTTGTCGCTGGCGAAATGCTGCATGTCGATCCCCCTTGTCGTTCCCTTGCGTGCGGGTGCGGGCACGCCCTGCCCGCAAACCGCATCTTGCCGCAACGGCGGCACAGCGCGCGACCCGCGCCGTGCCGCCGCCCGGCGGTCAGGCCGTTGCCGTTGCCGCCGCCGGGACTTCGTCCGCCTGCGGGCAGGCCGCCGCGGTGAACAGCACGTCGGTGGAAGAGTTGAGTGCCGTTTCGGCCGAATCCTGCATCACGCTGATGATGAAGCCGATCGCCACCACTTGCATCGCGACATCGGTCGAGATGCCGAACAGGTTGCACGCCATCGGGATCAAGAGCAGCGAGCCACCGGCCACGCCGGACACGCCGCACGCGGCCAGCGATGCCACCACGCACAGCAGCAGCGCGGTCGGGATGTCGACAGCGATGCCCAGCGTGTGGGCCGCGGCCAGCGTCATCACCGTGATGGTGATGGCCGCGCCCGCCATGTTGATGGTCGCGCCCAGCGGAATCGAGATCGAGTAGGTGTCCTCGTGCAGGTTCAGACGCTTGCACAGCTCCATGTTGATGGGAATGTTGGCGGCCGAGCTGCGGGTGAAGAAGGCGGTGACGGCGCTTTCGCGCAGGCAGGTGAAGACCAGCGGATACGGATTGCGACGCGTCTTCCAGAACACGATCAGCGGGTTCATCACCAGCGCCACGAACAGCATGCTGCCCACGATCACCAGCAACAGGCGACCGTAGTCGAGCAGCGCATTCAGGCCGGAGTCGGCCAGCGTCGCGGCCACCAGCCCGAAGATGCCCAGCGGCGCGAAGCGGATCACGACGCGCACGATCCGCGACACGGCGTCGGAGACGTCGGTCAGCATCGCGCGGGTGGTCTGGCCGGCGTGGCGCAGCGCCATGCCGAGCGCGACACCCCAGGCGAGGATGCCGATGAAGTTGGCCTCCATGAGCGCCTTGACCGGGTTCGAAACTGCGCTGAGCAGCAGGTTCTTCAGCACGCCCACGATGCCGCCGGGCGGCGTGCCCGCGACCTGCGGCGCATCGAGCACCAGCGTGGTCGGAAAGGCGAAGCTCGCCAGCACGGCGACCACCGCCGCGGCGAGCGTGCCGAGCAGGTAGAGCATCAGCACCGGGCGGATGTGGGTGGGCTGGCCGCGCTTGTGGCTGGCGATCGAGGCCGCCACGAGCACGAACACCAGCACCGGCGCGACCGCCTTCAGCGCGGATATGAACATGTCGCCCAGCAGCGCGACCGAGCGTGCGGCCTCAGGGGCGAGCATGGCGAGCACGATACCGCAGGCCATGCCGATGGCGATCTGGGCGATGAGGCTCGTGCGGAAGACGAGCCGGGATACGGGATTTACTGCGGTGGTCATGTGTTTGTCTCCTGTCTTGTTTGAACTATCGCGCTGCAGCGGGTTGGCCGTCAGCACTCGGTGAAGCTCACGGCCAGCCCGCCGCGCGAGGTTTCCTTGTACTTGTCGAGCATGTCGCGTCCGGTGTCGCGCATGGTCCGGATCGCCTGGTCCAGCGAGATAGCGTGGGCGCCGTCGCCGCGCAGCGCCAGTTGAGCGGCGTTGATCGCCTTGATCGAGGCCATCGCGTTGCGCTCGATGCAGGGCACCTGCACGAGGCCGCCGACCGGATCGCAGGTGAGCCCCAGGTTGTGTTCGAGCCCGATCTCGGCGGCGTTCTCCACCTGCTCGGGGGTGCCGCCCATGACCTGGGTGAGGCCCGCCGCCGCCATCGCGCAGGCCGAGCCGACCTCGCCCTGGCAGCCCACCTCGGCCCCGGAGATCGAGGCGTTCTTCTTGCACAGGGTGCCGATCGCCGCCGCGGTCAGCAGGAAGTCGGTCACGTCGCGCTCGCTGCTGCCGGGCTGGAATTCCATGAAGTAGTGCAGCACGGCGGGGATGATGCCGGCCGCACCGTTGGTCGGTGCGGTCACCACGCGGCCGCCGCCGGCGTTCTCCTCATTGACCGCGAGCGCGTAGAGATTGACCCAGTCGAGCGCCGCCATGGTGTCGCTGATGAGGTTGCGCCCGGCCTCGCGCTCGCGCAGCTTGCGGTGCAGTGCGGGCGCCCGGCGGCGCACGTCGAGGCCGCCGGGCAGCACCCCTTCCTGGCCGATGCCGCGCGCCACGCAGGCGCGCATGGCCGTCCAGATGCGCTGCAGCGCCGCCCGTGTCTCCTCGTCGCTGCGCCAGGCCCGCTCGTTCTCCAGCATCACGTCGCTGATGCGCAGCGCGTGCCTGCGGCAGATCGCGAGCAGTTGCGCGGCGCTGTCGAACTCGTGGGTCAGCGGCAAGTCTGCCACCCCGGCCCCGCCGGCTTGGGCTTGGGCCTGCGCCTCGTCGATCACGAAACCGCCGCCGATCGAGTAGAAGGCGTTTTCCGACACGACGCCCTCGGCGCCATGGGCGGTGAGCCGCAGCGCATTGGGGTGATGCGGCAGGCTCACCGGCAACAGGCGCATGTCCTGCGCCCAGTTGAACGGCACGGACACCTTGCCGGCCAGCAGCAGGCGCCCGGTGCGCCGCACTTCGGCGACCGCGGGGGCGATGAAGTCGGGATCGACCTCGTCCGGACGCTCGCCCATGAGCCCGACCACCACCGCGCGATCGGTGCCGTGCCCGATCCCGGTGGCCGACAGCGAACCGTACAGCCGGACCTCGACGCGGCGCACCGACGCCAGCAGGTCTCGCGCCCCCAGATCGGCCACGAAGTCGTGCGCCGCCCGCATCGGACCGACCGTGTGCGAGCTTGACGGACCGACGCCGATCTTGAACAGGTCGAGGACGCTGATGGACATGGAGACTCCCTTTGGGTGCTGCCGGATTGAATATCGCTAACGCGAAAAGCCGATGCGTGTGCGGTCCCGCATTCTGTTGGGCAGTCCGGCGCAACTCAATCGATGCTTTTTCGTGTGGGGTTTACTAGAACTAAACCATGAACGGCGCAGCCCCTTCCCAGGTCCATGCCCGGCTGAGAGTGTTCCTGGCCACGGCCCGTCATCTGTCCTTCACCCGGGCCGGCGAGGAGCTGCACATCACCACCGGCGCGGTGAGCCAGCAGATCAAGCTGCTGGAAGAGTGGCTGGGGTTCCGGCTGTTTCGCCGCCTGCCGCGCCGCATCGAGCTGACCGACGAAGGGCGGCGCCTGCTCGCGGCGGTCGATCCCGCCTTCGCCGCGGTCGACCTGGCGATCGGCCGCCTGCGCGGCGGCGCCCTGAGCGGGGTGGTGCGCCTGCGCGCCCTGCCCTCCTTCCTCGCCACCTGGCTGGTGCCGCGCCTGCCGAGGCTCATGCAGCGCTATCCGGCGATCGAGCTACAGGTGGAAGCCGAAGACAGCAACCGTTCATTGCGCGACGGCGACTTCGACCTCGCCATCGATCTGAACGACGGCACCTACCCCGGCTTCCAGAGCACCGTGCTGCTGGCGGAGGAGATCTTCCCGGTGTGTTCGGCGGCGCTCATGCAAGACCGCCCGCCGCTGACCTCGCCGGATCAGCTCGAGCACTACCCGCTGCTGCACGACATGACCGCCTGGCGCGGCAGCCCGCCCTACGCCGAGTGGGAGCGCTACCTGCGGGCGATCGGGGTGGCGCATGTGAATGTGCGGCGCGGCTACATGTTCAACCGCAACCACATCACCATCCAGTGCGCGATCGCGGGCATGGGGGTCGCCATCGCCCGCCGCACCCTCACCAGCGACGAGCTGGCAAACGGTTTGCTCGTGGCGCCGTTCGCGCAGTCGGTGCGCACCGGCAAGCGCTACTGCCTGGTCTATTCCGCCGGCGCCCTCGACGACCGGCGCGTCGCGAGCGTCCATGACTGGATCCTCGCCGAAGCACGCGGCCCGGACGCGCCGGGCGTGCAGGAATGAGTCGACAGTAGAGAAGAGCCGTTCGGCCAGCGGCGCCTGCCTCTTGGCCCGAACTTGCGGAATCGACGGTGCGGCAAGTGCCGAACGTGAAAGATGAAGGGCGGTCGTCGGCCAAGAACCGCAATAGGCGGAGGTGTCCTCACGCGCCGCGCCGCGCGGCTTCCCGAGGGCACGAGCGCGCTGTTGCCGCCCGCTTCCGCGACGCGCCGGTCAAGGGCGAGGCTATTTCGTGCGTGCCGGCGTTCCGGTTTCGCGCTTCATGGCGGCGACCGACTTGCGATATGTCGCCGCTTCGGCAAGCAGCCAGGCGGCGAAGCTCAGCAAAGCCGGCCCCGGGGCCGGCGCTTCCGGATAGGCCAGGAAGTAAGCCATCTCCGAGTTCAGCGGCAGATCGAAGAGCGCGACCAGCTCCCCCGAAGCGAGCTCGCGCTCGGCCAGGAAGCGGGGCACCAGCGCGACGCCGAGCCCTGCCAGGGCCGCCTCGATGAGCATCGAGAACAGCTCGAAACGCGGCCCGCTCATCACGTCGGCATTCTTGATGCCCGCGGCCTCGAACCAGCGCGGCCAGGCGTCATGGCGCGCCGACTGGTGGAGCAGCGGAAACCGGCACAGTTCGGCGGGGTCCGCGCAGCGCAGGTCATCCAGCAGGCGCGGGCTGCAGATCGGAATCATCACTTCTCCGAACAGCGGCAAGGTCGTCGCACCGGGCCACTGGCCCGAGCCGAAGTGGATCGCGGCGTCGAAGCCGGTCCCGGTGAAGATGAACGGCTGGGCGCGGGTCGTCAGATTGAGCGTGATCTCCGGATGAAGGGCGCGGAAGGCGACCAGGCGCGGGATGAGCCAGCGCGTGGCGAAGGTGGGGGCCACCGCAATCTCGAGCACGTTGCGCCGGCCGCGGTGCGACATCAGCGAGACGGTGGCGCGTTCGAGGCGGTCCAGGTCGTCGGAAATCTGCCGAGCGTATGCTGCGCCCGCCTCGGTGAGCGAAATGCGCTTCTTGATCCGACTGAAGAGCGGCACGCCGAGATAGTCCTCGAGCGCCGCGATCTGCTTGCAGACCGCGCTCTGCGTGAGCGACAGGGCCACGGCTGCACGGGTGAAGCTCAGGTGGCGCGCCGCCTCTTCGAATGCGATCAGGGCATCGATACTCGGAATTCGCCGGCGCATGGATACTTCCTCCCATTCACGATCTACGTCGCTTTTTTCGTTTGAGAATTTGTTGGCGGTGAAAAAGAATGGCTTCCCGTCGGTTCGGCGAAGCGGGACACCAGATGGCTCAGTGCTCATGGTGACCCCGCGCGAACGCTGCCGGGCATAAACATGAACCCATTCATTCGGAGACCGCAAACAATGCATCAGCAACAGGGGGAGAATCAACCACGGCAGCCCGCGCAAACCCCGCGCGGGCGCGACGCTGCCGCTCCGGCGCGAGCGGCGGCTTCTGCGGCAGTGGAGGACTTCGGCACGCCGAGTCCGGCGGCGGAGGCCGATCTCGCTCACTCCTTCGTGCTCGGCTACAACTGATTCCGCATGGAGCATCCCGCCTTGTCCGGCGTCCGCACGGCCTGCGGCCGCCTTCCGCCCACAAATCACGAACCGATCTTGCATCCTGCCCGGCAGCTGAATCATCCCCTGCGGCTGTCGCTCGCGGGCGAGATGCACGCACGCCCCTTCATGCGCATCGAGCCGCCCGAGCGGGCGCTGCATCTGGCCGTGTTCGCCGGCGACGCCCTCGATCAGCATCACGCCTGGCTGTGCGCGCTGTGCGAATCCTTCGGCGTCAGCCCGCCGGACCGGGAGGCCGGGCACTTCTTCCATGACTTCGGCCCATACCGCCTGAAATGGGAGAACCATTCGGAGTTCTCGACCTACACATTCGCCTTGCGCGGGCCCTTCGAGGCGCCCTTCGAGGACGACCCGCTGCGCCGCCTGCCGCAATCCTGGCTGGCCCAGCTCGCCGGGCACGTGATCTCCGCGGCCCAACTCGCCTTCGTGAGCGCGCCCGATGAGCCATTGCGCGCAAACGACCCCCGCATCGGCGCGCAGTTCACCGGGCAGCTCATCGCCGGCGCCCGCGTCATGACGGGGGGCGCGGTCTGGTCCGACTTCCAGGTGCAGCCCGACGGCGTCAGCCGCTTCCTGCTGTACGACATCGGCCTGCGCGAGTTCCAGGCCGGGCGGCTGAGCCAGCGCGTGCTCGAGATCGACACCTACCGCATGATGGCATTGCTCGCCCTGCCCGTCGCGCGGGAGTGTCAGCCGGTTATCCGCGAGGCCGAAACCGCGCTGGCCGAGATCTCGCGTGAACTGGCGGTGGCCGACTCGCCGGATACCGAGCGTTGGCTGCTCGAACGCCTGACCCGGCTGTCGGCCCGGATCGAAGCGGTGGCCGAGGCGAACGACTATCGCTTCAGCGCCGCCAGTGCCTATTTCAGCATCGTCCGGGCGCGGCTGCACGAGCTGCGCGAGGAGCGCATCGAGGGCGTGCCGACCTTCGGGGAGTTCATGGACCGGCGGCTGGTGCCGGCGATGGACTTCTGCGACTTCGTCCGCCGGCGCCAGCATGAGTTGATCGAGCGGCTTTCCCGCACCGACTCGCTGCTGCGTACGCGGGTGACCATGACCCAGGAGCGCCACAATTCGGCGATCCTCGCCTCGCTCAACAAGCGGGCCGAGATTCAGCTGCGTCTGCAGCAGGCGGTGGAAGGCTTTTCCACCGTGGCGATTTCGTATTACCTGCTCGGCGTCCTTGGCTACCTGTTCAAGTCGCTGAGCAAGCTCGGGGTGCCGATCAGCCCGGATCTGGCCTCGACCGTCGCCCTCCCGATCGTGCTCGGGGCGGTATGGTTCGGCGTTCATCGGGTGCGCCATTCGCTGCTGGGAAAATCGCCGCGACCAGACAGCCCCGAGGCCGCCGCTCGCTCGTAGCACCCCTCACTCGGGCGACACCTCGGAGCCCATCTCGGAGACCAGCTCCGCGATGGCGCCGCGCAGCCAGCGATTGCCCGGATCGTGATGGAAGCGCGCGTGCCAGTGCTGCTTGATCGTGAACTCGGGTAGCGGAAAGGGCACCGGAAAGATGCTGAACTCGCCGCGTCCGCGCAGCAATTCGCCGAGCCGCCGGGGGACGGTCATCAGCAGGTCGGTGTGTTCGACGACGAAGGCGGCGCCGAGGAAGTTCGGGATGTTCAGCACGATGCGCCGCCGGATGCCCTGTCGCGCGATTTCCTGATCGATGATCTGGTGCCCGGTGCCCGACGTGCTGAAGACCGCGTGGTCCTCGGCCTCGAACTGTTCCAGTTGCAGCCCCGCGTGAATGCGCGGATGGTCGGCGCTGGCGAGACAGACGTACTGCTGGCGGAACAGCGCCTGCTGGTAGAAGCCGGCTTCGAGGTCGGGGATGAAGCCCACCGCCAGATCCGCCTCCCCCGATTCGAGCATCTGCCCGGTCGCGCCCGACAGAGACGCGATCTCGATGCGCAGGCCCGGCGCGCCCGCCCGCAGGCGCCGCCACAGCCGCGGCAGCAGCACCAGGTGCGTGATGTCGGTCATGCACAGGCGGAACGTTCGCTCGGAGGACGCCGGATCGAACACGGCGCGGTGACCGAGCGCCGCATCGAGGGCGTCGAGCGCGCCGCGGATCGGCCCCAGCAGTTCCTCCGCGAGGGGCGTCGGCGCCATGCCGGCGGACGTTCGGACGAACAGCGGATCGGAATAATGCTCGCGCAACCTGCCGAGCGCGATGCTCACGGCCGGCTGGCCCAGTTCCAGCGTCTCGGCCGCGCGGCTGACGCTGCCCGTCTTGTAGATCGCATCGAACACCGTCAGCAGGCGCAGATCGGGGGTGCTCATCGCGACCTCTCCATTCGAAATTCGAATAGCCATTATTCCACCGGCTGTCTCGCCGGAATACTGATCCGCCTATAAATTTCGTCCATCACAACAGCGCGTCGGCGATCTCGTTCTGAAGGGAGGCTTCAGGACTCGCGCCGGACGGCGATGAACCCGATGGAGGAATGGACGAAATGCTGGAACTTGGTCGACTCGACGACTTGCCGGAAGCCTACCGGGAAGCCCTCACCGCGCGGAATCTCGTGCCCCTGTGGCCCAGTCTGCGCGCGGTTCTGCCGCCCGGAAAGCCTGCCCGGCGCACGCGCCCCATCCACTGGTCGTACGAAGGCCTCCGTCCCCTGCTGATGCAGGCGGGCGAACTGACCCCGATCGAAAAGGCCGAGCGCCGCGTGCTGGTGCTCGCGAACCCCGGCCACGGCCTCGAGAAGATGCAGGCGAGCGCCTCGATCTATCTCGGCATGCAATTGCTGCTGCCGGGCGAATGGGCGCCCGCGCACAAGCACACGCCCAACGCGGTGCGCATGATCGTCGAGGGCGAAGGGGCCTACACCACCGTCGACGGCGAGAAGTGCCCGATGAGCCGCGGCGATCTCATCCTGACGCCGACCGGCCTGTGGCACGAGCATGGCCATGACGGCACCGCGCCGGTGGTGTGGCTCGACGTGCTCGATCTGCCGCTGGTGCACTACATGGAGGCGTCCTACGTCACGGAAGGCGCGCCGCAGCAGGTGACCGCGCAGGCCACCGAGCGCGCCTACCAGCGTGGCGGCGTGGTGCCCTCGCCGATCTTCACGCGCTCCGACAGGCGTTTCCCGATGCTGCGTTATCCGTGGGCCGAGGTGCGCGCCGCGCTCGTCGCGCTGGACGCCGCCGAGCCCGGCCGCGACGCGGTGCAGGTCGCCTACGTCAATCCGGAGACCGGCGCCGACGCCCAGGCGATCCTCGGGTTCTCGGCGCTGATGCTGCGTCCGGGCGAAACGCTGCAGCTGCCCGCGCGCTCGCCGGCGATGGTGTTCCACCAGATCGAAGGCGGCAGCGAGGTGAGTGTCGATGACAGCGTGTTCACGCTGGCCGAAGCCGACACCTGCTGCGTCCCCGGTTACACCCCGGTGCGCCTTGCGAACCGCTCCACCGAAAAACCCGCCTTCGTGTTCATCGCCGACGAGACGCCGCTGCACAGGAAGCTCGGCGTCTATGAAGTCCGCGGCTGACCCCGACCCCAACGCAAGAAAAGGAGAACACACATGACTCAAGCCGATTACCTGTGGAACCCGCCGCCCGTGTATTCGCTGCCGGTGCGCGGCCTCGCGGCGCGCTACCCGGTCAACCGCATCTTCTGCGTCGGCCGCAACTACCACGCCCATGCGGTCGAGATGGGGGTGCCGGTCGACAAGGCCAACGCGCAGCCCTTCTACTTCACCAAGGCCGCCTCGACGCTGGTCGAATCCGGCGCGACCGTGCCGTATCCGACCGGCACCGCGAACTACCACCACGAGATGGAGCTGGTGGTCGCGATCGGCGCGCCGGGCTTTCGCGTGACCGAATCCGATGCCCCCAGC
>Ga0214472_10007818_pt1 | contig 11159 bp, 8 predicted proteins | sample RVTome_6_FD_207662 | JGI IMG/M metagenome (GOLD analysis project Ga0214472, IMG submission 207662) | Soil microbial communities from uranium-contaminated site in the Upper Colorado River Basin, Wyoming, United States - RVT140D175 | ecosystem: Environmental > Terrestrial > Soil > Contaminated >...
CGCGACCTCCGCCTCCTGCCGCGCCGTCTCCGCGGCCCGCTGCAGGGCCGCGACCTGCGCCTCGAGGGCCAGGAGCTCCTCGCGCCCGGCATCCTTCGCGCGCGGGTTCCCGGCCTTGCGGCGCTCGGCCTCCAGCTTGTCCAGCTTGACGCGCAGGGCGGGCGGCGGCAGGGCCACGGCAGCGTGGGGCGGCGACTCGTGCGCCGAGCGCGGGCGTACGGGAAGGGCCCGCGGCGCGAGCACGAAGAGCGCGCCGTACCCGTTGATGTGGTATCCGCGGCAGGCCTCGGCCCCTCCCAGGATCGGGGCCGCGCTGGGCCGGCTCACCTTGCGGACCGCGCGGTCGAGGGCCCACTCGAACCGCTCGAGGTCGGCGTGGGAGGGCCCCGAGTCCTGGGCCCCGGCCGCCAGCGGCAGGAGGCCGGTGGCGACGGCGAGGCCGAGCGTCGCGGTCCGGAGCTCGCCCATCATCACTTCTGCTGCGAGGCCTGCAGCACCCGGCCCATCAGCTCCGTGGTGCGGACCATGTCCTGGCCCGTCCGGCCTTCGAGGTAGGACAGCCCGGCGCTGACGCGGGCCAGGTCGTACCGCCGCCGGGTCTCGGCCTCCTCGGTCAGGGCGGCCAGCCGCGCGCTGACCCGCGCGTCCTGGCGCGCCTCGCTGTCGCGGATCATGGCCTGCATCCTGCGCAGGAGCAGCTCGTCGCTCCCGACCCGAGGTCCGCCTTCCGCGGTCCGCGGCCCGCTCGCGGCCGCGGCCGGGACCAACGCCGCGCGCAGGGCCGCCATCTCCGCGCGGTGCCGCGTCTCCTGACGGGCGAGCAGAGCCTCGACGTCGGCGCCTCCTCCGCCCGGCCGCAGGGCGTAGCCCGCGCCCAGGGCGGCCAGGACCGCGGCGGCCGCGGCCAGCCAGGGCGCGGCGCGGCGCTCCTGCGCGCGGCGCGGCCCGACGCTCGCGGGCAGCGCCCACGCGGTGAGGTCGCGGCGCACCCGGCGCAGCCCGGCCATCTCCTCGCGGCACGCCGCGCAGGCCGCGTGGTGCTCGCTCACGCGGCGGGCGGTGGCCGCATCGGCCTCGCCGTACAGGACGTCCATCTGGTCTTCCCTGAACGCTTCGCACTCCATGACGTCTCCCCCTGGAGCCCCTGGCCCCTGTCTCACGGCGTCAATGCCGGCAGCGGCGTCGCGGCGCGTATGCCCTGGCGCTCGAGCCGCACCCGGAGCTGGCCCAGGCCCCTGTACAGGCGTGTCTTCACGGTCGAGATCGGCACGTCCAGCGCCTGGGCGATCTCGAGGAACGTGAGCCCCTGGTACTCCTTGAGCACGACCACCTCCCGCTGCTCCTGCGGGAGCGACTCCACCGCGGCCGCCACCGCGCGCGAAAGGTCACGGGCCTCGATGAGGTCGAGGGGGCTCGGCCCGCGGCCGAACGGCGCGACCTCTCCCGCCTCCATGAGCTCGTCGAGGCTCACCTGGGGCCGGCTCTTGCGGCGGCGCAACCGGTCCCGGCAGACGTTGAGCGCGATCTGGTACAGCCACGAGGAGAAGCGCGCCTCCTTCTTGAACGTCCCCAGCGCCCGGTAGGCCTTGAGAAACGTCTCCTGGCACAGGTCCCGGGCGTCCTCTTCCGGCCCCATGATCCGGTAGATCGCGCCCTGGATCTTGCGGTCCCACCGGCCGATGAGCACGTCGAAGGCGTACGGGTCTCCGCGTTGGAACTCCTCCACCAGTACCTCATCGCTCGGCGCCGGGGCCTTCGACATCGGCTTCTCTTGAGACGGCACAGTGTGGCTCCCGGTCTGTATTACTGTCTATCTACAAACTTGATCGCGCCCGCGGATGCGCCTTGCTGTAGATATCCAGTATACGACGCAGATCCACGTGCGTGTAGCGTTGTGTCGTCGACAGGCTCGCATGCCCCAGCAGCTCCTGGATGGTACGAAGGTCCGCGCCGCGGCCCAGGAGGTGGGTGGCGAAGCTGTGGCGCAGGCTGTGCGGGCTGATCCGCTTCGCGAGCGCCACCGCCCTGACCCGATCGGCCAGTATGGTGCGGACGCTCCGATCGGTCAACCGGCCCCCCCGGCGATTCACGAACAACGCCTCCGTCCGCGGGCCCGCCCGCGCCCGGGCGGGCAGATACGCCAGGATCGCGGCCCGGGCCCGCGTCCCGAAGGGGACCACGCGCTCCTTGCGGCCCTTGCCCAACACGCGCGCCATGCGGGCCTCGAGGTCCACCTCGGGAAGGTCGAGGCCCACGAGCTCCGCGCAACGGACGCCGGTGGCGTAGAGCAGCTCCAGCACGGCTCGAGCGCGCAAGGAGGCGTCGTCCGCGCCGGGCATGTCGAGCAGGGCCGCGGCCTCGCCCTCGTCCAGGTGGCTGGGGATGCGGCGCTCGAGGCGGGGGGAAAGTATGCTGGCCGCGGGGTTCGTGGCCAGGATTCCCTCGCGGCACAGGTAGCGGAAGAAGGTGCGCAGGCTGGCGAGCTTGCGCGCGGCGGAGACGCGCCGGATGCCGCCCGCATGGAGGGTGGCCAGGAAGCCGCGGACGGAGAGATGGTCCGCGTCCTCGGGGCGCGGCTCCCTGCCGACCTGGGCGCGCAGGTGATCGGCGAACTGCGAGACGTCCTGCCCGTAGGCGCGCACCGTGTGGGCGGAGGCGTTGCGCTCCCGATCCAGGTGGAGGAGGAACCGCTCGATCGCCGTCCGCATCCTCACGGACCGCGGCTCAGCCCGCGGACGCGGCGCGCGGGAGGAGGTCCTCGTCCATGGAGGCCCGAAAGGCGGCGAGCCGGTCCAGGGCTCGCTGCGACATCCTGAGGCGGCGCTGGTTCTTGTCGCGGACCCGCTCCTCAAGTTCTGGCAAGAGACCAAAAGCGATGTTGGTCGGCTGGTAATGTTGTGGATCGCTTCGGGAGATGTACCGCGACAACGCCCCAAGCGCCGTCTCCTCCGGAAAGGCCACGGGCACCCGGCCCCGGACGCGGGCGGAGGCGCCCAGGCCCGCCAGCAGGCCAGAGGCCGCGGATTCCACGTAGCCCTCGACCCCCGACATCTGGCCCGCGAAGAACAGGCCTTGGCGCCGGCGGGTCTCGAAGGTCGCCTCCAGGGTGCGCGGCGCGTTGACGTAGGTGTTGCGGTGGATCATCCCGTACCGCACGAGCTCTGCCCCGGCCAGCGCAGGGATCATGCGCAGGATGCGCTTCTGCTCGCCCCACTTGAGCTGGGTCTGGAAGCCGACCACCGAGTAATGGCTGGCCGCCAGGTCGTCCTGGCGCAGCTGGACGACCGCGAAGGGACGCCGGCCCGTTTGCGGATCGACGAGCCCCACCGGCTTCATGGGGCCGAAGCGGAGGGTCTCGGCGCCCCGGCTGGCGATCACCTCCAGCGGCAGGCACCCCTCGAAGAAGCGCTCGTGCTCGAAGTCGTGGACGGTGGCGCGCTCCGCGCTCATCACCGCCTCGTGGAACGCGCGGTACTCCTCTTCGGTGAGGGGGCAGTTCACGTAGTCGTCGCCGCCCCGGCCGTAGCGCGAGGCCCGGAACGCGCGCTCGAAGTCGATGCTGTCCGCCTCCACCACCGGGCTGACCGCGTCGTAGAAGTAGAGGTGGTCCTCGCCCACGAAGCGCGCGATGTCGCCGGCCAGGGCCTCGGAGGTCAAGGGGCCGGTGGCCAGGATCACCACCGGATCCTCCGGGATGCGCTCGACCTCTCCCCGATGGAGGACGACGCCGGGGAGGGCAGCTACCGCCTCCGTCACCCGCCGGGCGAAAAGCTCGCGATCCACGGCGAGCGCGCTGCCGGCGGGCACCTTCACCTCGTCCGCGACGCGGATGGTGAGCGACCCCATGCGCCGCATCTCCTCCTTCAGCAGGCCGGCGGCCTGGTCCAGCGCGTTGCCGCGCAGGCTGTTGGAGCAGACGAGCTCGGCCAGGTCGCCGGTGTGGTGGACGGGCGTCTTCTTCACCGGCCGCATCTCGTGGAGGTCGACGCCCACCCCGTGGCGGGAGAGCTGCCACGCCGCCTCGACGCCGGCCAGGCCGCCGCCCACGATCGTGACGCGCGCGGGCATCACGCTCTCAGGCCGCGCGCTTGTAGTGGCACGCCTCGTTCCCGCAGAAGATGACCTTGCCTTCCTTCTTGGTCTCCTTCTCCAACAGGTAGCCCCGGCCGCAATCGGGGCAGGCCTCGGAGACGGGCCGGTGGTAGGCGGTGAACTTGCAGTCGGGGTATCGCTTGCAGCCGTAGAAGGAGCGGCCCCACCGGCCCTTCCTCTCCACCACCTGGCCCTCGCTGCAGTCGGGACACAGGAGGCCGATCTCGCGGGCCTCCTTCTTCTTTATGTACTTGCACGCGGGATAGTCGCTGCACGCGATGAAGGGACCGAAGCGGCCGCGGCGCCAGGCCAGGTCCTTGCCGCACTGCGGGCACTTCTCGTCGATGGTCTTCAAGGCTTCGACCTGCAGCTTGTCGCCTTCGCCGCGGATCAGCCGCTTGGTGGCCTTGCAGTCCGGGTAGCGCCCGCAGGCCAGGAAGGGACCGAAGCGGCCCTTCTTCAGCACCATGAGCCCGTGCGCCGGATCCAGGGGACAGACCTCCGCGGCCACGTCGGGGTGCAGCTCGGGCTGGCCGCTGTCCTCGCCCGCCATCTGGCGCGTGTTCTTGCACTCCGGATAGGCGGAGCAGGCCAGGAACTTGCCGTAGCGGCCCCACTTGATCACCATGGGCGAGCCGCACTTCTCGCAGACCTCGTCGGTCTTCTCCTCCATGCGCTTGACGTCCGGCATGTCGCGGCCGGCCTTCTTCAGGTCCTTCTCGAACTTCTTCCAGAACTGGTTCAGCGTGTTGAGGAGGTTGTCCTTTCCCTCCTCGATCTGGTCCAGCTCCTCCTCCATGCCGGCGGTGTACTCGACGCTCATGATGTCCTGGAAGTGGCCGACGAGCAGATCCGTCACCACGAAACCGAGCTCGGTGGGATAGAGCTTGCCCTCCCGCTTCTCCATGTACTCGCGGGCCTCGATGGTGGCGATGATGGAGGCGTAGGTGGAGGGGCGGCCGATGCCGTTCTCCTCCAGCTCCTTGACCAGGGTGCCCTCCGAGAAGCGGGGCGGCGGGATGGTGAAGTGCTGGTCGGTGTCGAGCTTCTTGAGCGCGAGGCGGTCGCCCTCCTGGAGCGGGGGCAGCTGCGCGGTGGCCGTCTCCGGAGACGTGTCGTCCGCGCCCAGCGCGGGCTCCTCCAGGGCCTTGCTCGGCCGCCGCTCGTCCGGCGTCTCCTCGTACACCGCGAGGAACCCCTTGAACTTCAGCGCCCCGCCCTTGGCCCGCAGCAGGTAGGTGCCCGCGGTGATGTCCGCCACCGTCTCGTCGTAGACGGCGGGCCGCATCTGCGAGGCCACGAAGCGGTTCCAGATGAGCTTGTACAGCGCGTGCTCGTCCTTCGAGAGGAAGCGCTTGATGGTCTCCGGATCGTGGTCGAGGTAGGTGGGACGGATGGCCTCGTGCGCCTCCTGGGCCCCCGCCTTGCTCTTGTAGAAGATCGGCTTCTCGGGGAGGTGGTCCTCGCCCCACGTGGTGGCGATGCGGTCGCGGACCGCCTGGAGCGCCTCCGCCGCGACGCGGGTGGAGTCCGTGCGCATGTAGGTGATGAGGCCGACCGAGCCCTCCTCGCCCAGCTCGACGCCCTCGTAGAGGCGCTGCGCCACCTGCATGGTCTTGCGCACCGTGAAGCGCAGCTTCTTGAAGGCCTCCTGCTGCAGCTTCGAGGTGATGAAGGGCGGCACGGGATGGCGGCGGCGCTCCTTGAGCTGCACCTTGGCCACCACGAAGGCGGCCCGCTCCAGGTCCGCGCGGACCTGCTGCGCCTCGTCGGCGCTGCCGATCTCGACGTTCTTGCCGTCCTTCTTGAGGAGGTTGGCGCTGAAGGGCGGCGGCGCGTCCGCCTCCAGGTGCGCCGCCACCGTCCAGTACTCCTCGGCGACGAAGGCCTTGATCTCCCGCTCGCGGTCGCAGATGAGCTTCAAGGCCACGGACTGCACGCGCCCCGCGGAGAGGCCGCGTCGCACCTTGTCCCAGAGGATGGGGCTGACCTTGTAGCCGACCAGACGGTCCAGGATCCGCCGGGTCTGCTGCGCGTCGACCTTCTTCGAATCCACCTCGCCCGGGTTCTGGAAGGCCTGCTCGACCGCCTTCTTGGTGATCTCGTTGAAGACCACGCGGCGGAACTTCTTCTTGGAGCGGCCGCCCAGCGCCTCGGCCAGGTGCCAGCAGATGGCCTCGCCCTCGCGATCGGGGTCGGCGGCGAGGTACACGGCCTCGGCCTCCTTGGCCGCGACCTTGAGCTCGTCGAGGATCTTCTTGCGGGTGGGCAGGATCTCGTATTCGGCCTCGAAGCCCTTCTTCACGTCCACGCCCAGCCGCTTCTTGGGCAGGTCGCGGACATGGCCCATGGAGGCCTTCACCGAGAAGTCCCGCCCAAGGTACTTGTTGATCGTCTTCGCCTTGGCGGGCGACTCGACGATGACGAGGTTCTTGGCCAAAAAGCCCTTTCGTTAGGCTCTCACGAAGAGCGCCCCGGGCAGCCGGCGCACCTTGTCCGCGAGCTCCAGTTCCGTCAGACGGACGAGCAGGGCGGGCGTTTCAAGGCCGCTGCGCCGGGCCAGCTCCTCCAGGCTCGACGGGGCGTCGTCCCGCAGGGCCGCGAGGACATGGTCGCCTGGAGGTCCCTCTTGCGCAACCTGGAGGGGGAGGCCGATCTCCTGGGCCACGTCCGCGGCGCCGCGGACGAGGGCCGCGCCGTCGCGGATGAGCTGGTTGCACCCCGCCGAGGCGGCCTGGCTGGGATGGCCGGGCACGGCCAGGACCTCGCGGCCCTCATCGAGGGCCGCCCGGGCGGTGACGAGCGCGCCGCTTCTCTCGGCCGCTTCCACCACCACCACCGCACGCGACCAGCCGGCGATGATCCGGTTCCGCCGCGGGAAGTTCGCGGGGTGGGGTATTGCGCCCAGCGGGAACTCGGAGACGAGCGCGCCCCTCTCCGCGATGGCGGCGGCCAGCGCCTCGTTCTCGGGCGGATAGATACGGTCCAGGCCGGACCCCAGAACGGCCACCGTGCGGCCGGCGGCGTCCAGCGCGCCCCGATGCGCGGCGGTGTCGATCCCGCGCGCCAGGCCGGAGACCACGGTGGCCCCCGCCGCCGCCAGGTCGCGGCCCATGCCCCGCGCGAGGGCCCGGCCCGAGGCGGTGGCGGCCCGGGAGCCCACGATGGCCACGCTCACGTCGCCTTCGTGAGCCTCGAGGCGGCCGCGCGCGTAGAGCACCGGCGGTGGATCGAAGATCTCGCGCAGGTGGCTCGGGTAGGCGGGCTCGTCCCGGCCCACGAGCGAGACGCCCAGCTCCGCGCAGCGGCGCCGCTCCTCCTCGGCCCGCCGGCGAGCCTCGCCGGACCGCAGGAGGCCCCGGGCTCGGGGGGGGAGGAGGTCGGCGTGAAAGTCGGGTCGGCTCAGCGCCGCGTCGAGGGGGACCCGGGCGCACAGCTGGCGCACCGTCCGCGGGCTGACGTCGGGAAGGAGCGCGAGCGTCAGGAGGTCGAAGGTATCGTCCACATTACTGCCGCCCCGGGCGCTTTCGGGGGGCCTCATTGTATGGGCGACCCCCCGCCTGTCAAGGTCCGCGCCACGCCACAGGCCATGCGTGGAGGCTGTCACGCCAACGGGACACCGACTGTGATCCCGGATGGACACGGGCGGAAGGAGCGCCGGGCGCGGCCGTGCCGGCGGCGCGGTGGCGCGCCGCACGGTCCTGGCACTCGCCTTGCTTTTGGGCTGGACCGGCAGCTAAGATCGAAACGAACGGCCCGCTCGCCGGAGACACGCCATGCCGCGGCTCCTCCTGCTGTTGACGCTGCTCGTCGCCGCGCCCTCCCTGGCCCAGGCTTCGTCGAGCGCGGACGAGGTCCATTTCGGGATCGAGGTCGCGCGCCGCGGGCTGTGGCGCGAGGCGCGCTTCCGGTTCGAGAAGGCCGTCCTGCTGGACCCCGACAACGCCGCCGCCCTGAACAACCTGGCCATCGCCTTGGAGCAGGAAGGCGAGTTCCAGAAGGCCCGCGAGGCCTACGAGCGGGCGCTGAAGCTGGACCGCAGCCTGTACATCCAGCAGAACTACGACCTTTTCCGGGAGGCCGATGACAAGCGCAACCGCAAGGCCAAGAAGAAGCCCTAGGGCTCTCCTGCCCGCGCTGCTGCTCACCACCGGCTGCGCCTCGTTCGTGGAGGTCCCGGTGGAGACGCCCCTGCAGTCCAAGATCGACGTGGGCGCCTTCCGGCGCGTGCTGGTGGCGGGGTTCGTGACCGACCTGGCCGAGGCGGACGTGGACCTGGCCCCGGAGACCGTGCGCCTGCTGCAGAACCAGCTCCGCTCCAACACCAAGATGCAGGTGCTGGAGCCCGACCACCCCCCCTTGAACGACGCCCTGGAGAAGATCCTGGAGCGGCTGGGGGAGGGCGACAGGTACAGCAAGCAGGAGCGCGAGCAGTTCAAGCTGGAGGCGGACCGCATCCTCCAGGACGGCGGCTTCTGGCGCAAGATCGGGGAGGAGTTCCAGAGCCCGCTGATCGTGACCGGGCGCATGGGTTTCGAGACCCAGAACCGCTCCGGCTTCCAGCAGGAGGAGCGCGTGGTGCGGGACCCCGGGTCCAACCGCTCCCGGCTGGTGCGGGGCAACCGCTACCTCGAGCGCAAGGGGTTCAGCCTGAGCGCGGAGTTCCAGTTCGTGGACGGGCGCTCGGGGCAGACCCTGCACAAGGAGAAGTTCACCGAGGAGGTCCTCTACGGGGAGGAGCAGAAGGTCTCGGCCCTGTCCTCGTATTTCGAGCTCATGGACCGGCTCCTGCCCAACTTCCTGGGGGTGATCTCCCCCCAGAAGATCCGTGGGACGCGCGTCCTGCTCCGATAGGAACCCAGAAATGAACCGGCACCCCCGCGCCCTGTCGCGCACGGGACTCCCGTTGGGCCTGGCGGCGGCCCTGGCCCTCGCCGCCGCCGCCCCCGCGCGCGCGCAGTTCATCCCCTACTTCGGCAAGAACAAGGTCAAGTACGACGACTTCGCCTGGCGCATCTACAAGAGCCCGCACTTCGAGGTCTACTACTACCCGGAGTTCGAGCAGCACCTGGCCCGCATCGTCTCCTACGCGGAGAGCGCCTACCAGAAGGTGTCCTCGGACCTGAAGCACGAGATCGGCTTCCACATCCCGCTCATCCTCTACAAGACCCATTCCGAGTTCGAGCAGACGAACCTGTTCCCCACCTTCCTCCCCGAGGGGGTGCTGGCCTTCGCGGAGCCCGTGCGGGACCGGATCGTGCTGCCCATCGACCTGCCCCCCGACAAGCTGCAGGGCCTCATCACCCACGAGCTGACCCACATCTTCGAGTTCGACCTCATCCCCCGCAACATCATGCAGCGCAACATCCCGCTCTGGGTGGACGAGGGCTTGGCCGACTACGAGCGGGGGACCTGGGACACGCTCGACCTCATGACCATCCGGGACGCGGCGGTGACGGACCAGATCCCCAAGCTCTCCCGGCTGGACGAGGGCCTGGACTTCTCCAACCCGAGGGTCGTCTACAACCTCGGCCACGCGGCCTTCGAGTTCATGGAGGCGCGATACGGCAAGGAGGGGATCCGGCAGTTCCTCTACACCCTGCGCAAGAACATCGTGGGCGGGGCGATCGAGGACATCTACCAGCAGGCCTTCCGGGTGAAGCCCGAGGAGTTCGACGAGCAGTTCGATAAATGGCTGAAGGAGCGCTTCAAGCCCTTCCGCGACAAGCAGCGGCCGAGCGACTACGGCAAGGACCTCTCCCCCGATCCCGAGAAGACCTCCTACACGCAGGTCTACGCCTTCAGCCCCAGCCCGTCCGGCGAGATCGTGGCCGCCCTCACCGGCAACCGCAAGGACGGCGAGGCGGACATCGTGCTCCTCTCCGCCAAGGACCGCGGGGTCATCCGCAACCTCACCGGCGGGTTCACGGACGACTACGAGAGCCTGGCCCTCTCCGACAGCTTCGTGGCGGGGCGGTCCATCGCCTTCGACCCCCGCGGCGACAGCGTGGCCTTCTTCGCGCGGACGGGAAAGCGCCGCAGCCTGTTCCTGGTCTCCGTGCTCACGGGGAAGACGCTGCACCGGGTGCCCGTGGACCTGGACCAGGCCCAGGCCCCCTGCCTGCTCCCCGACGGCCGCCACGTCCTCTTCGCGGCCATCAAGGAAGGCGTGTCCGACATCTACCTGATGGACCTGGAGGGCGGCTCGCACAAGAACCTCACCCAGGACTCCTTCCACGACTCCGACCCGCAGGTGTCTCCGGACGGGCGCCTGGTCGTCTACACGCGGCGGGTGAGCGGTCACGACAAGATCTACACCTTCCCCCTGCGGAACCCCGGGCACAAGACGCAGCTCACCTTCGGGCCCCACGACGACTCCGCCCCCACCTTCTCCAGCGACGGCAGGCGGGTGTACTACGCCTCCGACGAGGAGGACGAGATCTACAACCTGCGCAGCCTCGACCTGGGCACGGGGGTGATCCGGCAGTACACCGACGCCCTGGGCGGCGACATGGCGCCGGCCGCCCTGCCGGGCAAGAGCGGGGAGAGGCTGGCCTTCATCAGCTACTTCAAGGGCGAGTTCCGCCTGCACTCCATCGATACCCAGGAGCCGGTGCAGGAGGTGGAGCAGGAGGTCCAGGTGGTCGCGGACGCCATCGTGGACTTCCAGCCCGACGTCATCCACCAGGTGGTGTCGGAGAACAAGCGGAAGAAGCGCCTGTTCGAGAACCTCTTCCTCGAGGGGCGGCCCCCCCTCAACGTGGGGGTCACCTCCGGGGGCGACTTCTTCGGCGGCAGCCAGGTGGCCCTCTCCGACGTCCTGGGCGACCAGAACTTCGTGTTCACCGCGGTCTCGCTGCGCGAGTTCCGCAGCTACGACGGCACGTACATCAACCTGGCCAAGCGGCTTCACTACGGGCTCTCCGCCTTCGACACCACTCGCTTCTTCTTCGCCTCGCCCTACGCCCTGCAGCAGGGGTTCTTCCGCGAGGGGGCCTTCGCCACCCAGCGCTTCACGGGCGCCAGCCTCATCGCCCAGTACCCCTTCGACAAGTTCCGTCGCCTCG
>Ga0214472_10007819_pt1 | contig 11159 bp, 10 predicted proteins | sample RVTome_6_FD_207662 | JGI IMG/M metagenome (GOLD analysis project Ga0214472, IMG submission 207662) | Soil microbial communities from uranium-contaminated site in the Upper Colorado River Basin, Wyoming, United States - RVT140D175 | ecosystem: Environmental > Terrestrial > Soil > Contaminated >...
TGCCGAAATACAATTCCATTTCGATTTCCGGCTATCACATGCAGGAAGCCGGCGCGACGGCGGATCTGGAACTGGCTTATACCCTGGCCGACGGCATCGACTATCTGCGCGCCGGACAGAAGGCCGGCCTCGACGTGGATGTGTTCGCCCCGCGCCTGTCGTTCTTCTGGGCGATCGGCATGAATTTCTTCATGGAAGTGGCGAAGCTGCGGGCGGCGCGGCTGTTATGGTCGAAGATCGTTTCGGAGAAATTCAATCCGAAAAACCCCAAATCCCTGTCGCTTCGCACCCATTCGCAGACCTCGGGCTGGTCGCTGACGGCGCAGGACGTCTACAACAACGTCGTCAGAACCTGCGTGGAGGCGATGGCCGCGACCCAGGGCCATACCCAATCCCTGCACACCAATGCGTTGGACGAGGCGCTCGCCTTGCCGACCGATTTCTCGGCGCGCATCGCCCGCAACACCCAATTGTTCCTGCAAATGGAATCCCGCACGACCGAGGCGATCGATCCCTGGGGCGGCTCTTTTTACGTTGAAAGGCTGACCGCGGAGCTGGCCTCGAAGGCGCTCGGCCATATCGAAGAGGTCGAAGCGCTCGGCGGCATGGCCATGGCGATCGAAAAGGGCATTCCGAAACTGAAGATCGAGGAAGCCGCCGCCAAGACCCAGGCGCGCATCGATTCCGGCCTGCAGACCATAGTCGGCGTCAACAAGTACAAGCCCCGCAACGAAGCGACAATCGACGTTCTGAAAGTCGACAATGCAAAGGTCCGGGAGCAGCAATTGCACAAACTGGCGCGGCTGCGCGCCGAACGCGATGCCGGCGCCGTCGACGCCGCCCTGGCGGCCCTGAGCGAATGCGCCAGAAGCGGCTCCGGGAACCTGCTGGAAATGAGTGTCAATGCGGCGCGGGCGAAGGCGACCGTCGGCGAAATCACCAGCGCCATGGAGGCCGTGTTCGGCCGCCACAAGGCGGAAATCAAATCCATTACCGGGGTCTATAAACGCGAGGCGGGAAGCATGAGTGAAGCAGTCGCGCGGGTGCAGAAACTTGTCGAGGCGTTCGAGCACGACGATGGCCGTCGGCCGCGCATTCTGGTGGCGAAAATGGGCCAGGACGGCCATGACCGCGGCCAGAAGGTGATCGCGTCGGCCTTCGCGGATCTCGGATTCGACGTGGATATCGGCCCGCTTTTCGCGACGCCGGAGGAAGCCGCGCGCCAGGCGATCGAAAACGACGTGCATATTATCGGCGTGTCGTCGCTCGCCGCCGGTCACCTGACCCTGGTGCCGGCGCTCAAATCGGCGCTGGCCGCCTATGACCGCGGCGACATCATGATCGTCGTCGGCGGTGTCATTCCGCCTCAGGATTACGACGCCCTGCTGCAGGCCGGCGCTTCGGCGATTTTCCCGCCGGGAACGGTGATCGGCGAGGCGGCGGAAGATCTGATACACAAACTCAACCGCAAGCTCGGCTTCGAGCCGAAGGCCGCGGCGGAATAGCAAATCCATGCCGGGCCTCGTCGTCGCCGCGCTCTACAAATTCACCCCGTTCGAAAATCCCGACGCCATCCGGCGGGGCTTGCAGCGGGCCTGCGACGCCGCCGGGGTCTGCGGCACGCTGCTGATTGCGCCGGAGGGCGTGAACGGCACGATAGCGGGAGAGCGCGCCGCGCTCGACCGGGCGCTTGCGGCAATCCGAAACCTTCCCGGCTGCGCCGACCTGGAGCACAAGGAATCGCCCGCCGACCGGATGCCGTTTCACCGCATGAAGGTGAAGCTGAAGCGGGAAATCGTCACCATGGGCGTTGCCGGGCTCGATCCGAACCGGGCGGTCGGAGACTATGTCGAACCGCAGGATTGGAACGGTTTGATTTCCGATCCCGACGTCATCGTCATCGACACGCGCAACGACTACGAAGTGGAAATCGGCACGTTCCGCGGGGCCGTCAATCCGAATACCGCCGCCTTCCGGGACTTTCCGGAATGGTTCCGCAAACATTACGGCGACGCCCGCGACAAGACCTTCGCCATGTTCTGCACCGGCGGCATACGGTGCGAAAAGGCGACGTCGTTCCTGAAATCGGAGGGCGTGGAAAGCGTATTCCACCTGAACGGCGGAATTCTGAAATATCTGGAAACGGTGCCGCCGGACGCAAGCCTTTGGCAGGGGGAATGTTTCGTCTTCGACCAGCGCACGGCCGTGGCCCATGGGCTGGAACCCGGGTCCTACGATCTGTGCCACGCCTGCCGCCGGCCGATCGACGCAAAGGATCGCGCTTCTCCGCATTTCCAGGAAGGCGTTTCCTGTCCCCATTGCCACGACACGGTGACGCTCGAACAAAAAGCGCGGTTCTCCGAACGGCAAAGGCAGATGCGGCACGCTCGGGAACGCGGCGTCAAACATCTCGGCGCGAACCAGACCAAACCGGTGCGCTAACCCGGGTATTTGAACACCGTTTCGCCCCGCCGCCGCAGGGCTTTGGCGGTTCGCTTCCGGCAAGTCCGCCGGCCCGCCGCGACACTTAGGGGCGGTGCTTGGTCGGGACGGGATATGATGATAAGCACGGCGTCATCCATGACGAGATCCGCCGATTCGTTTTCGGTCCGTGCCGCTTGTTTTCGCCGCTCTGCCGTCTCACGCCGCCTGTCGTTCGAATGGGCTCCTCCTCATACATTCACCGCGAATAAGGAAAATGATGCGTATCTGTTTTCGTGTTTTGTCCGTCTGTTTAGCCTTTCTGGCCGCGGGGTGTGCCGCCTCGCTCGAGGAGACGGTCGACTCCATTCCGACAAAGACCTATGTGCACTTTACCGAGGGGGCCGTCGGCGGCCTGGTGCCCGGCACCGGCTATTCGTCGCGGGAGATCGAAGCCAGATTGCCGGGGTTCACGACAGAAACCATCACCAGCGCGAACGAAACGACGACCGTGGCGGCCTATGGCGTCTTCACCGACGGCATTCAGGTTCTGCAGGTGCATAAAGGCGCAAATGGAAAGATCGGCCCGGTCCACGGGGTGACCAACCACCTGACTGGCCCGAATGGCGAACGCATCGGCATGACGTTCGGCGGGCTGCACATGGACCGGCAGTCCTGCCGGGTCGGCAAGTCCCTGTGGCGCGGCATGGCGCTGTGCAAGGCGCGCGGCACCGACACTATCACCCTGGTCTTCGCGATTTCGCAATTTGAGGGTCCCTTTGACCGGTTGGCGCCGGATTCCGAACTGAAAACCGCGGTCCTGCAACGCATCGTCTGGGAGTCCTGACGCTGCAGGGCGGCGGCGCGGCGGCGCGATTTCGCCGTGACGCCCGCCGTCCGATCGGGTATTGCGGGACTTATGACGCGCAACGACGATTCTGACCGGGATGCGGATCTGGGCAGCGATCTGCCTCACGATCTGCAAACGCTTTGCCGGGCCATTGCCGGCGGCAAACGCGCCGCTCTGGCGCGCGGCATCACCATGGTTGAATCGAAGCACCCGGCGCATCGCGCCAAGGCGGATCTGCTGTTGCAGGCCTTGATGCCGCGGACCGGCGGCGCGCACCGCATCGGCGTCACGGGCGTGCCGGGCGTCGGCAAGTCGACGACGATCGACACGTTCGGATCGAATCTGACGGCGCTCGGCCGCAAGGTCGCGGTTCTGGCGGTCGACCCGACTTCGTCGCGCACGGGCGGCTCCATTCTGGGGGATAAGACCCGGATGGCGCGGCTGGCCGTCGATGAAAATGCCTTCATCCGCCCCTCCCCCTCGTCCGGGACCCTGGGCGGCGTGGCGGCGAAAACCCGGGAAACCATGCTTTTGTGCGAAGCCGCCGGCTTCGATGTGATTCTGGTTGAGACCGTCGGCATCGGACAGTCGGAAACCGCCGTCGCCGACATGGTCGATTTCTTTCTGGTTCTGATGTTGCCGGGCGCCGGCGACGAATTGCAGGGCATCAAGAAAGGCGTGCTTGAAATCGCCGATATGATCGCCGTCAACAAAGCCGATGGCGAGGGAGCACACCGCGCCCGAGCGGCGGCCTCCGAATACCGCTCGGCGCTCGGCATCCTGACCGCTCGATCGCCCGTCTGGAACCCGCCGGTGATCACCATATCGGGTCTGACCAATGAAGGCCTCGATGAAGTATGGGCCAATATCACCCTGCACCGGGCCAAAACCGAGGCGTCCGGCGATTTCAAGGCGCGGCGTCAGGAACAGCAGGTCATCTGGATGTGGTCGATGCTGCGCGACCGCCTGCACGCGGCGCTCACGGAAAATCAAGCGGTGCGCGCCCGCCTGCAAACCCTCGAAGCCGGCGTTCGCGCCGGGGAAATTTCGCCGTCCTTCGCCGTATCGCAACTGGCTGACACGCTCGGCCTGTAATTCGATGAACCGGGAACAGCCGCGTGAAACGGGGCTCGCGCCGGATTTCGCGCGATAATGTGCTCTACTATTTCGCCGGCACTTCCGGATGATCGGCGAGAAAGTCCTGCAAGGCCACAAACAATTCCTTGGCATGGTGATGGTCACCGCTCAGGCGGGCGGTGCGAATGTCGTCAACGATCATGTCGCGAATGCGTTCGGCTCCATGGGGCTTGTGCATAAGATATTGGGCGAGCGTCGCGGCCGTATCGGCGGAAACATCTTCATGCTCCGCGATCGCATCGATTTCCTCCTTGTCGAGGCCGTAGCGCGACAGATCCGTTGAAGCCTTCATGATTGTCTCCCATCCTGATGCAAAGCCGCCCAAAGATATACCGCCGGAAAGCCACGGGCTTGATTTCAATCAACCCTATTGCCATTCAGGTCAACCGCGAACACGCAGTTTCTGTTATGGTGCCGGCCAGCGCCGATGTCCGCAAAACGGCTTGTCCGTCGAAGACATCGGAGTTGTCCGGTTTTTCATAATTCGTCTGATTGTTTCATGAACCGACGCAGTTTTCTAGGATTCGCCGCCCTGCCCCTGGCGCCGACGCTTGCCGCCGCCGCTTCGCCGGGATCGGGACTGCGCGGCGCGCTGGATGCGGGCGCTCTCGGCGTGCGAACCGGATCGCAGGACCTGCAGACCGCAGCGCTGCAAAAAGCCATCGACGCGGCGGCGGGGCAGAACCAGCCGCTGTTTCTGCCGCCGGGACACTATCACACGTCGGAACTCAGCTTGCCGTCGAATGCCAGCCTGATCGGCGTGGCGGGCTCGACCCACCTGGTCCTTACCGGCGCCGGTCCGCTCCTGACCAGCAAGGGAACCCGCAACGTTTCGCTTGAGGGCTTGGTGGTGGACGGCAGCACCGGAAGCGTTCCCGGCGCCTTCGGCGGCCTGGTACACATGTCCGGCGTGAGCATGCTGCGCATTTCCCGCTGCGAGATCATCGAAAGCGGCAAGAGCGGGCTTGCCCTTACCGCGTGCGCCGGCTGGATCACCGACAATGTCATTTCCGGCGCCCAGGATTATGCGGTCTACTGCCTCGACGCGGCCGGCCTGTCCATCCAGAACAACGACGTCAGGGATTGCGCCGATGGCGGCATCCTGGTGCACCGGACCCAGGTCGGCGAGGACGGTACGATCGTCTCCGGCAACCAGGTGCGCCGGATCGGCGCGCGCAGCGGCGGAACAGGACCCTGGGGCAACGGCATCAACGTCTATCAGGGCGGCAGCGTGATGGTCGCCAACAACCGCATTTCCGATTGCGCGTTTTCCGCCATCCGCTCGAACGGCGGCTCGAACCTGCAAATCATCGGAAACAATTGCCTGCGCTCCGGCGAAACCGCGCTGTATTCGGAATTCGTTTTCCAGGGCGCCGTGATCGCCAACAATGTCGTCGACGGCGCGGCGCACGGCATTTCGATCGCCAATTCGAACGAGGGCGGTCGCATGGCGGTCTGCTCGGGCAATCTGGTGCGAAACATTTACACCAAAGGCCCCTATGAGGTGCAGGAACCCGGCTTCGGCGCGGGCATATGGGCCGAAGCGGAGACAGCGGTGACAGGCAATGTCATCGAAAACGCGCCGCTGTTCGGCATAGCGCTGGGCTGGGGCCCCTATCTGCGCAACGTCACCGCGACGGGCAATGTCATCAACAAGGCCGGCGTCGGCATCGCCGTGACCGTGGTCGAAGGCGCCGGCAAGGCCGTTATCGCCAACAATATCATTACCGAAGCCCTGCGCGGCGCGGTGGTCGGGTTTCGCTGGAGCGAGCGGGTCACCGAGGATCTGACGATTACCGGCGCCGAGGCCTGGCCGCATCTGAGCGTCTCGGGCAATTTGTAGACCGCCGGCGCCCGGCACGTCCGCCCAGAGAGAATTCTGTGTTCCCAGCGGGTCATCATATTGCCTGAGACTAATTTTCGGTATGGGTGAACTTTGCGTTGCACGGGAGGGATCGTGGTTTTATTGCTAAAACACATCGCGAGCATGGGAGCGCCAAGAATGTCTGGTCGTCGCACCTTTTTAAAGACTGCAACGGGGTTGGTCGCCTTCGCCGCCTTTTCCCTCCACCGGCCGCATTGGGCTCACGCCGCGGAAGACAAACCCCATTGGGGCTATGAAGGTCACGGCGGCCCGGATCAATGGGGCGGGCTGCACAACGATTATGCCGCTTGCGGCACGGGCTCTCAGCAATCGCCGATCGACCTGAGAAATCCGACGCCCGCAATTCTCGGCGACATCGCAATCGACTGGCGCCCGACCGCCCTGAAGGTCGTCAATAACGGCCATACGATCCAGGTCGATGCCGACACCGGCAGCAAGATCGTCATCGGCGGCAAATCCTTCGCGCTTCTGCAGTTTCATTTTCACCACAAAAGCGAGCATGGCCTGAACGGCAAACAACTGCCCATGGAATTGCATTTCGTGCATTCGTCGCCGGACGGAACCCTTGCGGTTCTTGGCGTGTTTCTTGAAGCAGGCGGCGAACCGGGCGCTGCGGTGGAAACCATCGACGCGATCTGGAAGCTGGCGCCGGCCGAGAAAGGCGCGGCCGAATCGGCCGAGACGATCGATCCGGGCGCGCTTCTGCCGGTGGAACGGTCCTTTTACCGCTATTACGGCTCGCTCACCACGCCGCCCTGTTCCGAAATCGTCACGTGGACCGTCTACCACAATCCGGTCGCGATCACGCAGGCGCAGATCGACGCGTTCGCAACGCTTTTCGAGAACAATGCGCGCCCGTTCCAAGCGCTGAACCGTCGGTTTCTGCTGGGAACCTTCTAGCGCAGGCGGGAGCAAGTCTCGGCCGGCCTCCAAGTCCGTGTCCCGGCTTGCGAGACCGCCGACGAGCGCCTCCGAAGCCGCATTGCGGCGCCTTTCCTCTCGGATTTCCTCTCGGATTAGCCTGGGATTTACCGCCGGTGCCCGGGTTGTTTTCTAATTTCACGCCCAGCCCAAGCGTATCCGGGCGCGCTCGTCTCGTTGGCGAGCCCGCTGACGGAGACGACGCGTCTATAACCGCTCGCCGGCCCGGATGGCGGCCGGCAAAAGGTTTTCGGACGGCGCCAGCGGGCAGACATAGTCCGGATTGTGGGCGCAGGACGGATGATAGGCAAAATTGAAGTCGAGAATCAGCTTTCCCGACGGGTTCAACCCCAGATCAGCGCCCTTGATCGCGTCGATCAGATAACGTCCGCCACCATAGGTCGCCCCTCCACGGGTCGCATCGGCGAAGGGAAGGAACAGGCCGCCGCCATAGCCCTCGATCCAGTAAAGTGTCAATTCCCCGCCCAGCCGCTGCATCAATCCGAGCGTTCGGGCAACCGGGTGACGGCGGATCGCGCCGTCGTTTCCCAGATTGACGGTTTCGGCAGGACCGTCGGCGGGCAACAGGTCAACTGCGAAGCGCAAGTCCGGATCATAGGCGAAGACGATCGGCCCCTTGTAATGGGTGCGCTTCGGCGCGGCGATCGGCGACATGGGATGGGACTGAAACAGGCAGCGCCGCGTGTCGCGCCAGATCTGCCATCCCTCCTGGCCGGTTTCCGCAGCCCGGACCGTTTCATAGAGCGCGTTTATCCGCAGGCGCCAATCCGCAAGCCGGTAGGCGGGCGGTCCGTTATAGGCGTCACGGGCCGCGCGATCGCGGGGCAGCGCTCCGGCGCGTTCCAAAATGTTGACCAATGCCAAGACGTTTCCTCTTCGCCTGTTCCGCTTCAAACTGATGGGTAATACCAACCCATTGCGGGGTTTTTTTTCGGTCTTACCCATGGAATTCGCAGCCAAACCCATCGGGACAGGCGCGCCGCTTCACGAAAGTCTAACGGAATGGATGTCTCAAATATGGCATGAGCGCTCCAAATGCCGCCGGGATCACGCATGGCGTGTCCGCAAGGCCACCGCTACAGGCCCCAACGCGAAACCGGCGGAACGGTTCCAATTGCACGAGCCTGACAATCGGCCGGTCCAACGAGATCCGTATTGTCATCCCTGGGTCAGTCGTTGCGCAAAGCGGACCCAGCTTTCGGCCCTTGCAGCCAGGATGACCCGGAACCGGGAGCGGGCGCAAATCACACCTGTTTGTGCTTGCAGCGCGTCGCGACTGCGCCCGCTTTCCATTTCCGGCTGACAGGCTTTACGGATTTGCCGTGTCCCGTGGCCACCACCATGCTCCGGCGAGCACCACGCCCTTCGAGACGATTTTCCTGGCGCCCTGCAAATGTTCGCCGACCGCATCGACATAATCGAAGGCGCCCTCCTCGACGGCGAGCAGGGTCGCGTCCCCCACCGCTCCCGGCTTCAAGCTTCCCAGTTCCGGACGTTTGAGCGCGAAGGCCGCGGTTTCGGTGGACGCCTTGATCACCTCCGGCAACGACATGCCCATGCACAGGAATTTCGACATGGTGGTCACCTGGTCGAAAGCCGGACCGTGAATACAAAGCGCGTGCACGTCCGAGGAGATCGTATCGGGATAGAAGCCGTTGGCGAGCATGGCGCGCGCCGTCTTGAAGGCGAACGAGCCCATGCCATGGCCGATATCGAAAAAGACGCCGCGCTCGCGCGCATCACGCACCGCCTGCTTGACATTTCCCTGGGCGGTCACCGGCGCATTGGGAAACGGGCGGAAGGCGTGGGTCAGAACGTCGCCGGGACGCAGGAGCGACAGCACTTCCTCATAATCCGGCGGCGGATGGTCGATATGCGCCATCAGCGGCATGCCGACTTCGTCGGCGACCTGCAGCGCGATCCGCAACGGCGCAAGACCCTGATCGCCGGAGGAATGCCGTCCGACCCGGACCTTCATGCCGACGATGACATCCCGGTTGGCGTCGGCCATGGCGGCGGCCTCCGACGGCGCCATCAACCTGATATCCTCGCTCTCGCCGACATGCACCGTCGAGGAAAACCCGTAAATTCCGGCAAAGGATATGTGCAGATAGGCGAGGATGCGCACTTCGGAGCGTTCGATGACGTGTTTTCGAAAGCCGGGGAAATTTCCCGGCCCGGCGGACCCGGTATCGACCGCCGTGGTCACGCCGGACGTCCTGCAGAAGGCTTCGGCATCGATTCCCAAAGAGGTTCCCCCCCAATAGACATGGGTATGGAGATCGATCAGACCGGGCGTTACGATCAGCCCGGAAACGTCGCGAATGCGACCGGGCGCAATTCCGGCCCCCGAATGGGTGTGACGACGGTCCGCCAGTCCTGTCCCGACAGCCTCGACCCGGCCGTCGGCAAAGGCCACGTCCATGATGCCGTCAATCCCCTGCGAGGGATCGATCACATGACCGCCCGTCAGAATAAGCCGTGAAGATGTCATTGGGTCTGCCTGTTGATTGCCGTTCGGGCACCACATTTACAATCGACACTGGGAAAGGCAAGTACGGGCGACACTGCGAAAGGCAAGTACGGGCGACACTGCGAAAGGCGCGTTCAGGCGACTGTGCGCGGAGCAAGCATTGCGATGCTTGACCTGTCGCGGCAAATCGCCATGATTTTCTCGGGATTTCAAGGGAGAACACTTTCCATGACCTATTTGATCGCGATTGCGGCCGCTGCATTGTCGCTTATGTGGATGCCGGACGCCGCCCATTCGCAAGCGAACAAGCGTTTCGACGTGGGGGATTGCCGGGAACAGGCGCAGGCATTCGCGCGCCTCGACATCGACTGCGTTTTAACGATCAAGGCGGCCGAGAAGGATCTGGCGGCGGCCCCCTCCTATTTGAGGGCGCTGCTGGGCGATTTCGAATGCAAAGTGCCGCTCGCCTTCGACAAGGCGCAGGTCTATGGCGTGTGGATCACCGAGAACCGCGTCAACCCGCCGCCCCTGGATGTCAGTTGCACCATTCTTTCCGGCCTGACCGGCGGAGACATCACCGCCGTATTCGATGTGGATTGCATTCGCAACGACGACACATGGACTTGTTTTCCGGGCTTGCGTGACGTTGTCGGGCTGGGACCCCTGGCGCCGGTCATTGAGGATTTCGTCAATAACGAGCCGGTTTTCCCGCGGTTTCTGGCGAAACAATTGTCCCGGTTCGATTGACGCCGACGATTACCGGCAAGGTCGCCGGAACGAATGTTCTGCTTCCAACTTTTCATCATCAGAAATCCTCCGCTGATGGAATTCGTGTATAGCAAACCCCACGATCCAGGATTCTCCACCGCCTATGGACCGTAAAGACAGCAACCGCCCCATCTCACAATCACGGGTACAAGATGATCGATGATCCTGAGACAACCGATCTCCTCATCGCGAAACTGAAGGATGCGTTGCCGATCGACGCAGCCATCCCCAAAGATCTTCAGACCAGCCTCGCAGCAGAATCGCCGGAGATCCCAATTCCCGCAAGGTGTCAGGTGGTCGATGTGTTGAATCTCGGTGACGAGGGCGGCGTTGCCTGTTGCCTCGACATCGGCGGCGACGCCTCGGCGGCTGCCCATATCGTCTCCATCACCCGCCTCCTATTCGATCGCCGCACTCCGCTGTTCCGCGAGATCGACACATACAAACGTCGGCGGATCAAAAAACTCAAGCGGCAGCGCGGCCGCGCCTTCTGACGCCATGAATGCCGGGCTTTCCTTTCGATTGACGCAAAATTTCCCTAGATTCAATACGTTAGTGACCTGTTGGACGGACACGAAACTCCTCCAAAGACATGATGTTGATCGTCCCGGGCAGAAACTCGGCGACGTCATGCAACGCCCCGATGAACAGCAGGCCGATTTCTCCCGGCCGCAACGTCCGAT
>Ga0214472_10007820_pt1 | contig 11158 bp, 12 predicted proteins | sample RVTome_6_FD_207662 | JGI IMG/M metagenome (GOLD analysis project Ga0214472, IMG submission 207662) | Soil microbial communities from uranium-contaminated site in the Upper Colorado River Basin, Wyoming, United States - RVT140D175 | ecosystem: Environmental > Terrestrial > Soil > Contaminated >...
GATCGCGTCAATTTCGCTGCCGTCGAGAACCTCTTTTTCGAGCAGCGATTCGGCGACTTTGTGCAGCAGGCGGACATTGCTTTTGAGCAAATCCTTGGCCTTGTGATAACTCTCTTGAATGATGCGCCTGACCTCGGCATCGATCTCGATGGCGGTGCTCTCTGAGTAGTCCACCTTCTGAGTAAAGTCCCGTCCTAGAAATATCTCTTCTTCCTTCTTGCCGAAGGTCATCGGTCCGAGCTTTTCGCTCATGCCCCATTCGCAGACCATGCGGTGCGCGAGATCCGTCGCCTTTTCGATATCGTTGCCGGCGCCGGTGGTCGTATGCTCGAGCACCAGCTCTTCGGCCACCCGTCCGCCAAACAGAATTACCAGATTATTGAGTAAATACTCTTTCCCGTAGGTATGTTTCTCGTCAATCGGCAGCTGTTGAGTCAGTCCTAGCGCCATGCCGCGGGGAATTATCGTCACTTTGTGAATCGGGTCGGCGCCGGGCAAAAGCTTCGCCACTAACGCATGACCGGCTTCATGATAGGCGGTGTTGCGCTTTTCTTCGTTGCTGATGATCATACTGCGCCGCTCGGCGCCCATCATGACTTTATCCTTGGCAAGCTCAAAGTCGCCCATGTCGACTTTTTCTTTATCGTTGCGCGCTGCTAATAGAGCCGCCTCGTTGACGAGGTTTTCCAGATCCGCGCCAGCGAAACCGGGAGTTGCCCGGGCTAAAACTCCGACATCGACATCGCCGCCCATGGGAACCTTTTTGGTATGAACCTGAAGAATCCCTTCGCGGCCCTTGACGTCCGGCCGCGGCACCACCACGCGCCGGTCAAAACGCCCCGGGCGCAGCAGCGCCGGATCCAAAACATCGGGCCGGTTGGTGGCAGCGATCAAGATGACGCCTTCATTGGCTTCGAACCCGTCCATCTCGACGAGCAGTTGGTTGAGGGTTTGCTCGCGCTCGTCATGGCCGCCGCCAAGACCGGCGCCGCGATGTCGCCCCACTGCGTCGATTTCATCGATGAAGATGATGCAAGGGGCATTCTTCTTGCCCTGGACGAACAGGTCGCGCACCCGCGACGCGCCGACGCCAACGAACATTTCGACGAAGTCGGAACCGCTGATGCTGAAGAACGGCACGCCGGCTTCGCCGGCGATGGCGCGCGCTAGCAAGGTCTTACCGGTGCCTGGGGGTCCGACGAGCAAGCAACCTTTAGGGATACGACCGCCTAGTTTGGTAAACTTTTTTGGGTCTTTGAGAAAGGCGATGATCTCTTGAAGGTCATCCTTCGCCTCATCGACGCCGGCGACATCGGCAAAGGTTACCCGGTGCTGATTCTCGGTTAGCAGCTTAGCCCGACTCTTGCCAAACGACATCGCCTTGCCCCCGCCGACTTGCATCTGGCGCATGAAAAAGACCCACACGCCAATCAGCAGCAGCATGGGAAACCAATTGAGCAGCAGGACCATGTACCACGGCGAGTCCTCTTCCGGTTTCGCCGCGATCTTTACTTTTTTATCGCGTAGCGATTTGACGAGTTCAGGATCGTTGGGCGCGAAGGTGCGAAATCGTTCGCCGTTCTTGTACTCGCCCTGAATGTTGTGGCCCTGAATCATGACCTTCTGAACATCGCCGCGCTCGACCGACGTCATGAACTCGCTGAAGACGACTTCCGGATCACGACCATGCTGTTTATTGAAAACGCTAAAAATGACCAGGAAAACCAGCGCCAATACTAACCAAAGCGCAATATGTTTTGATGACTGACTCAACCGAGCCTCCTAGTGATAGAAAACAGCCGAAAGTGTAACACACGCTACCGGCCTGATCAATAAAGAGTTTATATTGCTACCCGGTCAAAGCAACCAGGGTCAGACGCAAAATTAAAGCGGTATCCACCGTGACCTTGGCGCGCTCGCTGCGGCCGTATCCCGGAACCCATAAGATCTCCTGACCGAACGCCAAAAGCGGTATTTTGGCGCGCAGCGCAAGGGGAAGTTTCTGCTCGATGAATAGATCTTTAATTTTCTTATGTCCCGACATGCCCAAAGGCTGAAGGTAATCGCCGTTGCGAAAGTTGCGCACGACCAACGGCTCTGTCAAGCAAGCCGCGTCAAATACTGCCTGCGTGGAGTCGACGGGATAACCTTCAAGTGGCGGCCGGATGAATTCGCCGCGGATTTCCCAACCCGCTTCGACAACCCGCAATGTCGAGCCCGCTGCGAAGTCGTAGGCATAACACGGCCGCCTCGCCCGGAGTGACCGCCGTAGCATTTTTAGCCGGTTGTACTCGCGCGCCACCTCCCAACCACCTGGAAGCGCCAGGCGGCCCTGCGGCGGCCCCTGCTCAATTAGACGGCGCAGTTCTTCAATGTGAACGAAATCCAGACCGCGCAGGTTCCCGCGCAGCTCAGCGACCCAGAGCCGCAACACACGCCTTTGCACGGCCGCCGGCTGGACCAGCAGCAAATCGCGGCGCATTTCGTTGCCGTCGCGAACTTTTTGCAACACATCCTGGACCCAATCCGTGAGCCATCGATCTTCATCGCGGAGTAGTTCGGCCTGTTGACTCAAGCGCTCACTCAATCGGTCGCCGAACCGTTCGTGAATCTTCGGCAGCAATTCGAGGCGAATCCAATTGCGCAGAAAGCTTGGCTCCTGATTTGTCCGATCCAGCCGAAAACTCTGACTCTTATCGGACAAATAACTGAGAACCTCGGCCTTGGATGTTGCCAGCAGCGGTCGAATGATCGTCAGCTCGCACACCGCGGATTTCACTTGATGAACCGGCGCCATGCCGCCAAGCCCTTTCATGCCGCTGCCCCGCAAAAACCACATCAGCAGCGTCTCCGCCTGATCGTCTCGCGTATGCGCCGTCGCCACCTTGCTCAACCCATGGGCAGATACAACTTCGGCAAAGAAGCGGTAACGTTCTTGGCGCGCCAGCGCTTCCAGATTGCCCTTGCCCGCCAGCGATTTTATCTCGGGCACGCTCACTTCCTTTAAATGGAATCGCAGTCCGAGCTGTGCCGCCAGCTCGGCGACGAAACGAGCATCTGCCCGGGCCTCTTCGCCGCGAATCCCATGCTGTAAATGCGCCACTTCAAGGGTCAACTGGAACTCTTCACGCAACTCGATCAGCCGATGCAGCAAAACCACCGAATCCGGCCCGCCAGAGACCGCGACGAGAACGCGATCGCCGCGCATCACAAGCTGATGCTTCTCGATGAACTGTTTAACCTGATGCAAAGACTCCACGAATGGAATCTGCTTGGTTCCTGGATTTAAATCAATAGGCGATGCCGCTAAGGAAAGACTTCGATTTTCTCTTGTGTCATGGAGATCAGCTTCGATCCCGAAGAAAGAGCGATTTCGATCTCGTCCATTGAGATTGAAGCAAATCAATGAGCCGAGCATTGCTGCAATTTCCGACCGCAATGTGGAATACCTGCGGCGGAGCGCCGAAAATCAGCGAGCGATCATAAAAGTCGTTATCTTTGCTGACAATAATTTCCTCTCGGTTCTTTCCTCGATCCCATATTCCGGTATCAGTAGCCGTTAAGAGATCCAGATCAGCCAGATGCTTAGCCTCGTGACCACGAGAACTCAGCCGCCGAGCAAGACGCGGCGGAAGATTCACATCGACGAGGAATTTCACTTGCTCAGCAGGACTTCGCGATGAGCGGCTTGACGCGCCGCATAGTCGAGACAAGCGTCGATGTCGGACTTTTCTAAGTAGGGAAAGTCTTCGAGGATCTGCTTGGGTGTCATATCGCCTGCAAGCATTTCAAGGACATGACTGACCGTGATTCGCATCCCGCGGATTGTCGGTTCCCCACCGCAGGCATCGGGTTTGATGGTAATTCGTTCAAGATGCATGGCCCTATTGTTATAGAAACATGGTGGAAAAGCAATCCATGAAACTCCGGCCCTCCAACCGTTATCACTTCCCATCCCCCACCAAAATAAACGGCGCCCAGAAGTACGGATGAGAAGTCGAGATTGACGCGACAGGCGAATCCGAGACGGTTGGCGAAACCGAGTTTTGGGGCCGAGCTATCCCAGCCGGCGTTTCACCCAGTTTGCCAACACCGCCGATACCGCGTCGGGCAAGCAGATCGCTGTTGACGTTGCCGCGGATCAAGTTAAGCTGCGCTTGTCTAAGCGCTTCGACCTTCGTCATGGTCTTCAGATTCTTGTAAAAGCTCGCCATCAACTGCGCCGTTGAGATGTCTTCCACATTCCACAGACTGGCCACCACCGACGGCGTGCCGGCGTAGATGAAGGCTCTGGTTAACCAACTAGTTCGTCGCCACTGGAAAGTTTGCCCAGCCCCGTCTCGCAGGCGCTGAGAACAACCAGACTAGCTTTTAAGTCCATGCCGAAGATCTCTCTGACTTCGAGTCGGCCGTCTTCTTTGTCTGATTTGACCAGGAGAATGGCTGACGTGAGTGGATCATCCTCGCGGAGTTCGGCGTGGCTGGCGAAATGAACGATGTCGTTCTGCGGTGACAGTGACTTAGCTTTTTGTTCCGTGGCATCTTTCTTTAACAACAGGTGGACTGTGGATAGAGTTTTTTGATCTCTCCCGCTTCGATCTCCGCGAACTGGAGCGCCATCTTGGGGTCGTCCAAGTCGGGATTGCCAAAAGCCAGCACCTTTCCCCTCATCGCTCGGCGCTTCTCCTGGGTGAATTGCATCAGGCTGGCACTCGAAAGATAATAAATCGGATATTTCTCGATCAGATATCGACTGTCTGAATCGAGCAGCGCTTGGAATGGCAGATAGTGCAGCACGTCATGGGGGACGATAATTAGCTCTTTGCCGCCAATGTGCGGTAGGGCCGGTTGGATCAGAAGTTTGTGCAGTTCTTGGGAAAGAGTATTGAACCGCTCCTTCTCGCCGAACTGATAGATAGTGTCTCTGAGTTCGGTGACGTTGGCCACCAGATCCTTGCGAGCGATCGCAGTGCTGGCGAACTCTACTCGATCCTTCTCCACCACCCACAACCACACGTTATTACCGGAAACAAAATACTCGAGCATCGTAACGCCTGGATCGAGCCGTTCTTGCACTTGCGTGATCGTGAGCGGTTCGACGCTCATTAACGACGCTTGCTCTTTGTTTTCCTTGCGCAGCTTGGCGAGATAGTCGTTGTAGTCTTTCTGGGCTTCGTCCAATTCCTTTCGAAGTTGCGGCGCTTGCTCGAAATCAGCACCATCACCTTCCATCATGGCACGTAACACACTGATCCTCGCCTGCAATGCCCGCTCATGCTCCATCAGCGTGCCGCTGCGAGCGAGCTGCAATTTACTGCCGAGCACAATCGAGAAAGCTGCGCGACCGGGCCCGTTCACTGTAATTGAAGGCATCCTGGGATTTCCCCGCTTTCAGTAGAACATCGATGATGTTGGTATACACACTTAGGCCACCTTCAAAAAAGGATTGCCGATACTCTTGGGATTGGAGCAGTGACCGAGTCGTTTCGGTCTGTTGAATGGCCGCTTGATAATAAGGTATCGCTTCGCTGGGTCTGTTGGTGATCCTGTAAAGGTCTGCCACGCGCCGATTCGCAGCGCTAATCTGAGCCGGCGATCGCCGCTTCTCCGCTACTGCTAGCGCCCGACGAAACTGCTCCAGCGCCTGTCAAAAGCGCTTTTGTTGAAGATCAATTTCATCCAGTCCGCTGTAAAGGCTCGCCTCAGACCTACTTCGCGTCCCTCCCTTGTTGATGTAGCTAACCGCTTCTTGGTATTGCTCGCGCGCGTCCTCCAGCTGACCTGCCAGCCGATAGGTATTACCCAGATTATTTAGTATCACGACGAGTCTGCTTTCGGTATTTTCCACATTGTCACGCGACCTGACAGACGCCATATAGGCCGCCCACTCCTTTGTCGACTGTGCGGCATGTAAAAAAGCCTCTGCCGCCTTAACGTATTCTCTACGGCGCAAGTGGTGCTGCCCGAGATGAGTATATAGAATACCTTCCTGTGCAACGCGCCTGGGAAGCCGAACTTCCTCTGCCAACGTCAATCCCTTATCTATTAGCGTTTTGGCGCGGTCAAAATCCCTGACCGATGCGTACACGTAAATAAGAACACTGATCGCCGAGATTTCGGGGAGTGGCGGCTGGTCTAGATTGCCGCCAACCGTATAGACGGGCGCCTTTGTGCGCCGCGCGATATCTAGCGCTTTTTCGCCATAGGCGATTGCTTTTTGCAGTTGGCCGCTGCTTGTGGCGGCACGCGCTGCTTCCCGATAGCCCGCCAGGGCGGCTGTCCAAAATTGCTGGGGAGAGCTACTGGCAGCGGCGTCTTTTTCAGCCTGCTGCGCTTGGGCCTCGTATAGAGTCACGGCTTCCTTGATCTCACCACGCGCTGCAGCGCGACTCGTTGTCAGAGCCGTCACACCCGCCCTCGTTTGCTGTTCAACGGCACAACCAAAAAAGACCAAGAGCGCGCCGGTGAACAAGCCGAAGATCAAACTTTTTTGTACCATCTTCATCCCCGCTCTACTTATGCTGTAAACTCACCGCCCGCACCACCGATCCCGTTCCCGTCACGACATCCGTCACTTTCTGAATCTTCTTGCCATCGCTCAGCGTGTAGGTCACTTCGTGGCCTTCGGTGACGCCGCCGACGCCGCGCTGATTTATTTTCCGATAAGGCTATTCTCGATTTAGTGTTTCTTCCTGACCGCCTTTCGTGTATTCTCACTTCCTGAACGCAGTCGATATGCAATCTTCAGCTACCAAATTGGAACAGCGAGTAAATGTTCTCGAACGGCAATTGCGCCAGATAAAATCCGAGCTGAAACTCGTAAAAAAAGCGTCCGGACGGCCCTGGTGGCAGCAACTCGCCGGACAATTCAAGAACGATCCGCTCTTTGACCGGATCGCGCGGGCCGGCAAAACGTACCGCCGTTCGCTCGCGCCGCGTGCTCGGTAATGGTGATTCTGGATACGGACCATCTTACAGTTATCCAACGCCAAAGTGAGCCGAGCTTTTCCTTTGTCTCCGCCGGGCTCAGTCGCACTCCGCCAAGCGAAATCTACACCACTATCATCAACGTCGAAGAACAAATGCGTGGGTGGCTGGCCGTTATCAGCCGCGCAAACAAACCGCCGCAGCAAATCGCAGCGTATCTTCGCCTCCACGCGCTGTTCTCTTTCTTCGCGGCCACTCCAGTGCTTGATTTCGATCAATCCGCCGCGAATATTTTCGCCCAACTCCGCCGCTCACGCATTCGTCTTGGCTCCATGGATCTAAAGATCGCCGCAATTGCTCTATCACGAGATGCAACCCTCCTGTCCCGTAACCTTATCGATTTTCGCCGAATCCCCGGACTAAAGATCGAGGACTGGACACAAGGGGAATAGTTTTTCTTTTCCCCTCCCCCACCAAAATAAACGGCGCCCAGAAGTACGGGTGAGAGGTGGAGACTGAAACTAACGGTGAGTTCGGGTTGGTGTCCGAGGACGATTTCACCACCGGAGTTTCCCCAACTTCCCGACACCGCCAATTCCTCTCCTCGCACGCAAGTCGTTATTGAGGTTGCCGCGAATCAAAACCAGCTCGGCCTGTCTGAGCGCTTCGACCTTGGCCATCATTTTTAAGTTTTTATAGGTCGTGTGATAAACCAGAGAGCCGTACTGCTGGACGAACTCATCCCAACGGGCTTTTTCGCCTTTCACACAGCCCGCGATAAGAATTTCTTCCGGTTCGGTCATGAGGCCGGTAAGAATTCGAACTTCGAATTTGGCTCAATGCAAGTACCGCAGGGGTCGACTGCTTGGCGAGTCGCCGGATGATGGAGTGACCTAACCGCTTATTTTGCCTGAGTGTCTGGCTGGGTAGCCGTGACAGCGCTCAAGCGCTCAATCAAACGAACAGTTAGTGGGGTTTTCTTTTAGCGCTTTTAGCCAGGGAAAGCCCCGTGCCCCTTCTGCCTTTAAGTTCATTGAGAAGGCATTCCCAATCGATCAAAGTCAGAGAGTCGTCTGTCGCGCTCGACTCACAATCGTAGCGGCGCAAAAATTTAACGAAGCTGCCGAATTTCAATTCGTAATCTTTGATTCGTTTGTGCATTCCTTTAACCGTGAAAGTAAAATAGTCCACTTCCCTCGCACCTTCTGTTCCTCTAATGGCAAATATCCGACTCATCGAGTGATCTCCTTTAGCCGCGGCAAGACAGTAAATGGTGCGAAATACCCAATTGATCAGCCCACTACTTTCCCGGCCATAACCGGAAGCTCTGGCGACCGTGAATTCGGTAGATGCGAAAATCCCGCTCATCCAGTGTAAAAATATCCCGTAGGCGGCGCTCTTCAGCCAAGCGGACCAGCGACGCATCGGCCAAATCCATGGGAAGATCGCGATACTTTTGCATCAAGAGGCGCATGCGCTCATAGTCATCGGAACTTTGGCCAGCAATTTCGAGATCGCCCTGCTGAAGAACGCTCCAAAGCATTCCCTGCGCCCGCCAACCGCCGGCTTCACCGAGCAGATACATGGCCTCCGTGAAAGCCGGCCATGTCGTGACCATGGGGCCGGTCAGATTAGGCAGGCAAGCCACACAAGCATCGTGATCAGGCTCTCCTTGGTCGACGAGGGCAACCAGCGGGCCGGCATCCGTAAGAATCATTTAGCTTTTTTCTCCAACAAGGTGCGCTTGAAAGCGAAACCGGTTTTGCGGGCTCGTCCGCCAGTGGATTTTATGCGCCCAATGAATGGCGCTAGGCTCTGAGCTAGCGGCGGCCTTAATACCTCTCGACACTTTTCATCGAGCGCCTCCCGGATAAGCTTAGACTGAGAAACACCCAACACTCGGGCGGCTTGCTCCAATAGAGCTTCCTGTTCGTGGCTGAACCGTACGCTTTTCGACATGCCTGCCTCCGATTGTAATACAAACTGCTTCTCAGTATCACATAGCTCGCCTAGTGTGTAAAGGCAACTTAATCAGAAGTCTCCAGTCACATTGTCAGCTTCCCGGCATACCCCGTCATCTCGACGTAGCCGTTGCCGCTCACTACCTGGCCGCGAGCTTTGCCGCCAATTTGCACCGCGCCTTCCCAGTAGGTCACCCGGGTGCTGCGGCTGGTGATCAGCTCCTGCTCGGGAAATGCCGGGATAACTTCCAGTTCGATCTCTTCGCCAGGGATCGTCACCTGCCACTTCATTGGATAGTTAGCGCCGCTCTCGGGACTCTTCCAACGCTCCAGGACTTGCACGCGATAATCGTTGGGCCCGAGATGTTTCGTCGAACCGTTGGCGCGCACCAACGTGCCGCTTGAATGGGGATCCATGGAACCGTCTTTGCGGCGCATCAGATAAAGCATCAGCTCGGTCTGATCTTCGAGCTGAATGCTAAACCAATCCCAGCCCATTTGCGCTTCAGTCAATTGATTGCTGCCGAACTCATGGTCCATCCAGGACAGACCGCGGACTTTTTCCTTATTGCCGTTTATCGTCAGCTCGCCTTCGGTTTGCATCCGCGTCAAAGAATAATAGTAGGAAGCCCGTCCCTCGCCCTCGCCTTTCTGGCTGAGACCGTTCTGCCCATGCAACACCGGCGCCTTGAGCGACTTGAGCGAGAGTCGCAGCTCGGTGCCGCGATCGTTGACTCGAATCGAATGATGGCCAACGTCGCCCTCGACTTTCCAGTCTTCGTTCCAAACCAAATAGCGGTCGGTCGCCGCGCCGGCCTTGCCGGCAATGCCACGATTAATCCTCTCGCGGAACAGAAATTTCTTGCCGGCTATGTCGGACAACGCGAAATGCGCCATGTACAGCTCGGTGAATAATGGGGCGGCCTTTAGCTCTGTCTGCCGGTCGCGCAAACCGAAGCGAAAGAAAGTAACTTGATAGCCGTAACGCTTGCCGCTGTCGGCTGCTAAATGGCCCGTGTAGTACCACCATTCGGTTTTGAAATCCGGATGTGCATAGTGGTCCACGGGAAACGAAAGTTTCCGGCCCGGCAGCGCCAGCTGATAGGTGAAGCTGGCAGTGGCCAGAAGCACGGCTATGAACGCGAGAACAGGGTAGCGCCGGCGCATCATCCAACCCCCAAGTTTCGCTTCAATGGAGAATCTAGAATGCAAATTGCAAAAGTCAGAATGACCGGATATGGATAGGGCGGCTTCGGCACCGATAAATTTGCATTTTGCATTCCTCTGGAGTTCATATGGAACCAAAATACACTCGTGAATCCTTGCTCACAACCGTTGCCGAGTTACAGAAAAAACTCGGCGCGGCCAATCTTTGCATCATCGACACCAGGCCGGCCGAAGGCTATGCCCAAGGCCATATTCCCGGCGCGACCCATTTTGATCTTTTCGGCTTGAGCCTGGTCGACACCACCGACGCGCCGCTCAAAGCATTTATGTTCATGATCCACCATGTGCTCGAGCTGCGCGGCGTCAGCGAAGCGAAAGAGGTCGTTTTTTGCGGCGCCAACTCCGATATGCGCGCGGCGCGCGGGGTGTGGTTCCTGGAATACTACGGCCACCCGAACGTGAAGATGCTCGACGGCGGCATCGACGCCTGGAAGGCAGCCGGCGGAGCCATAACGACCGATGCCGTGGCGCCCAAAGGAGCAAAATTTGAAATCGCTGAGCGGCGTGATGTCTTGGCGACCGTCGACGACGTGCGCCAATCCCTCAACAATAAAGACATCGTGATTCTCGACACGCGCAGCGAAGGGGAACACTTGGGAACTCTCGTGCGGGCGGCGCGCGGCGGGGCCATTCCGGGCTCCATTCACATCGAATGGACCGACAATCTCGCCACCGATGGCAAGTTCAAATCGAACGCCGAGCTAAAAGCCCTGTACGACCGGGCCGGGGTCACGGCGGACAAAGAAGTCGTATCCTATTGCCAAGGCGGCTACCGCGCCGCCCATAGCTACATCGCGCTCCGTATGCTCGGCTTTCCCAGAGTGCGAAATTACATCGGCTCATGGAAGGAATGGGGCGACCGCCCGGACCTACCGCTGGAGATTCCACGGAAAAGTTAGATAGCGGATTTCGGAATATCTCCCGCAAAGACGCTAAGCGTCGCCGCAGAAATAAGTTCACAGATTGGGTTTGATCGTGTAGTTCCAACACGGCAATGGGGTGTGGGGTTGGAGTTTGAGTCGACGGAGTTGTTCGGGAGTGGG
>Ga0214472_10007821_pt1 | contig 11158 bp, 10 predicted proteins | sample RVTome_6_FD_207662 | JGI IMG/M metagenome (GOLD analysis project Ga0214472, IMG submission 207662) | Soil microbial communities from uranium-contaminated site in the Upper Colorado River Basin, Wyoming, United States - RVT140D175 | ecosystem: Environmental > Terrestrial > Soil > Contaminated >...
GCGGTACGGATCGCTACGCGCAGATTGCGCTCAAGGCCCTTGAAATACTTGCGGCGCAAATACAACAGGCAATCGTTGGCCATCTTGCCGCACTCGGCATCCGACAGCTGGTCACCCTCCAACACCAGCGCGGCGATCTCCTGCGCCTGCTCGGGCGACAATTGGTGCATCAGGTCGGACACATCGATATTGCTTCGTTCTTGCCATTCCGCGATGATCCCGTCAACCAGCGGCTGCCATTTAGGGCTAAACCATTGACGCGTCTCGTTCTCATGAGCCACGCTGCCAAGCACTGCCGGCAAACGCAACATCAAACTCACCAGGGATCGTTCAGCGATATCGTCCCGCTTGCCCTGCTCCGCGGGAAGCGCCAGGGCACTCGCCGACGCGGGACGCACGCCCGCAGCCGTGACGGGACGACGCAACGATTCTTCGCGAATGCCCAACATATCGACCGCCCGGCGCACCAGTAAATCCACCTCAAAAGCATTGGTCACCTTGGCCAGGACCCGGCTGATTTCACTGGCGATCCGACTCTTGCCTTCGAGCGTCTTGCCGTGACGCTGCTCGAGCCAAGAAAAGTAATAATCGGCCAAGGGCACGGCGCGCTCCAAGACCGCCTCCAGCGCCACCCTCCCATTGGCTCGAACGAAGGTATCGGGATCTTCCCCATTGGGCAGAAATGCCGCTCGCCCGAGCATACCGGCTTCGATGAAAATTTCGAAGCTGCGCGCCGCCGCTTTAAGCCCAGCCTCGTCACCGTCGAACAACGCGATGATATTTTTGGTATAGCGCGACAAAGCGCGCACATGCTCAACGGTTAATGCGGTGCCGAGCGTGGCAACGGAATAGGCCACACCGTACTGCGCCAAAGCGATCGCGTCCAAATAGCCTTCGACCACGACGACTCGATCGGCCTGGCGGATCCCCTCTTTCGCCTGGTAAAGGCCATAGAGCGTCGCCCCCTTATGAAACAACGGCGTCTCGCTGGAGTTCAAATATTTCGGCATACCCTGGTTCAACACCCGGCCACCGAAGCCAACCACTTTACCTGCTGAGTTGACGATCGGAAACATCACCCGGGCGAAGAATTTTTCGTAAAACTGCTGGGGACCGCGTTGCCCAACCAGGCCCAGTCGAAGCGCATCGTTAACCGAGAAATTTCCCTGGTTGGCCAGCGAGAGCAAACCGGAACCGGTTTGCGGCGCATAGCCGAGCATGTATTTCCGCGCGGTCGCCTCATCAACGCCTCGGGCTTTGAGATATTCCAGCGCTCGGCCCCCTTCGGGGTGACCGAAAAGAATCTTCTGATAATTAGCCGCCGCCTGCTCGTTGACTCGATAGAGTTTTTCGCGATCGCCGGTCGCTTGCGCGTCCCCCGTCCGGGCGCCGGCTTCGATGGTGATACCGTACCGTTTGGCAACGTGCTCCACCGACTCGGGAAAGGTCAGATGGTCGTACTGCATGAGAAAATGAAACACACTGCCGCCGGCGTGGCAGCCAAAGCAATGGTAGATGCCCTTCTCTTCGCTCACCGTGAACGATGGACTTTTTTCCGTATGGAATGGACAAAGCCCCATATGATTACGCCCGGCCTTTTTGAGCGGCACGTAGTCTGCAATCACCTCGACAATGGAAGCGCGGTGGCGAATCTCAGCGATCTTTTCCTGGGTGATCATGGCGGCAGTTACAAACGGCTGGGGTTGGAGAACGAAATCTCTCGGGCGCCTTCATTTGAGAAAATTTTCTCTTTGCCTAGGCGCACCAGATGCTCGGCGATTTGAGAGAGTGGCGCGCTCAAATACGAGCCGTCGAGCTTGTCCCGCGCCGATTGCGGCAGCCAAGCCGCCGAGCTTAAAAGAAAGATCGCCAGCGCGGTCACTGCCGCGCCCTTACCGACACCGATGGCGATGCCGCCACTGCGATTAAGCGTCTGCAGAAACAATAACTTCTCCGAGCGGTGCAACAGCCATCCCACCAAACTAAAGACAAAATAAACCAGGAAAAATATCGCGACGAACGCCGAGCCCTTTAACACGATGGGAGAGATCGTCCAATGGCCAGCTGCGTAGGCGGCGACTTCCTGATCATAAGCCACCGCCAGCATAAAACCGGCGACTAACCCGGCCAAAGACAGTACTTCGCGGAAAAGGCCTCTGAAAAAGCCGCGCAAGCCAAACAACGCCAGAACGGCGAGGACAATCAGATCAACCCAATTCACCGGCGAGATCCATTTTGTCGCTTGGGCATCGGATCATTGCATGTCTTCTGCTCAAACGTCTATCGAACAGGCAAGGCAGATATGCCAATGGAGCAACAACGAAGCCATTTCATGGCCAGGGTTTTTTGCTCTGCCATCAGTAAACAACGGCAAGCGTGCTCGTATCTTGGAAACCGCGCGTGTTAGCGCCACGCGACCCGTCGCCTGGTCAAGACGAAATTTGCCGTGGACAACAATCAGCCACCCAGTAGCGCTTTCGCCATCTCGTTAACTCGCTTGCCGTCGCTCCGGCCGGAAACCTTCGGCATCAAGAGCTTCATCACTTTGCCGAGGTCCTCAATCCCTTTCGCTCCCGCTTCATCGATGCTGGCGCGAAGCAGCGCCGCAACTTCATCGTCGCTGAGCGGCTGGGGCACATAGCGTTTGAGGACCAAGAGCTCAGCCTCCTCTTTTTGCGCCAACTCCTCCCGCCCCCCCTTACGAAACAATTCTATCGCTTCGCCACGCTGCTTACAAAGCGTCGTGATGGTCTTTTGGATTTCCTCGGCTGTCAGCTCTCTTCGGACCTTGATCTCTTCGTTATGAAGCGCGGAGAGAAGCAGCCGGAGCGTCGATAGCGTCACCGCATCGCCACTCTTCAAGGCAATCTTGACGGCGTCCTGTATCTCTGACTTAAGCGACATTATTTGATCGGCTTTGACTGTTACAATAAAAGCTTAGTATGCGTGACGCACCCGGCGCAACGCGCGCTTTTTCGCGGCGATCGCTTTTTTCTTTCTCTTTACGCTGGGCTTTTCATAATGTTCGCGCTTGCGCAATTCAGCAAGGATACCGGCCTTCTCGCACAGTTTTTTGAAGCGCCGAATGGCACTCTCAATCGATTCGTTATCGCGGACTCGCACTCCCGTCATAAAATAGACTCACCCCCGATCAAGCGGACAATATTTTATCCGCTGCCAAGTGTAGACTATTCCCTTCCCAAGTCAAGCAAAACACTTTTAAAATAAACCGCTTGGCGGTATTTGACCAGCCCTTGAGAACGCTTCGAAAAAGCCCGCGGCCAGTGCCTAGCCGGACCATGGCCGAACACCATGGAACGCCCCTTAAAGCGGCACCGGCTGGTGCAGGCAGCGCAGCACAACGGACGATCCAACGCGCGGATTTACACTGATCTTAGTTGGCAAAATTTATCAGGATAATCTGAAATTAAACCTTGAACGCCTAAACCAACAAAGGTTTCCATATCATGAAAATCGTTGACAGTCCAAACATAGACATCGAGTCCCTCCTCCCAAGCGCGGCTCAGCAAATGGCGCGACGCCAACTCCTTCTGCACGTGCAGCGATCGGGCACCGAGTTGCTCGGCCACCTGGAACGGATCCTGGTCAATGCCGGCACCATAAAGGACGCCAAGCGTTGCTTCCGGGGCGAGTTCGCGCAAGCGAGCTAAGCAACGGTAATCGAATGACGAGAGCGTCGTGCGCTCCAAATAATCATAGTGACTCAATATAAATAATGTCTTGAGTTCGAGGCCGGGCGCCGGCGCGCCGAAATTTTTGAATTCTAAACAGAGACCGACATCACCCGCAGCCGTTTCCAGCGCTTCTTCCAAAGTAAGAATTCGCTCTCCTGTGAAAGCCTTGCCGCGCCACTTGCCGATATCGAGCTGCTTGAGTTGCGCCAGCGTACGGTCGCGCAGCGCGCCCCGACTGCCCGCCGTTCGTTTGAGCTTTTCGTCGTGAAAAATGACCACGTGACCGTCTTGGCTCAGCTGACAGTCGAGCTCGATCATATCGACGCCGGCGTCAATCGCCTTTTTGAACGCCAGCCGAGTGTTCTCCGGGAAGGCCCCCGAGGCGCCGCGATGAGCTATTTTTTTCAATGCCGCCATCGTTCGGTTTGCCTCATCCGTCCATCCGTTGCCGCGATACCGAATATGACTGCCCGATGCACCGCTGCCGGCAGCTACGTCGACAGCTTGGGCCTCTCTGACAATCGAAGATGAATCAAAAACTCCTTGTTCCCTTTAGGACCGAGCAACGGCGATTCGGTGATGGCGAGAACCTCGAAGCCAAACGTCACCGCACCGTTTTTTATTTCATCGAGCACTCGCGCATGTTCGTCGGCCGACCGAACCACTCCACCCTTGCCGACCCTGCCCTTGCCGACTTCGAATTGCGGCTTGATCAATGCGATCACAGCGCCGCGTTCGACCAAGAGGGTTTTTACTTGAGGCAGCACGACCTTCAAAGAAATGAAAGACACATCGATGGTCGCCAAATCAGCACGGCGTGGTAGACGATCCAGGTCAAAATAGCGGATGTTGGTCTTTTCAAACACCATGACGCGGGGATCGTTTCGCAGTTTCCAAGCCAACTGGCCATAGCCAACATCGACGGCGAAAACTTGCGCCGCGCCATGGGCCAGCAGGCAGTCGGTGAAGCCGCCGGTGGAAGCACCGACATCAAGCACCGTCTTATTTTGCACTTGAACGGTGAATTCGCGAAGCGCCTTTTCTAGCTTAAAGCCGCCGCGGCTAACGTAAGGTGAAGTCTGTTTGAGACGAATCTCGGCGCTATTTTCGATCAAGTTGCCGGCTTTGGTGACCGCGTGGCCATTGACCAGCACCTCGCCAGCCAGAATGCGTCGCCGGCCATCCTCGCGGCTGATCACCAGTTGGCGCTCGACCAGGAGCAGATCTAAGCGCTCCCTCTTTCCCATCCTTCTTTACTTTTCTTTTTACCGCGGCGCATTAACTGGAGCGCCGCCTGCGCGATGGCATCCTTATCGAAGCCGCAAAGCTTGCGCAGCTCGTCCTGCGAGCCGTGGGGAATAAACCGATCCGGCACGCCAAGCCGTTTGATTTCGACGCCGGTAATCCCTCGGTCCGCGATCAACTCGAGCAGCGCGCTGCCGAAGCCCCCCGCCAGCGCATGGTCTTCGACGGTAATCAAACGCGGCACCCGAGTCAGCAGTTCGCCGAACAACTCGCCGTCCAACGGTTTGACGAAACGGGCATTGACGACGGCGGCGTTGATGCCCAACGGCGCGAGATCTTGAGCGGCCTTCAACGCCGGCAGCACGGTCTGACCGATCGCCGCGATGACGATATCGCTGCCGTCGCGCAACAGCTCGGCTTTGCCGATGGGCAAACTCTTCACCTGCTCATCCAGGCTCACACCCCAACCCTCGCCGCGCGGATAACGCAGCGAGATCGGCCCCGAATGATCGACCGCGGTCTTGAGCATATGCTGAAGCTCGTTCTCGTCTTTGGGCGCCATGATGACGAGATTGGGAATCGAACGCATATAGGCGAAATCAAAAACGCCGTGGTGCGTCGGCCCATCGGCGCCGACCAGACCGGCGCGGTCAAGCGCAAACACCACGTGCAAATTCTGCAAGCAGACGTCGTGCAGGATCTCATCGTAGCCCCGTTGCAAGAAGGTCGAGTAGATCGCCACCACCGGAATGTAGCCTTCGGTCGCCATGCCGCCGGCGAAGGTGACGGCGTGTTGCTCGGCGATGCCGACATCGTAGGTGCGCCGGGGCAATTCGCGTTGCAACTTATCGATGCCCGTGCCGCTACCCATGGCCGCAGTGATACTCACCAGTCTGGGATTTTCTTTGGCCAGCCTGAGCAGCGACTGGCCAAAGATATCAGTGTAAGTCGGAATCGGCCCTTTTTCTTTTTTCGCCTTGCCGGTGAGCACGTGGAACGGAGTGACCGCGTGATACTTGATCGGATCTTTTTCCGCTGGCAAATAGCCTTTGCCTTTCTTGGTCATGACGTGCACCAACGTGGGCCCATCGACCTTCTTGACGTTTTCCAGAGTCGCGAGCATTTCGGCGATGTTATGGCCATCGATGGGACCGACATACTGAAAGCCGAGACTCTCGAAAAGAAATCCCGGCGTCACCAAGCCGACAAACGAATCGCGAAGTTTACGCGCCACATGCTTGAGATCTTCGCCGCGCGGCAAGCTTTTCAGCAAACTGGACAAATTCTTTTGCAGGCGCACGGCCAGATCGGATGTAAACTGTTTACTCAAAAATGAAGACACCGCGCCGACCCGCGGATCGATGAAATGCTCGTTGTCGTTGAGAATCACGATCAAGCTCTTGTCGAGATGGCCGGCGGAATTCAAACCTTCGTAGGTTAACCCCGCGCTCAGGCCGCCGTCACTGATCACCGCGACGACTTTGCGCGACGAACCCGCGAGCGAGCTGGCTTCCACCATGCCGAGGGCCGCCGAGATCGAGGTGCCGGCATGACCGGCGCCGAAGACGTCAAATTCACTTTCCTCACGGCTTAAGAATCCGCTCACTCCGCCCAACTGGCGAATCGTGCCGAGCCGATCGCGCCTGCCGCAAAGCAATTTGTGCGCATAGCACTGATGCCCGGTGTCCCAGACGATCCGGTCTTCGGGCGTGTTGAAGGTGTAGTGGAGCGCCAGAGTCAACTCCACCGCGCCCAAGGTGGACGCGAAGTGGCCGCCGACTTCCGACACCACGGAAATCACTTCTTCGCGAATTTCGGCGGCGAGCTGATGCAACTCTTCAATCGAAAAACCGCGAATGTCTTTGGGATATTCAACCCCGTCGAGTAACCGTGCCATATCAAATGTTGGTCTCCTCAGTTGCCGACTTTCCGTTGGTTTGCAGCGCCCGCGCGGTAATGTGCGCGGCGATCGCTCGGAGCGGCTCCGCCGCCTTGCCGAACGGCGCAAGTTCACTTAAACACTGATCGAACAATTCTTTGAGCCGACGCTGGGCGCGGGCGATACCCACGACCGATGGATAGGTCGCTTTGTTCCATTCGCTATGGCCCGATTCGGCACGTTCGCCAGGGGCCGTTTCGCCGAGAATATCCAAAATATCGTCGGCGATCTGGAAGGCCAATCCGAGGCAATCGCCGAAGCGTGTCACCCGCTTCAGATCGGCCGCGCTAGCGTCCGCTACTTGTGCGCCCAAGCGAATCGAGGTGCGGATCAAAGCGCCGGTCTTGCGCACGTGAATGTATTCGACCATGCCGATGTCAACGGTGCGCTTTTCCGCTTCGAGATCGAACGCTTGCCCGCCGACGAGACCGGCCACGCCCACGGCGTAGGACAACTCGTGCATGAGCTTTAGGACCAATGCCGCCGGCACAGCGGTAAGAACTTCCGCGCCCGATAGGACATGGAAGGCTTCAGTGAGCAAGCCATCCCCGGCCAGCAGTGCCATGCCCTCGCCGAAAACTTTATGATTGGTCGGCTCGCCGCGTCTCAGGTCGTCGTTGTCGAGGGCCGGTAAATCGTCATGGATCAACGAATAACCGTGAATCAACTCGACCGCGCAGGCGAACGGCATTAAGGCCTTCCGTTTAGCGCCGAACAGCTCGCCGGCGGCAAGCAGCAAAATCGGACGAATGCGCTTGCCACCGGGAAACAATCCGTAACGCATGGCCTTCCAGATGTTGCCTGACCGCTCGGCACAACGCTTGAGATAACCGTCCAGCGCCCGGTCAATCGCCGCTGTGCGCGCAGCAAGATAGGATTCCAAATCCAAGGTAGGCAATGTTTGAATGACTTTTCCAGCCAAGCCCATGTCACGCATTACGGTCGCCGCCCCCAAGCTCGATGTTGGCAATGTAGCATTGAGCGGCTTAAGTCTACAAATCAATTGAAATCGTAAACGGGCTTTGAACCCCGCTGCTTATTAAATTTTTTGCAACGGGGATGCTCGCCCCCATTTAATTGTGCCCGCCTCAAGAGGCGGGGTTAACAGAAAATCTAATGTTGCGATTGGCGCAAAGTTTACCACTATATTTTTTGCAGATTAGCCGGCTTCTCCGGGTAACTGACGGTTTCCTTGCCGCCATGAAATCGTCCAAAGGCGAGCCACGACAACAGCACGCTGCCGACACCCGCGCACACTGCGATCCAGTATTGATTGAGTATGCAAAACCCCAAAGGCAGCACGAAGTTAACGAGGTACACGGCGGCGGCGAAGCGAACTGAACCACGTGGTGTCGGCGCCATCTTATGGAGAATCATAAAAAGCACGAGACCTGTGACGCCCCAGCCGAAGAGATTACTCCAAGGCATGCCGTAGTAGCTCCCTGAGTCACCCCAAATCCAGTAACTAGTCACTTTGCTCATCGCCGGGTCGAGCAATAAGTCCCAGGCCACCAAAAGCGCGGTGCCCAGTAGAATCGCCAAAATACCGGCAGCGCGCGTACGCGCGATCACCCAACAAGCCCAGCTCATGGTAAACCAGCTAAGGGGAATCAAGAGCGGCACCAGACCCAACCATTTCGGTCCGAGCAGGCTAGTGTAAGAATAGGGTCCGAAGGGGACGCCCAACCCGGTGCCCATCAGTTCGCTCATTAAGCTAACGAGGTAGACCGCGATAAAAGCGTAAAACGCCCGCGCCTGGTTGCGATCGATCGCATCCGCCAGCACCGCCAGGCCGCCGAAAAGCATATTGCCCACGGCGAAACCATAAAACGCCCAGGTAAAGAAACGGGCCTGGGGATCGACCTGCATCAACAGATCGGGGCGTGAGGTAAAAATGCCGTAGCCGAGCAGGCTCGCGATCACGATCGCTGCCTGTAACGCTAAAAACCCCCATGCAGCCATTTGCATCAACGTTCCTCCAAATGAAGTCGAAAACCCATTAACCCAAAGCAGCGCGCGGCTGACAAACCGCGTTCACCAAGGTTTCCAGTAGCGGCTGGCGGCTTCCCAAATGCCGGGTCGCCAAAGAGAGTAATTTGGGCCGATACATGAGCAAACGAATAAGCGCGTTGAGCCGAAGGCGCGCACGAAATTCCCGACGGCAAGCGCGATCGTAGTGACTGAGCCGAGCCGGAGTCAAGTTAGCTTCGCGCAACGCCGCGGCAATCGTCGTGGCCGCCAGATGGCCGCTTCTAAGCGCGAAAAAAATTCCTTCGCCGGTTACCGGTTCGGTCACCCGAGCGGCGTCGCCGACCAAGAGAAAGCCGGCGCCGAAACAACGACGCCGAGGAAAATAAACCGGCCACACCGAGCGCAGGGCGCTTACCGGTTCGGCGTCATTTAACAACACTTGAAGCCGAGAATTGACGCAAAGAAAATTCTGTCGCAATTTTTCGAACGACCGGGCTCTTCCCAACCGCGACTGGCGTACCGTAAAACAAAGATTGACCGTGTTCTCATCGACTCGCAGCAGTCCGGCGTAGCCGCCGGCGAACTGGTGTATCTCGACGCTGTGGCGCAGCGCGCGGACATTTTCTAATTGAATCTCGAATCCGACCGCACCGTCGGGCTGGGTCCGATCGGACGTGACACCCAGTTGCCGCGCAACCAGAGAGTTTCTCCCATCGGCTCCGACCAGAAACCTGGCCTGCGCCGAACTAGAGTGATCACCGTGATCGATAGCCAAGCGCCAACCGCGAGAATCTCGGTCGACGCCGGTCACCTTAACCCCTTGTTGAACGCTCACACCGACTTGCTTGGTTCGCTCCAAGAGCACATGATCCAAATGAAAGCGGCGCAGCCCGAGCCCAAATGGACGCGCGCCTGGCAGCGCCAATGCACTGATCGCTTCAGCGCCACCGGCCGCGCTCATCCGGAATGTCGAAATTTTCGTGTGGGGCCGAGCCAATAATTCGTCGCCAACCGCTAGTTCGTCCAAGATCGGCCAGTTAATCGGGTTGACAAAATCGCCGCAGAGTTTATCGCGCGGAAAAATCGCCCGGTCAAACAGCGCGACATGATAGCCTTGTCGCGCCAGTCTGATCGCCGTCGAACTGCCCGCGGGTCCAGCGCCGACAATCGCCACGTCGAATTCTTTCATGGTCGGCCTCCCAGACGCACGGCGGCGGCCATGCGAAAAGGAAAAACCGAAAACATGTCCACCGGACCAATGTCGGCCTGGCGCAGTAGCTCGCGCCATTCGTTAAACGTAAAAGCGCGATGCACCGACAGCGGTGCGTCGATGAGCGTCATGAGGTTGCGCGTGGTGAGCCGGGTCAGCAGACGAATGCCGTGATAGGCGACCGGATGCCGCAGCAGATCGCTGATGATGATGCCGCGCCGCGCCAGCGGCGCCCACTGCCTTAGCAGATCGACAATTTTTGCCTCGCTAAAATGGTGCAGAAACTGCGAGGCAACGACGAAATCGAACGAACCGGGCGAAAAAGGCGGCGCGGCGGCGTCGCCTTGGACGATTTTGATGCCGGTGAGCGGTTTGTTGCGTACAGCGGCAATCCGCGCCGTTGTCGATTCCGCTTCCACGCCGACAATCTTGGCCGCGAGATCGCGCCGCTTGGCCCAGGCGAAGATCGCCGCCGGGATATCGGCGCTGCCCGTGCCCACATCGAGCACCGAAAGATGCTTGCCCGGCTCGCGCCCCAGGGCCCGCCGCAAAGCCAGCAGGACGCTACGCGAACCGCTCAAGTATCGGTTGAGCATGCGCAAGTTGCGCAAATCATCGGCCAGGAGCTCCGGGCTATTACCCACGAGATCCATCATCTCTTTTTGGTAACTTCGCTTCACGCTACGGCTCCACCGGCGATGACCAGAGCGGAATTTTTCGAGCCGAAACCGATGCAGTTACAGAGCGCGACGTCAATCGATTTCGCAATGCTCTGATTGGGAATGTAATTGAGATCGCACTCCGGATCGGACTCATCCAAATTGATCGTCGGCGGCAAAAAGCCGCCGTTCATACCACAGATCGCCGCGACCACACCGGCCGAACCCGATGCGCCTTGAGGATGACCGATCATCGATTTGACCGAGCTCATCGGCAGATCATGGGCACGTTTGCCGAAACATAATTTGGTCGCGCGGGTCTCGGTTTTGTCGTTCAGCACAGTGGAAGTGCCGTGCAGCGCGACGTAACCCACTTCGTCTTTGGCAAGCCGCGCGTCTTGGATCGCCAAGCTCATCGCCCGGGCGGGCTCTTCCCCGC
>Ga0214472_10007822_pt1 | contig 11157 bp, 6 predicted proteins | sample RVTome_6_FD_207662 | JGI IMG/M metagenome (GOLD analysis project Ga0214472, IMG submission 207662) | Soil microbial communities from uranium-contaminated site in the Upper Colorado River Basin, Wyoming, United States - RVT140D175 | ecosystem: Environmental > Terrestrial > Soil > Contaminated >...
TCTGGTGAATCCCTTGCTTTTGAAGAACATCCTTTGCATGTTCCGCAAACTCCAGTCGCTTGATCGCCGCTCTGCTGTTTAAAAGACCCTGCCGGATAAAACAGGCGATAATTGTCCCAGTATCAGATCCCTCCAAGGTGGCCGTCTTGTCGACATATTCGAGCAGTTCCGTAGGTATTTCCAAAGTTATCGTGGTGGTTGGTCGACCGGCATACTCTGTATTCATTTGGCATATCTTTTCTTTCATAATGAAACCTCCTCCGTTAATGTTTGTTTTCTCCTGTCCGTCAGTTTGATGCGGGAATAACTTGGAACTTGGCCGTGTCTTGACATAATCGTATAAATGTTAATACATACGATTATATCAAGAAAAAAGAAAATAACCATCAGTTGGATACATGTCAGCTGATGATTTTAGAGGAATCTCTAATTGTCAAAGTGCACTGTAACCAAGTCCTCATTTTTAAAGCTTTTTTCGACGCTTTGTGAAAAGTCTCGAAGGTTATGCCATGAAGAGTGCAATGTGTGGTGGGCTGGATGCCGGGATATATGATTTAAAATCCGGTACCCCAATTGAATTGTGCGAAATGATTCTACGCATCGAGAACCCAGACATAGTTTGGCAAGGTGAATGATTCTCTAGCAGTAAGGTGGATTGAAAGCAATTAATCTCCATTCAATCTGAAAAAGTTGGCACTTATCGCAGCTACCTGGTCATTGGGCCTATACGTCAGGTAATGGGGCGAATTTACTTCGTATCGTCCGGCTTATGAGTTTCCCGAGTTCCCTGTTTTTCCTCATTATTCCAGAATCTATCCGGTAAGCCTGATTTTTTACCAAGCTCCTCCCAACTGATCATTTCCTCTTCGCCTTCGTCCAGACCTACTTTGGGGCTTTTCCTGAAAAAATAGAGGTGCGGCTTAACTTTGCCCCAGAGTATCCTGCACAGGATATACATGTTAATGGGGACGGCTGCAAACCCCAGGGTATCACCTATAATCGGCAGGGGAAAGGGCAGTTCAAAGGTTGCCTGGGAGAATCTCGTGCCCATCCAGGCCAGGGCAAAAGGTACCGGCCAGAGAATGGCTGCGCCCTGGGTGATCATATTGAAAAAATATTTACCAAAGGCTTCATTGGCCTCTGTGTTGCAAGAACGGTAGTTCTCCTTATCCTTGACGGCAATGGCCTTGATGGAAAGGTTATGCATCCTGACGGCCTGACCCCGTAATTTGTTCATATGGGCTCTGTTGGCCAGGGCAGCCAGACGAAAAGTCAACTCTCCCAGCAGCACACACCACATACAGAGGACAAAAGTTCCAAGGTAGAAACCGACAATGGGTATCTCGGAAATCCGGTATGGGGCGATAAGGAGCGCATCGAGGTAAATATATATTTTATCTAACAATTCCATTATGTTGAGCAAAGCTCCTTGTGTTACTTTTCAACTGCACCAGTCATGATCGAAAATGGCAGGAGACAACGGTTAACCGGACGTCATATTGCTTATGGTATCCGATCCTTTGACGGAACCTTGGTCCGTTCAGCTTTGTCGGCGAGCAGGTGGAAAAAAGCTTGCACGAACTTGCCGGAAGCAACATCCACCAGCGGGAAGCTGACCTGATCGCGATTTTCGAAGCTGCCGACCAGGGCCAGAAATAATCCCTGGGAAATTTCTTTCGCCCGTTCACGGCAGGAACCTAAAAAGTCGGAGTCGTCAGCCTGCGACAAAGATGCCAGATCAAAAAACCGACAGGCCAGGGGCCTGGACGAGGAAATCAGGCAAGCACCCTCTTTGGCCAGGGGACACACGACACCCCTGTCTGCGTACAACCGGATAAAATCATCGTGCCGGCCGGCAGAGATCGTGCGCAGTTCACCAATAGATCGGTTCGCCGCACCGCAGCGGTCGATAACGGCATGACGTTCGGCGCTGTGCAGACTTTTGTTCACATGATGCATCAGGTAAGTCGCTTCGACCAGAGATACTTCGACATATTGGGTACAGCAGCGGGCATGGCCGTCGCCGCCCAGCGACTCCACGCCGTTCCGGTTGAGATGGGTATCGATTCCGGCCAGCAGGGCTTCGTAGTCGATAAAGAACGGACTGAGGTCCACCAGATTTTTCCACTCCAGGGAAGGCTCGCGGATGGTCAGCCTTCCTTCCCTTTTACCGATCTTGCGGACCAGCCACCACTGATAAAAATTTGCTGGACGGGAGCGCATTTTTTTGAGTTTCTGTTTGACCAGTTTGCTGCCCAGACCCCGGCGCAGCAGATATGCGGAAATGACTGTGCCGGTGCGACCAATACCGTAGTGGCAGTGCACATAGACCTTTTTCCCCAGGTAAATGGACTCGTCCAGCCAGTCCAAGGCCGCATCGAGAGCCTGTAACTGCGGCGTTTCCTCGTCTTCGATGGGCAGATAATGGACTTCGAAGCCCTGGCCGGCCTCGATGTGGTGGAGGTCGCAGTACTCGGCGCAGAGGTTCATAATCGCTCCAATGCCTACAGCCCTGAGATGGTCCAGGTGGTCGTAAGACATGGGGGCCGCACCGGTGGCCAGGTTCTCGGTGATCCAGTAGACGGGATAGGCGTTTTCAGTCATTTTATGTTGTCCTTCATCTGCTGATTTTACCTCACAGATGAAAAGTTTGTAATTTTTTTGCACTCTCGCCAAATAAAAGTACCTGTGCCGACGGACTACGCTTTATCTATTCTACCCTGTTCATCCGTCCGGTCGTCCAAAGCTGCTGAATGAGGAGGCGGCTGCCATTTTTTAATGAACAGCTCAGCCATGTTCAGCGCATCCGTTTCACTCTCCAGTGCCATATCCAGCAAGGGGGTACACCCAAGCAGATAACCAAGCACTTGCAAGCGCAATTGCGAGGCCTGGATATCCAGTCGCATGCATTTTGCCTCAAGCATATCTTCCTGTATATTTACCACGAATCCGAAATGCTTCAGCACCTTGCCAAGCATGAGCAGCCTCCGGATTTTTTTGTCCGGACTGCCGCCGCCGCCCTTAAAACGGAACTGGATGTGATTTTCTTCAGGCCGCTCACCGGCGAAGGCGTCAACTACCGCGAAATGATAGCCAAACCGCAACAGGAGATGGGCATAATCCCTTGCCACCAGTGCATAGCTTGCCAAGAGAGAGGATGATTTCAGGCTGAAAATACCGCCGCTGACCTGATCAAAACGTTCCCAATCTAAGTGCAGAAGGCCCTTGGCCCAGGTGATTTCCCTGTCGGACAGCCCCTCCCAAACAGCCTGCATTGGCGCGCTTTGAAAATCGGCAGGCGACACGTTTTTTTTATGGCTGGCAGCCTCGGTCAAACCTTGTCCCAGCTCGAGAACCTGCATAAGGATTGGAATCTCCGTTTCCAGAAGTTTTGCCCGGTGCAGCCCCGGTCCCCTGGCGTCGACAAGAGAAAACATCTCCTGGGTACCTTTTTCGTGCACAAAACGGACCAGATCATGGAAAGTCCGGCAATTGCCGGGTGCAAAGTCCGCCGACGACGGATCGGTCAGGTTAAGATGGCTGATCAAATCGATCAAAGGAGCCATTCTCTGTTGAAAGGGACTGGGCAGTTTGCCCTTTTGTTTTTCCTGCCAGGTAACCAGTTCCCGCACCTCTCCCTCGTAAACCACGCCCCGGTAGGCATCTACGGTGACGACCCGGCCGGGCTCAAGTGAAGCTGCCAGGTTGCCCAGTCCGACAATCAAGGGCAAACCGAATTCACGGGCGACGGAGGCAAAATGGCTGGCCTTACTGCCATGCTCGGAGAGCACGGCCCGGACTTTGTGGACCAGAGGCACCAGCGAGGGAGGAATGCCCGAAGATACCAGAATGCTCCCCTCGGGTACCAGCTGCAGATCGGCCTCACTGGCCAGATGATGGACCGGACCTGTGGCAATTCCTACGCTGGCAGGGGTGCCCATTTCGAGAAGATTTGCTGTGTGGACGACAGGCGGCGGCGTATCTCCTGAATCATCCTGCGGAGGAATTTCCGGCAATGCTGCTTGCGACACCTGGATTGGTCTGGATTGCAAAATAAACAACTTGCCGTCCTGGTCCTGGGTCCATTCCACGTCCTGGGGCGCACCGGCCAGGTCTTCCAGCTCCAGCCCCCATTTGGCCAGCAAAGAGGCGGTTGCATCATCGAGACACAAAGATTTTTTTTCCGACAAATCGGCAGTCGGTGCAACGCTGTCATTTTGCATTGGAGCAGCTCTTTTGGCCCAAAAATGATCAGGATTTTTCCGGGATACCAGCAACAGGTCCGGGATGGTGCTGCCATCCACCAGACTGGTGCCCAGGCCACGGACAGCGGTAATGACCAGGTATTCACCCTGGCTGGTATCCAGAGGGTCTAAACTGTACATCACCCCGCTGGCCCGTGAGTCGATCATCGGCAGGATAAGCGCGGCCATGGGAACCTCGGGATCGGCGAGCCCGCAGTGGAGGCGGTAGGTAAGCGCTGTCGGAGCGTATTTACTGGCCAGCACGGTTTTGTAAGCGGTGAAGATATCTTCCCGGTTGACGTTCAGGACCGAGTCATATTGACCGGCAAAGGAGACTTCGCCATCCTCGGCTATGGCGCTGCTGCGGACGGCCCAGGTGGAAGACGGCCCCGTACCGGCGATACGATCCATGCAGTCGAGTACGCTTTCGCGGACGGCTTGTGGAATTGTCCCTTCCATAATGAGCTGCTGCAGGCGGCCGGCGATTTTGGCGAGTCGTTCAGGGCGTTGCAGATTCAAGCCGCGCAGTTCACGGGCAATGATGGGTTGCAGGTTGTTTTCCTCCAGAAATGCGAAAAAAGCCTGAGTAGTGACTACAAATCCCGTCTGAACCGGGATGTCCGTCTCACGCAGCACACGGGCAAGGGCCATGGCCTTGCCGCCTAGCAGCTCGGGGTACTCCCAGGCCTTTTCCAAAAGCAGGGCATATGGAGGCGAGGATGAAAATTCAGAGCTGGGAAGCAGCCTGCGGAGCTGGTCCGAGATGCGGTCTAAACTGTCTGTCAGTTCGGCGTAAGCTTCAGGCCTCATCGCCTGAAGGCTGTGGATCAAACATTCGATAGTGTTGGATAATGCCTGTACCAGCAGGGCGATGCGGGACCAGTCGGTGGGGATAGATCGCTTAGAAATTTCCTCAAGCTGAGTGATCAGCTTTAATGCTCTTCTGTCTTTATGCAATAAGGCCTGGAACAAAGCAAATTGCCTTTGGACAACCTTATCCGGCGTAAAAACCTGCTCAGCCCAGCGTGTTAATTTTCCAAACACCATGCCCATATTCCTGTTGATTATTACGAAAAGAACCTTGGCGAACACATCGGATTCAGTTGCAGTTGAATGCTTCCTCCTCAATAGGATATTTGCTTTCGAGTCTGGATGCTACCGCTTCTCAGAAATTGAAAAATCTTCATAACGACAAAGGGCAACCTCCTGGAAATGAGATTGCCCTTTGTCGCTCACGATACTTACAACCAAAAATCAGCGGGGCATCATGCGCCAAATAAAAGTTTCATAAGATTTTTACCAATAAATCCCATGCACATGAAATCGATACCGACATAGAAAGCTAAGACGATGAAGATTCTTGTCAATATCTTATCCGGGATGTACTGAGAGGTTCTAGGACCAATCATCGACCCCACAAAGACACCAACCAGCTGGGTGCCGATCAGGGGCCAGTACACCAATGCACCAGCTGCAAGATAACTCAGGATACTGGTTATCATGCCGATAAGAACGGCCATGGCTGATGTTCCAGCGGCCAGATACATCGGTAAACCGGATACACTGGTCAAAAATGGCACCAGCATGAAACCGCCACCGACACCCAAAAACGCAGCAATGGCGGCGATAAGGAAACCGCCGATGATGGGCAGAAGAGGGCTGAAGGAAAATTCGACACCGTAAAAATTAAAAGATATTTTTCCGATGCTCCACTTGTTCATCTTAACACCAAGATCACTGGTGTCTATCGCTTCTCCCGCTTTCTTCCTTTTCATCGTAGCTTCGAAAGCCTGAGCTGCTTCCTTGGCTTTCTTCTTTCTCTTGGCACCGGCGGGGGTTGATTCATAGAGCATGTAGCAGCCAAGAACCAGAACAAAGATGCCGAAATATCCGACATATTCCTTGAAGGAAATCTTGCCGGCGGTAAGGGTGGGGATCAGGTAACTGCCGGCAATGGAGCCGATGGCGAGAAAAAGACCAACAGGCCAGACCAGCCGGCCGAGTTTAAAGTAATTAAAGGTTGAAACAAGTGCACTGAGCCCGACTATGAATTGGTTTGATACCCTGATGGAGTCGGTTATCGCTTTATTTAAAGGTGGAGCGGTTTGCTTGAAACCTCCGGCATAACTTCCAAGGCCGTAGATGGTGATATGGCCAATACCGGCCATGATGCCGCCAAAGGCGCCGACAGTGGAAAAAATCCAGCCAACCCATATCGCCCAGAATAAGGCCACTATCAAGTTGATCTGCGGACCACCGGGAATGCCCAGATAGCCCGGCTCAGCTTTAGCGTCAATCGTTCCTGCCTCTATAGCCTGGCTGATGCCTTTTGCCAATTGGTCTTGATCGGCGGCCAGGGATATTCCCCCCATGAAAATCATCAGAGCCATCATGGCAAATAGAGATATCAGAAAAAGTTTTTGATATCGGTTACTGCGCAACTTTTTAAACATCGTTCCCTCTCCTTTTAACAGTAAAAATTATAGATTCCCCGCCCTCTCCAACTCATGTCTCTCCAATTTAGAGCACAGCATCTTTCATGCCTGATGTGCATACAGGTTTGGGAATATTTTGATAATATTTGTAATATCGGCATGATGCACTACATATTGTCATTTTATAGTTGAGTCTTTTCTACTTAGATGCCGTACTTTCACCAGATAGGTGCAACGGTAGTGTTGCGTTCTTTTGTGTGTGTATGGACCCGTGATCACTGTCAAGGCAGCGCGGTGTACCGTTTATCAACTTTACTGCTCCTGCAGAGTGTTAAAAAATGTGCAACATATATGATGCTACCGACACAAGACTAATAATTACAATGGAATATACGCACAGTGATGGTAGCTTCGATTGCACAAATGCAACATTTTGGTTGCATTTCAGATTATAGGATCTCCTGCTCGACCATCCATCGCCCCTTGGATATTTATTAGTTCCTGAAATCATTCGAGTTGCTGGATGTTCGATTTATGCGGTATGATATGGAGCCTGGTAACCATTTACCGGGAAGAGCAAAATGCTCGCATAACCCTGGACCTGAAAACTGAAAAAACACACAGATGAAGAATCCTACAATCCAGGAAAACGGTACCGCACTAAAACAGGTGATGATTGTCGACGATGAACCCGACATGCTCTCCATGCTGCGGTTAACCATCGAAAAAAAATGTGCCTGCCGGGTTATCTCCGCTTCATCGGGGCTGGTTGCCCTGGAACAGTTAAGCCACTGCCGACCCGACGTGATTTTGAGCGACATTAAAATGCCCGATCTGGACGGACTGGAGCTGCTAAATAAAATACGGGAGTACGACCAGACAATCTCCGTCGTCATCATGACCGGCTTCGGCACCATCGATATGGCGGTACAGGCCCTAAAGAACGGCGCCTACGATTTTCTGCAAAAGCCTTTCGATAAGGACCACCTGGTCAGGGTCATCCGCAACGGGCTGGAGCGTACCACTTTGTTGCGGGCAAATCATCAGCTGAGGGAGAAACTGAGCGATCTTGCCCAACCGGAGGGTTTTATCGGCCAGAGTCCTGCTCTTAAAAAGGTACTCGATCTGTTGTCAAGGGTTGCGGATACCGATGCAACTGTGCTTATCCGAGGCGAAAGCGGCACAGGCAAGGAACTCGCCGCCAGGGCACTGCATAATCTCAGCAACCGCAAAAAACGGCCGATGATAACCGTCAATTGCCCTGCCCTGCCGGAAAATGTGCTGGAGAGTGAGCTGTTCGGCTACAGCAAAGGAGCTTTTACCGGTGCCACGCAAGATAAAAAAGGACTCTTTCTTGAAGCCCATGGATCAACCATCCTTCTCGACGAAATCGCCGATATTCCGGTCTCCATCCAGACCAAGCTGCTGAGGGTGTTGCAGGAGAAGGAAATACAGCCGTTGGGACAAAACAAAACGATTAAGGTCGATGTCCGGGTTGTTGCCTCCACAAATCAGGATCTGGAAGCCAAAATCAGAGTTGGGGAATTCCGGGAGGACCTCTTTTATCGCCTTAATGTGGTCACTGCAGTGATGCCTAATCTTGAGGAGATGAAAGAAGATGTGCCGCTGCTGATTCATTATTTCCTGGCACAATTCAAACGGCAATACGACCATGACAATCTCGTCCTCTCACCCGAAGTGCTCCAGCATCTCTATCGGCGAAAGTGGCCGGGGAATGTGCGGGAACTGCAAAACAACGTCAAAAGGATCGTTCTTCTTGCCACAAGGGGTTATGTGGATCTTGCCGATATCAACGTTCCGGAAGAGAGTTCCAGGCAACTGCCTGCCAATCAATTCGAGGATCTGTATAGCGCCGAGTACAACGAAGCCAAGGCGGAGCTTGTCACGCGATTTTCGGTGAGTTATCTGCACAACCTGTTGACCAGGCATGGCGGAAATGTAACAAAAGCAGCGGCCGATTGCGGCCTGGAACGACAGGCGTTACAGCGGATAATGCGGCGTAATGGTATAGTTTCTACCGATTTCAAAATGTAGGGGCCTCCGAATCAAATCTTGGGCAAGCATGGCCGATAAACAAAAATACAACCCGGTAAGCCATCACCGACGTTCCATCCGGTTACAGCATTACGATTATGCCGGAGCCGGTGCTTATTTCATCACCATTTGTACCCACAACCGAAAATGTATGTTTGGGCAGGTAGGGGCGGGTTCTAAACCCGCCCAATTCCATGACACGCAATTCACTAACCCAATGTTTTTAAACAAATACGGAGAAATCGTCATAGACACATGGGAGGATCTGGTTAACCACATTACCGGGATTGAATTGGACGCATTTGTAATCATGCCTAATCATGTACATGGAATTGTTGTTATTGGTGAGGCGGCACCATGCTCATTATCGGAGATTGTACGTCAATTGAAGACATTTTCGGCTCGGCGTATCAATAAGATGCGTGGCACGCAGGGGATTCCGGTCTGGCAGCGCAATTATTATGAACATATCATTCGCGGTGAAGATGATTTAAACAGTCTTCGCGAATACATCGATAATAATCCTGTGAATTGGCAATTGGATGAAAATTATCCGGAGACTCCATGTAACCAATGAACAGCAATTTGCCTCCACAACCGAAAATTTTATTTGAAACCGTAGGGGTGTTGCCAGGGCGGGTTTAGAACCCGCCCCTACGGTGCCTCCAAATCAAATCATGGACAATTATACCCGATAAACCCAACGCACGCACAACCGAAAATGTTTGTTTGGAAGTGGTAGGGGCGGGTTCCACCCGCTCCTAAGAGGTTTTAACCACCACCAATGTGATATCGTCATTTTGTGGGGTTTTACCCCTGAATTCGCCAATTGTCTCAACGATGATCTGCAGTATCTGGTTCGGCTGCAAGTCGCTGTTTTCTGCAAGTATCTGTCTTACTCGCTCTTTACCGAACTGTTCACCGTGCTCATTCTCCACCTCCCAGGCACCATCACTGCCGATCAGGATAAGTTGATCTCTCTCAGGAACCGGCAACTCGTAATTTTCATAACTCCAATCTGCATCAACCCCTAACGCCAGGCCGGCCCCTTTGAGCTCTGAAAATTCACGACCGGCAGGAGAATAAACCAAGGCTGGATCATGACCGGCCCGTACCCAGCTCATGGTATTGTGTAGACGATCGACCTCCAGATAAAACAGGGTAACAAAATTTCCTGATTTCCCGGTATCCCGCCATAACAGCCTGTTCACATCGTTCATTATCTCATCCAGGCGACCGGGCAGAATTACCCGGCAGCGAAGCAGGGCACGCACTGTGGTCATCAGCAAGGCTGCGCCGATCCCATGCCCCACCACATCTCCCACCACCACACAGACCTTTCGATCATTATCGGGAAAGGTAATAATATCAAAATAATCGCCGCCGGTTTCATCGCAGTAGAGACTGACACCGCCGGCCACAATCCCTTCGGCGGAAAAACTGTCACTGGGCAGGAGATTCTGCTGGACCTCTCTGGCGATATTGATTGCTTCCTTCATGGCGAGCCGATGTTTGAGCTGCCAGGTCATTTTATTAAAACTTTCGCTCAACTCACCGACTTCATCCCTGCTGGTGATGACAAGTGGAGGGCCAAAATTTCCCCTGGCCAGGTCATTGGCTGCGGCGGAAACTTCCTTTATCTTTGTTGTTACGGTATTTGTTGCCTGTCTGATGAAAAAAAGAATTACAAGAATGCAGATGGTAAGTGTGAGGATATAAAAACGCATAAAACGGATGATGGGCTGCAGCACTTTTTCACCAGGAGCCATGATCACCATCGTCCAGGGTGCTTCGGTCAGACGATAAAAACCGCTTATCTCTTCAGGTGGAGAGCCGGCACCGAAAACCGTTCCGAAATTTTTTTGCCGCATCGCCGCCAGGGTTTGCTCCTCAAGGCTGTTGACGGTTCCGAAGACGCGCATGGGAAAATAATCTTCCAATCCCAATTTGAGAGCAGTGCTGGCCAGGACATTACCTGTACTGTCCACTAGATATGCCTTGTTGCTTTTCCACCAGGGAGCATTGATGATTTGATTGATCAACTTATCAAAGGAGATGACAACTTCCACCCGTCCGGTCGCCTTGTCGTCTAAGTCTTTAATTTCGCATATCAATGACACCGTCCGATTGCTCAGTTGGCTGTCATACCTGGGCGAACCGACTTCAAATTGTTCCATGCGATATCCATGCCTCATTCCCATCTCCGCAGTCATCACCTCCTTACGAGGCACCTTCTCGGCAGGATGATCCTTCTTCGGCCATTCGACATTCACCCCGACAACACCATCGAGCTCTTCTATTCTCTTCAGAATACGAGTGAATATTTCCTCATTAGCTTCCGTATCATCGAAACTCTGCAAGAGAAGGAGCAAATCCTTAGGCATGCGCAGTTCCATATCGATGAGATGGGCCGTTCGCTGTAA
>Ga0214472_10007823_pt1 | contig 11155 bp, 10 predicted proteins | sample RVTome_6_FD_207662 | JGI IMG/M metagenome (GOLD analysis project Ga0214472, IMG submission 207662) | Soil microbial communities from uranium-contaminated site in the Upper Colorado River Basin, Wyoming, United States - RVT140D175 | ecosystem: Environmental > Terrestrial > Soil > Contaminated >...
CACGGGAAATCCCACTGCTGCGCCCATAACGTCGTGCCGGTGGCCACGTCGAGCAACCGCGCCGAGAGGCGCACGTTCCCGTTCAGTCGCAGCAGGCTGCCGTCCAGGACCGTTTCGACGCCGAGGTTGCGGCCCGCCTGGCGGGGATCCGAGTGCCGCTCCGCATAGTGCTGCACGGCGTGGATGGACGGCACCCGCAGTTGCTGCAGGTGCCCGAGCCGGACGATCACCGCCTCGGCGAGGCCGACCTCCAACGCCTCGTCGCGCGTCTCCGCAACCAGCGGACGGAAAGGGAGCACGGCAACCGAGCGGATGTCGGCGGTCGAACGATGCGCGCGGGTCCCGTTCCCCACAGCGGCGAGCCCGGCGCCCAGGACCACGATCAGCACGCCAGCCCAGGCCCACCGGGGCGAAGGGAAGGCGCGCCTCGCCGGCACCACCGGCGCCGGAATCACGGGCGAACCGGATGCGACGAGCGGGTGGATGTCGGCGAGGAACCGGTAGCCGCGGCGGGGCAGCGTCTCGACGAAGTGGGGCGCGGCGGCCGAATCGCGCAGCGCCTGGCGGATCTTGTTGATGGCGACGTTCAGGGCCGCGTCGAAGTCGACGAACGTGTCGTCGGCCCAGACCGTCCGCCGCAGCTCGTCCCGCGTGACCACCTCGCCAGGCCGGCTCACGAGCTCGGCGAGGACCTGGGCGGGCTGGCCCTGAAGCGGCACGCGCCGGCCCTGGCTGCGCAACTCTCCCGATGCGAGGTCGAGCTCGAAGCTGCCGAAACGCACGACGCGCTGGCGGTTCATCCCGGAGACATTCTGGAGGGGCTGGAGCCTACACTAGCGCCGTTTAGGCAGCATCACAACTCCTTGGGACGATTGGGCTTGCCGATTCAGGAGTGATTGAGCCGCCGTCCATGGCGCCTCCCGCCGTGCGGGACTACCTTGAGCGCGCCGGTCCTGAAGCACCCGGAGATCCCGCGCGCCCACCAGCCTCCCCGGCTCGTGGGAACGACATGAGCGGGGCTAGAGGTGCGCGCCGGCGCAGGAGGTGTCCTATGAGCCGCAGTGTGCGACGACTTTCGTACCTCGTTCTCATCTGCCTGGCGCTGGCCACGCAGGGATTCGCGACGGGCGGGGCTCGGGCGAGGCTGGATGGGGCGAAGCTGGATGGGTTGATCAATGCCTACACGGCGGACCTCGATAATCAGGGGCCGTGGCACGTGATGGGTCCATGGTCCCTCGAAGCAAGAGGGGCCCGCCGCAAGGCCGAGTTTTCCGCTTCACTGAGCATGGTCCGTGCCGATAACCCAACGGGACAGGCCCACACGCATCACGTGCAACTGACCGACGGGAAGGTCACGCCGATCTCCGGCGGATTCAGCGTCACCGGCGCCGCGGCGATCACAGGGAACGGGAATCCGGCCGGCTTCTCAGGCTCCATGATCGTCGTCGAAGTGACCGGCGGGAGCGCGGTTCGGTATGCCAACGTCCGGCTGACATTCCAGGATGGGGCAGTGGGCCACTTTGGAGACCAGCCCCTGGCCGGGGTCGTGCTGCTGAGGTGAGGTAACGGCGAGTTCTTCACAGCAGGTACGAGACGAGCGCCATCATCAAGTCCTGCACCCGGCGCGACGGGAACGAGAAGGAGCTAAGGGAGTTTCGCGCCTCGCCGCGGTGCAGCGTTCCAGCGATCGAGCTCCAGGGCCTTCCGGAAAAGGCCCACCGCGGCCGCGTGCTCGCCGGCCTCGTCGAGCGCTGCTGCCAGGTCGAACGTCCGCCTGCCGGCACGGTCCGGGTCCGGGTCGAGGCGCTTCGCCTCCTCGAAGTGCGGGATCGCCTCGCGTGGACTTTCGATCGCCAGGAATGCGTGGCCGAGAGCCGCGTGGGAGTGAGGGTCGCGCGGAGCCAGCCGGAGCGCCTGCTGGAGGATCGGGATGCAGGCCTCGAACATGTCGGCCAGGGCGTAGCCGTCGGAGAGGCGGAGCCACGCGACGCGGTCGCCCGGTGCGTACCGGACTGCGGCCTCGAGCTCGTCGAGCGGCGGCGGATTGTCGTCGTCGATCTGCATCGTCGTGCCGCGGCAGTATGCGGGATCCGCGTGCCGCCACGGGTCCGTTGGTCGATGCGTCAGCGGTGTTGTCCGGCGACTTGCGTCCCGCTAGTCCCTTCGCGTTCTCGATGTATGCACTCGGGCTCAGGCGCTATGGAGCTTGATGCGCTTGTCGCCGAAGGTCGCGACCACCTCGAGCTCGCCGCCAAGAGCTTCGACGTAGCTGCGGAGCGTGGAGAGACGTACGTCCTGCCGTCTTTCGGTTTCCGACACCTGGCCCTGGCTGCGTTCAAGCAGCGCGGCGATCTCCTGCTGGGTCTTGCCAAGCAGCTCCCGGAGTCCGCGGAGGTCCAGCTGCAGCAGCTCCTCCTCGGCATCGCGCCGGATCTTGGCCTGACGCTCCCGGCTCATCTTGTGCTTGAGCGTACCGAATCGATGGACCTTCATCGTGTCAACCCTCATTCCCCGGGCGGCGTTCCGAGAGATAGCGCTTCCAGAGCTCCTCGGCCCTGGGCACCGATTGCTCGTAGAAACGGTCGTTGCCGCCTTTGTCCCCTCCGAGGAGCAGTACGGCCTTCCGCTCAGGATCGAATGCCTAGAGCACGCGATAGGGTCGGCCCTGGCGCTGGACTCTGAGCTCTCGCAGGCCATGACGTGAGCTCTCGATGGCGCTCGAGTACGGGAAGCCGAGGGAGACCCCACGGCTCTCGAGAAGCGACACCACGCGAAAGACCGACTCCTGCTCGTCCATCGAGCCGGACTTGGAGAACCTGGCCGTGACGACGCACCCGACATTCCAGGCGATCGTGCAGCGCGCCGACGCGCGTTATCAGGCCGAGGGAGGCTTGTCGACAGATCAGGTTCGGCGCCGGCTCGTGGCGCGCCGCGCCGCGCGGCGGAAGCGGTAGGAGCCCGGGGCGAAGTCGCGGCGAGTGCCGACGCCGCGGCTCAGGCGTGCGCGTGGCGCATGAAGAGAGCGTGGAGCTCGGGATCGAGCTGCTTCATGCGGCGGCGTGCCTGCTGCCGCAGTTCGTCCGGGCATTCCGCACTCTCGGCGAGGCGTAGGCAATCCCAGAAGGCGACCGCGGGATGGTCGACTCGGCTGTCGCACTCCGGTGCGCGGGGCGGGACGCTCGGCCAGAGCCGGCGGATGCGGCCCAGGCAGGCGAGCCAGCGTGGATCGCGGTCCTCGGCCAGGAGGTCGGCGAGGGGCGCGTCATCCCGGAAGTCGAGCGCCTCGAGGGGATGGCCGGCGAGCAGCGAGTCGCGCACGAGCGAGCGGGCGGCGCGGCGCCCGTCCTCGGGCGATGAGCCGGGCCACTCTCGGAGCACGCGTGCGATGGCCGGAAGGCAGTCGGGGCGGGCCGCGAGCAGGACCTCGGGGTGGTGCGACTGCAGCAGGCGGCTGAACACGCCGGTGCGAACCTGCGCCCGCAGCAGCGGTTGGGCGGCGAGCAGGCGATCGACGTCGACCCACACGGCGAGGGGCGTTTGCGGCGGGTCCCACGCGACACCGGCGAGCCGGGCCAGTGGATCGAGTCCCTGTGTGGAGTCGAGGCCGAAGTCCTCTTCGAGTCGCGCTCGGAGCATGGGACCTTCCTCGAAACGGCCGCTCGTGATGGCGGCCTCCAGCTCCCGCGAGAGAACCGCACGGTCAGCGAAGAGCCCGAGCTGGCGGTCGTCGGCCAGCGGGCCCGGGGCCTCGGCAGGGGGCTCGGCCGTGGTGGTGTCCGTCGGATCGGAGGCCGCCCGCGGGCCGGAGATGTCCGCGAAGAGGGGGAGCTGGCGTTCTCTCACATTCCGAGCTCGCGCGCGAGGTCGGGCGACACGATGAATCAACCCACCCGGTTCACGCAACCGTCATGCCGCTGTCGTGGTGTTCACGCAGGCTTGCGCTCGAGCCAGTGTTGTGTCATAGACTCTACGGAACACAACAAGGAGGTCGGCGTGGCCTACGTGCGGGCGCGGGGCAGCCAAGTGTTGATCGTGCACGGCGAGCGTGATCCGGCGAGGCGCCAGGTCGTGCAGCGGATCCTCTTCACGATCTACTCCAAGGAGGAGGCGAAGCAGGCCCTGGCCGACCTGGAGCGTGGCGGCGACAGGTTCGGCTCGCTGCTCGAGAGCGCGCAGCGCGGCCTGCGCTTCGACTGGAAGCGTCTGGCCAGGGGCCTGCGGGCGCAGCTTCAGGTCCTGCCGAACGAGTACGACGTGTACGAGGAGCGCGTGCGCTCGCGATTCGTCGAGGCCCTGCGCGTCTTCGCGCGCCGGCTGATGCAGGCCGACCCCCAGGTGCTGATGTCGTCGGCCGAGCTGGTCCGGGAGCAGCGGCCCGCGCTCGAGTTCCTGAAGGAGCTGATCGAGTGGCGGGTCGAGCTCTGCGACCAGAAGCGCAGCGAGTGGAACGCGGACACGCGCTTCTACTGGCGCTTCGAGCGCGCGTCTCGCGAGGTTCCCGCGGACGTCGAGGAGCTCGCCGCGGGCCTCTGGGAGAAGCGCGATCTGGGTCGGGCGGAGGCCGCCTTCCGGTTGATGGTGGACTGCTTCGAGGGATACGCCGAGGGGCACAACCACCTGGGGCTGATCGCGCTCGAGCGGAACAAGCTGGACGAGGCGAGCGATTGCTTCCGCCGAACGATCGAGCTGGGACGAAGGCTCTTCCCGAGGCGGATCGCCCACAGGGAATACTGGCGCGATCTCGACACGCGGCCCTACATGCGCGGTCTGCGGAACCTCGCTCTGGCCCTGAATCGCGCCGGACAGTGGGAGGAGGCCCTGGCGGTGTGCGACCGGCTCGAGCAGGAGTGCGGCGATCGCGTCACGGCGATGGCGCACCGCTCTTCCATCTACCTGAACACGGGCCGCTGGCCGGAGGCATTGGGCGCCGCGGAGTACGTTCGCGGCATTGATTCCAGGGCGGCCAGCCTCGTCGCGGCCCTCGCCCTCTTCGAGACCAATCGCCGGCGCGCGGCGCTCGCCGCGTTCCTGCACGGCGCTCTCAACGGGCCTCGTGCCGCGCGCCTGCTGCTGGGCCTCAAGTCGCCTGTGCCGCGCTCGCCGGACGAGGCGAGCGACCACAGCGCCGGCATCGATCTGCGGCGGGACCTTGCCGCCTACCTGCGCGACCGCCGGCGCGCCTCGCTTCGCTTCTTCGCGAGCGTCGTGGCTCTGCCGGCGATGGCCGGCCTGCTCGCCGAGATCGAGGCCGTCGCCCTGAGGTGGCGCGCGCAGCATCGGACCGGAAACCGCGAGGCCTTCGATCGGATGCGGCTGATGCACGGCCGGGCGTTCGCCGAGCAGCGCGCTCGCGAGATCGCCGACGCCCTGGGCCTGCCGGAGGAGGCGCCGCTCGCACGCGACCCGCAGGGGCGCCGCAGACCCGGAAGGCGCGCGCTCGCGGTCCACTGAGGGCCGCCAGCAGCGCTTCGACGAATGGCGAGGCGTCGTCCGAGGAGCACAGACAGTCCGACTACGACGTCGCCCTCGCCGAGCGGCGGACTCGTGCGAGCGCTTTCCTCGTTCCCCGATCCCTCGGATCCGCCAGGTTCGCCACCACGGCCGTCACGGGAATCCGGGTGCCTCGCGAGCCGAGGATGTCGTGGAAGAGGCCCGCATCCTTCCGCAGGCGGCCGACGTCCGCGACGAGCTGCTCGGCGCGCGGCCGCTCCGCCTCGGTGCGGATGTTGACCACGACGAGCTGCGCCTGCTCGACGCCCTGGTATCCGCCGGCGACCGCCCAGTGCTCGGTCGGCGGCGGGGGAGGAGCCCTTCGCGCCTGCGCGATGCCCTGCAGCAGCTTGGTGCGGGCCTCCTCGAGGAGCGCGGGGCGCTTGCGCGCCAGCTCGACGATCGGGCCGCCGACCACTCCCTCCAGGAAGTCGGCGACGCCATCGGGCCGGCCAAGCAGGCGCTCGAGGGCAGCGGCCTTTGCGCGCTCTTCCCTGGCCCGATCCCGCTTTCGCCGCACGAAGAGCCCCTGGCCGCGCCCGGGCGCGGGCGCCACGAACACGGCGAGATCCACGAACTCGAGGGGGTTGTCGCCTTCGAGCACGGCGAACTCCGAGTAGTCCTCCATGAGCCGGGTCATGAAGAACGCGTCCGAGCCGACGTCGCGCTCGGGGAATGCGAAGAGCGCCGCGCCGGTCGCACCCGCCTCCCGGTAGCGCCGCAGCTCGGGGTGCGCCCTGGGAGCCGTCTCCCGCGATTCGCGTAGCGAATCGTCTCGGATGCAGCGCGCCGCCAGGACGAATGGGCCGAGGTCGGCGCTGATCGCCTCGACGAGCGTGGTCTTGCCCACTCCCGGCGGACCGCCGACGTGGACGAGCGCGCGCTGCCTCACAGGCCGAGCTCCCGTCCCAGGATCCGCGCGACGAACCCACCCGCCTTCTCGGCGACGACGAGCTGCCGGATGCGCTCGCGGACGTCGCGCGCGTTGCCGCTCGTCTCCGCCGCTTTCATGGTGCTCGAGTAGGCGGCCCACACGTCGGCGCCCGTGATCTCGTAGCCGTAGCCCTGCACGAGCCAGTGGAGCGCGAGCAGGCCGGCGCCGACGGCGAAGGCCGGGCGCGCTTCGGAGAGGTCCCTCGCGGCGCGGGCGAGCGTTCTCGGGTCGCAGGGGGTGCGGCTCGCGAGGTCGAGGGCCTCGGCGTAGAGCCCGGCCTCCTTGGCGGCGGCGAACCACTTGCCCTCGTCTCCCGGCGTCGTCTTCACGACGTCCGCCAGGATCTCGCGCGGGGCCTTGTGCGGATACTTGCCGGCAACAGCGCGATAGGTCGCGAGGTAGGTGCCGCGGCGGCTGGCGAGCAGGCCGTAGCGCTCGTACGCCTCGTCGACCATGCCGGACGAGAGCAGGATCTCCTCGCAGGTCGCGGCGACCTCGCCGTCGTCGGCCCACCGCCCGCGGCAGGACTCGGCGTAGCGGATCGCCTCGGCCTTCCTGCCCGTGGCGGCGAGCGCCCTCACGGCCCAGCATTTATAGGGCCAGATGGTGTCGACCTTCAGGATGTCGACGATCTCCGGGTAGCGCTCGGCGCGGTAGAGCGCGCTCAGGCAGGCGGCTGTTCCGTGGAAGTGGCCACGGACGGTCTTGTCGGGGCTGAGCGCCAGGCGCGTGATGCCGAGCAACCGATCCGCCCACGCCGAGGCGACCTCCTTCGAGGCGCAAAGCTCGCCCCAGTGGTCGGCGAGGCTCTCGATGTACGGGATCTCGTCCGCCTCGTGCGCCGCCCACAGTCGCTCGAGCCAGGCGTCGCGCATCGCGGGGCCCGCGGGTGCCTTCGCGATCAGCGGGACGAGCTCGGCGATCGCGTTGTTGACGGCGGTTCCGATCGCGCCCGACGAGCTGTCCACGCGCTCGATCGCCGGCGACAGGCGCTCGATGAGAGTCACCGCTCCCTCTGCGGCGAGAACGGGGTCGGTGCGGGCGACCTTGCGGATCTCGCTCGTCGCTTGCTTGACGCGCTGGATGGCCGGCTGCGACTTCCACCCGAACGCGTGCCTGCGGAAACGGGCCTTGAACTCCCACTTGTGCGCAGCCGCCCTCGTCATCGTCTAGAGCCTACATGCGGATCGCGTTGCGAGGGGTCGGTCCATCCTCGGAACGGACCTGGCCTGTCCAGTCGGTGGGAGACACACCGAACCGCAAGGGTGGATCGGGGGTCGGGGCGTTGTCCGGCTGCCAGAAGGGGGAGAGGATGGCTATGGGATCGGAAACGGTGATGACCAAGGCGCTCGAGGACGCGTTCAAGGAAGCTCAGAAGCTCCCGGAACGCGAGCAGGACCAGCTGGCGGCAGCCATCCGGGCGGATATCGCAGCAGAGCGTGCGTGGGAGGGCCGGCTGGCGGACTCGCGTGACGCGCTGGCTGCCCTTGCGGATGAAGCCCTGGCCGAGCACCGTGCCGGCCGTACGCTCCCTCTCGACCCCGACGAGCAGTGACCTCCAAGACGTCTGGGCGGTTTCGCCTGGCGTTCGGGCGGCTACCGGCGAGGATCCAGTTGCTCACGCGCGAGGTCCACACATCGTTGCGCCGTCGCGGCATGGCGACCGTCGTCACGGGGAGTTGCCCGAGTCGGCGCCGGCGATGTAACGTGACCGATCCTCCATGCGGGTCCTCGAGTACAGCGATCTCGACACCAGCCGGGTGCGGCCGCAGTACGAGAAGGTCCGGCAGCGGCTGGAGGCGGACGACCTGCGCTCGGCCGACCTCAAGAAGCTCGGGGACGGCCTGTATCGGGCGAAGCTCGACCACGCGAACCGGCTGATCGTGAAGCTGATGCGGCACCAGGGGGAGCGCGTGGCGCTCGCGCTCGAGGTGGTGCTGAACCACGCCTACGACCGCTCGCGCTTCCTGCGCGGGGCGCGGGTCGACGAGGACAAGATCCCGGCGACCTTGCCCGAGGACGTCGAGGCGAAGGAGCTGCCGGAGCTTTCGTACGTGAACCCGGCTTCGCCGCGCTTCCACCTGCTCGACAAGGTGCTGAGCCTGGACGACGCGCAGGAGGCGGTCTACCGCCAGCCGGCGCCGCTGATCCTGATCGGCTCGGCCGGCAGCGGCAAGACAGCCCTCTCGCTCGAGAAGCTGAAGCTCGCCCAGGGCGACGTGGCGTACGTCACGCGCTCCGCCTACCTGGCCCAGCACGCGCGCGACCTCTACTTCGCGAACGGCTACGCTCCGGAGCATCAGAACCCCGACTTCCTCAGCCTGCGCGAGCTGGTCGAGACGGTGCACGTCCCGGCCGGCCGCGAGGTCGACTACGCGGCGTTCCGCGGCTTCGTCGCCCGCCACCGGCAGGCCTTCCGCGAGATCGCCGATCCGCACAAGCTGTTCGAGGAGTTCCGGGGCGTGCTGACCGGGCCTTCGATCGACACGCCCTGGCTCGACCGCGAGGCGTACCTGGCGCTCGGGGTGAGGCGGTCGCTCTTCCCGGACGAGGAGCGCTCCCGGGTCTACGACCTTTTCGAGAAGTACCTCGCGTGGCTCCGCGACGCCTCGCTCTACGACGGCAACGTGGTGGCGCAGGAGCTGCTCGCGAAGGCCCCGCAGCGCTACGACTTCGTGGTGGTGGACGAGGCGCAGGACCTCACCAACATCCAGCTCGCGCTCGTGCTGAAGACGCTGCGCCGGCCCGACGCCTTCCTGCTGTGCGGCGACTCGAACCAGGTGGTCCACCCCAATTTCTTCTCGTGGGCCAACGTCAAGTCGCTGTTCTTCGAGCACGAGGAGCTCGCGCCGCACCGGCACGTCGAGCTGCTGCGCTCGAACTACCGGAACGCCGTCGAGGTGACCGAGCTCGCCAACCGGCTGCTGAAGCTGAAGCTCGTCCGCTTCGGCTCGGTGGACCGCGAGAGCCACTACCTGGTGGAGGCGGCCCCCGGCAACCGCGGCGGGGTCGAGCTGCTGCCGGACGCCGAGGCCGCCGTGCGGGAGCTCGACGCGCGCACGAGCCGCTCGGTGCGCTTCGCCGTGATCGTGCTGCGCGAGGAGGACAAGCCGGAGGCCGCGCGGCGCTTCCGCACGCCGCTCTTGTTCTCGGTGCAGGAGGCGAAGGGCCTCGAGTACGAGAACATCATTCTCTGGAACCTGGTGTCGCGGGCGCGCGGCGACTTCGCCGACGTCGCCGGCTCGGTCGCTCCGGCGGATCTCGAGGGCGAGATCGCCTACGGGCGCGCCGCCGACAAGCGCGACAAGTCGCTCGAGCGCTACAAGTTCTTCGTCAACGGGCTCTACGTGGCGATGACGCGGGCGGTGCGCCGGCTCTACCTGGTGGAGTCGGACACGCGCCACCCGCTGCTGCGGCTGCTGGGGCTCGAGGAGAGCGCGGGACGGGCCGAGCCCGCGGCCGCGGCGTCGAGCGCCGAAGAGTGGCAGCGCGAGGCGCGCCGGCTGGAGCTGCTGGGCAACGAGGCGCAGGCGCAGGCGATCCGGCAGACGATCCTGCAGGAGCGCTCGGTGCCCTGGCCGGTGCTCGACGCGGCCGCGTTCGAAGAGGCCGCGAGGAAAGCGCTCGATCCCGCGTGCGTCTCGAGCAAGCTGCGCCGGCGGCTGCTCGAGTACGCGGGGATCTACGGCGAGCACGACCTGACGTACCGGCTGGTGGACCTGGGCGTCGCCGACGAGGAGGCGCTCGAGTCGCTGTTCCCGGCCGTGCGGCGGCGGCACGTCGCGAGCTTCGAGCCGAAGAGCACGCGGGACGCGCTGCGGCTGGTGGAGGAGCACGGCGTCGACCACCGGAGCCCGTTCAACTTCACGCCGCTGATGCTGGCGGCGCAAGCGGGCAACCTCGAGCTGGCCCGCGCGCTCGTCGAGCGCGGCGCCGACACGGAGCTTCGCGACAACGCGGGCCGCAGCGCGCTGCACCTGGCGCTCGCGCGGGCGGCGGCCGACGCCGCCTACGCGCTCCAGGCGCTGCCGGGGCTGTGGTCGCTCCTCGCCCCCACCAGCCTCTCGCTGCGGATCGAGGAGCGGCTGGTCAAGATCGACGCGCACCGCACCGAGTACGTCCTGTTCCAGCTGATGTACGCGCTGCAGCGCGAGCACCTGTGCTCCGCCGCGGTATGGCAGCGCGGCATGCGCGCCGGGCACCTGCTCGACGCCGCCGAGCGCCTGCCGGCCGAGGCGCTGCACCCCGAAAGGCGTCGCCGCCAGTACCTGAGCGGTGTGCTGGCGCGCAACGAGGCCGGTGGCGACTACCCCTACAACCGCCGCCTGTTCCTCCGTCTGGCGCACGGCTACTACGCGCTCAACCCGGGAATCGAGCTGCGTACGGGCGCGAGCTTCACGCCCGTCTACGACGTCATGGGCCTGAAGCAGATGGCGAGCCTGGGCCTCGTGCGCTACGTCAAGGCGGCGAAGCTGATCGAGACGGCGTTCGGGTGGTCCCGCCGGGTCCGCAGCGCGAAGGCGGGCGGGGCCGCGCTCGACGCGGTCTGAGGACCCGGTGGGCGCTTGCTCATCCAGCGTCCCCGCAGCTTCGCCCGACGAGGGCCATCGGTGTCCTGCTCATCCGATTCCCGGCGTCGTCGCGGCGGCTTCTGGGGAGCGCCGTTCTCGGGGCTGAAAGCAGGACCGCGTCCTCCCAGGAGTCCGGGGGCTTGAAGACCTGCGTGCTGCC
>Ga0214472_10007824_pt1 | contig 11155 bp, 10 predicted proteins | sample RVTome_6_FD_207662 | JGI IMG/M metagenome (GOLD analysis project Ga0214472, IMG submission 207662) | Soil microbial communities from uranium-contaminated site in the Upper Colorado River Basin, Wyoming, United States - RVT140D175 | ecosystem: Environmental > Terrestrial > Soil > Contaminated >...
TGAAGAGGATATCAAGGCGGGGCGGATCACCGATGTGTATTTCTTGCGGACCCTCGAGATCCTCGCCCACAAGAAGATCGACACCCCCGTCTCGGCAGAGGTGACGCTCAAGGCTTTCCCCGCCGCCTGGACGTGGGGCCTCCTGGCCGGCGTCGAGGAGGTGGCCGCGCTGCTGCAGGGCTTGCCGGTCGATGTGGATGCCTTTCCCGAGGGAATATCCTTTCGCGTGGGGGAGCCGGTCCTCACCATCAGCGGCCCGTATCGGGAGTGGGGACACTACGAGACGGCCCTGTTAGGGCTCCTGTGCCAGGCCTCGGGCATCGCCACCAAGGCGGCCCGGTGCAAGCGGGCGGCGGAGGGGCGCACCGTGATCAGCTTTGGGGCGCGGCGGATGCATCCCGTCCTCGCCCCCATGATCGAGCGGAACGCCTTCATCGGGGGGTGCGACGGCGTGGCGGTGGTGAAATCGGCCGAGCTGATCAAAGAGGAGCCGGTCGGCACGATGCCGCACAGCCTGGTCCTCCTCCTGGGAGACACCGTGGAGGCGGCCACAGCCTTCGACGCGATCATCGACCCGCGGGTGAAACGCGTCGTGCTGATCGACACCTTCGCCGATGAGAAGTTCGAAGCCCTCCGCGTGGCCGAGGCGCTCAAGGATCGTCTGTTCGCCCTGCGGCTGGATACCCCCTCCTCGCGCCGGGGCGATATGGTGGAGATCCTCCGCGAGATCCGCTGGGAGCTGGACTACCGGGGATTCTCGGGCGTGAAGCTCTTCGTCTCCGGAGGCCTCGATGAGGCGGAGATCCGCCGGCTGAACCCGGTGGCGGATGCCTACGGGGTCGGCACCGCCATCTCGAATGCGCCGGTGATGAATTTCGCCCTGGACCTTGTCGAGATCGACGGGCGGCCGATGGCCAAACGGGGCAAGCGCTCCGGGCGGAAGGCGGTCTATCGATGCCCCGGCTGCCGCGAGCGGTGGGTCCTGCCTGCCCACGTCCCTCGCCCTTCCTGCGAGTGTGGCGCACCCGTCGAATCGCTTCTCACCCCTCTGCTCCGGAACGGACGGATCGTTCGCGAGCTGCCGCGCACCCAGCAGATCCGCTCCCGCGTCTTGGAGGAGCTCGACCATCTCCCGCTGTAATGACGTAGCCCGACGGATGGCCGGCGCGGTCCCGGTGGTCGCCATGGGACCGGGTGCCGCGGAGTACACAGCACGGATGGGATGTTGAGCAGGTCGTGATGAAGACCGAACTGGCGGTGGCATGTCTTCTTGGCATCGGCCTCGTGCACGGGTGCGGAAGTATTGTGTATGTGCATCGGCCGACGCCGAGCGATCAGGTATCCCAATGGGGATATGCGCAGATCTACCATATGAACATGGATGGAAGCAACAAGGAGAACCTCTCGAATCGAAATCGCCACGAGGTTCAACCGGACGTGCGCCATGACGGCGGGAAGATCGTCTTCCTGGCAGAGGCGAACCAGATCACCGTGATGGACACGGACGGGGCCAATGTGAGTCCGGTGCCGAACGCCCCGAATGACGCAGGGACGCCTCGATGGAGCAGGGGTCAGGGTGGGGGCTGGTTCATTCTGTTCAGTCATCCGGCCTCATACACGGGGACGGCGATCTATCGGATCAATCCGGACGGGACGGGCCTCACCAAGATCACCAGCCCGGGGCCACATCAACGAGATGGGGCCGCCGATTCCATCGATGACAAGCATATGGTGTTCAGTCGCTACGATCAGGCGAACAACGACGACCGGGACCTGTACGTCAAGTATCTCTGGGATCATAGTCCAGAAGTACGGTTGACCAATACGCCCAACCAGTCGGAGACCCTCCCGGTCGTTTCCCACAATGGGAAGATGCTCGCGTATCGCGTCTTCCGAAGCGGCCACGACGATCAGATCCACGTCGCGCAGTTCGTGACCGAGACGAGCATTACCGTCATGCATGTCATCGACCTCGCCCTGCCGGCGGAGACCAATATCAGCGGGATCGACTTCTCGCCTCAGGATAACGAGCTGTTGGTCTCGGTCCAGGTCACGATCGCGGATGTTCCCACCAACGCAATCCAGCGCAGGCAGGAAATCTTCAGGGTGCGGCGGGATGGCAGCGAGCAATATCGCCTCACGACCAACGCCGACGAGGACGTCTATCCAAGTGCCCTCCCGTAGCCCCAGCACATCCGAATCGGTGTCCAGGGAAAGCGCGACCATCTCGCCCCTTGAGAGTGCTCCCCCCCTCAATTCCCAGCGGTCGGTGTATACTAATACGAAGGCATTTTCTCTTGTGACAATGGAGCAATAGAACATTAGACCGCAATGGAGCACTTTGCCTCGAAAATTGATCTTCTGTTCCACTGCTCCATTGCTCCAAAGTAAACGCGCTTTGTGCGTTTACTTTCAGGGGGAGGCGGCCAGAGGCGTATGAATCGAAGGGTCCCACGAAAGCAGAAGCGGCGCGGCCCCAGGGCTGGAGGAGCGACCCTCCGCACGCTCGGGGAGTTCGGCCTGCTCAAGAGGCTCCGGGCGAAGAGCCCGCCGCTTCCCCCTGAGGTCCTGGCCGGGATGGGCGATGATGCCGCCATCCTGCAGCCGTCGCCGGGCCTGGCCCTGGTCGCGACCGTAGATATCCTGGTCGAAGGGAAGGATTTCCGGTGGCACTGGTGTCCGCCGGAGGCGGTCGGGCAGAAGGGGATCACGGTGAGCCTGAGCGATATCGGCGCGATGGGGGCCATTCCCAAGTATGCCCTCGTCGCCTTGGGTCTTTCCTCGGGGACCCCGCTCGCGCGCGTGGCGGGGCTCTACCGGGGCATCTGGCGAGCCGCCGCGGCAGCGGGAGTGGCAGTAGTCGGGGGCGATCTTTCCGAGGCCCCCCGCTTGATCCTGGGCGTCACCGTGATCGGCGAGGGGCCGGCCGACCGGCTGGTGCGCCGCTCGGGGAGCACGATCGGCGAGACGATCTGGGTCACGGGTCCCCTCGGCAGGGCCGCGGCGGGGCTCAAGGCGTTACAGGCGGGGTACCGGCTCGGGCGCAGAGGGGTGACACGCGAGCGGGGCAGGTCGATTCCGCCGCAGATGCAGAAGGCGCTCCGCGCGACGATCCAGGCGCAGCTCTATCCGATGGCCCGCTATCGGGAGGGGCGGCTCCTGGCCGGAGCCGGGCTTGCCACCGCCATGATTGATCTCAGCGATGGGCTCGCCTCGGATCTCACCCGGCTGGCGGAAGAGAGCCGGGTCGGAGTGCGCATCTTTGCGGATCGGATTCCGGTGGACGCTTCCACTGGGCAGGTAGCGGAGTTACTCGGGCTGGATGCCCTGAAGCTCGCCATCGGCGGGGGGGAAGACTTTGAGCTCCTCTTTACCAGCGGGGCGCCTCCGAGAGCGGTCGAGGAGACCCTGGTCCATCAGGGCTTCGCCCGACCGGTTCCCATCGGCGAGGTCCTGCGCGCGGACGCAGGCGTCTTCCTCGTCGGTCCCCGGGGGAAGCGGACGCCGCTCACAGGCGGGTTCGAACATTTCCGTTAGATCCGTTGCCCCCGCTCCGCGGGCTGCTTCGGCAGCCGGACCCTCACCTTCACGATACTCCGCTTGTCCGATTCCGCGACGACAAAGCGGATGCCTGCGTAGTGCACCTCCTCTCCCGCGTCGGGGATTTTTTGGAAGAGGGAGAGGAGGAAGCCGCCGAGCGTTTCAAATTCCCCTTCGGGGAGCCGGATACCCAGCTCCTCGCCGAACCGGTCAACCTCGAGACGCGCATCGACGAGATAGGATCCGTCCGGGAGGCGCCTGACCGGAGGCGGTTCCTCCTCGTATTCGTCCTCGATCTCCCCCACGATCTCCTCCAGGAGATCCTCGATCGCCACGATCCCCACCACCCCCCCGTACTCGTCCACCACCACGGCCATGCCGACCCGACCCCGCTGCATCTCCTGGAGCAGGGCGTCGATCGGCTTCGACTCCGGAACGAAGTAGGCGGGACGGATAAGGGGAGCGAGGGGCGAGGCGGGATCGGCGGTCAGCAGGTCGAAGGCGTGGACGATTCCGACGATGTTGTCGATCCGCTCCTCGTACACCGGGATCCGCGAGACATCATGCTCGCTGACCGCAGCCGCCGCCTCGGCCGCGCTCGCCCCGGCGGGAACCGCGACCACCTCGATGAGCGGGGTCATCGCCTCCTTGACGGTGGTCTCGGAGAAATGGATGATCTTGTGGATCATCCGCCGCTCCTCGGTGTCGAGGTTGGCCTGGCGGTTGCCCTCTTGGACCAGAAGTTTCAGCTCCTCTCGGCTGATGTACGGATCGCGCGCCGTGGCGGGGAGCCTGAGGGGGATCAGGAGCAGCGTGGACGCCCGATGAACAATGGCGGTGAGGGGGGCGAAAAGGCGAAGGCATACGTAGAGGGGCGGAGCCAGGAGGGGAGTAAGGCGATCGGCGTGTTGCCGGAAGTAGGCCTTGGGGACCATCTCCCCGAAGAGGAGGAGCAGGGGCGTGAGGAAGACCGTCGCATAATACTCCCGGCCCTGCCCGAGGAGGAAGATGCAGAGGAGGGCGGCGACCGCCGCATTGGTGACGACGCACATGTTCGTCCCGACCAGGGTCGTTGCCAGGAGGCGGTCCGGTCGCTCCAGCAACCGTTCGGCGACCTGGGCCCCCTTTGTGCCGGCGACCGCCTGTTGGCGGATCTTGATCCGATTGCACGAGATCAAGGCCATCTCCGAGCCGGAGAAGAAAGCCTCCAGGGCGATCAGGCACAGCATGAAGAGAAGCAGCATCACGATCATGCCGTCTGCTCCGCGGGGGGTCGATCGAACTCGTCCACGATCTCCCCGACCAGCTCTTCCAGGAGGTCCTCGAGGGTCACGAGCCCGGTGGTGGTGCCGTACTCGTTAACCACGATGGCCATGTGGACCCGGTGCCGCCGCAACTCTTTGAGGAGCGTGTCGATGCGGGTGGTCTCGGGGATGAAGAAGGGGGGCTGGAGCAGGGAACTCAAGGTCGGCGGCGGTGCCCCTTCCACTTTGACCCGGAGGAGGTCTTTCGCGTTGAGGATACCCACGATCCGGTCGGCCGTGGCCTGGTAGACGGGGACCCGGGAAAAAGCGGCCTTCGTGACGGCCGCGACCGCTTCCTCGAAAGGGAGGTTGACATCCAGACAGAACATCTGGCTGCGCGGGGTCATCACCTGGCGGACCGGCACCTCGGCAAAGGCCAGGACGCGCTGGATCATCTTATGCTCGGTCGGATCAACGACGCCTTCCTCCCGTCCGACGTCCAGGATGACCTTGAATTCCTCCTCGGAGATGCCGGAGGGACTCAGCGCCGGGGCCACGCCAAGTGCCCGCAGGCAAAGATCGACGACCCTCTTCATAACGATGCGCAGCGGGGTGACGAGGCGGGAAAAGAGTTCCAGGGGGCGCGCAATGAAGTAGGCGACCCTTTCCGCATGGGCGACCGCCACCATCTTGGGAGTGAGTTCCCCGAAGATCAAGATCAGGGGGAGGGCCAGGACCACCGATACCCACGCCCGGTGCGGTCCCCAGAGGTAAAGGACCAGGGACGTCATGGTGACCGAGACGGTGACGTTAGCGAGCTCGTTGCCGATCAGGATGGTGACGATCGTCCGGACGGGCCGTTCGAGCAGCCTGAGGGCTCGGCCCGCCCGCTCGGGATCGGTCTGGGCGAGATGCTGGAGGCGCAGCCGGCTCAGCGAGAAGAGCGCCGTCTCGGAGGCCGAGAAGAAGCCCGAGAGGGCAAGCAGGATGAGGAGACCGATCAGATAGAGAAGCGTCGTTTCGTCCAAAGATCCAATCTGTATACCGGCGGCGTGACCCTCGACACCGTATGCGGGGTCGGGGTGAGACGTGCTGGTACATAACTTGCACAACGAGTCTGAAGGATTCCCATCAACAAAACAGTGGCTTTACAAGATTTTCTACCATATTATATCAGATTCAACGGGGGGTGTAAAGGCTCAGTCGGCGGGGGCGATCGGTTATGAGCATCGGCAACAAGATTCTCCTAGCCTTCCTGGTCGTTATCCTGTCCACCACGATCATGGCCACCCAGCACACGATTCTGGGCTCGACCGACCGCGTCTTCCAAGATTACCTAACCGTCTTCACCAGTCTGCTCGTGGGTGGCGTGGCGGCCAGATTTCTCACGGTGATGATCGCCAGGAGGATGGAGGACTTGGTCGCCGCCACCCGGGTTCTCAGCCAGGGGGATTTGACGAAAGAGATTACTGTGGATTCCCGGGACGAACTGGGGCAGCTCGCCGATGCCTTCAACCGGATGGTCGTCAGTCTCCGGGAGGTGGTCCGGGAGACGAAGGGCGTGACGGACAAGGTGGGGAAATCGACGGCGGCCTTGAACGAAACGGCCGAGGCGACCAACAAGGCCACCGAGGAGATCGCACTGCGCGTCGGCCTGATCGCCAGGGGCGCGGAACGGCAGGTGGCGTTGGTCGGCGAGGGATCTCGGGTGGTGAATGAGCTCGCCCTCTCGGCGGGCGAAATTTCCGCCCGGGCGCGCTCGACGGCCGAGGCGGTGGCGGAGGCCGGGGGCACCGCCGAGTCGGCGGAAAAATCGGCGCAGGAGGCTATGAAGAAGATGGGAGAGGTCTTCGGCCTCCTGGAAGGCCTGGCCATGGGGGTCAAGGGCTTCGGGACCAAGACGCAGCAGATCGGGACGATTGTGGATGTCATCACCCGGATCGCCCACCAGACCCACCTGCTCGCGCTGAATGCCACCATCGAGGCCGCGCGGGCGGGCGAACACGGACGGGGCTTTGCGGTTGTCGCCGATGAAGTCCGGAAGTTGGCTGGCGACGCGGGATCCTCGGCAGAGCAGATCGCCAAGCTGGCGCAGGAAGTGCGCGAGGAAAGCGGCCACGTGCTCTCGTCGATGGAGACGGTGGGGAAGGGGATCGAGTCCGGTCGGGGGGGCCTCCGCTTCATCGAAGGATCCCTGCAAGAGATCGTGCGTACGGTGATCCAGCAGGTCAAGCGGGTGCAGGAGATCTCCCATCTGACCGAACAACAAACCCTGGGGGCCAAGGCGTTAGTGAAGACGATCGACGAGATTGCCGAGGTTGCTCGGGAGCATGCCCATTCGACCCAAGAAGCCTCGACGTCGACCCAGCAGCAGATTGCCTCGATGGAGCAGATGGCGTTGCGCGCTCACGAGCTGAGCGTGATGGCGGATAAGCTACGCGAGAAGATTTCCCGGTTCCGCGTCCATGTCTAGCAAGGCGGAAAGCCTCGCCGCATCCGAGGGGCGCCTCTTCGTCCTGCTCCAGGTCCGTGGGGAACCCTTTGCCCTCCCGTCGGAACAGGTGCGCGCGGTCACCCCGGTCGGGCGGACCACGCGGATCATGCACGCCCCCCGGCAGATCCGGGGCGTGATGAATTGGCGGGGAAAGGTCCTGACCCTCTACGACCTGGGCGAGGATCTGGGTTTGCCGGGTCCGCGGGTCCTCGCCCCCTTCGCGGTGGTCCTGGCCCCGGAACATGTGGACGTCGACGTCGCCGTTTTGGCCGAACAGGTGAGGGAAGTGCGTGCCATTTCCGAGGAGCTGCTGGAGCCGCTCGCCGAGACGCGGGGCCTCTCCCACGGGGTGATCGACCTGGACGGCCTGCCCGTCATGGTGCTCGATCCGAAGTCGCTCCTGCATCGTCTCGCCCTGGCGGTCGTGTCCGCGTCCTCCGCTGGATAAGAAGGGGCACGCCGGTGGATCTCAGCAAGTACCTGCCGATCTTTCTGACTGATTCCCAGGAGCATCTGCAGCGGATGGACGAGTTTCTGCTGCGGCTCGAGCGCAGCCCCGAGGACGGGCAGGCGATCGATGCGCTCTTCCGCTCGGCCCATTCCCTCAAAGGCATGGCGAGCACCATGGGCTTTGACGAGCTGGCGAAGGTCGCGCATTCCCTCGAGAGCTTCCTCGATCCGTACCGGAAGGGGCTCCAGCGGATCGACCGGAAGGCCATCGACCTCCTGCTGCAGGGAGTGGACCTGTTGCGCACGTCGGTCGCGCAGGTGGCCGAGGGGAAGGGGTCGGGGGAATCGGTGAAGAAGGAGTCCAAAGAGGGTGGATCGCCGCCGTCGCCGCCCGCCGTCCAAGGCGGCGCGCCCCGGCGGGAGGGCATGCTGCGGGTGGCTCCGGAACTCTTGGATGATCTCATCGACCTGACCGGCGAGCTCCTCATCGCCCAGGAAGACCTGGGGAACGAAGACCGGATCGCCAGGGTTCAGACGCTCGTGCAGGCGGTCGGTCATCAGGCGATGCGCCTCAGGATGGTGCCGCTCCAGACGGTTGCGGATCGTTTCCCGCGGATGGTCCGCGACGTGGCACGACAGGGCGGCAAAGAGGTGGCCTTCGAGGTCCTGGGCAAGGATGTGGAGATGGATCGGGCGCTTCTCGAGAGCCTTGCCGATCCGCTGATGCACCTCCTCCGGAACGCGGTGGACCACGGCATCGAGACGCCGGAGGAGCGGACCCGGGCGGGCAAGGCGGCCGAGGGGAGGGTGTGTTTGGAGGCGTCTCGAACCAGGGACGGCGTCGTCGTCCGGGTGACCGATGACGGCCGGGGGATCGATCCGAACGCCATCCGGCAGACGGCCGTGGCGCGAGACCTGCTGGCCGAGGAGAAGGCCCGGGCGCTGTCGGAGGCCGACCTCTTCCGCCTGCTCACCCTCCCGGGCTTCAGCACCAAGAAGGAAGTGTCGGAGATCTCCGGGAGAGGCGTGGGTTTGGACGTGGTCCAGTCGATGGTCCAGTCGCTCCAGGGCACCCTCGTCCTCGAATCCGCGCTGGGGAAGGGAACCACGGTGATGCTGAAGCTGCCGCTGACCCTGCTCCGGCTTCCGGTGCTCCTGGTGCAGGTGGTGCATGAGACGTACGCGATCCCGGTGAGCCAGGTCCGGGCGACCCTGGATTGTCCACCGGACCGCATGCGATCGGTGGACGGCCAGGACGTCCTGGTCCGTGGCGAAGAGCAGATTCCGCTGATCCATCTACGCACTGTCCTCGGTCTTCCGGAGTTCCCCGGCAAGTCGCTGGCCGTCCTCGTGGCCTCCAAAGAGCGTCAGATCGGGCTGTTGGTGGACGGTATTCTGGAGTACCGCGAGGTGGTGGTGAAAACGTTCCGGTCTCCGCTGAGGGGCTTGAAGGGGTTAGGGGGGATGACCATTCTCGGGGACGGCGCGGTTGTCCCGATCCTGGACCTCGAAACCCTATTGCCCTAGGAAGAGCGGCGGCCATGCCGGACCGGATCGCCCTCACACACGGGCGGCTACGATCCCTGCTTGAGCGCCTCGAGGCCTTGTAGGCTGCTCCACCCTCCTGCTCAATTTTCGTCCTCTCGGAGGAGCGGACGCCCCGTCACGGCCCCGCTACTTCATGGGGACGGCAGGGGGCTGGCCCTTGTCGAGGATCAAAAACTGCAGAACCTTCGCCGGGGCGGTCGTGCTGCCGTTCTTTCCGGTGTGAATCTGCTTGGGGGGCTGATGGATCATCTCGCCCGCTTTGTACGTGACGGCGACCTGGCCCTCGACCGTGAGGGTCAGGACGCCCTCCAGGACGTAGGCGAACTCGTGCCCGGGATGGAAGTGTTTTCCCGTCACCGCCCCGGGGGCCAGGTCGATGACCGCTACGCGCGCTTCCTTTCCTGCTATTCCGGACAGATCTTTGGTGAGGAGCATTGTGCTCTTCACGGGTTCTTGCTGGGCATGCAGGACCTGGCCCGCGACCATTCCCATTCCGGTGCCTACCACGAAGGCGAAGCCGATCAGTACCGCCGTCCGCTTCATGATGATCCCTCCTGGTGCGGGGTGTGAGGAGCCTGTGGGGCGCGCACCGGGCCGCTCGGTTCCTCTTCGGGTCCCAAAGATATCCGAACCGGCTCGGCGGGTCAATCTCCCGGCCAGGGATGCCAGGCGGCAGGCGCCGCGCTGGGATCGGACTGTGGACGGCACGCGGCCAAACGGCTACTATGTTCGGGGAAGAAGAAAAACCCCGATCGCCCGCCGACCGTGCGTAGGGTGACCATGCTGATGCACACGAAGATTCGACGATACGCGAAGAGCCCCCTGGGCATCATCCTGTTGGTTGCATTCGCTGTCTTTGCGTTCGGGGTCTTCTTGGGGGGCGTGATCGGAAAGTGGCTCGTCAACATCGGAAGGCCGAGCGAAGGGATCGCGGTGTACCGCCTGGCGCTGGCGGTCTATCCGTGGAATACGGCAGGTCGCAATGACCTTGGATTGATCCTCATGCGACACGGTGACCCACAAGGCGCCATCGACGAACTGCGCAAGGCAGTGGACCTCGAGCCGGATGTCGCAAGGCTCCACCACCACCTGGGATTTGCCTATTTCAAGAACGGGGACGTCGATGAGGCGGTCCAGGAGTTTCAGGAGGCAGTACGCCTGGATCCGGAGCATGAGGACTATCGAAGTGATCTTGAAATGGCGATCGTGGTGAGGGGTGAAGCGAAGGGACCGGCACCACCGACCCGCCCTCGGTGAATCGTACAGTCCACCATTCCCCAACAGCCCTCACACGCCCACACCCCGGAGGGTGTTTTGCTTCTCATTCTGCGAAAGGAGGGAGGCCATGCCGACGTATATCAGTTTGCTGAACTGGACGGAGCAGGGGATCCGAAGCGTGAGGGACACCACCAAACGGGCCATGACGTTTCAGACCATGGCGAAAAAGATGCAGGTCACCATCAAGGACATCTATTGGACCATGGGGCATTATGATGTCGTGGTGATCATGGAGGCCCCGGACGACCAGGCCATCAGCAGGCTTATGCTGGGCCTGGGCGCCCTGGGAAACGTCAAGTCTGCAAGCCTCAGGGCCTATTCGGCCCAGGAGATGAACCAGCTCCTTCGGGGGATGCCGTAGGTCCCACGGCGGGTACGGGTGGGACTGCGCTGAGGGCGGGGCCTACGGATACAGGCCGCGGAGGCGGTGGGCCTCCGCCACGCGCTGGGCCGCCAGCATCAGCGCCGCCGTCCGGAGATCGACCCCCTCCGCCTGCGCGTAGCCCCACACCCGCGTAAAGGCGGCGGTCATGATCTCCGTCAGGCGGGCGTTGATCTCCTGCTCGGTCCAGAAGTAGAACTGCAGGTCCTGGACCCACTC
>Ga0214472_10007825_pt1 | contig 11153 bp, 12 predicted proteins | sample RVTome_6_FD_207662 | JGI IMG/M metagenome (GOLD analysis project Ga0214472, IMG submission 207662) | Soil microbial communities from uranium-contaminated site in the Upper Colorado River Basin, Wyoming, United States - RVT140D175 | ecosystem: Environmental > Terrestrial > Soil > Contaminated >...
GATCACCGCCGCCACGTCCTCTTCCTCCGCCACCACCTGCGCCACGCGGTCGAGGTCGTTGTAGTCGACCACCAGGGTGTCCGCGGCGGCCCCCGGTGTCACCCCCGCGCTGGCGGGCAGCCCCGTTGCACCAGAGCCAGCACGCACCAGCAGGGCGTCCGCGTGCCCGTGGTACCCGCCCGCCATCTTGATGATCCGTTCTCGCCCGGTGAACGCCCGTGCCAGCCGCACGGCCGACATCGCCGCCTCGGTGCCGCTATTGACGAAGCGCAGCCGCTCGATCGACGGCATGGCGGCCACGATCTCCTCGGCCAGCGCGACCTCGCCGGGGTTCGGCGCACCGAACGAGGTGCCCCGCGGGGCGGCCTCCATCACCGCGGCGATCACCGCCGGGTGCGCGTGTCCCAGGATCATCGGTCCCCAGGAGCCGATGTAGTCGATCAGCTGATTGCCGTCCACGTCCCACAGGCGCGCGCCAGACGCACGCTCGATCACGCGTGGGATGCCGCCCACCACACGGAAGGCGCGTACCGGGGAGTTGACGCCACCGGGGAACAGCTGCTCGGCGCGGGCCATCAGCTCGCCGGATCGCGAGGTGGTCACCACCACGCTCATATGGCGGCCCCGGAAAGGTGCTGCAGAATCTCGCCCAGCGGCCGGTGGATGCCGGTGATGATCGGCGTATCGCGCACCGTGGAGCGACGGCTCTCCGTCTCCCGCAGCTCGCGGACCAGATCCTGGAAGGCGACCAGCTCATCGGTCTCGTAGGCGACGATGAACTCCTGGTCATCCAGGCCGAACGAGTAGGCCAAGAGCTGACGCACCTGAGGGAAGCGGTGCCCGACCAGCATGTGGCCCTTCATCACCTCCTGCCGTTTCTCGGCTGGCGTGAGATACCACTCCACGCTCTTCACGAATGGGTAGACCACCAGGTACCGGGAGCGCTCGCCCGAGAAGAGGCTCTGCTCCTGGCTGCTCGGCCGCTTCACGTACTGGCTCGGCCGCGTTAGCCCGATCATCGAGATGGCCGGGCTCAGCCAGCGACCGATGCCGCTGGCGAGCAGGTCGGCCGCCGTCTCCTCGATCTCCTCGATCCGCTCGGCCATGCGCCACAGCAGCAGGTCGCCCTCCGCGCGCAGGCCGATCGTCGAGTAGGCGTGCTGCATCAGCCGACCCGAAGCGCGGTCAGCCGCGGCGCAGAACGCGGCGAGATCCCCCTCACGCTCGGTCGCCGTCTGCCGTCTCCAGGCAGGGTCGAGGCGCAGCAGCCAGGCGTGGACGAAGCGCTCGTTACTCATCGCGTCGCCTCGTCGCGCAGCCAGCCCGCGGCCTCGGCGGCGAAGTAGGTGACGATGACGTCGGCTCCAGCCCGCGCGATGGCCACCAGGCTCTCGAGCGCGGCGGCTCGACGGTCGAGCCACCCGTTTGCAGCCGCCGCGCAGATGGCGGCGTACTCCCCGCTCACCTGGTAGGCGGCAATCGGCACGTTTGTGCGTGCACGGGCGGCGGCCACCAGGTCGAGCGACGGCAACGCCGGCTTGATCATGACCATGTCGGCCCCTTCGGCTACGTCCGCGTCGATTTCGCGGAGTGCCTCCCGCCCGTTGGCCGCGTCCATCTGGTAGCTGCGCCGATCACCGAATGCCGGTGCCGAGTCGGCTGCCTCGCGAAATGGACCATAGAAGGCGGACGCGTGCTTGGCCGCATACGCCAGGATCGCGGTCTCGCTGTGACGCGCGTCGTCGAGCGCGGCGCGGATGGCAGCCACCTGACCGTCCATCATGGCGCTGGGGGCCACGATATCGGCCCCTGCCTCTGACAGGGAGACCGCACTCCGGGCCAGGAGTTCCAGCGACGCGTCGTTGTCCACGGTCGCGTCCTCGCCGTTCCCGGCCAAGATCCCGCAGTGCCCGTGGCTGGTGTATTCGCACAGGCAGACATCGGCGATGATCACCAGCCCGCGGTCCGCTGACTTCAGCACGCGAATTCCCTGCTGGACGATCCCATCTGTCGCCCACGCACCTGAGCCGCTTGCGTCCTTGCTCGACGGCAGGCCGAACAGCAGCACTGATCTGACGCCGGACGCCCGCAGGCGCGCTGCCTCTTCTGGCAGTGTGTCGAGCCCCAGGCGATCCTGCCCGGGCATGGCCCCGATCGGTTCACGACCACTGGCGCCGGCCTGGATGAAGAGCGGCTGGACGAGCATCTGCGGGTGCAGTCGAGTCTCGCGCACGAGGTCACGCAGCGCCGGGGTACGTCTCAGCCGCCGTCCGCGCAGCGCAATCTCCAGCCCCGTTCCGCGATCAACGGTGATGCTCACGAGAGGTCCCTGCTGAGATGGCGATGGATGCCCTCGGCCAGCGCCGCGACCGTGTGCTCCGCGGCCACCACCGGGACTGCAAATCCAGCATGGCGCGCAACCTCGGCGGTCACGGGGCCGATGCAATAGGCCGGTAACGAAGTGGCTCGCAGCGCCTCCGGCGGCGAGAGGAGCGCACGCAGCCCGCGCACCGTGGAGCCGCTCGTGAACGTCACCCCGTGGAGCGGCTGCGCGAGTGCCGCACGAATGGTGTCACGCGACGTCGCCGGGCCCTCGACCGTCCGGTAAGCGACGACCTCCTCGACCAGCGCCCCGCGGTGGAGCAGCGCATCGCGCAGGTCACGCGTGGCAGCGTCGGCGCGCGCCAGCACGACACGCTTGCCGGCCACCTCGCCAAGTCCGTCGGCGATGGCAACGGTGCGGTAGCGGGAAGGCACGTGGTCGACCTGGAGGCCGCCCCTACGAAGCGCGCCCGCGGTTCCCGGGCCGACGGCAGCGAGGCGGACGCCATTCGGCAGCGAGCTGCCGAGCGCCACCAGGCGTCCCAGCAATGCCGCAGCTCCGTTGACACTGGTGATGACCAGCCAGGCCGCGCCGTCCAGCGATCGGATCGCATCATCCAGCGCGCCACCCGGTGGAGCGGGAGCAATCTCCACCGTCGGCACGCTGATCGCATCGATGCCTTGCTCGGCCAGCAACGAGACCAGCTCGGACGCCTGCGCGGCAGGTCGCGTCACGAGCAGGGTCGTCACGCGGTCGCCTCCCGGATGCGCGCGGTCGCCTCCGCGACCACCTCCGCAGGCCGGTCCGCAGGGCCGCTCACGTCTACGCGTGTGAAGCCACGCTTGCCCTCGTAGGCAGCGCGCAGACGGAACCGGCCATCCACCACGTCGGCGAGCGCACCGAGCGGGGCCAGGCAGCCGCCGCCGAGCGCTCGCAGCAGCGCGCGCTCAGCCTGGACGGCAACCCGGGTCGGTTCATGATCCAGGACGGCCACGACCGGCACGTCATCGGCCCTGACCTGGAGGGCCAGGGCTCCCTGGCCAGGTGCCGGAAGCATGAGATCCAGCGGCAGCCGGTCGTCCTCGCTGACGGGCACATCCAGTCGGTCGAGCCCTGCCGCGGCGAGGAGCAGCGCGTCGTACTCGCCGGCCTCGAGGCGCCGCAATCGGGTATCCACGTTCCCGCGGATGGGACGCGCCACGAGGTCAATCCGGGCAGCCGCGAGCTGCGCCGCGCGCCGCACGCTGCTCGTCCCAATGAGGCCGCCGAACGGCAGACCTCTCAGACCTCCGGGGTGCCGGCTCAGCAGGCAATCCCGCGGATCACCCCGTTTCAGGATCGCGCCCAGCCGCAGCGCCGGATTCGACGCCGTCGGCAGGTCTTTGAGCGAATGAACGGCAACGTCGATCCTGTTCTCGATCAGCGCCTGCTCCAACTCGCCCGTGAACTGCCCGTCGCCGACCACCAGGTGTCCGGCGGGTCGTCGCTCGCTGATCGCGTCCCCGGTAGTGCGGATTTCAACCATCTCCACCGAGCCCGTTCCGAGCAGTTTTGTCAGCGCGGACGCGGCCTCCTGGGCCTGCGCGATGGCCAACCGGCTGCCCCGCGTGCCGAGCCGCAAGGTGATGGCGACGGTGGTCATTCGATCCCGAAGACCTCCCGGACACGGGCGGCTGCGTCCGGATCATGGCGTAGTCGCACTGTGGGTTGGTGGAGCAGCTCGCCAAGCATGGCGACGGTCATCGCTTCAACGGCGGCCGCCTGCGCCTCGTCCAAGCTGCTCCTCCGACGCAGGCGTCCGAGGTGGCGGCGTCGGACCTCGTCTCCATGCGCCCGCAGCCTTGCGATTGCGTCGCCGCTGGCACGCACTTCAAGCCATTCGGCGAATCCGATCGCCTCGGCCCGTGCCTCGCGGCGGAGGCGATGCTCATCACCGGCCGAAAGCCGGCGGACCTCGCCAGCAGCACCCAGCCGATCCAAGTCCAGCAACCGCTCGCCCAAGTGTGCGGCAGCGTCCGCGGTGACTGCAGACGGCGAGGAGAGATCGACCACCAGCTGGCCGACGCTGTCGATATTCCGCGCCTCGAGGAGCGTCTTCCCGCCGCGGACCGCAATGGCCACGACGTCATATGCCAGCGGACCCGCCAGCGCATCGGAGATCAGAATGGCTCGATGGCGTTCTCGGTGGGGCAGCTCGACAACCATGCGCTGCGCGCGGTCCCCGTTTCGAGATGCGACCGTTACCCACGCGTCGAGCCCGGCAAAGTGCCTCGCGAGAGAACGTCCCATCTCGCCGGTGCCGAGGACGAGGGCTCGGAGTCGGCGCCCGGTCGGCTGCGCCGCCCCCAGTCGTTCCTCGACCCAGCGCGCGCTCCTGTCCGCGAGCGAGCGGTCCCCGATCGGCTGGGCGAACGAACGCACCCGCTTTCCGAAGCGGATGGCTCGCTGCATGAGCTCGTTCGTAACGGGCCCAGTCTGCCCCCGGCCCAGTGCGGACCGGTAGGCATCTCGAACCTGTGCAAGTACCTGCTCCTCGGCGAGGACGGTTGAATCGAGACCTCCCGCGACCAGCATTACCCGCTCGGCTGCCGCCAGCCCCGACGCTCGCTGCATGGCACCCGGCACATCAGCCAGGTCGTCTGGTGTTGCAACGAAGGCGATCAGTTCAACCCTGTGACACGTGTGCAGCACGACCCGTTCGGTGACATCGCCGGCGCCGGCCTCGAGGGCGGCCGCGAGCGCTTCGCGCGCATCGGTGTCGATTTCGCGGACCGTGGCGCTGGCGACGACCAGGCGATCAAGCAGCGTGCCATGATCTGCGAGCGCCCGGCTGAGATGGCCAAGGACAGGAGGCAAGCGCGGAATCCCCATTGCCCGGAGGGAGGATCGGAGGGGACCAACCCTAGGGCGCGGCTCTTCCAGCCGTCAACCAGAAACATAGATTTTCCTATGTTTCTGACCATTCCGCGACGACTCTGGCAAGACAAGTAATCCCAGCTGCTGGCCTTCGAGGACACCTGGCATTGCGCTGCAGGCCAGAAGGGAGTAGATGGGTAGTCAGGGTAACGAAAGAGCAGGCAAAGGAGGGGCCAGTCATGACCATGGATGAGAACAAGGCCATCACCCATCGGTTCATTGATGAGGTCGCCAATGGCGGCAATATCGCGGTCATCGACGAGCTCTACGGCCCAAACTTCGTCGATCATTCGGTCCCGCCAGGCGTGCCGGGAACGACAGACGCGGCCAAGGGCTTCTGGACCATGTTCCGGGCGGCTTTCCCGGACCTCCACTACACGCTCGAGGACGAGGTCGCCGATGGAGATCGGGTGGCCCAGCGGTTCACGGCCCACGGAACCATGCGTGGCGACTTCCAGGGCATGCCCGCATCGGGCAAAGAGGCAACCTGGTCCGAGATCCACATCGTCCACTTCGCCGATGGCAAGGTTGTCGAGCACTGGGGCGTGGTCGATCAGCTCGGAATGCTGGCTCAGCTGGGATTCGCAGGGGCTCCGGGGCAGCCCGCGGACGTCGAATAGGCCAGCCGCCTGGCGCATCAGTGCGATCGCCTCATCAAATGGCTCCTGAGCCGATGCATCAGGCAAGACATGCGATGCCCAGCTGCTGGCCTTCGAGGACACCTGGGTGCTCAGCGGCCGCCCGTCAGCCGAACTCGGCCACCTCGTCGCCGATGTGTACCTCGGCGCCGATGCCTCGTACGATCGGCAGGTGGTCGAATAGGTGCCAGAGGCGAGCCACGCGGCCGCCACGGAAGAAGAACACGTCGAGCGACGGCGCATCGATGGCGCGGCCGGTGGCTGACAGCCCAAAGATCACGCCCTGGTGGGTCCCCATGAATCGCGTGCGGGTGATCACGGTCTCGCCCAGATCTTCCAGGTCGTCGATTCGGACCTGAAGGTCCGGGAACGAGGCCACCGTCTCGCGGACGATCTCTGCGTGATCCGCCGGCGTAAGGCTCGTGCGGCCATGCAGGTACTCGTCGTGGAAGACCTCACTCAGCTGCTCGACTCGCCGCTCGTTCCAGCAGGCCGCCCAGTACATTCGAATCAGCTCAGCGTTGGGGCGGGCGGGGATGGGTGCATCGCTCACGCTCGGCATCCTATTCCTCGCTGGCCCGCGCTGTTACCCTTTCAGCAGGCTCTGGCGCCCACCTGAGCCACACCTCGCGGGGGACCGATGGACACCAACGTCCTCTCCTACGGCGACAACCTCGACAGCCTGCGTCGCTACCTGCCCGATGCCGCCGTCGACCTGGTCTACCTCGACCCGCCCTTCAACTCGAACCGCGACGACAACGGGATCTGATGATCCCTGGCTCTGATTCCAGCAGTGCCGCTGGGTACTCATGGCGCAAACCTGGTCGCTGGCGTCTCGCATACGGGATCCCCTGGGTCGCATCGTGACCAAGCCGATGCAGTTAGGTGAATGACCTCGACCCACTCGACGCAGTCTTCCGCCTCGAGGAGAAGCTTCGAAACGCCGACACCGTGCGGTTCTACGTGAAGCTCAGCTCCGCGGAGCTGGTGGAGTCGGACCTGGAGGGATCCGTTGAGCTGCGGCCCGCGGGCACAGCACTGGTCTATCTGCGCGGCGAACTGGGCGGGAGTCCGTTCAAGCTGGAGTCAGCGAGTGACGGACGCCAGCTCTATGGCATTGCCAGGGATCGGCCGATAGCCATGCAGGCCCCAGCCCAGTTCCGCGACCTCGTGGTTGCCGACTTCCTGCGGCTTGGTCTGCTCGATATGGTCTTCCGCATCGTGAACGGGGACTTGCATCAATCGGGCGAGGACCTACGTCGGCAGCTGCGCCTTGCTGCGCTCGCATCGGTGGAAGCGGAGCCCACGCGTCCAGACCTGTCAGATTGTCTGGGGCATGCATTCACTGTGCGCGACCACGGTCGCGACGTGGCCACAGCCACCCTATGGATCGACCGGTTCGACGGTCACCCCCAGGAACGGTCACAGTCGATGCGGATGGCAGTTCCATTCCTGTTCACCGAGCTGTACTGGGAATTCGAGATTCAATAGTGACCCACCGGGGGCTCGCGGCCCTGGAGCATGAGAACTGGATCGCGTACCTGACAGAGCCTGTCGAAGGCGGTAGCTACATATGGCGCTTCGTCGGGGCATAGGAGTAGGGCCGGCTGTTCCCGGCCGACCCTTCTGAGATGCCACGTACCCTAGGGACTAGGCGGGCAGGTGAACGGCTCGGTGAAGTCCGCGCTCAGCGGCCCGAGCGGATGGCCGGGGCCAAACGCGCCGAGGTGTACGTTCCGGTGGAGATTGTGGAACGCCGTCTCGTGCGACGCCATGAGGGTCACGCCACGAGCAATAGAGTGGACGCCTCCTGGCGTCGTTAGGCAATGCAGGTGTGTGGGCGGCGGGTGTGCGAGCGCCTGTCCCGCCAATGCGGCTAGGAGCAGGGCTGTCGCTCCTATAGCGGCGATTGTCCGGCGCAGCATATGGGTCCTCCTTCTGTCGACAGTAGGTCGAATAGCCGTAGGCTAACGACACGCGACGGGGCCGCCCGCCCGTAGCAGACGGCCTCTACTCAGCAAGCCCACGTAAGGCCGGTAACGAGAGGGACGACGATGGTGTCGGCGACGATCCGGGACTGACGCTCGGACCCGGCCTGTTCGCGTACCCGTCGCACTCCGTCAGTGTTCAGGTGAGGCGGATGCGGATCTGTCCGCTCGTCACAAGCTCGACGCAGAATTCAAAGAACACCCCAGAAGCGACCTCGACCTCCAACGTCCAGCGGCCCACCCCCGCGCCTCCGAACGCCTGGATGATCACTCTGAACGACGTGACCTCAGGATGGCCACCAGGGCCGACGAACTTACCGACGACATTCAGGGTAATGGGGCCGCCGTCAAGGTCTCCAGACCAGCTCGTGACCTCGCCGAAGATGTTGCCCGGAAAGGTGCCGCCGTGCTGGTCGACGCAGTCGATGTGTCCTGAGGCGGTGCCGTCGGAATAGAGGGTGACCCCGGCGCCCCAGTGGGTGATCCCTTGGGCAAAGCTGTCTACCTGCATCTCGGCGGTGCCGCCGCCGTTGATGTGCGCCACGACCGTGCGCCCGTGGGAGGCCGCGCTGGCAGGACCCACCAGAACGCCCACGAGAACGGCGGCGACCCAGAACGCGCTGATACGACGTCTCACGACAGAACCCTCCTCGCGCCCTCGTCGGTCCATCTCGTAGCGGACGCGGCTGCGGGAATGGCCCCGGAATCAGGGCGAGTATGGGCGTGCCGGACGCTCGTGCATAGCCCGCAGTGAAGCAACAGGGTAAGCGCACGTACCGGGTGCTGCTCACCCGCGGGATGAAGGGTTGCTACGTGTACTTCGAGGATGGCGCAACGGGAATGCGCGTGGCGGACAGGATCGGCAGGTGATGGATTGCGCGAGCAAGAGCCGGGCGGATCCCCGCCAAACAGGCCGCCGAACCGAAGGAGTTGTTCGGAGCTTGAGCCGCTCGGCAGTTGCTGGAACCAAAGTCCGATTGACTGCTACCAGTTGTCCCGGGCACCGTAATGCGACATTACGGGGGCGTCATTGCTCGAAAAGCTCTCGGGCTTCGCACTCGAGCCCATACTCCTCAAGACGACCACCGACCTGATAGAGCGGCTCGCTAACCCATGCGTGCTCGTGGACAAGCGGGAGCGCATTGCATCGGCAAATCAGCCGTTCGGTGAGCTCTTCGGACTCGCTCCTGCCCAGCTGGTCGGACTGCCGCTCTTCGCGGTCGCCGACGGGTTTTTCGATCGGCCCCAGATCCGGGCGCTGGCCGGTGGCGGGGGCTCCTGGCTGGAGGTGCAGGACCTCGAGCTGGACCTCACCGGTCCCGGGCTTGGTCGCCGAGTGGTGTCGTTGACGACGGTTCGCATCCAGGCCGATTGGTTCGACGCAGGTGTCACCCTCCTGACCTTCCAGGACAACACGCGCCGCGCCCTGTTGGCCGAGGAGCGGGCGGCGCTCGCCACCGCCATGGATCAGGCCGCCAACCTGATCGCCGTAACCGATACGAAAGGCTTGCTGGTCTACGCCAATCCCGCCTTTGCCCGGCTCGTCAACGTGCCCGCAGCCCAGCTGGTCGGGTCCGATGCCACCCAGGTGCTGAGCAAGCGGCTCGCACCGATTCGAACGGACGACATCGCGTGCCTGCTCTGCGCCGATGGATGGTCAGGCCCGTGCACGGCTGTGGGCTCGGGCGGGACGACGCATCTCCTGGATGTCGTTGCGGCTCCCGTGCTGAGTGCGCGGGGCAAGGTACGCGGCCACGTGATCATCGGCCTGGACGTCACAAATGAGCGTCGAGCGGAGGAGGAACTCCGTCGCGAATTGGCGGATCGTGCGGCCGTTGCTCGCACGCTCAGCAAGATGCACGGCGGGGCGTCGCTGGACGAGACGGCAGCCCATCTCTGCGCCGAGATTCGCGCACATCCTGGTCTGGATGCCGCCGCCATCCTGATGACCTGGGGACGAAGCAGGGTCATGCCGCTGGCAGCGATGCCGAGCGGTACAGGTCTCCAGCCACGCAGACCCCTGCCGGCGGAGATCGGCCGATACCTTTCGCGCCGGTCGATGGCGGGGCCATGGATCGAGGCGTGCCGGGGAGCGAAGGCCTCGGTCTATGGCCGCGCCCTGGCCTCACTGGGCGTGAGTGCAATTGCGTCGCTGCCGATCGTCGGCGCCGAGGGACAGGTCGGCATCCTCGTCATCGGGACTGCGACGGGCGGCGTGGCTTCCCTGATCCCACGCATGCCATCGCTGATCGAGTTCGGAGCGCTGGCCACGGCACTCCTGGCCGACCCGTTGGCCGCTCGTCAGACCGCCGCCGCCCGTCAACGAGAGCTGTGGGATCTGATCGGCGCTCGTGCCTTCGACCCGGTCTTCCAGCCGATCGTTGAACTCAGCTCCGGCGCAGTCGTCGGCTATGAGGCGCTCACCAGGTTCCACGACAAGGCCGATCCGGCTGAGCGTTTCGCCGCGGCACGGGACGCCGGCCTCGGCAGGGTGCTCGAGCAGGCCACGATGCAGGCCGCACTCGATGAGGCCGAGGCCCTGCCGCAGGAAGCCTGGCTGGCGCTCAACGTATCGGCGGACCTCGCGCTCCATGGCACGCGCCTGCGGCGTCTGGTCTCCGATCAGACACGGTCCCTCGTCCTCGAGATCACCGAGCATGAACCGGTGGCCGACCCCGCGGCAATCCGGGGAGCCGTCGTCCGACTCGGCGATCAGCTCAGGACCCTGCGCATTGCGGTCGATGACGCGGGTGCCGGCTTCAACGGGTTGCGGTTCATCCTCGACCTGGCGCCGGACCTCATCAAGCTTGACCGAGCTCTGATCATCGACATCGAGAAGGACCCCGCCAAACAGGCGTTGGTCGTTGGGATGCGGCATTTTGCCAACAAGCTGGGGGCCCAGCTCATCGCCGAGGGAGTCGAGACCGAGGCTGCACTCGCCACCCTGAACACGCTGGGCGTCACCTATGGGCAGGGGCATCTGCTCGGCCGGCCGGAGACAGCGACCCACTGGCTCCAGCCCGTTTCGTCAGGGCAGCAGCGCCACTAACGACGGCGACCCGGCAAGATCCGTCGCACCGCCTCCCGGCCCGAGACAACTATCCCTTAGTCTTCGGCTGCTGCTACGCTCTCTGCAAGCTCAGGCGCCCACCTGAGCCAGCCCTTGCGGGGACCGATGACCGACCTCGCCAATAACGTCCTCTACTACGGCGACAACCTCGACATCCTGCGTCGCTACCTGCCCGAGACGTGCGTCGACCTGGTCTACCTCGACCCGCCCTTCAACTC